>Ga0075421_100008274_pt1 | contig 12771 bp, 13 predicted proteins | sample SoiMetdeltSBSDD5_FD_75292 | JGI IMG/M metagenome (GOLD analysis project Ga0075421, IMG submission 75292) | Bulk soil microbial communities from a Populus tree surrounding site in Tennessee, USA - Soil MetaG P. deltoides SBSDD5 | ecosystem: Environmental > Terrestrial > Soil > Tree plantation... | reverse complement strand
GGGGGGGAGAGGAAAAAAGGGGGAAAAAGAGGGAATACGAGGAGCGGTAAACGCGTGCAGCTCACGGCCGAAATCTTCGAACGGATCGTGGACGCGCTGGAGGTCGACGCGCCGGCGCCGCCGGGGGCGGAGAGGCGGAGCGAGCCGCGCACCGCCGTCCACGGGTTCGTCAGCATCATCCCCCCGGGCGGCGGCCCGCCGATCCGCGTCGAGGTCCGCGACCTGTCCCGCCACGGCATCGGCATCCTGTCGAAGCGGCAGATGACGGCGGGCGACCAGTTCGTCCCGCTGATCGCCGGCGACGCCGGCGCCGTCGGCGTGATCTTCTCCGTCGCCCATTGCCGCGCGGTTTCGCCGGAGCAGTACGCTGTCGGCGCCCGCGTCCTGCGGTTCAGCCTCAGGGCGTGACGGCGCGGCTCGACGTACGCCGGCGCGGGCTCGACGGGCCACAGCCGTGCCGTGGCCGTCCCGCTCTGGATGGCGGCCGTGCTGGCGGCCGGCCTTGCGGCCCTGCCGACGGCCTGGCCCCGCCTCGCACGCTCCGTGAGCCGGCTCCGGCAACGCCGGCTGGCAAAGTCCGGCCGCTGCCCCGCCTGCGGGTACGACCTGCGGGCCACGCCGGGCTGCGGCGGTCGGGGAGCGGGCGGCAGTGGACGGCAGGGGCGTCGCTGCGGGCGGCGCTCGCGGCCCAGGTGGTCTCCTACCTGCTGCTCGTCCCTTTCTATCTGACGACGGCGATCCAGACGCCCCGTGGGTGGCGGCTTGGCCATCCCGCGGAGTTCGCGTCCTTCCCCGAGGCAACGGTGCTGTTCCTAACCCCGGACGGAACAGAAGTGCGCGGCTTCCGGCTCGACGGCTCGGACGAGAAAATTGTGCTCGGCGTCGGCGACGGGACCCCGCGATGGGCGTTCCTGAGGCTGGAGGGCTCGCCGGACGGCCAGAAACTGGCGCTGTCGGTGATCGACTCGATCACGCACGGCAAATGGAGTCCGGAGTTGACGCCGCGGACACTGGCACGGTTTGAGGCGACGCCGCCGGCAACCCGGCCGTACTGGGACCATGGCACCGTCCTCCCCGGCACGATTCGTGACCCCGTCGATTTCCGCGCCGACGCGCGCGTCCCCTGGGCGCCGAGGCGGCGCGAGACGGACCGGTGGGAGGTGTGGGCGCCCCCGATGCCGTCCCGCGGCCTGTGGGCGAGGCGCCCGTCTACGGGAGAAGTGGTTCGTGTCGCCGTTGACGTTCCGGGCGCGTCGTGGGCGGCATCTGGCGCCACGGTGCTTCCAGGCGACCAGGTCGTGTTCCAACTGGGGGACCAGTCATGCTGGCCGACCTGAACACCAAGAGACTCGGCCCGCTCGCGCGCGGACGCTCGCCCGTGGTGCTGTGGCACGACCCATCGGCCCCCGTGACCACACCCACGACCACGACTGCGCCCGCGCCCGCGACGCAGCGGCTAACTTGGGAGGACGGAACAGGGGGGGACGAAACAGGGACGGACGGGAGCTGAATGGATCTCTCGCCGGGGCGGTGCCCGGAGTACTGTACGATCTCGCCCCCCAACGCCGCCACGTGAAGCGCCGCCTGCTCAACTTCATGACGGCCCTATCAGTGCTGCTGTGCGTGGCGGTGGCGGTGCTGTGGGTGCGCGGGTACTGGGCGTCGGACTTGTTCGGCTACGTCGCGGTCCGGGCGACGGCAGCCGCCTGGCCGGGTGGGTTTGCTCCGGCCGTGGCGGGCTGGGAATCACCTTCAGCCATCTCCCGCCCGGGCTCATCCAGGCCCGCGGTCCGTCCTGGCGGAAGCAGGCGCCGGTGTACGGCGGCACCGACTGGCCGGAGTTCGCCCGCGGGGGGTTCGGGTTCTACGCCGCGGCCCGCACGAAACCTGCGACCGGCGTGCGGCACGTCGGCGCCGTCGTGCCGTCACCGGTCGCCCTGGCGGCGGCGGCGGCCCCCCTGGCACTGTCCGTCAGGCGGCGCCGCCGGCGTCGCGCGGCCGGCCTCTGTCCCCGATGCGGCTACGACCTGCGGCCACGCCCGAACGCTGCCCTGAGTGCGGGTATGTCCCTGCAGGAGCGATGGCGTGAAGCGCTTCCGGCTCAATGGCCTCCGAATGCGGCACGCCGATCCACGTGACCGGGAACGCCTGACTTGCTGACGTTTGTCGAAGTTTAGCCGGGGAGTGCGACGGTGGGTATTTCGCAGTGGGTTCGCCGCCGTTGCACGTGGTGGGGCATTCCCGCCGAGTTGCTGGTCGACCGGGAGGGGCAGCGAGTCGCCCTGCTGGATGACCGCCAGTTCCACGAGATGTTCTGGTCGGCCTGGCGGATCACGCCGCTCACGGATGATCCGCAACAGCGTTCGGCGTTGTTGTCCGATGATTTCTGGAAAGAGTCACACTTGGGCAAGACGGTGTTCCGCAGCAAGCAATCCGGCGACGTTGCTCACGCCTTCTGGCCATTGTCGCAACCGGTTCGTGCGGGACGACTCATCCTGCGTGGAGCGTATGTTCCAACTCCGGTGCGGTTCTGGCGGACCCCGTTCTTGTGGCTGCGACTCCTCCTCCTCGGAGGGGGTGCGTTCGACCCTGCTCGGGAGGACACCTCCTCCTGACGTTGTGCGGGCCGGCAACGGCGACATGACCCGCGACCATGAGGCGTGACCTGTTCAACCTCCTGACGCTGTTGTCGCTGCTGTTGTGCGTGGCAGCGGCGGTGCTGTGGGTGCGAAGTTACGCGGGCGGCGATCAGTTTCAGCGACTCGGGCCGACCCGGAGCGTGGAGATCGTGTCCCGGGGCGGACGCATCGGTTTCGAGTCGCTTGTCGGCGGCGACAGGCCGTGGCGTCCGGTCGTGCGGCGGGCACCGACTTTGCGGATTTTGCGGCCGACGGACGGCGAAAAAGCCGACTACCATCGTGCGTCCGCGACGGACGCAGCCCTTAAGGTTTCTAGCTACTGTATCGCGGCGGCGACGCCATGAAGAAGAAGTGGTTTAGACGAATCTCCACCACGCTCGTCGTCCTGCTGGTGCTGCTGGCCGTGAGCCTCGCACTGGCGTGGAAGATGTTGCGCGAGCGGCCGGCGTGGTACCCGGAAGAGGTCGTGGTGGACCCGGCGGTGCAGCGCGCCGCCGCCGCTCGGGCCGAAAACGAGGTGAAGAAGACGCTGGACTGGGCCTCCGCGCAGCAGGCTGAGGAGCGGGCCCGCCTCCACGCCGCCGCGCAGGGCGGCGGCGTCCCCGCCACCACTCCCGCCACTTCACCGACAACGAACCCCGCCCGAAGGTCCCTGACCGTCAAATTCACGGAGCAGGAGCTCAACGCCGCCTTCGACAAGTGGGACGCCGCCTACGGCTGGACGCATCAGTTCGGGGAGTACGTGAGCGACCCGCGCATCGTCCTGCACGACGGGCGACTCATCTTCGCCGGCACCGTTCACGAGATGGGCTCGCTCATCAGCCTCCACTTCAAGCCCCGCAGGAACAAGGACGGCGGCGTGCGGTTCGACCTTTCCCGCATCCTCGGCGGCAAGCTCCCCCTGCCGGAGGCGGTGTTCGCCGGCCACCGCGATAAGATCACTGAGCGGCTGCGCGAGTCATTGCCGGACCTGCAGCGGGAGGCGGAGATCAAGCCGGACGGCTCGGCCAACGACAAGGCCGTCGCCGCCGCCTCGGCCAAGTTGCTCCTTCAGATCCTGGACCGCCGGCCGGGCGAGCTGGTCCTGTTCCTCGCCGCCAACCAGGGGACCCGCATTCCCGTGCGGGTGGCGGGCGTGGGCATCGAGAAGAAGACCATCACGATGACGGTCGAGCTTCTCACGGCGGCGGAGCGGGAGGAACTGCTGGCGCGCATCCGCGAGCCGTACGACCCCGACGCCGAGGACAACGATCAACCCCTTCCTGACGCGGCGATCTCGCCGGCAATACCTGCCGACCCGAGCGCATCGACTGCGCCCTGAGCCGGTATTCCCGACGACGGCCGACGCAGTTTCTTAACCCCCCCTGAGAGTCCAATTTCTCGGTTAACCCTGTTGGGCAAACAGTTTGCGGCCGTTCACCTTTCGCTTCCTTGTCTGCTCCTGAAAACCTGGCACGCCACTTGAACTGGCCCACCGCGAGTTCAGGGGAAAGTTGTCCGCCCGCGGGCGGAATGGGAGTGCGGCGATGACGGGTGACGCGGCCACCGGGATTGACCTGGGTTCGATCGACCTCCATGCGCTGAGCCGCCGGATCGTTGAGGCGGCGCGGCTGGCGGTGGCGGTCCACCTGTACGAGTCGGCCGCGCGGCCCGGTTCCTGCGACGGCGACAGACGTCACACAAACGGGCGGCGCATTGGGATCGGCGGAGCAGGTCCCGTCGTGCTCGATCGGAGCGGCGGGTGCGCCACGGACGGCGAAGAGCCCGCCACGCCGCCAGCGACGGCCGACCTCTCTCGGCGGCCGTCGATCTTCTTCGCGCGCGGGGACACGCAGGACGGGGCCGGGTCGAAATGATCTACGGCCTGTACCTCAGTGCGACCGGCGTCCAGACCAGCGCCCACCGCCAGGACACGATCGCCAACAACCTGGCCAACGCCGAAACGGTCGGCTTCAAGAAGGACCTGTCGCTCTTCCGCCAGCGCCTCACGGAGGCGCAGGAGCGCCGCGTCTCCCCCGGCTCCCGCCGGCCATACGGTCCCCTCTTTCCCGCCGCCCCGACCAACCTCCTGCTGGAACCGATCGGCGGCGGGCACGAGTTCCAGCCCACGCTCATCGACACGGCCCAGGGAGAATTGGAGCCCACGGGTTCGCCGCTGGACCTCGCGATCGAGGGCGGCGGCTACTTCGCGGTGGTGGATTCCGCCGGCGAGACGCGCCTGACGCGCAACGGGCAGTTCGCCGTTGACTCACAGGGCAACCTCACCCTCGCCAACGCCAACGGAGAGAAAGTACTCGACCTCCAACGCCGGCCCATTCGGTTGGAGGGCGGCGCCGCTGACGTGTACGTCGGTAAGGACGGCACGATCACACAGCGCGGTCGGGCGGTGGCGCGCGTCGGCCTGTTCGACGCCCCCGACCGCCGTCGGCTCGTGAAGCACGGCGGCACGCTCCTCTCCTTCGGCGACCAGCCCATTACCCCCGTCCCCGCCGGCGCCTCCGCCATCCACGGTGGCTTCGTCGAGCGCGCCAACGTCGACGCCGCCACCGAGCTGGCCGCGCTCATGGACACGCAGCGGCAGCTCGAAGCCAACGCCAACATGATCCGCTACCAGGACCAGACGCTGGCGAAGCTCGTCAATGAAGTGGGCAAGATCGGCTAGCGGAAGTTGTTACGCCGCGCCCGCCGCGCAATCCCTCAATTCCCCGGCCCCCGCCGTCCGATAAGTCCGTCATGGCGATCACCGCCCTCCACTCCGCGGCGACGGGACTCCGCGCCCTGTCCACGCGCATCGACGTCGTCGCCAACAACCTGGCCAACGCAGAAACAACGGCGTTCAAACGGAGCCGGGTCAACTTCGAAGACCTGATGTACCTCCAGCTTAAGCAGCCCGGCGTTACCAACGCCGCCGGAGACCTGTCGCCGGCTGGCATCTACGTCGGGCTTGGCACGCGGATCAGCAACACGCAGATCGACTTGGAGCAGGGGAGCCTGGAGAGCACCAATCGGCCGCTGGACGTGGGGATCTCGGGCAATGGTTTTTTCAGGGTGAAGATCCTCGACTCCATCGGCGACGGGTTCGGGTACACGCGCAACGGCAACTTCTTCGTGAACAACGAGGGCGACCTCGTGCTGGGGATGGGCGACGGCTACAAGCTCGTCCCGCCGATCCAGATCCCACCGGGAACGATCGACGTCAGCATCAGCGAGAGCGGCATTGTCGAGGTGACGCGCGAGGGGGAGGACGAAGCGACGACGGTCGGGCAACTCGAGCTGAGCCAGTTCATCAACCCCCAGGGCCTCAAGCTGCTCGGTGGCAGCATCTACGTGAAGACGGAGGCGTCGGGCGACCCGATCGAGAGCAACCCCGGCGAGGACGGCGCGGGCGTCATCCTCCAGGGTTTCCTCGAGAGCAGCAACGTGGACCCGGTGAAAGAGTTGGTCACGCTCATCAAGACCCAGCGGGCCTTCGAACTCAACAGCCAATCCATCCAGACAGCCGATCAGGCGCTGCAGACGATCGGCAACCTCAGGCGGTTCTAGTGACGGAGAGTCGGTCCGTGACACGGAGGTCAAGGACATGATGAACAACAGGCGGCCGCTCAGCACGCGGAAAAAGATCCAGTTGTTGCTGGCGATCACGATCCTGGTCTGGGCGACGCAGACGCTGCTGTCGCAGTGGGGGTTCGGGCAAGTCGTCGGCGCCGACGACGCGCGCGGAAGCCCGGCGGGCGCGGGAGCCCGGCGGCAGCACGAGAAATTCGTTCCGGGTTCGGCACGATTCGCCGCGGGGGCCACGCTGGAGATGCGGGCCGAGGCCACCGTTTACGGCGCCGACGTGAAGCTGAAGCAGGTGTGCCGCTGGTCGAAAGACGACGCCGCGGTGTTCGCACCAGTGGCCGACCTTGTGCTCGCTCGGGTCCCGGACGGCAGGCCCTTCGTCTCGCTGGAACTCGAACAGGTGCGATCGACACTCCGGGACGCGGGGGTGAACCTGGGCGTCGTCCGTTTCTCCGGGCCGACCTCCTGCGTCGTGAACCGCAGTGACGTGGAGTTCAACGAGCAGGAGGCGCTGCTGGAGTGGGCGGAGGCGAAGGGGGGCGCAACGCCAGGTGACAAGGGTGCACGAGCGGCCGCGGCAGAACCTGCCGCTCAGTCCACCGCTTCGGAAGTAGGGGCGTCGTCGAAAGGCCAGGGAGAGGCGAGCGACACTCCCGTCCGAACGCTCCGTGACGTGCTTGTGGAGGACCTGTCGGTGCGGCTGGGGGTGGACGCGCGGCAGGTCCAGGTGACGTTCGACCCGCGCGACGAGCACGTCCTGCGCCTGGCCGAGCCGCAGTTCAAGTTCAACGCCGAGCCCCGCCGGGTGCGCAACCTCGGGGCTGTCGCGTGGGACGTTCAGGTCGTCTCGGCCGCCGGGCCGGCGCGGCCGTCGCAGAAGGTCGGGATCAACGCCACCGCGCGGGCGTGGCAGCAGCAGGTCGTGCTGACCAAGCCGGTGTCGTTCAAGCAGGTGGTCCGCGGCGGAGACGTCTCGGAGCGGCGCATGCTCGTGGACCACCTCGATGACGAACAGCCCCTCTCCCTCAAGCAGGCGGTCGGACAGCAGGCGTCGCGGGATCTTAAGCCGGGGACCGTGCTCACGGGCAAGATGGTGCAGGCGGTGCCGATGGCGCGTACCGGACAGTTCATCACCGTTACGCTCGGCCGCGGGGCGGTGAAGGTGAAGACGGTCGCCCGCGCGATGGAGGACGGCGGCTTCGGACAGACGATCCGCGTGAAGAACGAGGCGACGAAGGACGTGTACGAGGTCGTCCTCACCGGGCCGCAGGAGGCGTCGATGGGGCCGGCGGAAGGGGCCGACGGCGCGAACCGCGACGGCGCGGACGCGGCCTCGGCGCGGACGGAGTAACAGGAACACTGCACGGTTTGTGACGCATGAAGTACCGCCGCGCAAAGCTTGTCTTCTTCGGACTCGTGACCACCGGCTGGATCGGCAGCGTTGCCGACGTCGCCTCGGCCCAGAACGCGGCGGAGGGGCGTCGGGGCAACGGCAGCGCCGCCAGCCGGCACGCGAACGGCCACGGCAACGGTCGCGAGCAGCCGCCTAAACCGGTCCATAACGACGGCGCCGCGGACGCCGCGGCGGCGATGCGGCGGAACGGCAACTCGCTGCTTAAAGCGACCCTCAACGCCCGCAGCGACCGCGCCCAGGCGACGCTGGCGGACGTGAGCTTCCACGCCGTCCCGGAGCCGGAGCCGCGCACTCTGCGCAAGCACGACCAGGTGACGATCATCGTGCGCGAGGAGAGCGAGTTCAGCTCGAAGGGGTCGTCGGAGTTCAAGAAGGAGGCGGAGTTCGAGGCGCGGCTGGAGGAGTTCATCGCACTGAGTGCCCGCAACTGGGAGATTGAGGGCGGCGGGATCGGCGGGCCGGTGCCGTCGATCCGCGCCACCGGCAAGCGCGACTTCAAGGGCGAGGGCAGCGTGGACCGCAGCGACAGCCTCACCACGCGGGTGCAGGCGGAGGTCGTGGACGTGAAGCCCAACGGCACCCTCGTCCTCCAGGCGCGCTCGCGCATCAAGACCGACGACGAGGAGCGCGTGTTCGTCCTGACCGGCGTGTGCAGAGTGGAGGACGTGAGCGCGGACAACACGATCCTGTCCACGCAGCTCTACGACAAGAACATCGAGCAGCGCAGCAACGGCACCGTCCGGAACGCCAGCCGCCGCGGCTGGCTGTCTCATTTATTGGACGCGATCTCGCCGTTCTGACGAAAAGACAATGCCTCCCGACGTTTGAGGGCGGAGCCCCGATGCGGAAACTGTTGATCATCCTGGCCGCACTGCTGTCGCTGTCGGCGCCGCGGCCGGCGCTCGCGGTGAAGGTCGCGGACATCACGCGGCTCGGCGGCCAGCGGCCTAACGTCCTGACCGGCCTGGGACTCGTCGTGGGCCTGAAGGGCACCGGCGACGGCGGCGACTACATGCCCGCCATCAAGCCGCTCGCCGGCCTCCTATCCCGTTTCGCCGACCCCACCACCGTCCGCGAGCTGGCCAACGCCGAAAACGTCGCGCTTGTGCTGCTCAGCGCCAAGGTGCCGCCGAACGGCGTGCGCGACGGCGACCAGATCGACGTCTACGTCATGAGCCAGGGCGCCGCCTCCAGCCTCAAGGGCGGCCGGCTGTTCGTCACGCCGATGACCGGCCCCATTCCCAACAGCGGCATCTTCGCCATGGCCGAGGGCGCCGTGGAAATCGAGGACCCCAGCACCCCGACCGTCGGCGTGGTGAAGGGCGGCGCGGTGATGGAAGCGGACATGCCCGCGCAGGTGATCGACCCGAACGGCCGCTTCACGCTGATCCTCCAGGACCCCGCCGCCGACTGGACGACCGCCAGCACGATCGCCAAGACGATCAACGACGCCGAGGCCGCCGACGGCGAGGTGCTCGCGGTGGCGATCGACCCGAAGAACGTGGTGGTGACGATCCCGCAGAGCGAACGCTCCCGGCCCGATTCGTTCATCAGCCGGGTGCGGCAACTGCCCGTGCCGCTGCTTCCGACGGAAGCGCGGGTGCAGATCAACGAGCGCACGGGCACGCTGATCGTGACCGGCGACGTGGAGATCAGCCCCGTCGTCATCAGCCACAAGGGGCTGACCATTACGACGGTGGACCCGACGCCCGTCCCGACGCCGCGCAACCCGGTGCTGCGGAGCAAGGACGTGGTGACGCTCGACACCACCCGCCGCGGCGGGGCGAAGCTGCAGGACCTGGTGAACGCGCTGGAGCAGCTCAAGGTTCCCTCGCCGGACCGGATCACGATCGTGAAGGAGCTGTACAAGACGGGGATGCTGCACGCGAAGTTGATCGTGGAGTAACGAAGCCAAAACACGGGCGAGGCGCCCGTGCTGCGAAACAAGCGTCGGAGACGCGAATGACATTCCCGCCGCCACAAGCACTCGCCCCGCTCGACCTGAGCCGAACGCCGCGTGGCGCCGTCAGGTCGCTCGCCGCGGGCGACCTCTTCCCCGGTGTGCGTTCCCCTGCCGCGCCCCAGACGCAGCACGATCGGCTGGTGGACCAGACGCGCAACTGGGTCGCACAGACTTTCTTCGGGACGCTGCTCAAGCAGATGGAGAACAGCCCGTTCAAGTCGGACCTGTTCTCCGGCGGCCGGGGGGGCCAGGCATTCAGCTCCCTCTACCACCAGCAACTCGCCCAGCGCATCGCACACGGCGCCGGAAACAAGCTCGTGAACTCGATCGTGCGGAAGATCGAATCGCGTCAGGCTCCCAAAGTGGAAGGCGCGGGCGGACAGGACCGACCGGAGAAAGACCTGCGCAGCCGCCGGCCCGCCACCCGTGCGGCGAAGTCGCGACACCGCCAGAAGCTCGACCTGTTGTCCTAGAACACCTGACCCGCGATGTCACGATTCCTGCCCGAGCTCGAAAACGTCCTGCAAATGCTCGTCGACGAGCACCGGCGGCTGCTGGCGCACGTGGATGCGCACCAGGCCGCGATGCGGGCGTTTGACCTGCCCGCGCTGGACGCGGCGCGCAACCAGCAGGAAGCCTGCCGCCTCCGCGTCGCCACGCTGGAGAACCGCCGGAAACTGCTCGTGCTGCAGATCGCCAGGGCCCTCAAGTCGGACCCGAACACGCTCACCGTCCGACTGCTCGCCGAACTGCACCCGCCTCGGCGGGACGCGCTGTTGAAGCTGCGGGGGGAACTGAAGTCATTGGCCGAACAGGTCGCCGCCCGCACCCTCGTCGCCGGCCGGTTGGCCGGGGCGGTGCTGGGCCACCTGAACACCGTCGTGCGCCTCCTGGCCGGCGCCGTGGAGAAGGCGGGCCTGTACACGAAGCACGGCGTGCCGCAGGTGTCGACGCGCATCGGGGTCATGGAGGCGGTGGGCTAGCCATGTCCCTCTCCGGCGCGCTCAACATCGGAAAGTCCGCCCTGGCGACGCACCAGGCGGCGATCCAGGTCACCGGCAACAACATCGCCAACGCCGGCAGCGCCGACTTCACGCGCCAGGCCGCCAGCGTCTCCCCCTCCAAGGACCGGCAGTTCGCGCCCGGCGTGTTCATCGGGACGGGGGTGAACCTCGACTCGGTCCGCCGGCAGATCGACGAGGCGCTGGAGGCACGCATCCGCGGGAGCGTCTCCGACAGCGAGTCGGCCGACGCCGCCGAGCAGTGGCTGAGCCGCGTCGAGGCGGCGTTCAACGAGCTCGGGGAGGACGACCTGTCGACCCGCCTCAGCACGTTCTTCGCCGCATGGTCCAACCTGGCGAACAAGCCGCAGGACATGGGCATGCGGCAGGTGGTGCTCCAGGAGGGGGCCGGCGTCGCGTCGTGGCTGAACGACCTGCGAACCCAGTTCACGAACCTCCAGCGCGACGCGGACGCGCGGCTGAAGGCGCTGGCGCAGGACGCCGACGGCCTGGCCGAGCGAATCGCCGTGCTGAACGGGAAGATCCTCGCCGCCGAGGGCGGCAGTGCCGGCGGCGGCCAGGCGAACGGGCTGCGAGACCAGCGCGACGCCGCACTCAAGCAGCTTTCGCAGCTCGTGGACGTCCGCACCGTGCCGCAGGAGAACGGCGTCGTCAACGTCTACGTCGGCTCGGAGCCGCTCGTGATGGGCGCCGACAACCGCGGACTTGCCCTGCGGCAGGAGCCGGTGAATGGCGTCATCGTCAGCGCCGTCGTCATTCGCGTGACCGGCGGTGAGGCGCCCGTCGCCGGAGGGCAAATCGGGGGGCTGGTCGCGGCGCGGGCGAAGATCGACTTGGTTACGACCGACCTGGACGCGCTGGCCCACAACCTCATCTTCGAGATGAACAAGCTCCACGGCAGCGGCCAAGGGCTGGAGGGCTTCGGCTCCGTCACGGCGACCAATGCCGTGGACGTGACGAACGTGGCGCTGAACGATGCCCGGACGGGCCTGGCGTTCCAGCCGGCCAACGGCAGTTTCGTCGTGCACGTCCGGCAGAAGGCGACGGGGCTCGTCACCAGCACGCTGGTGCAGGTGGACCTGGACGGCCAGGGGGCGGAGACGACGCTCGACTCGCTCCGGGCGGACCTCGCCGGGATCAGCGGCGTGAACGCGACGGCGACTGGCGGCCGGCTGCGGATCGACGCCGCCAGCGACGCCGTCGAGATCAGCTTCAGCCAGGACACGAGCGGCACGCTGGCGGCGCTGGGGGTCAACTCGTTCTTCACCGGGCGTGACGCCCGCGACATTGGGATGAACGCGACGTTGCGGGGGAACCCGGCGCTACTGGCCGCGGCGCGGAACGGGCAGCCGGGGGACAACCAGACGGCGCGAGCCGTCGCGGCACTGGAGTCGCAGGCGTTGGCGGGGCTGCGGGGGGTGAGCCTGAAGGACGGCTACCAGGCGATGGTCAACGGCGTTGCCGTTTCCGCGAGTGCGGCCAAGACGGAGGCGGAGGCGTCGCGGGTCGTGAAGGAGACCCTGTTCGCCCAGCGCGAGTCGCTGAGCGGCGTTAGCCTCGACGAGGAAGCGATCAACCTGATGCGTCAGCAGCGCGCCTTCCAGGGCGCCGCCCGCCTCGTCGCCGCCGTGGACGAGATGATGAGGACGATCCTGAACATGGTGTAGCCATGTAGCACGGGCTTCCAGCCCGTGTCTGAAAATGAAACGGAGCAAGACACGGGCAGGATGCCCGTGCCACAAATTGGATGGCAATCCTGCCCACCCAACTCGGCCGCGTCAGCAACCTGCTGCGGACCTCGACCGCGCACCAGCAGATTTCGCAGGTGCAGCGGCGGCTGCTGGCGGTGCAGAACGAGCTGACGACGGGGCGGCGGCTGAACGTCGCGAGCGACGACCCCGGCGACGCCGCCATCGTCCAGCAGTTGCAGAAGACCCTGGAGCAGCGGGAGGCATTCCTCACCAACCTCCAGCGCGCCAAGAACCATCTGAGTGTTGCGGACTCCACGATGGGCGACCTGTCCGAGCTGCTCCAGCGGGCGCAGGAGATCGCCTCCGCGAACGTCGGTTCCGACGTGACGCCCGACCAGCGGGCGGCTGCGGCCACCGTGATCGAGTCGCTTTATGGCGAGGCGCTGACGCTGGCCAACCGGCAGTTCGAGGGCGTCTACCT
>Ga0075421_100008272_pt1 | contig 12773 bp, 12 predicted proteins | sample SoiMetdeltSBSDD5_FD_75292 | JGI IMG/M metagenome (GOLD analysis project Ga0075421, IMG submission 75292) | Bulk soil microbial communities from a Populus tree surrounding site in Tennessee, USA - Soil MetaG P. deltoides SBSDD5 | ecosystem: Environmental > Terrestrial > Soil > Tree plantation... | reverse complement strand
CGTCCTCACGTTCGGTGCCCGCGGCCGTCGTCGATCCGCCTGCCAGAGCGGCGGTCAAAGTGCTGCACGTGCTCATTGCCGACGCCAACGCGCGGACGATGAGCGCGCGGGTCGAGCAACTGAGGGCCTTGGGGCTTCAAGTTTCTGTCGCCCGAACGTCATTCGAAGCCATCGTCAAGGCCACGTACCATGTGCCCGACGTGATCTTGCTGGATGGGTCGCTCGACGCGACGTGCGAGGGCATCAAGGCCGCGGAAACCGTGCAGATGCTGACGATTTGCCCGGTGACGTCGCACATCCCGATCTACCGCCTGACGCCTGGCCGCAGAGTGCCGCGGCGAATTCTCGCCGCGACCCGCCGGCCCTCCTGACCAAAAACTGCACGCTGAGCTGGCGCACCATGTGGGAAGGCGCAGGTGCGCCGCCGCTCGTGGGCGGCGCACCTGGCGCAGAGTCCGCGCACACCGTGTGCAGGAGTGTCGCGCCTCGTGCAATTGCGCCGAAACCGCGGTCAATTCGTCGTCGACTTTCGGATCGACGCGTCGAGGGCCCTCGCCTTCTGCAGGTGGCCGTAGACGACCGGGTATGAATCAGCCGCCCACTGGTTGATGCTCATGGTGACGCGATCATCGCTGCTCTCCGGGACCACCGCGTCTACCTTGATCTTCTCTTCGGTCTTGCGTCCGGTGTCGCGATTCTCGTACTTCGACTTGTAGTCGGCGAGCCGCTCCTTGTCGATCCGCGATTCGAGCTTGTCGACCACGTCCTCGTGCCCGCTGACCATGGCCTTCATGTATTCACGATCGAATTCCGCTCCCTGCAGCTTCGAGAGCCGCTCGCGCAGATCGCGATGTTTGTCATCGAGGTCGGCCGGCATCGGGATGCTGTTCGCGGTTGCGATCGGCTTCAGCTTGTTGCCCGCCGCCGTGTGGTCGTCGACCATCATCTGAGCGAACCGTTTGACGTCGGCGTTCGCGGCGCGCTCGGCAGCCATCCGGCCCAGCTCGATCTCGGCCATGCTCGCAATTGTTAGATCGCTGACAAAATCGCGATCGCCACGGCTCACGTCGGTCCGTCCCGAGGTGCCGACCGCTGGATTGTCGGCTGTGTTGGCCCGACGGTCGGTGTTGCATCCGATCCCAAAGGTTGTTACCGCCGCAACCGCCAGTATGGCTATGCGTTTCATGCTTCACCCCTCTCCGGCGCATCCGCGCCGCGTGAACAGGCGTCTATCGCCAATCAGGGGCACAAAACTGCAAGCGAATTGACCTGAAGCACGAACGGACGAGTCGGATGGGACTGCGATTTGGACGAAACGCGGATCGCGCGGATTGCGCGGACAAGACGTGACCCCGATCGATTGACGCTTGGCGCGCTCAATGGGGCCCGGCGGCCTGGCGGAAGCCAGGCTGGTGGCGCCTCGAACATTACTTCGTGCCCGTGGATCCGCCAATCGATAAGGAACAACCCAACCCGAGTCATGAGCGCGCCGTCAGAAACCCTGAAAAACCTGTCTAGCGAGGAACCAGGAGGAACTGATGATCAACAAGTGGTCGGCGTTGATGCTGGTGGCCGGGTCGGCAATCGGCTATCTTGTGGCCGCGCCCCCGGCAGGTGCCCAGGGTGAAATCGTCCCGTTCAACGTCGGGGACCGTGTCGTGCTGCGGATCGATGCGTCCGCCGAGACGCCGGTCGAACGTTCGTTCACGTGCACGGTCGGGGCGCTACAGGCGAACTGGGTTCGCTGCGACACTGCCGATCCGTTCCGCTCCCAACGCAGCGAGAACTGGATCAACCTCCGATCGCTCGTCCAAATCAGGAAGGAAGCTCGCTGAGCGATCAGCATCCCGTAGTAGTGCGCGACGCGATGATCGCCAACGATGGTTTCACCTACGCCACGCGAGTCGTTCCAGGTCGAGCCGCTGAAGGATTTCGGCGGTGATCGGCCGCTTCGCGTCCCAGAAGATCAACGACTCCAGCAAAGCCCGGCTCCCCTCCTCGTGCAGCTCGTCGACAATCGAGCGGGCATCTGCCTCGCTCGTACTCGATAGGTGATAAGTGGTGTCGTCCAACACCGCGGGACGGCCGTCGATCGGGCCGACGACGCGGAACGAGGGCTGTTTGTGGAGGGCGGACACGGCTACTTTCCACGGCGCGAACGTATATGGGCCGACGCCGAAGACCGCGAATCGCGGCCGGTTGCGGTAGATCGAGCTGCGTCGCGCGTCGAGGCGGTCGCCGTGCGCGCACAAGTATCGCCACGTCTTGGGCGCGCGATCCGCGATCGTCGAGGTGTCGTCGCCGGTTTTCCGCTGTGTGACGATCACCCATTTTCGAGCAGCAGCCGTACGGCCGCGCGCGACGTCGGTGCCTTTGACGAGGGGATACACGTAGTCGGGCTCGAGCTCGACTGGTTCGCCGGACGCGCCACGGAACCATCCCCCGCCTTCGCGCGTGAGCTCCATCACGGCCGAGCAGTCGTGCTTCACGCCCGATCGCCAGCGCATCTCGTTCGAAGGCGCGACGTTCGAGAGCAACGCCCGATGTCGATCGTACGCAACCGGATTCGACACGAGCTGACCATCCCGCCATCCAATCGCGCTTTGGCGATCGTCGGGGCGATCGAGCGTGGCCACCGCGCAGTCGATGGACGCGCGCGCTCCCAACCGGCAGAGCAAGAGACAGGCATCCGCGGCGACGCCGAAGTGCAGCGCGGCGTCGAAACGAAGCATCTCGGCGTTTGCTACCGACACCCCCGTCGACCAGAGATGCGCCAGGACACGACGAGCGACGCTGGTCTTCACCAGCATCGCCAGCGTCACGTCTCGACCGTGCCCCGCCTCCAGCAGCCGGAGCAGCAGCCATTCGGCGACGTCGAAGTTGCTCTTGCCGGTTCGCGCGGCCAGTCCGGGACGGTTTTGAAAATTCGTTTTCTCGGGAAGATTGGCGCCACCGAGCGCGCCGACGCCGGAGGCCGTCACCCACGGCGGATTGCCGATGACGAGAATCGGCTCGGCAAGGTCCCGTAAGGTGGCCCGCCAGTCATGAGTAAAACCGTTCGCGACGCGGCACGTCAGCCGGCTCGCGGACGCCTTTAGCGATGTGACTCGCACGTATTCAGGATTGATGTCGCAGGCGACGACCATCGCGTCGGCGAAGCGGCTCAGCGCGGCGTCGACGAAGGCGCCCACGCCACAGGTTGGCTCCAGAACCGTTCGCGGCTGGAGCCCACGCGCGCGCAGGAGATCCGCGACGCGGTTGGCAAGCGCGGCCGGGGTCTGAAAGTCACCGAATTCGACGCGATGCGACGCGCTCACGGCAAGGTGCACCGGAGGCTCAGAAAGGTTCCCGCCCGGCTCAAGCGCCAGCCTTCACTTGCGAGGAACAGAGCCCCGTTCGCGCCGAGCGCGACGCCCTCGCCCTGCCACTCCTTGAGCCCCTCGATCGGAATACGCAACCCGTACGGAACATCTCCGCCGCGCAGGAGATCCGCTGTTCGATAGATCACCGCCTCGCGCGACGTTCGGACCACGACCGACGCCTCGTCGGGCGAGGCCTCGGCATCCGTCGTCGGCGCCAACCGGAGCTGGCCGACGCGTTCGAGCCTGACGTCGAGGCCGCCGGGCTGTACCGGCGTGGATCGATACAGCGCGCCGTCCCGGTCCCTCGCGACGACGAACAGGGTCTCGCCAATCACGAACAGCGACTCGGCATTGTGCGGGCCGTCGGCGTAGGTCGCGGTAATTGACTCGGGTGGTGCCGTTGTCGCGTCAGCCGGCGCGGGCTCGGGCACGCGATAGATCCGAATGCTCTTTCGAGCCAGACGATTGTCGCCAATGTCGGCGATATACAGGCACGCACCGGCAGGACATCGTCCGCTGGAGACGTCCTCCCAGTCGCGCGTGACGATCGGAACGCGTACCCGCCCGTGCGGCGCGCCGGCGAGGTCGAACGCGTAGAGCACCGCATCGTGTCCCGAGTCGTTGTGCGACCAGATGATGCCTGGAGTACGACGGCTCACGGCCAGTCCGCTCGCCTCGGGAACTTCGGGCAGCCGGGCCCGATGACTGACCACGCACGGCCCGGCTTCATCGTCGGCCCGCAGCAACACGGCGACGACAACGATGCCGAGCAACACCGCGACAACCAGGAACCTTCCGACGGCACTGCGGATCATGAGCCAGGCTGCGGTCCATTGTACGGGCATCCGTATCAGCGGCAGGTTGACGAAACTGGACCTGGCGCGGCTACGATAGTGCGCCATGACCGAATCCAAGCTGACCATCGACGAACGTCACAACGGCGACGTCACCGTTCTCGTCCTGAGCGGACAAATGCTCCTCGACGATGGGGACCTGGCGTTCGGAAAACGGATTCGGGAACTGGTCGAGCGGGGGATCGTGAAGGTGGTGGTCGATCTCGGCGGCGTCACCTACATCGACAGCTCCGGCGTAGGCATGCTGGTCGCCAAGATGAAAACGCTCAAGGAGCGCGGGGGCGACATCAGGCTGCTCAATTTGAACCGCCGCGCGGAGAGCCTGTTCGGGATGCTGAAGCTCCTGATTGTGTTCGAGACGTTTCAGGATGAAGCAGCGGCGGTGCGCAGCTTTACCCGATCGACGCAATCAGCGGGTTAGGAAACCGCGCCCGCCTCGAGCGGCCTGCCCGAGGCGAGCGCCGGTCATGCGGACTGTCTACTTCGCGATTGTCTTGTTGCGAATCACCTCGAAGCCGGCTTGCGTCCTGCGAATACCCTGAACGATGTAGTCAAGCTTGCCGTTCTTGCGCTTGGCCTCGCCCAGGACGAGTTTCTGCGGGCTCACGCTGACGACGAACGCCTGCAGCCATTCGCCCCGCGGTGTGAGCTGAACGGTCAGCCCCTTTTCAGCCGTCACCAGCCCGAAATGGTCCGGAAGGTCGATGACGACTTTGCCGTTGACCAACTCCGCGGTTCCGCGCACGTAGGTGCCGGCCTCGCCCCCCTCCATCGCCGCGTAGACGATTTCCTTCGACGGGTCTGTCGGATGGTCTTCGACGAAGTTCTTCGTCCCGGTCACGTTCAAACTGCCGGCGACATGCAGAGTCGCCGTCGGATTGGTGGTGTTGATGCCGACGTTGCCGCCGGTGGTGAGGAACATGCGGGTCGTGTTATTGGTGGCGATGGCGAACGGATCGTTCGAGATCGTGCCGAAGGCGACCAGGTCGGACTGAGCGGATAACAGCGCCGCCGCGGGGCCGGTGCCAACCCGTTCAACGTAGAGGTCGGTGTTGGCGCTCGTTGAGCGCACGTGCAGCTCGCCGGCGGGGATCGTCGTCCCGACTCCTACTCTGCCCGTGCCCTCGACGTACAGGGTATTGCTCGGTGTGGCGTCTTCGATCGTGAACGGCGACGTCCCCGCGACGAGATCCCTGACCTGGAAGCCCAATCCGCCAGCTCTCGTGATCCCCCAGGTGCCGGTGTCGGCGCCCGTGTCGTCGATACGGAAGAACGGCTCGAAGATATCTTTGGCCGTAATATCGTCCAGCGGGGTGCCCGTGCAATCGGCTGAACCGGCGCACAAGTTACCCGTGATGTTGGTGTTCTGCGCATACAGGGTCAAACCCAGGGTGAGGCCCCCGACGAGTACTAAGGTGACTTTGGCGCGCATTCGCGGCCTCCTTGGCAATCAACACAGTTCGGCAATCTCGAGAACGCTGCTCTGCTCTGTCGTCGTCTTAGGGCAAACCACCGCCTCGCGGCGGGGCCTGGGGCTGGCGCGGTGCATCGAGGTCCTTCGGGGCGACCGGAAATCCTCCGCGAACCAGGAAGACGCCGCTGCGGATCGTCACGCGCTGGGTGGCGCTGCCGGATCGGCCGCTCGCGGGGGGATAAAGGAAGAGCTCGTACTTATACCGGCCATCGGTCAACCCGGCACGGGAGACATCGACACGAAGCACGTCGCGCGCGCCGAAGGTGAACTGCTTGACCGTGCGCGGCTCGCCCCGTCCAGCGACGACGAGCAGCGCGTTCTCGAACTCTATTTCGGGGGTCCAGGTAATTTCGGACCCGAGAATCGTCGGCGCGGACTCTTGCTCGCCGCCACGAGCCTGCGCCGCTACGCGCGTGTCCCCGACGAATGCGGCGGTTGCCATCACCAACAGCGACGCGCCAATCAGAAGCGCTGCGCGCAGCGCAACACTACGTTTACGTGGATGATGGTCCCGTGGGTATGGAACCCTCTGAGTCATGATGCACCCCTTGGTTGCAGTTAACGGCCGGCACTCTTATATGGGTTTGGATCTCGATCGTCAACTGGAAAACGTCTGAATTGGAAAACGTGTAAAGGCGGGACGAAGGAAGAAGTGCAGATCGGCGCACACAGGCGCACACCGACACGAACGAGAGCGCGCCGTTGTCCGTGCGCGAAGCGCTAGAACGTTGGCGTGCGTGGCCGCTGCGGCGCTTGACGTCCTGCGTCGCGCTCGAGCAAGCCGCGCTCGATCAGCGAGCGGACCTTCTCGTCGCCGCGGTACTCGGCAAGGAGCGCGCGGCGGCTGCTCGCGTACGCCTGGTCCATCGCGTAGGCGAGCACCGTCTCCATCACCATGCCTTCCTCGGTGTTGGTGTCGTGGAAACGGCGCTTGAACTCGGTCAGCACGGCGGCAAACGCCGGGTCGTCCCATCGATCGACACCGGGAGCGAGGCGGACGAAGTCGTTGAGCGCAGCCATATACGATGGGTCCGGCGGCCGGCGCCAGAAGGCGGTGTCGGCACCGAAGTCGTCCACCTGCATCGGCAGATAGAGCGTGCCGCGGGCGGGAACGCGATTGACCATCGCGGGGTTGAAGCGCCGAACTTGATCGGCAGCGAGACCCGTCCGCTCGACCACTTCCGCGATCGACACCTCGCGCGACGTGCGCATCGCGTAGATCGGCGTCTGCGGCGTGGACGCGAGCAGCTCTGTCACGTTGGCCGTATTGCCGAACACCATTTCCGCGTAGAGATACGAGCGCGGGCCGTAGCTGCGGTAGACGGGTTCGTACGCTCTGCCCGGCAGCTGACGCAGGACGCGGGCGAGATCCGACCCCATCAGGTAGCGAGCGCGGACGTCGACGCCGCCCAGACGCTCGCCGGTCACGAGCGCGCGTCCGACGTTCGTCCCGCCGGCGTTGTGCTCGGAGAGCGCCGGGATGAACGACCCGTACTTGGTCGCGAGGATCGACAGATACGCCGCGCAGTACGGCGCCTGGGTCGTCTGGTTGCGTTCGTCGATCTCGATGGTCGAGAAGTAGCGCAGCCGCTTCCAGTTCTTCCGCTGCCACTGACAGAACCCGACCGCATCCGCCTTCGAGCGGCGTGTCGCGCTCAGGCCTGATTCCAGAATCACTTGTGCGAGACCGACTTCGCCGGGCACACCGAACCGCTCGTAGATCGCCGCCCATTCACCGAGGAACGCGCCGTATGCCGGTACGTTCATGAGCAGCGCATCGCCGCGCAATGCGTTGTGCAGCACCGGTCCGGCCGCCTGCTCGAGCAGCTGCGCGACCTGCTCGCGGCGTTCGTTCAGCTTCGGCGCCAGCCGCTGGCCGTCGAGAACACGCGCCAGCGCCGGATCGCTCCATCTGGCCTGGCGCATCCAGTCGCCTTTGACGGGAAAGGTCGCGAGCAGCCGGCCATCGGTGGCGCTGCCAAACGCGATCGCGCCGTCGCGCATCATGAAGACGTGCCGCCAGAACCGATAGCCAGGCCGGAAGGCGCGCATCGCGCCGACATCCGCGCCGAGGCGCGCCCGCACCGCGTAGCGCGCCGCGTGCGCCGCATCGAAGTGAACCTCGGATGGCGTGATGGCCGCCGGTGTAATGACGGTCGACGCCGCCAGCGGCATCGACAGACTGAGAATGGTGAGCGCCAGAATCGCTCTCGATTTCAGCATGTGCGGGATGCGCCGGGACGGTGCAAGCGGCGAGCCCCCGGAAGCCCTGTAGAATCCGGCCTGGGAACGGGCGTCGCGAGCAAAGTGTCACAATCTGGAGCAGGGCGGGGTGACGACTTTGCACCTCCGATCCTGAAATTGAAGGAGAGGCATGTCGACACGATCAATCCTCGTCGGTGTGGCGTTGGCCACGATGACCGCGCCGCAACAGCCGCCGACTGCGCAACCCACCCGGTTCGAGAAGAACGTGCTTGCGTACGAGGCAACCGACGTGGCAAGTCCACCGCCGCCCGGCGCGATTCTGCTGGTGGGGGATTCCCAGTTCTTTCGATGGAAGACTCTGCGCGAGGACTTGCCCGGCTACACCATCGTCAACCGCGGGATCGATTCGTTTCAGTCACCCGACCTGCTTCATTACCTCGATCGGCTGGTGCTGCGCTACAAGCCGCGCCTGGTCGTGCTGCACATCGGCGGCAACGACGTCCACAACGGCCGCACCGCGCTTCAGGTGCTCGATGATTTCAAATCGTTCGTCGGTCGCGTCCACGCAGAGCTGCCGCGGATCCCGATTGCGTTCACCAGCATCACGCCCAGTCCAGGACGATGGTCCGAGGCGTCCGTGCGGCGCGAAGCCAACGCGCTCATCAAGAGCTATGCGGCCACGCAAACAAACCTTCATTTCATCGATCTGTGGGAGGCGTTCTTGAACGCCGACGGGACACCAAACGAAGCGCTGTTCGTGGAGGATCGTATCCATCCCAACCACGCGGGCTACCGCGTGCGGGTCGAGATCATGCGTCCACTGCTCGGGCCGCCGGACAGGCCGTAGCGGACCGCAAACTGCGCGGCTCCACGTTGGCTCGTGCGATCGGCCGAGGGAACGGCCGGCCATCGATCGAGCGTTGGGTCGGCGGCCGGCCACGAATGCCGCGATCGGTCGCGTGACTACGGGTGCACCAGGCTCTCCACCACCTGAACGAACGCCTGCACGAACGCCGCGCCGCCGTTCAACAGATTGGCGCGCGTCATGTAGTCGACCTGGATGTCTGGACGCACGCCGATGTTCTCGATGTACGGAGCGGGCGGAAAATCAGACGTCGTAATCACCTCGCCGCGATTCATCAACGACACGGTAATCCGGAAGACGCTTGACGCTTTCGGTGTAGGCCGGCCCCGTGAAGCCGACGACGCTGCCGCCGGCGCCCATGGTGCGCCACCCGACCATCGGCCCGCGACGGTTGGTCTGCAGGACCGCGGGCAGCATGTCCCCGCCGGACGCGGAGAACTCGTCGGTCAACGTCACGATCGGCTTGGTGTAGGCGCCGGCCACCGGCAGCAGCTGCAGGCTGCCAGTGGAGTTGAGCGACACCGGCCTGCTCCGACCGCGATCCTCGTTGTAGGCGCGCAGCACTTCGTTGAAATTGGCCTCGATGTTGGCCAACACCGCCGGGGGCGTCGCCGGATTCAGTCGCGCGGCGGTCAATTGCGATGCAAAGCTGAACAACCATCCGCCGGTCGCGCGAATCTCGAACCCGATGGAGGTGAACGGCGTGGGAATCAAGCGCTGCGCGACCGCCTCGACGAACGAGACCAGGCCGCCGGGATTCCGCATCACGTCCACCACCAGTGCGTCGGTGGTCGGCCCGAACAGCGCCATGGCGCGATCGAGCTGGGCCAGCGCGAACGCCGAGCTGGGCGGCGACATCGACGGAATCCGCACGAAGCCGACGCGAACGCCCGTCGCCGTCGTGAACGTCGCGAAGAAGAAGAACACCGGCTCCCCCGTCCTGACGATGCAGGTCGCGCATGGCGCGCTCAGATCGGTGAAGCCCGCCGGCAGCGCGAAGATCGGCACGCGGCCGCCGCAGTTCAGTACCGAGTAGTAGTCCTGCGGCACGCTGGCGTTGAGCAGCGGACGAATCGGATCCATGTAGCGCGGCAGCGTGTCATCTGTCGGACCGCCATCGGCCAGCTTGAACAGCGAGACGTGTGCCGCCGCGCTCCCCGGCAATCCCGCGAGAATGTCCTGATCGTCCGTCGACAGGAACAGTCGCCCGTTGCCGCGCACCGGGCTCGGTACGGGGCCCTGCGACAGGATCGGAATGCCGTTCTTCACCCAGGGAATGGTGTAGGTGTTGGTCGCGCCGGTCGCGGCCAGTCGAATCGCGACCCTCGCCGCATCCCCGAGCAGCGGCGTGTGCGGCATGATCTGCTGGCTGCGGCTCACCAGCCGCGTCGCCGCCGTCCGATCGGTGCTGCGTTGATTCGCGGAGATGGCGTACTTTCGCAGCGACGCAATCACTTCCAGTACCGGCCGGCCGTCGAACGACACCACCTCGTCGCCGACCACGAAGGGAAAGTCCGCGAGCGGCAGACGCGTGCGATTGATTGAATCGATCAGGACCTTGCCCTCGTAGATGTCCAGCGTCATCGGCAGCGACGCGCTGAACGTCGTCGGGAAGGCGATGGTGTCGTGGGCGTCGTTGAGCGACGCCACGTACTCGATCAACGCCTCCTGAAGTCCAGATCATCCGAGTGGTGAATGCGCTGCAGCCAGGGAGTCAGGCGCAGGAGATCGAAGCCGACCACATCACGCTTCCATTCGTAGGGCGCGTGGTTCTTGGCGTACTGACTGGCGAGCTCCGCGAGATCCGCATTCCGCTGGCTGGTCGTCAGCGGCTCTTGTGCGATGGCCGCCAGCGGTGAGAGCGCGAGGAGGAGAGCGATGCCGAGCCGGCGCATAAAGGCCTCCAGAGTCGTTAGGATGTCCGCGCGACACGAAGCGCGGACACACTACTCCCGACCTCAGGCACCGTCAAGGCGCTGACGACCGCTTGACGGCGCGGGCGCCGGCGCGCACTGATGAGCTGGCTACCAGAGCAGCTTGAGACCGAATTGCAGCTGCCGCGGCGCGTTTGCCTGCCCCGTGATGACGCCGAACGACGTCGAGGTGACGCTGGTATTCGGCGCCGAGAACTGCACGCGGTTGAACGCGTTCAACGCCTCGATCCGGAACTGCGCGGTCAGGCCACGGCGGAGCGACAGGTTCTTGAAGAACGACAGATCGAAGTTGCGAACGCCGTGCGCACGCAGCATTGGCGAGAAGATCGGCTCGTTGCCGAACGTGAACGCTTGCGGCTGGGTGTAGACCGCCGTGTCGAAGTAGCGGTTCAGGCGATCTTCCACCGCCCCGCTCAGCCGCGGATCGTTGCCGCTGGTGTTGGGTTGCGTGCGGGCGCCGAAGATGCCGGCGGTGTTGTTCGCGGTGATCGACAGCGGCGTGCCCGCCTGCAGTGTGGTGATGCCATTGAACTGCCACCCGCCGATCAGGGCGTTCACGACCGGCGACGCCGCGGACAGCCACCGCCGGTCGCGGCCGAACGGCAGCTCGTACAGGTAACTGATCACGAAGCGGTGATTGATGTCGTACGACGCGAGCGCCCAGCTGGCGGCGAGATCGTAGCTGTCCTGGTGGTTCATGCCGATCTCTTCCGCCTTGGCAAAGGTGTACGAGCCTTCGAACATCAGCCCTTGGCTCAAACGCTTCCGTCCGGTGATCTGCAGCGCGTTGTAGCGTGATTCGGCACCGGACGCGTACAACGGGACGATGTCGGTGAACTGCGGATGAGGACGCAGGAGCTGCCCGCGGCTCACGGTCGGCTGCGTCAGCACGCCGTTGTTGACGATGCCGAAGAACGGGTTCGGCACCTGCTGATTGAGCTGCGACCCGAGCGCCATGTACTGGGGATCGAGCTGGTTCAGGCTCAGTCCCCCTTCGCTCGCGATCGACAGGTCGTAGCCGCGCGTGCCGACGTAGGCGACCTCCACGAACGTCGACCACGGCAGCTCGCGCTGGACATTGATGTTGTACTGAATCGTCCACGGTGACGGGGTATCGCGCAGCGGTGCCTGGAGGTTGGCGCCCGCCTGCGTCAGCAGCCCCTGCGACGCGCCCGGCGAGGGCTGAAATCCGTTCGGGTACGGATTGCGCAGCGTGTTGAGTGGCGTGATGCCGTCGATGCTGGTTACCCACAGGTTCTCCGTCCGGAAACCGAATGGGCCAACCGTGCCCTGCGCGCCCTGATTCGACGGTCCGAAGATATGGCCATAGCCGGCGCGGACGACGGTCTTGGGATCGAGCTGGTACGACAGGCCGAGCCGCGGCGCGATGTTGTTGGTGTCCCAGTCGTATTGATAACGGCTTCGGCCGTCGACGCCGACGAAGACGACGCCGCCGCGAAGATCCGGGAAACCCGACACCTGCGACGCCAACGGCGAGCGCGCGTCGGGGTCGAAGTAGTTCATGCGGTCGTAGCGCTCGGTGCGCGGCACGTCGAGGTCGTAGCGCAGGCCGAGGTTCAGCGTCATCTTCGAGTTGAGGCGCCAGTCGTCCTGCGCGTAGAACGCCCAGTAGAAGCTGTTGGCCGCCACGTTCTTCCAGTTCTGGATCAACACGTCGTTGGGCGCGCCGGTGCCGAGCAGGAACGACGCGACTCCGAGCCCGGCGGTGCTGCTGGCCGTGTTGGGGTTGGGCCCTTGCGTCTCGTTGGTCCTGAAGTTGAAGGTCCCGGCGCTGCGCGCCTCCCACACGTTGACCCGCAGCATCCGGCCCTCGAAGCCACCCTTCAAGACATGATCGCCGCGCACCTTGGTCAGGCTGGCCGCGGTCGTGTAACTCATGAAGGCGTTGTAGCGATGATCGTTGCCGCCGAGCGTCACCACGCCGCCGACGCCGAAGCGCGGGAACATCAAGCGGTCGACGTTGTCGTCGATCGACGATGACAGACCCAACGTCGACGGCCGGAAGCCGAGGCCCTGGTTGTCGAAGATGAACAGCGTGCGCGCGAATCCCAGCCGCGC
>Ga0075421_100008271_pt1 | contig 12773 bp, 8 predicted proteins | sample SoiMetdeltSBSDD5_FD_75292 | JGI IMG/M metagenome (GOLD analysis project Ga0075421, IMG submission 75292) | Bulk soil microbial communities from a Populus tree surrounding site in Tennessee, USA - Soil MetaG P. deltoides SBSDD5 | ecosystem: Environmental > Terrestrial > Soil > Tree plantation... | reverse complement strand
ATCGGACAAGTCCCGGGTAAGTCGCGGCGACACGGCATATCCGCGCACACGCAGTTACGCCATGAGCAGCCATATGGGTAAGGGCGGACAAAAACTCTCGCAGATCGTGGATCCGCCGCCGGTCAGGGCGCTCGTGTTCATGGATGAGGATGAAAAGAGCATTAACGACGGGAACATCGGCCTGAGATCGTTGCCAAGCGATGAGTGGGGCGATAGTCCGGCCAAGAGGCACAACAACGGCGCCGTGCTCAGTTTCGCGGACGGGCATGTGGAGTATTGGAAATGGCGATCCCAAGGGCGTTTCAATCGCGGCACGGCATCGAAGGACACCCTTGTTGATTTGCGTCGGCTGCAACAGACGATTCCCCGGCAATTGCAATAGTATTCAGCCTGATACAACAGGACGGGTCACGCACGCGGTCCGCCCGGTGCCTGACCTGTTGACCGAACCGGAATGCAAATAATTTTGTTCATCATCATCGGATTGATTCCTGCCGTGGCGATCCGATACGTGATCGTGCGCAACCCAATGTCGCCCCTGGCGGCAAGCGCGACTTGTTTCGCTGTGCTGGTCGGCGTGGCGATACTGGTAAGCACCGCCACCGAAAAGAAGTCACAAACGGCCGGCGACGAGCCGATTGCCGGCGGCCCGATCACTCTGCTGGCGGATCTGGTGGGTGGGATGGTGAAAGTCGGCGTGCCGGTGGTGATCGCCTCCTGGTTCATTCTGAGAGGCGGCCCGAACCGTGATTCCGAGGGCTAGACGGTTGATTCGTCTGCCGCCGGACAAAGAAGAGAAAGCAATGAAGCCTCGAAAGTCGTGGCGTGAAAAACTCGCGGACAGCAAAGGCCTCCCCAAGGTCGGCCCCATCACCGGCAAAATGACCCGACGCTGGGGAACCGGCACCATGGTCATTCCCGCTCCCAGGGAAGTGGACGCCGTCATGCAAAAAGTTCCGAAAGGAAAGCTGATTACCATCAACGAAATTCGTGCACGACTGGCAAGGAAGCATCAGGTAGACATTGGATGCCCGATCACCACGGGTATTTTCGCCTGGATCGCGGCCCACGCGGCGGAGGAGGCGGCCGCTGAAGGAAAGAAGCGAATCACGCCCTATTGGCGGACGTTGAAATCTGGAGGCGAACTGAACGAGAAGTATCCGGGCGGAATTGAGAATCTCAAACGGCGTTTGAAGGCCGAAGGGCACATCGTTACCCGGCAGGGTAAGCGCTACGTTGTGCAGAATTTCGAGAAGGCCCTTGTCACCGCGATCCCCGCAGAACGTCGGCGTCGCTCTGAATGACGTCGGAGAAGCTGATCGTGTTTGTCAAGGCCCCGCGAGTCGGCACGGTCAAGACTCGCCTTGCCCAATCCATCGGCGCGCCCGCCGCCTGCGCCGCCTACCGGCAGCTCGTCGAGGTATTGCTCGAACGTCTGCGGTCTCTTCCGCAGGGAGAGCTCCGGTTTACCCCGGATGACGCAATCGATGACGTCCGTCCCTGGCTGAAAAGCGGCTGGACGTACAAGCCACAAGGTCCGGGCGCCCTGGGAGACCGTCTGCAAAACGCGTTCGCGGAATCGTTCGATAACGGTGCACAAGCCGTGGTCATCATCGGTTCGGACTGTCCATCCGTCACGACCGAGGACATTCGTCGCGCCTGGGCGGCGCTGCTGTCTCACGACGTTGTCCTCGGACCGGCGGCTGATGGCGGCTATTGGCTGATCGGCCTTCGACAGCCGCGGCCCGAGTTGTTCGAAGGTATTTCCTGGAGCAGAGACCGCGTCTTTGCGGACACCATCGCTCGCGCCCATGACGCCGGGTTGAGCGTTGACGTATTGCGAGAACTGGAGGATGTGGACACCCAAGAAGACTGGCGGCGTTTTCTCGCGAGCCAGAGCGGGCAGGCGCCATCGGACTGAGCCGTAAATATTCAGCGGGATAAGACTCTCGCTCTCACCCCAGCCCAAAAGACTCTTGTCTTGTTTTGTGCCGAGACTCCGTCCGCAGCCCGGGGAGAGGGAGAGCTTTCGAGCGCGCTGATCTGCGAATCTGAACAGCGCACGAGGTTCGACAAGACGTGTGCCACTACAGTCCCGGTTCCCGCAACCACAAACCGCGAAACGTTTTCTGCGACGGATCCTTCAGGTCTTTGCATTTCTTTCCGCCGGCGAGCAGGTTTCCATCGTCACTCAACACCTGAATCTCGTCCACGCCCCGGTCGGGATAAAAGATGACCGCCTCGGGGTTGAATTTGCCAAAGTTGATTTTTCCGAGATGAATCGCCGCAGACGAACGTCCATCCCATTCGTAGAGATGCGATTTACCTGCGCCGTCAAAAGAGCCAGCCACGATCAGATACCTGTCCTCGTGCCGGGAAATCTCGCGAATCCCCAGGCCGTTCAGGTTGAGAAGGAGCGGGCCGCCGAACCGCGGCGACCTGCCCTCAACGAGCTCGGCGGGATTCTGCAGCGGAACCAGCAGCGCCTTTCCGCGTGGAATCGGATTGCGGAATCCGATCAACAAATGCCCTTCGGGCGTCGCACAAAGCCCTTCGATGTTGAAAGCGTTCGGCTCTTTGGGCGCGAGCCGCGAAGCGTCATCGAGGTCAAACGTTCTCAGCTTCGGTTCGTTTACCAGGTCACGCAGCAGGTTCCTGTACGGCTTTCCCACAGGCGTCAGTTCAAGGCTTTCCCGGTTGGTCCTGATTTCTGTGGCGAAGAAACGTTCCCGCCCGGGCCGCCGCTTTCCATTTTGGTTCCGCCCATGAGAAGTGATCCAATAGATGCGGTTGCCGACGCGCGCGGCGCCTTCGAGATCGGCTTCGGGCGATTGTCGATCCGCCTGGAGGAACGCCGACAGGTCCACCGACCACGTCGGCGGCCCGCCACTGTCGCGGTCGTAGATCCGCAGGCGGTTGTCCTCATCATTGGCGGCGACAAAAAGCCTGTTGTCGAGCGCCACGGCGGCGGAAGCGTCGCAGATACCGGAATAAACCGTGGGGGTTGATAGATTCAGTTGCGCCGTTGCCGCCTTGCCGCAGGCGACGGCAGCCGACAAAATCGTGATCAGAATATGTTTCCGCACAACTGTCAGACGCGATTCCACGCCGGTGAGTTTCAAAGATTATTCAGTTCGAGCCGGTGGCACGAGCAAACCATTGGCTTGCAGCTGCCGATTGCGGTGTAATTATGCCGCGATCTATCAGGCATGGTTTCCATCGTCATTCCCACACTGAACGAAGCAGCGTTTTTGTCTGACACGCTGGCGTGCATCCGCTCCAACCCAGTGCCCCACGAAGTTGTCGTCGTCGACGGAGGGAGCAGCGATGCAACTGTCCGCATCGCCGAAGCCGCCAAATGCCGTGTTCTGCGGACCGCAGAACCGCATCGCGCCAAACAGATGAACCTGGGCTCCACGAACACGCAAGGCACCGTCCTCCTTTTCCTTCACGCCGATACCTTGATCCCGTCCGAAGGCCTGCACGCCATCGAGACCGCGCTGAAAGACGAACGGGTTGTTGGGGGCGGTTTCCGTCGGCGCTACCTCAATGCGTCCCCGTTTCTGCGATTCACGTGCGCCATGGCCGACTGGCGGAGCCGATGGCTCGGCTGGCACTTTGGCGACCAGGGGATTTTCATTCGACGGGCCACGTTTGAAGCTCTGGACGGTTTTCGGGAACTCCGGGTTTTTGAGGACCTCGATTTATGCCGCCGAATGAAGAAGGCGGGGCGAGTCGCCGGGCTAAAGCCACAGGTTTTGTCCTCCGCCCGCCGCTTTGCGAAACGTGGCGCGATATTCACGACTCTAGCGGACTTGTGGTTGACCTGCCGTTACCTGGCCGGCACGCATCCCGATCGCTTGGCCGCTAGCGCCGCCTCGAAACCACAGATGGGCACAGATGCCCACAGATAAGAACAAGTTGCCAAAGACAAAGGAATTACCCGCCGGATGAGCCGTTTTCACTCCAGGAAAACCTGTGTTGATCTGTGTCCGTCTGTGGTTTCCATTCTTCACTTGAAACTCCGCTACGATTTCCAGGTTTATCGAAAAGGGGAATGCAGGCGCACTCCCCTACCCTTCGTACGATCAGACGTGAGACTGCGGTTGGCTGACAATCGACTGGTCTTCGACGGCGGTTGACCTTAGCCTTCGGTCAGATGCAGACGAAAGAAAGCGCTCTTCCATCCAGACATTCCATGAAGCCACTCGAGACGGAAGCCGCGGTCAGGTCCCGGTACGCCGCCGCGGCCAAGGCGTCCGAAGCGGCGCTTTGTTGCCCGGTCGATTACGATCCGCAATATCTGAAGATCATTCCGCCGGAGGTTATCCAAAAGGACTACGGATGTGGTGATCCGAGCCGATATCTGAAGACGGGAGAAACCGTGCTCGACCTCGGCAGCGGGACGGGAAAGATTTGTTTCATCGCCGCGCAAATTGTCGGCCCTCAAGGACGCGTCATTGGCGTCGATATGACCGACGAGATGCTGGAGGTGGCCCGGCGAAACGCGCCGGTGGTCGCCGAACGCCTCGGTTACGCGAACGTCGAATTCCGCAAGGGCCGCATCCAGGACTTGGGACTCGACCTGGAAAGGCTGGACAAGGAGCTAAAGAACCGGCCGATCACCGACGCCTCCTCCTTCGTGGCGGCGGATGATCTCGTGCGTGATCTTCGCCACCGCCACCCGCTGGTGGCGGACGAATCCGTGGACGTGGTGGTCTCCAACTGTGTGCTTAACCTCGTGGATCTAAAATCGAAGCGACAACTCTTTGGCGAGATCTTCCGGGTCCTGCGCAACGGGGCGCGCGCCGTCATTTCCGACATCGTGTCGGACCGGCATGTGCCGCAGCATTTGCAGAATGACCCGCAACTCTGGAGCGGCTGCATTTCCGGAGCGTTGGCCGAGGAGGATTTTCTTCGGATGTTTACCGACGCCGGGTTCCGGGGCGTTCACGCTCTCAAACGTGACGACAAAGCCTGGGCGACGGTCGAAGGGATCGAATTTCGCTCAATCACCGTTGCGGCGTACAAAGGCAACGGCACCGCCTCGGTGGAGGCGACCCAAATCGATAACCGCAATATCACAACGCCGGCCAGCCCATGCTGTGACCGCACAGGCTGTTGTTGAATTGCCGTGAGAATCTGCTTTTTACGGTTCAGAATGTTCAAGTCTGCTGCGCGCCCGGACCAACGCTGTCGCAGGACAGGCGTCGCGCGTTCCGTTCGATTGCGGCCCGGGCCCCCTGGACTGCTATGCATAGGAATTCTCTCGGGCAGCGCAAATTCTCCGGACCGCGCCCGTCCCGGGCGCAGCAGCCCCAATCGGACGGCATATCACCGAATTCTCACCCGATCTTCTCCGGCGAACGCGCTGCGGGCGAGACGCCCGCGGTCCGAACTTTGGTTGCGGCTTTTCGGTGATAAGTCCATTCGTGGTTCCCGGCTGCGTATCTTCGGCTGAGATCATGAAGCGAACGCTGCTCATCGTCGCCGGTCTGGCCGTTGTCGGCAGCGTGCTGGCCCTGTCCAGTCAACTCAACTTGCGCGAGTCGTTCCGAAGACTGTTTGAGTGGATTGAGAGCCTCGGTGTTCTCGGGCCCGCCGTGTTCATTCTCATTTACATTGCAGCTTGCGTTTTGTTCATCCCTGGGTCGCTCCTGACGCTCGGCGCCGGAATTGTATTTGGCGTCATTCGCGGCACGATCTTCGTCATGATTGGCGCCACCCTGGGCGCCATGGCCGCCTTCCTGGCTGGGCGCTATCTGGCCCGTGACTGGGTGGCAACGAGAATCGCGGGCAATTCGAGATTCAAGGCCATCGACGACGCTGTCGCACGCGAGGGATGGAAGATTGTCGGTTTGACGCGATTGTCGCCTATTCTTCCCTTTACGGTTCTCAACTACGCCTTCGGCGTCACGCGCGTCTCCTTGCGCGACTATTTTTGCGCTTCTCTGATCGGCATGCTGCCCGGCACGCTCATGTACGTGTACGTCGGCTCGCTGTTGGGCGACCTCGGCAGTCTCGGCAGGGCCCATCGAACAAGGACGACAGCCGAATGGTCGCTTTACGTCGCAGGCCTTGTTGCCACGCTTGCAGTCACGGTTTTCGTCACGCGGCTCGCCCGAAAGGCGTTGTCGGAAAAGATTGCTGCGTGAGCGGCTGACCTGCATGCCTGATTCCCTTCCTCGATTAACAGTTTCGCCGTGGGACACCCATAACCGTGAGCTGGTCGCTAATGTCCATCCGCCGGATTGGATCAACCCGAAGCCGGCACCACGCTACAACCTGGTCGTCATCGGAGCGGGAACCGCCGGATTGGTGACGGCGGCAGGCGCGGCCGGACTGGGCGCGCGCGTCGCGCTGGTCGAAAAACACTTGATGGGCGGCGACTGCCTGAATGTGGGCTGTGTCCCGTCGAAATGCCTCATTCGTTCTTCGCGGGCGGCGGCCGACGCGCGCGTCGGCGCCGAACTGGGGGTCCAAGCCGCCGCCGATCCTCAAATCGATTTCGCCGCCGTGATGGAGCGCATGCGGCGGTTGCGCGCGGGCATCAGCCGGCACGATTCCGCGCAACGGTTTCGCGAATTGGGCGTTGACGTATTCCTGGGAGAGGCTCGTTTCAGCGGACGGGACACTGTGGAGGTCGGTGGCGTCGTTTTGCGCTTCAAGAAAGCGGTGATCGCGACCGGCGCCCGCGCGGCGACGCCGCCCATTGAGGGTTTACGAGAAGCCGGGTTCCTGTCGAATGAAACGGTGTTCTCGCTTACCAAGCGTCCACGACGCCTCGCCGTGATCGGCGGCGGCCCCATCGGTTGCGAGCTGGCGCAGGCGTTTCAGCGGCTTGGCGCACAGGTCACTCTTTTTCATAACAAATCCCATGTGCTCGATCGCGAAGACGCGGACGCGGCAGAAATCCTCCAGAACTGCTTTGTTCGCGAAGGCATTCGGCTTGTGCTTAACAGCCGGATCACGGGCGTCACCAGAAGCAACGACGGAAGGATGATTCGATGCGAGTCGAATGGAAACAGCGCCACGGTGACCGTTGACGAGATTCTGATCGCGTCGGGTCGAGTGCCGAACGTCGAAGGATTGGACCTCGAAACGGCGGGTGTTCAATACGACTTGCGCGATGGAGTTAAGGTAAACGACCGCCTCCAGACCACTAATTCCCGCATTTACGGCTGTGGAGACATTTGCCTGAGGTGGAAGTTCACCCATGCCGCGGACGCTACCGCCCGCATCGTGATTCAGAACGCACTCTTCCTGGGCCACAAAAAGGTCAGTTCACTCGTCATTCCGTGGTGCACGTACACAGACCCGGAGATCGCGCACGTCGGACTGACCGAACGCGAAGCGAACGAACGGGGGACCGCACTGGATACTTTCGTGCAACCAATGAGCGGCGTGGACCGATCTATCGCCGACGCCGAGACCGAGGGATTCGTCAAGGTGCACGTGAGCAAGGGATCAGGCCAAATTCTGGGTGGAACGATTGTCGCCCGGCATGCCGGCGAAATGATCGGCGAACTCACCCTTGCGATCGAGTCGGGCATTGGTTTTGGCAGGATCGCGAATCTCATACACCCCTACCCCACCCAGGCTGAAGCCATCAAAAAGGTCGCCGACGCCTACAATCGCACGCGATTGAGCCCTTCGTTGAAGCGGCTCCTGAAGGCATGGTTGTCATGGACGAGATAACCTGCCGGCAGCTCTCAACGCCCCTCGCTCACCAAAGGCGATGCTACTCGGTGCCCGCCAATCGGTTTGAGTGATCTCGGAGCAGCAACTGGCTTGATTATTGCTAAAGAACGTGATGCATTGCACGCCTCAAAGTTGGAAGGCCGGGTGCCGCGTGGAGTCAGTCATGTGTCATCGGCTCTCGGTTTATGCGTGAGGTTACAAATCGGTTACGGAGTTGGTCCGGTCAGATCAAAAGACTCAGAACGATGAAATCCAATACTGGTAGCTTCAGGTCCTCGAAGGCCATGGGCTTGCTTGTGGTTCTTTCGCTTCTCACGGGCGGGAGCGCAAGCGCCGCGTCCTTCGACTTCGTAATCGAGACAGAGGATTTCAACCATAGCAGCGGCCAGCACGTTGCCTCGGCCAGCACCATGCCCTACGTGGGAGGCGCCTACAATGGCCTCAGTGCGACGGCCGACGTGGACTATCATCAACCGTTCGACGATCCTTCCTCCGATCTCTATCGTGTTGGAGAATCGCCAAACGTTCCCATGGTAGACAACGCGGACATGAGCCGGGGAACCTGGACGATGACGACCAATTTCCGGATCGGTTGGACCGATGTGGGCGATTGGTATAATTACACACGCAACTTTCCAAGCGGAAATTATCGCGTCTTCGCAGCCCTGTCTCACGCGGGCACCAATCCGGGAGAGTTGCGAGGCAGCATGCAAGAGGTGACCGGCGGCGCAACCACGCCGGCTCAAACCACGGTGGACCTCGGGATTTTTGACGCCCCCGGATCGGGCGGCTGGGGCAATAACAATCTGGTTCCCCTCAAGGATTCTCCCGGCGGTAGCGATGTCCTCGTCAGCCTGCAAGGCATCCGAACCGTCCGCTACACCGCCGAAAGCGGGGATATCGATTACTTCGTGTTCGAGCGGGTAGGTCCTCCGTTGATTACGCAGCAGCCGACGAACGTCACAGTCCTGGACGGGGGCACCGCGGTGTTCACCGTCCAGCTCGCCTCCACGTCGGGAGCCACATATCAATGGCTCCGTAACAACGTCAACATTCCAGGAGCCAACAGCGCCTCGTATCTCCTTTCGCCGGTCGCGATGACCGACAACGGAGCGCAGTTCCGTTGCTTTATTACGAACCCGCAAGGCAGCACCAACAGCAATACCGCGACTCTGACCGTTCTGGCGGACTCGTTCCCGCCGACGATTGTTTCTGTGGCCAACTTAGGCGATCCCCAAGCCGTGATTGTTTTGTTTTCGGAACCGGTCGAAGTCACAACTGCGACCCAAACTTCCAACTACTCGATCAACAACGGTGTCACGATCAGTTCCGCGACTTTCGGCGGAGACACGCAAACGATCCTGCTTCGCACGTCCCTGCTGTCGCCGGGCGTAACCTATACATTGACGGTCAGCAATGTCCGCGACCGGGCCACACCGCCGAACACGATCACACCCAACCCATCGCAACGAACATTCTCGCTTGATTACATTCCGTTGGATGTGGCCGTCATCAAGCCGGGGCCGGAAACGCGCGGGCCTTCCAGCCGCAAGACCCCGCTCGTCATCAGCGAGATCATGTATAATCCCGCCCCGCGGACCGACGGGCGGAACCTCGAATTCGTCGAGATCTATAATTCCGACATTACGGCGGAAAACATTAGTGGCTATCGCATCTCCGGCGGTATCGACTACATCTTCCCGACCAATACCACGATTCCCGCCGGTGGTTACGTGGTGGTGGCTCCCTCACCGGCCGACATCCAGGCGATTTATGGCATCACCGGTGTTTTGGGCGGCTTCACGAATAACCTCCCCAACGATTCAGGAACGGTTCGGCTGCGCAACAAAGCGGACTTCGTAATGTTGGAAGTCAACTACTCCGATGAACACCCCTGGCCCGTCGCAGCGGATAATGCAGGGCACTCGCTCGTCCTGGCGCGGCCCTCCTACGGCGAGAACAACCCGAAGGCCTGGGACGCCAGCGATGTCTTTGGCGGCACTCCAAAGGCAGCCGAAACGCCCGGAGCCAATCCGTATCGCACCGTTCTGATCAACGAATTCCTGTCCCACACCGACGATCCGGAACTCGATTACATCGAACTGTTCAACTACAGCACTCAGATCGTGAGCGTCGCCGGATGCATCATCACCGATGATCCGGGCACCAATAAATTCGTCATCCCGGTCGGCACCACGATTTCCGCGCGTGGTTACCTGTCTTACAATCAGACGACGCTTGGCTTTGCGCTCAGCGCCGAAGGCGAGACGATCTATCTGAAGAACCCGGCCAACACGAAAGTCATCGACGCCGTCCGTTTCAAGGGCCAGGAAAACGGCGTCTCCACCGGGCGTTCTCCTGACGGCGGGCCTGGGTTCTATCGGTTGACGACGAAAACACCGGGGGGCGCCAACGGAGCAATCCGCCAGAGCTCGGTGGTCATCAACGAAATTATGTTCAACCCCATCTCGGGCGACACCGCTGACGAATACGTGGAGCTTTACAACCGCAGCGGCGGCCCGGTCAGCCTCTCCGGATGGCGGCTCAGCGACGGCATTTCCTTCACCTTCCCGACCAACGCCGTCATCCCGGCCAATGGATATGTCGTTGTTGCTAACAATCTCTTCCGGCTTCTGACCAACTACGTGGGGCTGACCACCAACAATACGTTCGGCACCTTCGGCGGCAATCTTGCCAACAGCGGTGAGCGCATTGCCCTCACCATGCCCGACCAGGTGATTGCTACGAACAACGGCGTGGTTGTGACCAACACAATCCACATCGTCGTCAACGAGGTCACCTACGACGAAGGCGGCCGTTGGGGCAAGTGGTCGGACGGCGGCGGCAGCAGCCTGGAACTGATCGATCCCAACGCCGACGGCCGTCTGGCGGCGAACTGGACGGACAGTAACGAAACGGCGAAGGCCCCCTGGACGATCGTTCAATTCAGCGGTGTTTTGGACAACGGAAATGGAGCTCCCGACGAGCTCCAACTGTTCCAGCAAGGCGCAGGCGAGTGCCTGGTGGACGACGTCGAGTTGCTGAACAACAGCGGCATCAATGTCGTCGCCAATTCCACCTTCGAAACCGGACTCACCGGCTGGGTCCCGCAAGGCAACCACGACACTTCGAGTCTTGAGAACACGGGCTACAGCAGCAGTCGCTCGCTGCACGTGCGCGCGCTGGGCCGCGGCGACACCGGCGCCAATCGCATCCGCACAACTTTGAATTCTGCGCTGGCGACCGGGACTACCGCCACGTTCCGCGCCAAGGTCCGCTGGTTGCGCGGGCATCCGGAGCTCCTCATGCGCACACATGGCAACTGGATTGAAGCCATCGCGAGAATGAATCTTCCTTCCAACCTGGGCACGCCGGGAGCCCGGAACAGCCAGGCGTCCCCCACGCCGAACGTGGGACCTGCCATTCACAATGTCGCGCATAGTCCGGTCCTGCCGGCAGGCGGGCAGGCGGTTACGGTGCGGGCGCAGGTTTACGATCCGCACGGTCTTTCTTCGCTGTTGCTCAAGTATCGGGTGGATCCGTCCACCAATTTCACCATCGTCAGCATGGCGTACAACGGGGCCGGCTTCTACAGCGCAACCATTCCAGGACAGTCCGCGGGCACGACCATCGCCTTTCATATTCAGGCGGCCGATGGTTTCACACCTGCAGCGCTCAGTCTTTTCCCGAATGACGCGCCGACGCGTGAGTGTCTGGTTCGCTTCGGTGAAGCCTCGCCCGGCGGCGGCATCGGGGTCTATCGGATGTGGATTACTCAATCCACGCTCAATCGCTGGAACACCCGTTTGAAGCTCGATAACGGCGCTTTGGACGCAACGTTCGTTTACGGCAACCAGCGCGCCGTTTACAATCTGGGCACGCTTTACAGTGGCAGCCCGTGGATCAGCCCCGGCTACAGCGGCCCGATCGGCGGTCTCTGCGGTTATGTCATGCAATTCCCGCCGGACGACATGTTTCTTGGCGCAAAGGATTTTGTGCTCGACTGGCCCATCCGCGACGGCACGGCACAATACGAGCAGGTCGCCTACTGGATGGCCCGCGAACTCGGGCTCCCCTACAACCACCGCCGTTTCGTGCACATGTATGTGAACGGCAATCGTCGTGGCACGATCTACGAGGACACGCAACAGCCGAATTCGGACGTGATCGAACAGGTCTTCCCGGATGACACTGATGGGGCCTTGCACAAGATCGAAGACTGGTTTGAGTTTGGTGACATTCCCTCAAATCACGAGGGTAACGTGGACGCCACACTGCAGAATTTCACGACCACGGGCGGCGCCAAGAAACTGGCGCGTTATCGCTGGACGTGGCGCAAGCGCGCAACGGATACACCGAATGATTACAACGCCCTCTTTTCTCTGGTGGACGCCGTGAATGCGAACCAGCCGGAACCGTTCGAATCCCTTGTGGAATCGCAGGTGGATGTGGAGGAATGGATGCGCATCTTCGCCATCGAACACATCGCCGGCAACTGGGACAGCTACGGCTACAACCGGGGCAAGAACATGTATGGCTACAAACCGATCAACGGCAAGTGGACGTTGATGATGTGGGATATTGATTTCGTGTTTGCCGCCGGCGCCGACGGTCCCACCACACCCATGTTCAACAGCATCGGCGGCGACTCGGGCCTGCAAAAGCTTTACAGCCATCCCGCCTTCCGCCGCGCCTATTACCGCGCCTGGTACGACGCGGTGTACGGCCCAATGGTGGCCACCACTGTCGGCCCGCTCATGGACGCCAAATACAACGCCCTGCTCGCGAACGGAGTCTCCGTTTCCGATCCCGGTCCGGGAAAAACCTATATCAATGACCGGCGAAACTACCTGATCGGGGAATTGGCCACGGTGGCCACCACGTTCTCTATCACCAGCAACGGCGGAAATAATTTCAACACCAATCGCAATTACATCACGCTCACCGGGACCGCTCCGGTGGAAGTGAAGACCATCAAGATCAATGGCATCGCTTATCAGCCCACTTGGAGCACCGTCACCGGCTGGAGTATCAACGTCGCGCTGGCCGGCGGGAACAACGTGCTCACCCTC
>Ga0075421_100008270_pt1 | contig 12774 bp, 9 predicted proteins | sample SoiMetdeltSBSDD5_FD_75292 | JGI IMG/M metagenome (GOLD analysis project Ga0075421, IMG submission 75292) | Bulk soil microbial communities from a Populus tree surrounding site in Tennessee, USA - Soil MetaG P. deltoides SBSDD5 | ecosystem: Environmental > Terrestrial > Soil > Tree plantation... | reverse complement strand
CAAAGAGCATTCGGTAGCAATCCGCAACACGGTCTTAAGTCTATTAAGGTGGTGTTGCCGTCGCGGCACACTTTCTGGCTCACCCTGGAGCGTGTTTCCGCCCTCCGGAGGAAACTATGCGTAAGCCCAGAAGTTCACAGCAGTGTTGTTGTGTTTTACCGCCACTATATGTTTTCAAGATTCAATTCGGCACCTCTCAACTTCGGGCGCGCCTTTCGCCGCCCTCACGCTGCTCCGCTCAGCTACTGACTTTTGCTTTGTCGTTTGTCGTGGCTCTCGTTTGCTTTTCTTCTGCTGCTTACGGGCAGTCGTCAACTGCCACGCTTAGCGGCACTGTCGAGGACCAAAACGGAGCGTATGTAGCCGGCGCCAGCATTGCGTTAATAAATTCTCAGCAGGGAACACAACGGTTAACAACTACAAACAGCGAGGGAGCGTTCGTTTTTGTACTGCTTCCGCCCGGCAGATACTCGGTGACTGCCACGAAGGAGGGGTTTGCGCCAATAGAGGTCAAGGGCGTTGTGGTTAACGTCAACGATCAGATGGCGCTCAAAATTGAACTTAACATAGGTGCGTTAACCCAGACAGTCGAGATCGTCGAAGGCGCTTCGCTCATCAATGAATCAGCCGCGGTGGGTACTGTCGTCGATCGTCAATTAATTGGGAACATCCCGCTCAACGGTCGCACCTTACAATCTTTGATCACTCTAACTCCAGGAACCGTTGTGACGAGGGCCACCGGCATCGAACCGGGGCAGTTCAGCATTAACGGACAACGTGCTGACGCAAACTATTTCACCGTCGATGGTGTCAGCGCCAATATCGCTGTTACTGCGGGTTCTTCGCTTGGGCAAGGTGGAGGAGGTGCATTGCCCGCGCTTAGCGCTTTTGGCGGCACGAACAACTTGGTTTCGGTGGACGCATTGCAGGAGTTTAAAATTCAGACCTCAACGTACGCGCCTGAATTTGGTCGTATGCCCGGAGGTCAGATTTCAATTGTTACTCGCTCAGGCTCCAACGACTTTCACGGCACTCTGTTTGAATATGTTCGCAATGATGTGCTCGATGCAACTGACTGGTTCACTAACGCCAGCGCATCGCCGAAGGCAGCTTTGCGACAGAATGATTTCGGTGGCGTTTTCAGTGGTCCAATTCTTCTGCCTCGGTTTGGGGAAGGGGGTCGCCAGCCCTGGTACAACGGTCGTAATCGGACGTTCTTTTTCTTCTCTTATGAAGGGCTCCGTCTGCGATTGCCGGTTACACAATCATCAGATGTACCGTCTCGCGCCGCACGCGCGAGCGCTCCTTCGCAGCTTCAACCCTATCTGAATTCATTTCCACGACCGACCGGTCCGGATCGACCTAATGGGTTCGCAGAATTCACGTCTACATTCTCAAATCCATCGACACTGGATGCGACCAGCATTCGGATGGATCATACGGTTAATCAAAAGTTGACTTTCTTCACGAGGTACAATTATTCGCCTTCCGATAATATCCAGCGTGGCGGGACGAGCTTTGTTACGAACACATTTGCTGTAACAGAATTCAAAACCGAAACTCTAACCGGCGGCGTAACCTGGAATGTTACTCCACAAGTGATTAATGATTTTCGTATCAACTGGAGTCGTAACAAAGGCGTCTCAGTACGAGAGATCGATGACTTCGGTGGCGCAGTCCCTCTGCCTGAATCAATACTCTTCCGACCACCTTTTACAAAACTCGATAGCCTGTATACGCTGACAATTGGTGGTGGGATAAATCAGGTGCTGAGGGTTGGATCAAATGCGATTAATACGCAGCGACAAGTTAATGTCATCGATAACGTGACGTTTCTTGCGGGTTCGCACCACCTCAAATTTGGTGTCGACTACAGGAAGCTCTATCCGATTTTCGGGCCGAGCTTATACTCACAAAGCTATAATTTCACTGGTTTCGGAATCACCGGAACACCCCCTGTTGGCTCAGTCTTTTCAGGCAGGTTGTCGTCAGGATTTCTCATCGGTGTATCAGACACTCTCTTTCCATTGTTTACCAACTTTTCAGCATTCGCACAGGATACATGGAGGGTAACGCCGCGGTTGGTTGTAACCTATGGCTTGCGTTGGGAAGTCAATCCCGCACCCTCCGAGAAAAACGGTAACGATCCCTTTCCCGTTACTCAGGTCGACAATGTGGCGACGTTGGATATAGCGCAGAGAAGTGAGCCACTGTACAAGACCACCTACAACAACTTTGCCCCTCGAATTGGTGTTTCGTTTCGGCTTTTTCAGGGCCACGGACGAGAAACGGTGCTGCGATCCGGCTTTGGCATTTTTTACGATCTTGGTACTGGGCCGCTCAGTCGTGCATTTGCTGCTTTTCCGTTTTCTGCTACTAGAAATCTCACTGGTAATCCAGCGTTTCCAGTTACTGCCACACTTTTGGCGCCGCCTATTCCCGATATAAATGCACGGCCGATGACATCGCTAACTGCGGTCGATCCAAACCTGAAACTACCTCGGACTTACCAATGGAACTTTGCACTAGAGCAGTCGCTGGGTTCTTATCAAGCTCTGTCAGCCACATATGTTGGTGCGGCCGGTCGTCGTCTATTAAGACTGGAATCCATTAATGCACCAAACCCCAGAATCGGCTTTCTGACGTTAACAAGAGGAGTTGCCACCGCCGACTATCACGCATTGCAGCTTCAGTTCCAACGGCGCCTCACAAGAGGTCTGCAATCCCTCATGTCTTACACATGGTCCAAGTCGCTTGACACGGCCTCCGATGACTCAGGCGCGAATACACCGGCAGAGAGGTTTGATCCAGAACTCGATCGAGGTCCTTCCAACTTTGACGTGCGGCACCAGTTCTCGATGGCGCTCACTTACAATATCCCGGTACGTCCCATTAACCGTGTTATTGATGGTGTCCTGCGCAACTGGGCGGTAGATGCGATATTCGTCGCTCGTTCTGCCACGCCGGTCAATATAACTTTTTCGCGAGATATTGGCTTCGGTTCATTTCCGACCCGTCCGGATTTAGTTCCTGGTTTTCCCATTTACATCGACGATCCAAATGCTCCCGGAGGAAGGCGAATAAATAATGCCACCGTTGCCGGTAACCCGCGTCAAATCGGGCCTTTCCTGGTTCCAGTTGCAGCGCGACAAGGGAACCTTCAACGTAATTCACTTCGGGGTTTTCCTCTGCATCAACTAGACCTATCAGTGCGTCGCCAGTTTAATTTTACCGACCGGCTCAATCTGCAGTTCAGAGCCGAGTTTTTCAATATCTTCAACCATCCTAATTTTGCAGACCCCGTGAATTCGCTCGGGTCGGTTTCTTCTACTGGAGTGTTCGCCCCCGCGAACAATTTCTTCGGACGGTCGACCCAAATGTTGGGAAGAGCGTTGGGCAGCGGCGGGACTAGCGGCGGTCTGAATCCTCTTTATCAGGTTGGCGGACCCCGGTCTCTTCAATTCGGTGTCAAGCTTCAGTTCTAATCGTAGGGTGACTTTTCGATGCATAAGTTTACGTCGATCTATACCTGCGCCTGGAAACTAAGATCAATTCAAGCATTGTTCATACTGCTGCAGGTTCTGTGGCTGGGCGAACAAGTTAGTCTGGGACAACAAACACAAATCACGGTCGGACCCAATATCCATGTGAGCAAGGCGCGCGGTGACATGGTGCACGACGAAGTGCTTTTGTCAGCCGATCCGCTCAACCCAAATCGCCTAGTGGGTTGTACCATGGCGTTCTCGCCCACGCTGAATAAGGTCGTTACCCTCGTTTATGCATCCTCTGATGGTGGCAAGAATTGGGATTTGACGTTGACCAATGACAGGGGAATTCATAGCGGAGACCCTGCTTGCACCTTTGGCGTGGATGGAAGCGCGTATTTCACGGCAATCGAGCGGATGGAATCCGGAAGCCAGAGGCTGCTCGTTTATCGATCTAAAGACGGCGGTAAGACGTGGTCCTCACCGACGATCCTGCTTGGCTCAGGCGTAGTAGTCGACCGGCCATATGTCATGGCAGATCAGAGTGCGAGCAGCTATCAGGGAAGAGTATATGTCTATAGCCTCATTACGAACCGAACCATTGATGGTGAGAATACCGGATACCACATTGCTCTATGGCGATCACGCGACGGCGGACTTACTTACGAAGGGCCGATCGTCCGCACTCCAAATAGATTTGGCTATCACCCAGCGAACGGCGTGGTGATTTCCGACGGAACGCTTATTTGTCTCGTGTCAGAACTTGACTCTCAGAAGCGAAACGACGGTTATGTAGGCAGCCAATATCGGAAGGCTGACGTAGCGAACGGAACGTTGAAAGTGATCGTTTCGAGGGATGGAGGCTCGTCAATTGAGTCAGCCTCTAACATAGGTGAAATCTACAAAGATTGGCGGACGCAGTCGTCTACTATTCCAAGCCTGGCAGCTGATGGTGGCAGCCGGCAGTTCAAGGATCGTATTTACGCTGCATGGTCGGATGGCCGTTATGGCCGTACCCAAATTCTGGTATCGCATTCCAGTGACAAAGGCAAAACGTGGTCGAAGCCACAAATCGTCAATGATGACCAACCGACGATGGGTGATGGACCAGACAACTTCATGCCTGTCGTGGCAGTTAACCGGGATGGAGTCGTGGCAGTGATGTGGTACGACCGTCGCGATAACCCTAATAGCTTTGGTTATTCTGTGCGTCTTTCAGCATCACTGGACGGCGGCGAGACCTGGCAACCGAGTGTTCGAGTTTCCGAAGTCCCAAAAACGCTGGAATATGAAAATTGGGTCGTCAGCGGTACAGCCTTGCGTAGAGGCGGTGCTCATTTGCTCCTTTTGCGGCGCCATGAATGGGTAGCCGGCGGTCACACCACTGGGATGGCAGCCGACTCAAACGGGGTTTTTCACCCATTCTGGGTAGACAACCGCACAGGCGTTTCTCAAATTTGGACCGCTTCGGTAGTTGTGAAAGCGGTAATCAACAGAAATGGTTCCACCGATCTCGCAGAATTGGAAGATATTTCGGCCTCTGTATCTATTGAACTAACGAATTGTGCATACGAAAGCTCGAGTAAGGCGGTCTCGTGTAATGCGCGATTGAAGAACATAGCTAACAGCGCTCTCCATGGACCACTTAAGTTGCGTTTGATTGGTCTCAGGTCCGAACTTGGACAACCAACAGTAGTCAACGCTGACAATGGACGAAGTGGCACCGGTGCTGTCTGGGATTTTGGTGAAAAAGTGACTGGAAAATCGCTCGAACCAAACCAAACGTCAGAGGTCAAACAATTGCGCTTCCATATAGCGAGTCCCAGACCATTTCGGCAAGGAGATCACTTTAAATACTTGATTGTAGAACTCGATGCGAAAGTACTGGGGCACCTGAAAAAAGAACTCCCCTCAACTTCGGCAGTAGCTCCATAATCTTTAGGCAAGTTGATTCGTAGGAACGGAAAGAAGACTCGGTATGAGGAGCCCGAGCCTTCTCATTTCCGGTTAGTCTTCGAACTTGGCAAAAGCTGCCGGGAAGAGATCACGTGGTTCAGCACCGTTATCCTCTTCTACCATTTCCTTGACACCCAGAATCAGGTCATGCGCCTGACCTACCTCAACGACTGCTGCTGGTTCGTATTCGTTGTTCATTTCTGTACTCCTTCTTGGCTACGCGAGAGCCATGGTTATAGACGATGGTGAGTCATCTTTTCAGTTAAAAGGAAGACCCGGAAGAGAGCCCTGCCGGGTCCTCCCTTGCGACCTGGTTTATTCGTCATCAAACTTTGCAAAAGCCTCCGGGAAGAGGAAAGGGTCTCCCGTACCGTTATCCCGTTGGTCATCCTCTTTGATACCCAGAATGATCTCTTGTGCTTTGCCAATTTCGATGACCTCTGCGGCCTCGTATGTGTTGTTCATCGCTGTGTTCCTTTCTTTAGGTTGGTGCTCTTTATGCAAAGAGCGCGCTGGTTGTTTGTTTTTGGCCTTGTAAGTCGGCGGCGTCTTAACATGGCCGCTTCAGATTTACTCACTAACCTTGCAAGGAAGCCTTTATTTCTTAATCGTCAAACTTTGCGAACTCACAAGGAAAAAGCTGGGGCGGATCACATGCGCCATTGTCCTCTTGGAGGAGTTCCTTGGGGCCCAGAATGATTTCCTGTGCTTTGCCTAGTTCGATTACCTCTGCGGTTTCGTAACTATTGTCGTTATTCATCGCTGTTTCTCCTTCGTCCTCAATGTTGGCACTGTTGCTCTTTACACAGCAGCAGCCTTGGAACGCACTTCTCGCGCTTGCCAAGGAGCGGCTGCACACGGAGCGTGTGTCCTGGAAGCAGAGGCGCGCCGTTGTTCGAGTGCTCGCAACCAAATCTCCAGGGTTATCGTGCGAAGCAAAGATGAGGACGACGTCTCTACCCCATACTTAGTTCGGTCCAGAGCTGCCAGCAAAGGTTCCTTTTCCATATATCCATGTGCACAGACGCGGGCATCCTCGAACATTGGACGAAGTCTGGACCATTCGCGACTTAAGGCACGCAGGATCGCTTCTTTAGGTCTACCCTTGGTTTTTCGTTGAGCTATCTTCTCCGGCAATATTCCTGTCATCGCCCTTCGCATTAGCGATCTGTTTTGACCTGGTCTTACAAGCTGCTCGAAAGGAATCGCGTGCAGAAATTCCACCAACGGACGGTGAAGGTAAGGATATGTATTCTCGATCGAGCTGAACTCGTATCGAAAACACAGAGAAACCGACTGCATGATCGACAGGAAGCCGGCCACTTGATCCGCGCCGCTGGGCAAACGGAAACCAAAGATATCAACGGGCGCAAGTCTACGCTCGTGCAGTTTCATGCGCTTAACGAATGTCGGGTTAAACCAATTTGCCATTCGATTCGCTGGGCCACGCGATAGAACGGCTCGTGTTTTTCTCGGAAGCGTCGGCCGTATCGCAGATTGCCAGAGGAGTTCAAGGTAGGATCTTTTCAGCGCTTGACTCCAGTTCTGAATGCGGCGATGCAACAGCAAGGGCTTCAGCGAAATCAGATGATCAGCTAACTCAGGATAAGCACTGTAGTTACTGCCAAGCAGTTCATCTCCTCCCAACCCCGATAGAAGTACACGGGCTCCACTGTTTTGCATTGCCTGGCATAATCCCGTGTGGTATCCGAAGGAGGCGAGGATCGGATTAGGCGTCACGATAACGAGATTGTCAGGTAGCGGCGACAACAGCCTGTACTCTGCATCGCTTATGTGATGACCGGTAATTCCGCGTTGCTCTTCAATGAGACGAATGAACTTGCGTTCGTCGGAACTGTTACTCTCATCGAATACTTGCGAAACCGTTTCCAGCCGAGGAGTCTCTGCTTCACCTTTCGCGATAATTGAATCCGCGATCGCAACCGTCGACGATGAGTCGAGACCACCACTCAGTTCCGCAAAGACTGGTCTATCAGAACGCAGGCGGCAGCGCACCGAAGCTCTAAACTCGTGAAGAAAATGTTCGGCATACTCCGTGTCACTTCGGTAGCGAATCTCTTTATTCGGATCCAGTCCCCAAAACCGTTTTTCACTCCGTCGCCCCGTCTGGGTGAACGTGACTACGTATGCCGGTTTTACTGCAAAGATTTTCTTGTATGGAGTCAGGCCGGGTTCTGGTGATCGAGCCAGAAGGCCTGCAACGTATTCATCCTCGATCTCAGGATCAGTTACAAACAGGTCGAGCAGTGTTGCAAGCTCGGTGGACCAGACAACTCGTTTCTCATCACTAAAGAAGTTGAGTGGACGCGTCCCCGCAAGGTCACGGACCAGATGAAGGACCTTCAAGCATGCGTCCCATAGTGCCAAGCTAAAGTCGCCGAGCAGCCGCGTAAAACATTCATCACCCCAGGTTGAATACGCAGTCATCACGATTTGCGAGTCGGCAGAGTGAGGCCCACGCGGGAGATCCTGACGAAGTTGCTGAATCAATTCGTCTCGATTATCCAATCTACCGTTCCAGGTGAGTATGTGCCCTTGTGGTGTTACGAGCGGCTGAATGGTGAAGCGTGATTCAGCCGTTGTGTGGAACGCTCGGTAACTCATTCCGATGTTGTCTCTTACAACTTCACCGCCGCCGTCTGGACCACGTGCGTTCAACGTCTGGCCCATTTGACTCAGCAAACGGTCTACCGGTGTATTGTCGAAATTAAGTATTCCGCCAAATGCGCTCATAATTTTCCACCTGTGCCAACTGAAATAGCACCGCTAGGTTCGATATAACTCTCGGTAACTCTCTTTGACTCTTGCGCTGTCGTTTACAACTTCTCCGTCGACCTCGACCCACGCATGAGCCTCCGGCAGATAGTCACATGCAGCCAACACCATCTCCGCCGGCACGCCTTTACCCCGCAGCAACCAGGTAACCACTGCCGAATGCTGTAAACACATTGCTTTTTTCGGGTAGTACATCTGCGCATGGTCCACCATCGCCCGCACACGCCGGCAGATCTCGCGATCCGTTGTGATCGGCTCCGCTGTCTGCCGGCGTTTCACTGTTCTGACCAGTGATTTGAATCCGCGAAACTTCAGCAACAGATCAAAGGCGGCGAGACCGATGAAGGCAGTAACGGTTTCAAGTATCGAGACCTCGACATCGTTGAGTGCAGGCGATGATGCACTCTTACCCTCAGTTTGGCGCTCGGAAACCTGGCGCGTGGTTGAAACTGAAGTCGTGCCGCTAACACCCTCGCTGATGCTGTAGACTTCCAGCTTTCGCGGATCTGTAACCACCCGGAGCAAACTCATTTTGGTCGCGTTTGCGAGAAAACGAGCGGTGTCCTCTCTTAGTTGTGTGAGCGAAACTTTGTATTCCAGCTCGCCCTCGGAGTTGATCGTCTTAAACTGCTCATTCAATCTTTGCACAACCTCTTGAAGACTGAGAGGTTCGCGACTCTCCTCCAATACCATCCAAGTCAGTGCGCCGACACCGTTCAACTTGCAAATTCGATCCTCGGAAATGGAGAGCAAAACGCTCCCGTCCTTATGTCGTTGTGCTCGCTCAGTACAGGGATGTGCCGGAACAGCCGCTGCGATTGTGGGCATCGTCATCATGTTCCCTCTCCTGAAACTATTAGTGTTGTGAGCCGCTGCTAAGATCTGACCTGTGAGGGTGGGGGTTTCCTTCACTGAGTCTGAGTTATGTTTTTAGTTTTCGAGTGGGAATGTACGACGTACGTGGACGTCAGTGGCGAAAACTTGCTTTCTTGCTAAGCGCGCTGAGCAGACTTTACTGTTTTCATATACATAGAGGATGTCGATGCAGCATTGATCTTGCTCAGTTTACTAAGCAACCTACTGCGTCCGCTCGATGTGATTGGAACTCTCCTCGATATGACCGTAACTCATCGAGACGATGCGATTAGCCCACTGCAACGGATAAGGGCGATGAGAGATGATGATCGTGGTGATATTTTCGAGAAAGCCGTCAAGCCCATTCAGCAACAACCTCTCCGTGTGGGCATCTAACGCAGATGTGCTTTCGTCGAGTATTAAAATGCGGGGGTGCTGAAGCAATGCGCGGGCTAAAGCGAGTCGCTGGCGTTCGCCGCCTGAGAGCCGATTGCCACGTGGGCCAAGCGGTTCGTCCCAGCCTTTTGCAAGTCTATCTATCAAGGTCTGTAACTGGACTAGATTCGCGACTTTGTCGAGTTCATCCTGAGTTGCCCGAGCGTTTCCGTAAAGTAAGTTCTCCCGCAAGCTCACATCGAAGAGCACCGGATCTTGTGGCACAAGGATCACAGACGATCGCAAGCTCTTTAATTTGATGTCGCGAACATCAAGTCCCTCCACTGAAACCGTCCCTGCCTGCGCGTCGTAAAGACGAGCTATCAACCGTGCGATTGTGCTCTTGCCATTTCCACTTGTTCCCACCAACGCCACTCTCTCTCCGGCAGCGAGGCGTAGGTTGATTCCGCTCAGCACTGGTCTCTTTGCATCGTAACTGAAGGAGACGTCTTTTAGCTCGATTGTTCCCAGCGCATTTGGCTTGAGCGCCAAAGCGCCCGGACGATCACTCAGCATCGGTTCGCTGTCAGTTATTTCCATAAGCCGGCGCACACTCGCGGCTGCTTGCTGAAACTTGGAGTAGATGTCTACGACACCGTAGAGTGGAGCAAACAGTTGCAGTGTGAAGCCATAAAAAGCAACAAGGCCGCCGGCGGTCAGTGCCCCTTTCATAACCTGGTAACCGCCGTAACATAGAACGCTCGCTGTTCCAGTGATAATGATGACCAACAGCAAGGAGCCAAAAAAAAGTTCGGTACGTCTTCTCTTAATCTGCGACCGAACCGCGCTGCCGGCGAGACGCGCGAATCGGCGGGCCTCTCTGGTTTCACAGGAAAGCAGTTGTACCTGAATGATCGATGACAGGTGCTCCTCGAGAAAGCCGACCATTTTTCCGGATTCCTCCTGCACGGCATCTGAAGCACTCCGCAATCGATCATGAAATCGACGGCGCGTGAGTATGAAGACAGGAACGAGGGGAATTATGATGGCAGTCATGCGAGCGTTCAGGATCAGCATTGTTGCCATTACGAGTGTAAAGGTTGTGATGAGACGCATTAATCGAGGAAGCACTTCACCAGTTAGAGTGCCTACCTGGTCCACGTCCACCTGAAGACGGTGCAAGGTGTCGCCGACTGGCCTGTTCTCATGGAATTCCGCCGGCAGGTGCTGGAGGTGACGCAGAAGCCCCAATCTAAGGCGGAAATTCATCTTTTGTATCGCGCGAAAATTCAACATTGTCGCAAAACTGTCGAAGCCGACACGTGCTGCTATGGTGAGAAAAAACGCGGCACCTACGAAAGGCAACCACGTCCAGCGCCGATACGGAATTACCTCGTCGATCAGAAATCTTATTATCAGCGGGTCTACCAGGACGAGGATGCTTGCCACGACCAGGCAAAAATAACTACCCAGATGAAGGCGCAGTAAAGGTCTCAGCTGTGAAGCGAGCCACCAAATCTCTTTTTGATGTTTTGATACCACGATCGGTTTTTCAATCGCTCGTTCGTTAGTCAATGCAGGAGGTCGTAAACTTCTTTACCCTCCCAACGATCTCGATCTCATTTGGATAAGTGAAGCGCCTGATACTCACACCTGAGGATTGATGAGGTATAAGTAGAAGTAGTCTCCCCTGAAGATCACACCAGCCGCAGGCATAGCCATGCCGAAGTTCAAAGAAAAAAATAGGCCGCTCAAACTCGGTGCGCCATGCAGTCAATGTCCACTTGTTCTGACGAGTATCGATTTCGACGATTGAGCCCGGCCGGATGAGTGGATACATAGTGAAATCCTGAAGGCCTATATAGCCGTAGCAGGTAAATTTACGTTCGGAATCCTGTGGGCACTTATCATCCTCGGCGTTGACCACCCGCGGCAGCAGTGTTGTTTTTTCCGGGTGCCTGACCAGGCGTCGCAGCATCTGGTTCGTACGACAAGATTGTGGTACGTGTGTCAGTAAACGCGTTACGTTTGGAGCCGCAATCGCCGTGTACTTTTCACTCTCTTCTGCCTCCACGTCATAAATTCGCATCAACTCGGTGATTTGAACCTGGTAGATCGCGCTGAGGCTGAAAAGTTTCCAGAGACTCGGCTCCGATAGCGCATTGCGTTCTAATTGTGTGAGACGTGCGTTGGAAATGTAGTAACGCTTGTCGCCTTTCGCTTCGGCGATTCTTCGGCTCTCTAATTCGACTTCGCGGACAGTAACGTTGAGACTGGTCCTAAGCGACTTTAAACTTTGATTCGCAGGCATATCGTCCTCTAGGAATCTTGTGGGAGACGATAATTCTGGGCGGGTTTTGTGAAGACGCAAAAATTGAGAAAACTAACCGAACCCTAACAGAGTCGTTGACGCGATCCAAGCACCTCGAATATTTGTCCGGTATCCCGGACAATTCCGTCAGCGTATCGTAGCGCTAAGTTGTGTGTACATTTAACTTTTGCGACCGCAGCGCTCCAAGTTCCACCGAAACAAACATTCCTGGAAAGTTCCGGGCTGTTCTTGAAAACCTCAATTCACGATGCTCGACTTTTCGACTTCCTCACAAACCATTCATAATCAACGTGTTAGCGATATCGGGACTTCATTTGAATTGTCCGGGATCTCGGACAATTCGCTCCGCTTCGGTCAACGTTGACTTTTCGGCGGCGAGCGCCATAGAGTTTCGTCCGTTCTTCAAAAGGTTGATTCTCATGGGCCTGCTTCCTTGCATCCCATATGACTGACAACAAGATCATTCAGGGGCTTTGGATTGGACCTCAACTCTCCGTTATGGAAGAGCTGTCGATCTCGTCGTTCCTGCAAAACGGACATGAGTATCATCTTTACGTTTACGACACCGTAAAGAACATCCCGGCTGGCACCGTCGTTAAAGATGCGAACGAGATTTTGCCCGCGTCTAAAATCTTTCAATACAAGCAGCGTCCAAGCTATGCGGGTTTCGCCAATTTCTTTCGCTATAAACTGTTACTCGAGCGCGGTGGATGGTGGGCCGATACAGATATTGTCTGTTTAAAGCCATATGATTTCCCAGAGGAGCACGTCTTTGCTACTGAAATTTTCAGAGGACTCGAAGTAGTTACTGCCGGCAACATCAAAGCGCCAAGCGGAAGTCAGGCCATGACCTCCGCCTGGGAAACTTGCCAGACTAAAGATCCGGAGTTGTTGGTATGGGGAGAAACCGGGTCAAAGTTAATGGATAAAGTGGTAAGGGAGTTTTCGCTCGAAAAATATTTGATGCCGTACCAC
>Ga0075421_100008269_pt1 | contig 12774 bp, 13 predicted proteins | sample SoiMetdeltSBSDD5_FD_75292 | JGI IMG/M metagenome (GOLD analysis project Ga0075421, IMG submission 75292) | Bulk soil microbial communities from a Populus tree surrounding site in Tennessee, USA - Soil MetaG P. deltoides SBSDD5 | ecosystem: Environmental > Terrestrial > Soil > Tree plantation... | reverse complement strand
GCGCCTCATCGACGAGCTCGAGGGCCGGAAGCGCGCCGAGGACGAGCAGCGCCGCCAGGAGGAGGAGGCCGCCGCCGCCGCCGCCGCCCGCGCCCTCGCCGCGCAGCCGCCGCCGGCGTCGGCCCGCCCGCGCCCGATCTACGGCCGCTGGTGGTTCTGGACCGGCGTCGCCGTCGTCGCCGGCGGAGCCGCCGCCGGCTCCTACCTCCTCCTGCGCAGCAACGTGCCGGGCACCGAGCTCGGCGACATCCCCGTCCCGCCCCCATGACCGCGCGCGCCCTCGTCCTCGTGACCCTCGCCGCGCTGGGCGCCTGCGATGGCGATCCGGTCGCCATCATCACGGTCACCGGCCGCCCCGCCGTGCACGACCTCGAGACCCTCGACGTCAAGGTCACCCATGAGGGCACCGTCGTCGACCACACCTTCGAGCTGCGCGGCCGCGACCTGCCGACCACGTTCAGCGTGACCGCGCCCGGCCGCGAGGGCCCGCTCCAGATCAGCGCGCGCGCCTACGACCGGGCCGGCCACCTCGGCGCGTTCGGCGCCGCCGCGGCGACCCTCCGGGCCGATCAGGTCACCGAGACCAACCTCCTCCTCGAGCCGGCCGACTTCGTCGTCAACACCGGCTTCGCCAACGCCCAGCGGCTGAGCTTCTTCGCGCGCGACGGCGGCCAGCAGATCGCGGTCGGCAGCGACGGCATCTTCACGATCGGCTTCAGCGACGACTGCCTGTCGGTGATGCGCTGCGACGTCTTCGGACGCCGCTTCGACCAGACCGCGCGCCCGGTCCGGACCGAGCTCGCCGCCAGCGACGCCCAGTTCAACCTCAACCGCTCCAACGTCTTCGGCAACGACCCGTCGATGGCGACCGGCGCCGACGGCACCACGATCGCCATCTGGTCCACCGGCCAGGAGCTCCTGTGCACGGCGACCTCGGCGACCGGCGGCGCGCTCCCGGATCCGTTCTCGACGGAGACGCTCCTCGGCACCAGCAACGACCTCGGCGATCCGGCCATCGCGGCGCTCAGCCCGGACCGCTTCGTCATCACCTGGGCCCAGGACGCCAGCGGCGTGCCGGTCGTCGCCGCGCGCGTCATCGACGGCGCCTGTCGCCCGGTCGCCAGCATCGCCGGCGGCGGCAGCGACGCCGCCTTCATCGTCGCCCAGGCCACCGCCAGCCTCGATCACCCGGTCGTCGCCGGCACCGCCCTCGCCATGGCCTTCATCTGGCGCGAGGGCGACGCGCTGCGCGGGCGCTTCACCGGCGCCGACGGCGCCTTCGCCACCCCGGCGCCGATCGACCTGGTGGCCGAGCCCGGAGAGCAGCGCTGGGGCCAGCAGGTGGTCGCCACCGGAGAGGGCTACACGCTCCTTTACGCGTTCCGCAAGAACCCCGAGGACGAGGTCGGCCTCCTCTTGCGCCGCATGGACCCGGTCGGCGCCGCGATCGGCGAGCCGGCCAGCGTCGGCAGCGGCCTGCCCGACGAGAACGCCGCGCCGTCGCTCGCCCGCGCCGGCGACGGCCGCCTCGGCGTGGCCTGGCACGTCTGCGGCGGGCTCGACGCCGACTGTGGCGTCGTCGCCCGCGTCATGGGCGCCGACGGCGAGCCCGCCGGCGACGCCTTCCTGGTCAACACGACCACCGACGGCGCCCAGGTCGATCCGTCGATCGCCGCCCTGCCCGAGGGCTTCGTCGTCGCCTTCACCGACGAGAGCCAGGCGCCGCCCGACGAGTCGAGCTCGAGCATCCGCGCCCGCGTCATCTATCCCTAGGCCCTAGGCCCTAGGCCGTAGGTCTACCCCGCGTCGCCCTCGTCGGCGGTGCGGTGGTCGATGCCGAGCGCGCGCATCTTCTTGTACAGGTGGCTGCGCTCGAGCTGGAGCTCCTTGGCCGTGTTCGACACGTGGTAGTCGTTGGCCTCGAGGGCGGCCAGGATGATGTCGCGCTCCGCCGCCGACACCAGGTCCTTGAACGGCGTGCCGCGGGCGAAGCCCTGCTTGACCTTCTTCACCGACGGCAGCGCGCCCTGGACGTCGTCCTCGCCGATGACCTCGGCGTCGCCGGTCAGGATGACCATGCGCTCGACGACGTTCTTCAGCTCGCGCACGTTGCCCGGCCAGTCGTGCTGCATGAGCAGGGTCATCGCCGGCGACGCGATCCGCTTCTGGCGGCGGTCGTTGCTGGCGCAGACGACGTCGAGGAAGTGCTCGACCAGGGCCGGGATGTCGTCGCGGCGCGCCCGCATCGGCGGCAGCTCGATCGGCACCACCGCCAGCCGGTAGTACAGGTCCTCGCGGAAGCGGCCGGCGGCGATCTCGGCCTGCAGGTCCTTGTTGGTGGCGGCGATGACCCGGACGTCGACCTTGAGCGTCTCGGCGCCGCCGACCCGCTCGAGCTCCCCCTCCTGCAAGACGCGCAGCACCTTGGCCTGTGCGCTCGGGTTCATGTCGCCGACCTCGTCGAGGAACAGGGTGCCGCCATCGGCGAGCTCGAACTTGCCGCGGCGCTGGGCGGCGGCGCCGGTGAAGGCGCCCTTCTCGTGGCCGAACAGCTCGCTCTCGATCAGCTCGGACGGGATGGCCGCGCAGTTGAGCTTCACGAACGGCCCGTCGGCCCGCTTCGAGTGCTCGTGGATGGCGCGCGCCACCAGCTCCTTGCCGGTGCCGTTCTCGCCGGTGATGAGGACCCGGCCCTGGGTCGGCGCGGTCTTGGCGATCTTGTCGAAGATCGCGCGCATGGCGCCGCCGCGCCCGATCATGGCGTACTCGGCGCGCGCCCGCTCGCGCAACCTCAGATTTTCGCGCGACAGCCGCGCGAACTGCAGCGTGTTCTGGACGGTCAGGAGCAGCTTGTCGGCGGACAGCGGCTTCTCGACGAAGTCGTGGGCGCCGAGCTTGGTCGCCTGCACCGCGGTCTCGATGGAGGCGTTGCCCGACATCATGACCACGCTGACCTCGGGGTGCGCCTCGCGGATCTTGGGCAGGGCCTCGAGCCCGGTCTGGCCCGGCATCATCACGTCGAGGAGGACCAGGTCGATCTCGAGCTCGGCGAGCTTGGCCAGGCCGAGCGCCGCGGAGCCGGCGACCTCGACCTGGTACCCCTCGATCTCGAGGGCCCGGCGAATCGTCGTCAGGATATTCGGTTCGTCGTCGATGACGAGCAGGGTGGCGCGCGGCATCCGTCCGCACGAACGTAGCATCGACACGGCGCCCGCGCAGGAGCGCCCGACATTTGACTCCGTCGCCTCCCGCCTTTACGGTCACCGCATGCCTCGGGCGACGACCCGCTCCCTCGCGATCCTGGTAGCAGCGATCGCCGTCGGCCTCGCCTGCGCCGTGCTGCTGGCCGGATGTCCCAGCAAGAAGCCGAAGACCCCGGCGTGCGGCTCCGACGAGGACTGCAAGAACGGCCTGGTCTGCATCAACAAGGAGTGCAAGGAGAAGCCGGTCAAGGCGGAGTGCACCAAGGACGACGACTGCGGCGACGGCAAGGTCTGCCTGGGCGGCAAGTGCCAGAAGTGCGCCTCCGACGACCAGTGCGGCCCCGGCGGCAAGTGCCAGGCCGGCGCCTGCGAGCGCCCCAAGAAGTGCAGCAAGGACGAGGACTGCGCCGACGACGAGGACTGCATCGACGGCGTCTGCCAGAAGCCGTGGCAGCAGGGCGCCGGCGGCCCGGCCTGTCCGCTCAGCCCCGTCTACTTCGCGTTCGACGACGCCTCCATCCAGGCCAGCGAGCGCGACCGCCTCGACGGCAACGCCGCCTGCCTGGAGAAGACCAAGGGCAAGGCCTGCTACGTCGTCGGGCACACCGACTCGACCGGCACCGAGGAGTACAACATCGCGCTGTCGGAGCGCCGCGGCCAGACCGTGGCCGACTACCTGGCGCGCCTCGGGGTCGATCCCGCCCGGCTCCAGGTCGTACCCAAGGGCGAGACCGAGCCGAGCGGACAGGGCGACGAGAAGGACCGTCGCGTGGAGTTCCAGTGGCGATGAAGTCGACGACGATCACGACCGCACGCTGCGCGGCGCTGGTGCTGGCCCTGGCCGCGCCCGGCTGCTTCTGGGCGACGACCAAGAGCGAGGGCAAGGCGCTGCGCCGCGACGTCAACGCCCTCGAGAGCCGGGTCGCGACCAAGGAGGGCAACCTCGACGCGCAGATCACCGAGCTCAAGCGGGTCCTCGACGAGGCGACCAAGCTGCTCAAGCGCAACAGCGCCGACCTCGGCGCCGAGGTCCAGGCCACGCAGGAGGAGCTGCGCGCCCTGCGCGGTCTCGTCACCGCGGCCAACGAGGTCAAGATCGCCGTCGACAAGCTGCGCAGCGATCACGACGACCGCCTGAGCGGTCTCGAGACCCGGCTGGCCGCTCTCGAGCAGAAGGCGGCGACGCCGACCAACCCGGAGGAGCTCTGGAACCTCGGCAAGACCGCGTTCGCGGCCGGCCGCCACGACGAGGCGCGCGAGCTGTTCAAGCGCCTGGCGGTGCAGTTCCCGCAGCACGAGCGCGCCGACGACGCCCAGTACTTCCGCGGCGAGTCGCACTTCGCGCAGAGCGACTGGGAGTCGGCGATCCGCGAGTACCAGAAGGTCTTCGACAAGTACCCCGACGGCGCGCTCGCCGACGACGCCCTGTTCCGCGCCGGCGAAGCGGCGGAGAAGCTCAAGCACTGCACCGAGGCGCGCGCCTACTTCGGCCTCCTGCGCCAGAAGTACGGCAAGTCGGAGCTGGTCAAGAAGGCCGGGCAGAAGGACAAGGAGCTCAAGGCCAACGCCAAGGACAAGGCGAAGTGCAGCTCCTGAGGGTTCGGCCTCTGAGCTCGCGGCCGCGCCGCGGGCGGGCGATCACTCGCCGCCGTACTCCTTGAAGTGCTTGACGGCGTCCTTCTTGGTCTCGTAGTTCGGGGCCAGCTTCTCGTGGCAGGTCTTGCAGTCGGCCGAGGCGTTCTTCTTCTTCGCCTCCTTGAGGAACTTCTTCATCGCGTCCTTGGCGGCCTTCTGGCCCCCGGCGGCGCAGGCGTCCTTGACGAGCTTCGTCTCGAACTTCGTCCGGTGGCACGGCGGGCTGTCGGCGGCGTCCGCGGTGAGCGCGGTGGCGGCGATGGTGGCGACGAACGCGAAGGCGAGCGAGAGCAATCCGAAGCGGGCCATGGTGACGTCCTCGTCTGGGTAGGGTGAGCACGGCTTCGACGGCGCAGTCGACGCGCCATTCAAGCGGCCGTGTCCGGCGCCGAAAATACATCAGCAGCGCCGGCAAGTACGCGGAGCCAGGCCGCGAGTTACGGTCGGTTCCACGCGGCGGCGATGTCCCGCCCGGCCGCCGCCGGATCCGGAGCGTGCGTGACCGCACCGATCGCGCACGCCGCGGCGGCCCCGGTCGCCGCCACCGAGGCGGCGCGGTCGGGAGTGATCCCGCCGATCGCGACCACCGGGACGCCACCGGCGATCGCGACGGCGCGGGCGAGCCCGTCGAGCCCCTGCACCGGGTCCGGGTTTTCCTTGGTCGCCGTCGCGAACACCGGGCCGAAGCCGACGTAGTCGGCGCCGCCGGCGATCGCCGCGCGCACCTGGTCGGCCCCGTGGGTGGAGACGCCGATCCAGAGCCCGCCGGCGATCGCGCGCGCGGCGTCGAGCGGCAGATCGTCCTGGCCGAGGTGGACCGCGTCGGCGTCGACCGCGCGCGCGATGTCGATCCGATCGTTGACGACGAGGAGCGCGCCGCGGCGGCGGGTCACTGCGCGCGCCATGCGCGCGGCCGCCAGCACCTCGCGCGTCGACGCCGGCTTGAGCCGGACCTGGAGGACGCGCGCGCCCGCGCCGGTCGGATCGACCAGCAGGTCGGCGAGCCGCTCGTCGTCGCGATCGAGCACCGCGTAGAACCCGCGGATCGCGCGGTGGAGCGCGGAGAGATCCCTCCCCCCGGGGCCGCCCGGGCGCGTTTCGGGCTTCGCGCTAGACTCGGACACCTTGCGTACCTCCCGTCAACGGGCAGGCCGAACAGGGCCCGCCTCGCCATTCAAGCTCGTGGCGCCGTACCAGCCGACCGGCGACCAGCCCAAGGCGATCACCGAGCTGATCGAGGGGCTGCGCCGCGGCGACGGCGCCCAGGTCCTGCTCGGCATCACCGGCTCGGGCAAGACCTTCACGATGGCCAACGTCATCGCCGAGATGGGGCGTCCGACGCTGATCATCGCGCACAACAAGGTCCTCGCCGCCCAGCTGTACGGCGAGTTCAAGGAGCTGTTTCCCGAGAACGCGGTCCATTACTTCGTCAGCTACTACGACTACTACCAGCCGGAGGCGTACGTCCCGTCCACCGACACGTACATCGAGAAGGACTCGATCATCAATGACGAGATCGACCGGATGCGCCACGCCGCGACCTTCGCGCTCCTGTCGCGGCGGGACGTCATCATCGTGGCCTCGGTGTCGTGCATCTACGGCATCGGCGACCGCGACACCTACCAGGCGATGACGTGCGAGATCGACGCCGGCGTCGAGGTCGACCGCGACAAGGTCCTGCGCCGCCTGGTCGAGCTCCAGTACGAGCGCAACGACCTCGACTTCCACCGCGGCACCTTCCGCGTCCGCGGCGACGTCGTCGAGGTCTTCCCGGCCTACGAGGCCGACACCGCGATCCGGATCGAGTGGTGGGGCGAGCAGGTCGAGACCATCAGTGAGATCGACCCGCTGCGCGGCAAGGTCAAGACCAAGCTCGAGCGCACCGTCATCTTCCCGGCCTCGCACTACGCGACCTCGAGCGACACCCTGAAGCGGGCGGTCGAGACCATCCGCGTCGAGCTCAAGGACCGGCTCGCCGAGCTGTCGGCCCAGGGCCGCCTGCTCGAGCGCCAGCGCCTCGAGCAGCGGACCATGTACGACCTCGAGAGCATCGAGCAGATGGGCTTCTGCTCGGGCATCGAGAACTACTCGCGGCACCTCACCGGCCGCGCGCCCGGCGAGCCGCCGCCGACGCTGGTCGACTACTTCCCGCGCGACTTCCTCCTCTTCGTCGACGAGTCGCACCAGACCGTGCCGCAGATCGGTGCCATGTACAACGGCGACCGCTCGCGCAAGGAGACCCTGGTCGAGTTCGGCTTCCGCCTGCCCAGCGCCCTCGACAACCGCCCGCTCCGCTTCGACGAGTGGCGGTCGCGCGTCAGCCAGGGGATCTTCGTGTCGGCGACGCCGGCCGACTGGGAGCTGCAGGAGGGCGCCGGCGTCATCGTCGAGCAGATCATCCGGCCGACCGGCCTCCTCGATCCCGAGGTCGAGGTCCGCCCGGTCGGCCAGCAGGTCGACGACCTCCTCGCCGAGATCCGCGATCGCGTCGCCAAGCAGGAGCGCGTCCTGGTCACGACCCTGACCAAGCGGATGGCCGAGGACCTGACCGAGTACTACCGCGAGATCGGCATCAAGGTCCGCTACCTGCACTCCGACGTCGACACCCTCGAGCGCATCCAGATCATCCGCGACCTGCGCCGCGGCGAGTTCGACGTCCTGGTCGGCATCAACCTCCTGCGCGAGGGCCTCGACATCCCCGAGGTCTCCCTCGTCGGCATCCTCGACGCCGACAAGGAGGGCTTCCTGCGCTCGACCCGCTCGCTGATCCAGACCATCGGCCGCGCCTCGCGCAACGTCCGCGGCAAGGTGATCCTCTACGCCGACCGCGAGACCGACTCGATCCGCGCTGCCGTCGCCGAGACCCGCCGCCGCCGCGAGGTCCAGACCGTCTACAACGCCGAGCACGGCATCACGCCGCGCTCCACCACCCGCTCGATCCTCGACATCCAGCCCGCCGAGCCGATCCCGAAGAAGGGCGCCAAGGCCCTCGAGATCGCCTCCATCGATCTGCGCAAGATCGACGACCTCGAGACCCTGCGCGCCGCGATCGGCAAGCTCCGCGCCGAGATGCGCAAGGCCGCCACCGATCTCGAGTTCGAGCGCGCCGCCGCCCTCCGCGACAAGGCCCGCGAGCTCGAGCAGCTCGAGCTGCAGCTGCGGTAGCTAGCGCCGCCGCCTCGGCGGCGGCTACCGCCGCTTGTACAGGATCCGCCAGATCGGCAGCCCCTCTTCCTCGCAGTGCTGCTCGCGCCACGACCGCACGCCGTACGGGTTGCCGCGGCGCCAGAAGCTCCACTCGCCGGCCTGGTTCTCGTACCGATCGTCCAGCCGCTCGAAGACCTCCATCGCCTCGAGCGCGATGTCCCAGACGTCGCTCTGCACGAACACCTCGGCGCCCGGTCGCGTGACGACGTGGATCCCCTCGGCGAGGGTCTGGTCGATCATGCGCCGCTTGTGATGCCGGCGCTTGAACCACGGGTCGGGGAAGTTGAGGTACACGCGATCGACGGCGCCCTCCGGGATCACGACCGGCAGGTGCAGCTGCGCCTGGCAGAACACCGCGTGCACCGGGACCTGCCGCGCCCGCGCCTGGCGGTTCACCGCGTGGACGAGCTCCTCGCGGATCTCGAGGCCGACGTACGTCCGGTGCGGGTCCTGCGCCGCGCGCTCGAACAGGAACTGCGCCTCGGCGCATCCGATCTCGAGCTCGACCGGCCGTCCCGGCGCGATCGGCGGACGCTCGCCGCGGAACGCACCGAAGTGCGCGTGGAGGGGGTTGACGTGCTGGCGGACGCGAAGCGACACGGGCGGCTCAGCTTACGACGGCATCCAGCGCCAGGTACCCGAACTGGCGAACGTTCAGCGGCGACGCCAGCGACGCCAGCGACGCGCGCCCGACCCAGCGGAACGCATGGAACTCGGCGTTCGGCGTGACCTCGGCGTCGGCCGCCACGTCGGCGACGAAGACGAAGTTCATGTGCAGTCCCTTGCTGCCCGCGAGGTGCTCCTCATAGCCGAGGTAGCCGGGCGGAACGCCGTCGGCCGCACCCGCGAGCGGGCGGAACGCGGCGGCGAGCCCGGTCTCCTCGCGCAGCTCGCGCACCGCGGCCTCGAGCGGCGTCTCGCCGGCCTCGAGCTCGCCGCCGACCGGCAGCCAGGTGTCGAGGCGACGGTGATGGATGACCAGCACCTCGCCGCCGGTCCCGCCGCGCCGCGCGTAGACCGCGACCGAGAAGGCGCGCCGCACCGCGGTCACGGGACCTCGAAGTCGACGGCGTTCGACGAGACGCCGTCGACGGTCACGACCACCGGGACCCGCCCCGACGGCGCCGCCATCGGCACCAGGACCGAGATCCGGGTGTCGGTCCAGGACAGGGCGCTGGCCCGCGCCATGACGTCGTCGATGCCGAACAGAACGTAGCCGGCGGTGCGGACGCAGCTGCCGTCCGCGGCCACCCGGCCTTCGCCGGCGCCGCAGAAGCGCTCGCCGAGGACGGCGACGACCTGGCCGCGCGGACCGGACGTCGGCTCGAGCGCCGCGATGTGCGGGCCGTTGCCGTCGTCGCACGCCGCCGCCAGCACGAGCGCCGCGAGAGCCGCGGCGCGAGCAAGGGTCACTTCGGCACCTTCTCCCAGTCGGCGAGGAAGCGCGCCAGCCCGACGTCGGTGAGCGGGTGCTTGGCCAGCTGCAGGAGCACGCTGAACGGGCAGGTCGACACGTGCGCGCCGAGGCGCGCCGCCTGGTGGACGTGCATCGGGTGGCGCACCGACGCGACCAGGACCTGGGTCTCGAAGCCGTAGTTGTCGTAGATCTCGATGATGTCCGAGATCAGCTCCATGCCGTCGGTGGAGACGTCGTCGAGCCGGCCGACGAACGGCGACACGTAGGTCGCGCCCGCCTTGGCCGCGAGGAGCGCCTGGGTCGACGAGAAGCACAGGGTGACGTTGGTCTTGATCCCCTCGGCCGCGCAGGTCTTGACCGCCTTCAGGCCCTCGGGGATGAGCGGGATCTTGACGACGATGTTTTGCCGGAGCGCCGCCAGCTCGCGGGCTTCCTTCATGATCTCGTCGTGGACCGTGCTGATGACCTCGGCTGAAACCGGGCCCTTCACGATGTCGCAGATCTCGAGCAGGACCTCGCGGAACTTTCGACCGGTCTTGGCGACGAGGCTCGGGTTGGTGGTCACGCCATCGACCAGGCCCATCGCGGCGGCCTCTTTGATCTCGCGGATATCGGCGGTATCGATGAAGAACTTCATTTGTGGTTGGCCTCCGCTTGCAAGGACCCTGGCTCGGTCGTAGCGTCCGGCCTCCCGTGCGGGCCGACCGAGTTGCCACGAGCTTCACCTTACTCCGGCGGCGCAGATGCGACGATGCCGTCGGAGCGGGCGGACTCTACGCAGCGGCCCGCTCGCGGTCAATCGCGCGCTCGCGCGCGGAGGCGCCATGAGCGACGTCCGCATCGGTTGCGCCGACTTGCCGGTGGGGCTCCACCGCGATCGGTACTTTAGGGAACTGTCGTACCTCGAGGCCTCGCTGCTGGCGACCGGGCCGCTCAAGTCGGCGACCTGGCGTCGCTGGTGCGGCGAGGTCGCCAAAGGACAGCTCGGCCTCGTCGCGCCGGTGGTGATCACCCACCCGAGTGGGCGCGGCGCGCCCGCCCACACCTACCAGGTACCGACCGAACCGGGCGCCTGGGGCGAGCTTCGCGACACGCCCACGGTCCGCACCCACGTCGCCCAGCTCGCCGCCGCGGCCGTGGAGTCGAAGGCGTCGGCCGTGGTCTTCCACACGCCCCCGTCGTTCTCGCCGTCGCAGAGCCACCGCGACATGCTGCGCCACTTCTTCACCGAGGTCGCGACGGCGGCGGCGTTCGGCGACGCCGCGCGCGTGTGGCGCCCCGACGGCCTCTGGGAGCCGCCCGCGGCGGTCAAGCTCGCGGCGGAGCTCGGCGTGGTGTGCGCCCTCGATCCGCTGGTCGAGGATCCCACCGGCACGCCGCCCGAGTTCTACGAGTCGATGCCGGTCGAGGCGGTCTACTTCCGCGTCTCGGGGCTCGGGCGTCCGCCGCGCAAGCTACCGCCCTTCGACCTCGACCGGCTCGCAGAGCTCGTCGAGCTCTACGGGCGAGCGTGGGTCGTCTTCGCGACAGCAGAGCGTTTCCGCGATGCTCGCGCGTTTCGCGATCGGGTGGCGGAGACGCTGGGGACTGCAGGAGCCGAAGAGCCGGCCGACGAGGCCGAAGAAGGCGATGATCACTCGGCCGAGGACGAGGACGAGTAGCCCTAGAAGTAGAACGTCGCAGTCGGAATCGGTAACTCGCCGCGAAGCTTGGGGAGCTCGACCTGTGGGCGCGGCGCGGTGCGCGCGACGACCTGGGCGATCGGCTCGGACTTGCTGCGGCTGGACTTGGTCGGGGTCTTGCCAGGGGTCTTTGGAGTGGCGGTGGTCTTCTTGGCCATGGTCTTCTTTGCCTTGGCGGACGCCTGCCCCTTGCGGGCAGCGGGGCGGGCAGTCACGGACTTGCTGGCCATAATCTCCCCCCGGAGTTTGACGGCGGATCGAGACTACTGGCCGGACCTTCGCGCTGTCAATGTGCGAGCCCCCATTCCTTTACTTCCGCGTTCACCTTCCTTATAACTGTTCAACTTTTCGCGGCGGCCAGGTAACCCATGGAATTTCGCCATCTTGCCGAGGCGCCCGCGCAGGCCGACCTCGACGTTCTGGCACTTTGCACGTTCGGGGATCCGTCGAAAGACGCGCTTTTCAAGGAGCTCGACAAGGCGCTTGGGGGCGCCCTGACCGAGACCGCCAAGGCGGAGTCATTCGAAGGAAAGCCACAGCAAGTTCTCACCTTCTTCACAGGTGGTGACATCCCGGCGCGCCGCGTCGTGGTCGTGGGGGCGGGTCCACGCGCCGAGTTCAGCCTGGCCAGCATGCGCGATGTCACCGCGCTGGTCGCGGCGGCGGCCGGGCGCGTCAGCGCCTCCCAGGTCGGGTTCGTCGTCCCGCAGATCGGGCGCGACCCGACCCACGTGACGCAGCTCGCCGTCGAGGGCGCCGTCCTCGGCACCTACAAGTTCACCAAGTACCTGTCGACCGACGACGCCCGCAAGCCGTCCTCGATCAAGGTCTTCGGGCTGTACGGGGATGCCAAGGGCAAGAAGGGGACGCCGGCCCAGACCAAGCAGGTCAAGGGGGCCATCGAGCGCGGCGAGGTCATCGCCGCCGCCATCTGCAAGGCGCGTGACCTCATCAACGAGCCGGCCGCGGCGATGACGCCGGAGCAGATGGCCGCCGAGGCCACCGCGATCGCCGACAAGCACAAGACGCTCTCGGTCAAGGTGCTCGGCCCGGGGGAGTGCGACGAGCTCGGCATGGGGATGTTCCTCGCCGTCGGCCGCGGCTCCGACGCCGAGCCGCGCCTCATCCACCTGGTCTACAAGCCGTCGAAGAAGGCCAAGCGCAAGGTCGCCCTCATCGGCAAGGGGATCACCTTCGACTCCGGTGGCTACTCGCTCAAGCCGTCGCAGGCGATGGAGGACATGAAGGTCGACATGTCGGGCGCCGCCGCGGTCATCGCGGCGATGGACGCCATCGCCAGCCTCGGCTCCGAGGTCGAGGTCCACGCCATCGCCGCCTGCTGCGAGAACCTCATCTCCGGCCGCGCCTACAAGCTCGGCGATGTCCTGCGCTCGATGGACGGCACCACCGTCGAGATCAACAACACCGACGCCGAGGGCCGCCTCACCCTCGGCGACGCCATCACCTACGCGCGGACCAAGATCCAGCCCGACGAGATCTACGACTTCGCGACGCTCACCGGCGCCTGCATGGTCGCGCTCGGCCCGTACACCGCCGGCGTTCTCTCCGACGACGATCGCATGGTGAAGGGCCTCCTCGACTCCGCCGAGCGCGCCGGCGAGGACATGTG
>Ga0075421_100008265_pt1 | contig 12780 bp, 11 predicted proteins | sample SoiMetdeltSBSDD5_FD_75292 | JGI IMG/M metagenome (GOLD analysis project Ga0075421, IMG submission 75292) | Bulk soil microbial communities from a Populus tree surrounding site in Tennessee, USA - Soil MetaG P. deltoides SBSDD5 | ecosystem: Environmental > Terrestrial > Soil > Tree plantation... | reverse complement strand
CGCGGTTGACCTTGACGCTAATCTTGCGGAAGCCCCCGTCGTGGCGCGGGCTCTCCGGCGAGTAGGCAAGGCTGTAGAGCTGGCGCAGCTCGGCGGCCACGCGCTCGTAGATGCCCTCCAGGTCGCTCTCGTCGGCGGCCGGGAAGACAACCCCGGCCGTCTGCTCAGCCAGCTCGTAGAGCTGCGCGCGCGCGATGTCGCGCGGCCGCCGGGAGCCTTCGGCGATCTGCCGGCTGATCGTTGCCCCGGCGGGGCCGCCGACGCGGGTCGCCCCCGGGCCAACGTGGACCGGGTAGATCGTCGCGTCCTCCTCCGAAACGCGCCCGAGCAGCTCGGCGAAGCTCCGCGAGCTGCCCTCGTCGCCGTCGCCGGTGAGCGACTCGTCGATCCCGTCGGTCAGGACGACGATCGCCTTGCGCGCATCGGGCACCTCGTCGAGCAAGTCGAGCGTCTGCCACATGGCGTCGTAGAAAGCAGTCCCCCCCTGAATCTTCTTGATTTTATCGACCATCTCCTTGAGCGTCTTCCGGTCGGTGGTGAAGTCCGAGAGGGGGTAAAACTTCCGCGTGAAGGCGGCGAGCGCGACCCGGTCGCCGGGCCCGAGGGCGTCGATGAACTTCTTGGCCGCCTCCGCCATGATCTTGCGCTTGCCGCTCGTGCTCCCGCTCAGGTCGAGCAGGAGGACGAGACTCACCGGGGCCGTCACCGGGGTGAAGTGCGCGACCTCCTGCTTGATGCCGTCCTCGTAGACGACGAAGTCCTCCGGCCGGAGCTGCGCGATCGGCTGCCCCGCGCGATCCATGGCCTTGACGTTGAGGTTGACCAGCCGCGTCTCGATCCGGATCGCGTTCGGGTTGGGCGGCGCCGCGGCCTCCTTGGACTCGGACTCGGCCGGCGCGCCCCCGCCCGGCTCCCCGTCCGGCGCGGGCGCGGCCGTCTTGGAGCGGCGGTTCGCGGCCGCGAGCGCGTCCAGGCTGGCCTCGCCCGGGTAGCGCCGCGCGAGCACGCCGCGGCGGCCGACCGAGCCGCCGCTCCCCCCGCCGGGGAGCGACGCCATAATCTGCCCCGGGTTGGAGACGTACTTCATGGCCGTCTCCGGGTTGACCTTGGCCTGGACGACGACCGCCTCGCGCGCCTCGAAGACGGCGAGGCAAATCTCGAGGTCCTTGCCCGCGCTCTTGGCATAGATGTAGACGCGCTCGCCGCGCGAGCGCACCTGGAGCAGCGGCTGCCACTCCTTGGGGAAAGCGCTGCGCATGACCTCTTCGAAGGGCACGCCCTCGGCGCGGCTGAAGTCCTGGTCCTCGAAGACCGCGAGCTGAAAGTCCTTGAGCCCGGCCGGGCGGATGAACTTGACGGCGAAGCGCGCGACGCCGAGCAAGGGGATGCGCATGCGCCGGGCGTTGTAGCTCGTCTCGATGTGCCGGACCACGGCCTTGAAGCCCTTCTCCTTGGCCGCAGCCGGCGCCGCCGCGGCAAGCAGCACCGGGAACAGCGCCGAGACGCAGATGAGGGATGTGAGACGCGCTTTCATGGCATTTACCTCCTCCGTGTCTTGACTGCCCAGGACCAGTCGAGGTCCAGGCGCGGGATGCCGAACTGGCCTTCAATCTGGCCGATCTTCTCGAGGTCAATCGGGCCGACGACGTTGACGACCACCAGCTCGCGCCGCTCGGCGACGAGGATCGCCAGCCCGGCGATGTTGCCCCCTTGGGGCATGATGTAGACGTCGACGTTCTCGCCGTCACGCCGGCTGCGCACCCCGACGATGCGCTCCCAGCCCGGGCCGCGCAACTGCGCGCGGATCACCTCGAGGTCGGCCTCGGAGTAGGCCCCGTCGCTGTCGAACTCGAAGGCCTTGACGTAGACCCCCTGCAGCCCGGCGAGGAACTCGCGCACCGCCACCTGCTGGGGCTCCTGCTTGGAGAGGAACTTCGAGGCGAGCTGGATGAGCGAGGCGTCGACGGTCACGTCGACCGTCTCCACGGCCCGCGGGAGGAGGCCGTCGAGGTTGCCGAGCTGCAGGCGTGCGTTCTGCCCGTAGGCGGGCGCCGCCGCGCCGCAGGCGACGAGCAGGGCAATGAGCCGGAGTGATTTCATGCGTTCTCCTGTCAGTTCGATTGTTGGTGCGCGGCCGGCTTCGCGCCGGGCCCGCGACGGTGGTGCTCCTGAACTTTCTTCTGCGCGACGTTGAGCTTGGCGCTCGCGATCTGGAGCGCGAGCATGACCTGCGCCTTAGCCCGCTCGCCCTCGGCCCGCTCCTGCCGGTGCCTGCGGTACTCGCCGGCGCCGAGGCCGGCGGCGACGATCACCGCCGCGAGCGCGCCGGCGAGCGCCGGGCGCCAGGCAAGCGGCCGGAAGAGGTCGGCGAGCGCCCGCCGCCACCGCGGGCGGGTGACGCCGGGCCGCGCGAGGGTCGTCGCCGCCGCCTGCTCGGCGGCGACGCGCGCCAGGACGCGCGCCGTGAAATCGGGGGGCGGCTCGGCACGGCCGAGCGCCGCCCTCAATTCGTCATCAAGTCGGCTCATACTTCTACTTCCCCGAGGCAGCGCGTCACCTTCTCCCGGAGCAGGGTGAGCGACCGCCGCAAATGGCTCTTGACCGTGTTGACCGGCATGTCGAGGACGCGAGCGATCTCGGCCGGCTCCAGGTCCTCCTGGTAGCGCAGTGTGACGACCAACCGCGGCTTGTCGGGCAGCGCCGCGACCAGGCGCTGCAGCGTGAGCGCCATGATCGGGTCCCGCTGCGGCGGCATGGCCCCCAACTCGGGCATCTCGTCGACCGTCAGCTCTGGCCGCCGCTGCCGCCGCCTTCCCTCGTCGATGCAGCGGTGGCTCGTCACCCGCCGCAGCCAGAATCTCAAATGCTCGGGCGACTCGATCGTCGCCAGGTGCCGGTAGAGGTCGAGGAAGACCTCCTGCGCCAGTTCTTCGGCGAGCGCGGCGTCGCGCAGGAAGCGGCAGGCCAGGCTGTAGACCATGGCCTGGTGTCCGCGGACAATTTCCGCGAAGGCCCCTTGATCCCCTTCGGCCGCCCGTGCCAGCGTCTCCGCCGCCAGATCCATCCGCGCCCCTTTTGCCTTTGTGTCTCTGACTACCGGCTAATACGTCGCGCCGCCACCGGGCGAGTGCAAAAAAAGCTGACCGCCGCCCGGTTGACGTCGCGGCGAGCGCTGTGTTAGGTTTGCCGTCCGCCGAAATTCACCCTGTAAATGTGGGCTTTTACGGCGCATAGAAGGCGGCGCACCGTGTCCCATCCACCACTCAAAAAGACGGCGCTCAACGAGGCCCACCGCCGGCTTGGCGCCCGCATGGTCGATTTCGGCGGCTGGGACATGCCGATCCAGTACACCGGCCCGATCGACGAGCACCTCGCAGTGCGCCAGGACGCCGGCGTCTTCGACGTCAGCCACATGGGCGAGATAGAGATCCGCGGTCCGCAGGCGCTCGCCCTGGTCCAGTACGTGACAACCAACGACGCCGCCAGGCTCTCCGACGGGCAGGCCCAGTACTCCGCGCTCACCTTCCCCGAGGGGACATTCGTCGACGACATTCTCGTCCACCGCTTCGGCCCCGAGGAGTTCTTCCTCTGCGTCAACGCCTCTAACGCCGAGAAGGACTTCGCCTGGATCCGCGGTCACGCCTCGGGCTTCGCCGCCGAGGTGAGCCACACCAGCGACCGCTACACGCAGCTCGCCGTCCAGGGGCCCCGCGCGCTCGAGCGGCTCCAGCCTTTGGTCGACGTGGACCTCGGCGCGATCAAATACTACTGGTTCGCGCGCGGCGCGGTCGCCGGCGTCCCGGCGATCATCGCGCGCACCGGCTACACGGGCGAGGACGGCGTCGAGCTCTACTTCGACCCCGCGGCCTCCGAGGAGATCTGGGGCCGGGTGCTCGCGGCCGGGGTCAAGCCCTGCGGGCTGGCGGCGCGCAACACGCTCCGGCTCGAGGCGAAGATGGCGCTCTACGGCAACGACATCGACCAGTCGACGACCGTCCTGGAGGCGGGCCTCGGCTGGATCCTCAAGCTCGACAAGGGGGAGTTTGTCGGGCGCGAGCGGCTCGCCGCGCAGAAAGAGGAGGGGCTCGCGCGCCGGCTCGTCGGCTTCGAGATGGTCGAGCGCGGGATCGCGCGCGACCACTACCCCGTCCTCGTCGGTGGGGAGCCGGCGGGCCACGTGACCTCGGGCAGCCCGGCCCCGTATCTCAAAAAGAACATCGGCCTCGCCTACCTGCCGGTCGCGCACACCGCCGTCGGCACGCGCCTCGAGGTCGACGTCCGTGGCCGGCGCGTCGCGGCCGAGGTGGTCCCGACGCCGTTTTATCGAAGGGGAATGGCCCACGGATGACACGGATGCGACGGATGTTCACGGATGCTGATCCGTGTCAATCAGTTTGATCCGTGTCATCCGTGGGCTATTCTCCGACACAAGAAATCTAACTAACATCAGGGGGGAGAGGGACTGATGGCCGAATACCCGGAGAATCTGCAATACACCAAGGATCATGAGTGGCTCCAAGTCGCCGGCGGCGTGGGGACGGTGGGAATCACCGAGTTCGCGCAGCAGTCGCTGGGCGACGTCGTCTACGTCGAGCTGCCGAAGGTCGGCGAGAAGTTCGCGGCCGGCGAGCCGTTCGGCTCGGTCGAGTCGGTCAAGTCGGTCAACGAGCTCTTCATCCCAGTCTCGGGCGAGGTGGCCGAGATCAACGAGGCGCTCGTCGATTCGCCGGAGCTGGTCAACGGCGAGCCGTACGGCGGCGGCTGGATGATCAAGATCAACATCACCGACCCGTCCCAGATCGGCGGGCTGCTCTCGGCCAGCGAGTACGAAGACTTCGTCGCGGAGCAGAAGCAGGACTAGAAGGAAGACCAGAAGAGAGATGCGTTATATCCCGAACTCGGCCCAGGAGCGCGCCGACATGCTGCGCGAGATGGGCCGCGCATCGATTGCCGACCTTTTCCGGGGGGTCCCGGCTGGCCTCAGACTCAACCGACTACTGGATCTGCCCGCGGCGCTCTCGGAGGCCGAGGCGCTCGACCACTTCCGCCTCCTGGCGGACGCCAACGCGACGCGGGTCAGCTCCTTCCTGGGCGCGGGGGCCTACGATCACTTCATCCCGACAGTCATCGACACGCTCATCTCGCGCTCCGAGTTCTACACCTCTTATACCCCCTACCAGCCCGAGATCACACAGGGGACGCTCCAGGCGATCTTCGAGTTCCAGACCTTAATCTGCGAGCTGACCGGGATGGACGTCGCCAATGCCTCGCTCTATGACGGCTCGACGGCGGCGGCCGAGGCGGTGCTCATGGCCGAGCGCGTCACCGGGCGCTCGCGGGTCGCCATCGCCGCCAATCTGCACCCCGAGTACCGCGAGGTCGTCGACACTTACATCCGCAACGCCGGGATCGCGGCGCAGACCCTCCCGACCGACGCGGAGGCCGGGACGCTCGCGCCGGGGCCGCTCGAGGACCTCGGGCCGGAGGTCGCGGCGGTCGTCGTCCAGTCGCCGAATTTCTTCGGCGGAGTTGAAGACCTGACGGCGCTCGCCGAGGCCACGCACCGCGCGGGCGCGCTGCTCGTGGTCGTCGTCGCCGAGGGGCTGAGCCTCGGCCTGCTCCGCGCGCCCGGGGCGTGCGGGGCGGACGTCGTCTGCGGCGAGGCGCAGTCGTTCGGTATCCCGCTCTCCTTCGGCGGCTCGTACTGCGGCTTCTTCGCCGTCCGCGAAAAGTACCAGCGGCAGCTCCCCGGGCGGCTCGTCGGCCAGGCACAGGACACGCAGGGGCGCGGCGGCTACGTGCTCACGCTGGCGACGCGCGAGCAGCACATCCGGCGCGAGAAGGCGACCTCGAACATCTGCACGAACCAGGGACTCTACGCGCTCATGGCGACGATCTACCTCTCGACCCTCGGCCGCCGCGGCGTCCGCGAGGTCGCCGAGCAGAACCTGCAGAAGGCCCACTACGCCGCCGGGCGGGTCGCAGCCCTCGGCGGCCACCGGCTGCGCTTTACGGCGCCCTTCTTCAACGAGTTCGTCGTCACCTGCCCGCGCCCGGCCGCGGAGGTCCTCGACCGGCTGCGCGGGCGCGGGATCGTCGGCGGCTTGCCGCTCTCGCGCTTCTTCCCCGAGATGACGCACGACCTGCTCGTCTGCGTCACCGAGACAGCCCCGAAGGCGGAGATCGACGGGCTGGTCGATAATCTGAAAGCTGAAGTTTGACATTCGAGATGAAGGCCACTACTCACATCAGTCAGAACGAAGGGTTGATTTTCGAGCGCTCGCGGGCGGGGCGGGTAGGCTACCGCCTGCCGGCGCTCGACGTCGAGGCCGCCCCGGCGGCAGAGCTGCTCGGCCCGGCGCTGCTGCGCGAGGACGACCTGGCGGGGCTGCCCGAGGTGAGCGAAGTCGATGTCATCCGCCACTTCACGCGCCTCTCGACCTGGAACTACGCGGTCGATTACGGCATGTACCCGCTCGGCTCCTGCACCATGAAGTACAACCCGAAGCTCAACGAGCGCGTCGCGCGGCTCGAGGGCTTCGCCGCCGCGCACCCCTACCTCCCCGACGCTCTCGCGCAGGGCAACCTCGAGCTCCTCAAAAGGCTCGAGGAGTGCCTCGCCGAGATCACCGGGCTCCCCGCGGTCAGCCTCCAGCCGGCTGCCGGGGCGCAGGGCGAGATGACCGGCCTCATGGTCATCCGCCGGTGCCTCGAGACGCGCGGGCGAGCGCGACGGCGGGTGCTCATCCCCGACTCAGCGCATGGGACCAACCCGGCGAGCGCGGCGATCTGCGGTTACGAGGTCCAGACACTCAAGTCGAACGCCCGCGGCGCGATCGACCTGGAGAACCTGCGCCGGGTGGTCGACGAGGATGTGGCGGCCCTCATGCTGACCAACCCCTCGACGCTCGGGATGTTCGAGGAGAACATCGAGGAGATCTGCCGGATCGTCCACGAGGCGGGCGGGCTGGTCTACATGGACGGCGCCAACATGAACGCGCTCGTCGGCGTGACGCGCCCGGGCGACATGGGCGTGGACGTGATCCACCTCAACCTCCACAAAACCTTCTCGACCCCGCACGGCGGCGGCGGCCCCGGGGCGGGGCCGATCGCGGTGACCGCGGAGCTCGAGCCTTTCCTGCCGCTGCCCCGGGTGGCCGGCGAGCCGGGGGCGCTCCGGCTCGACTACAACCGGCCGCAGTCGGTCGGGCGGGTGCGCGCCTTCCACGGCAATTTCTCGGTCCTGGTGCGCGCGCTCTGCTACATCCTCAGTCTGGGGCCCGACGGGCTGCGCGAGGCGACTGAGACGGCCGTGCTCAACGCCAACTACCTGGCGCACCACCTCGAGCCGGACTACGAGGTCGCGGTCGACGGCCAGCCGATGCATGAGGTGATCTTCAGCGACAAGCGGCAGTCGAAGCACGGCGTGCACACGCTCGATATCGCCAAGCGTCTGATCGACTACGGGTTCCACCCGATGACGATCTACTTCCCGCTGATCGTGCCCGGGGCAATGATGGTCGAGCCGACCGAGAGCGAGGGGCGCGAGGAGCTCGACCTCTTCATCGAAGCCATGCGCGCGATCGCGCGCGAGGCGCGCGAGACGCCGGAGCTGGTCAAGGGCGCACCCCACAATACCCGCATCGGCCGGCTTGACGAAGCCGCCGCCGCCCGCCGGCCGGCGCTCCGCTACCGGGCGGCGAAAGCGTGAAGGAGCTGTCAGCGGTCAGCTTTCAGCTTTCAGCCAGAAGGTTTGGCTGACCGCTGACCGCTGACAGCTCCTTCCTTGACACCCCTTTCCGCCGGGCGATAGAATCCCTCGCGTTTCCCCCGTCAAAGGTTATGACACAGACCGGACCATTGAGCCCGCTCCCGGGAGAATTCTCTGAACAACTGCGCGAGCAGCTGCGGCGGCTGCTCATGCATTTCGACGAGCTGCAGGCGCTCGCGCCGTCGCCCGGCGCGTGGCTCCCGGCGGTCGACCTCTGCGAGATGGCCGACGCCGTCCTGGTGCGGGTCGAGTTGCCCGGCATCCCTCCGGAGGCGCTGCGCGTCACGATCCGCGACGACCTGCTCAAGATCGAGGGGCGCAAGGAGCCGGAGCCGGCGGCCGATCCGGCGGCGAAGGGGGAGCGGCCGATCCGCTTCCTCTGCCTCGAGCGTTCCTACAGCGCCTTCAGCCGGAGCCTCCTGCTCAAGTGGGCGATCGACCCGGAGCGCGTCTCGGCCCGGCTCGAGAACGGGGTTCTGCAGATTCACCTGCCGAAGGCCAGATCGTGCGGGCGCGAGATTTTGGTCCCGATTGAAGAATAGCGCTCAGCGGTCAGCTTTCGGCCAGAAGGGGCCCTTTGGTCTGGCTGAGAGCTGAAAGCTGACCGCTGAGCGCTGACAGCTGATTATGTCTACCATCATCGAACCCGAAGAAAAAAAGACGGCGGAGGTGCCCGAGGAGCCGATCAAGATCCCGGAGCTGCTGCCGCTGCTGCCGCTGCGCGACATCGTCATCTTCCCCTTCATGATCGTCCCACTCTTCGTCAGCCGCGAGCGCTCGATCCGCGCCGTCGACCAGGCGCTGGCCGAGAACCGCATGATCATGCTCGTCGCCCAGCGCGACGTCGACAAAGAGGAGCCCGGCCCGGCCGACCTCTACCAGGTGGGCACCCCGGCGATCATCATGCGCATGCTCAAGCTCCCGGACGGGCGGATTCGGATTCTCGTCCAGGGGATCGCGCGCGGGCGGATCAACTACATCGATGAGGCGGGGAGCTACCTCCAGGCGCGGATCGAGCCGCTCCAGGAGCAGGTGCCGGAGCCGAGCCTCGAGCTCGAGGCGCTCATGCGCAACGTCCGCGGTTCGCTCGAGAAGGCCGTCAACCTCGGTAAGAACATCTCGCCCGAGCTCATGGCGATCGCCGCCAACCTCGACGACCCGGCGCGCCTCGCCGACCTCGCCGCCTCGAACCTCGAGCTGCGGGTCGAGGACGCGCAGTCGGTGCTCGAGCTGCTTGACGTCAACGCCCGGCTGCGCCGCGTCAACGAGCTGCTCGCCAAAGAGATCGAGGTGCTCACCGTCCAGCAGGAGATCAACACCCAGGCCAAGGGCGAGATCGACCGCTCGCAGCGCGAGTTCTACCTGCGCCAGCAGATGAAGGCCATCCAGAGCGAGCTTGGCGAGGGCAACGAGCTCGCCGAAGAGATCGCCGCCTACCGCGAGAAGGTCATCAAGGCCAAGATGCCCAAGCCGGTCGAGGAGGAGGTCGACCGGCAGCTCAAGAAGCTCGAGCGCATGCACCCGGACGCCGCCGAGACGGCGACGCTGCGCAACTGGCTCGACATCATGGTCGCCCTCCCCTGGTCCAAGTCCTCGCGCGAGAACCTCGACCTCAAGAAGGCCGAGACCATCCTCGACGAGGACCACTACGGCCTCGAGAAGGTCAAGGAGCGGATCGTCGAGGCGCTCGCCGTGCGCAAGCTGCGCGAGAAGCCGCGCGGCACGATCCTCTGCCTCGTCGGCCCGCCCGGCGTCGGCAAGACCTCCCTCGGGCGCTCGATCGCCCGCGCGCTCAATCGCAAGTTCGTCCGCCTCTCCCTCGGCGGCGTCCACGACGAGGCGGAGATCCGGGGCCACCGCCGGACCTACGTCGGGGCCATGCCGGGCCGCATCGTCCAGTCGGTCCAGCAGGCCGGGACCAACAACCCGCTGATCATGCTCGACGAGGTCGACAAGGTCAGCTCTGACTTCCGCGGCGACCCCTCCTCGGCCCTCCTCGAAGTCCTCGACCCGGAGCAGAACTTCTCCTTCCGCGACAACTACCTCGGCGTGCCGCTCGACCTCTCGAGCGTCATGTTCATGACTACGGCCAACCTCCTCGACACCATCCAGCCGGCGCTCCGCGACCGCATGGAGGTCATCCGGCTGGCCGGCTACACCGAGGAGGAGAAGCTCCAGATCGCGCGGCGCCACCTGCTGCCGAAGCAGATGGAGGAGAACGGGGTGAGCGACAAGTACCTGCAGATCTCCGACGCGGCGCTGCGCCATGCCATCGCGCGCTACACGCGCGAGGCGGGCCTGCGCCAGATCGAGCGCGAGATCGGCAAGATCTGCCGCAAGGTCGCGCGGCGCGTCGCCGAGGGCGCGACGCAGAAAGTCCATGTCACCATCAAGAACCTCCCCGACTTCCTCGGCGTCCCGCGGATCGAGCAGGACGAGATGCTCAAGCACGACCAGGTCGGCGTGGCCACGGGGCTGGCCGTCACCGCGACCGGCGGCGACGTGCTCTTCATCGAAGCGATCACCATGCGCGGCAAGGGTGGTCTCCAGCTCACCGGGCAGCTCGGCGACGTCATGCGCGAGTCGGCGCAGGCGGCCTTCTCCTACGCGCGGGCGCGCGCCCGAGAGCTCGGGATCGACGAGGAGAAGTTCTCCAAGACCGACATCCACGTCCACATCCCCGAGGGGGCGATCCCGAAGGATGGCCCATCGGCCGGGATCACCATGGCCACGGCCATGGTCTCGGCGCTCGCCAACCGCCCGGTCCGCAAGAATGTCGCCATGACGGGCGAGATCACGCTCCGCGGGAATGTCCTCCCGATTGGCGGCGTCAAAGAGAAGGTCCTCGCCGCGCACCGCGCCCAGATCGAGAAGATCATCCTCCCCGCCCAGAACCGCAAGGACATGGAAGACGTCCCGAAGGAGCCGCAGCGCGACCTCGAGTTCATCTTCGTCGACCACGTCCGGCAGGTCTTCGACGTCGCCCTCGCCCCGCCCGTCCCCCAGTCTGAAATCGTCGCGGAGGAGAAGGAGCTGCCGCCGCAGGAGACGAACGTGGCCGAGGCCAAGTAGGCCAGCGATAGAGGAGGGGCGCGCACGATGCGGACGCTTCGTTGAAAAGAATGTAGGGGCAGGGCTTGTCCCTGCCCGGGGTCCACCACCGCAAACCCCGGGCAGGGACAAGCCCTGCCCCTACAAGTGTCCCAATCTTCCCGGTTCGATTCAGTTGAGCACGAAGTTGAAGGTCAGAATCCCCTGCACAGTGACCGGCTCGCCGCTCAGTCTGGTCGGGTTAAAGACCCACTGCCGCGCCGCCTGGACCGCGGCGTCGCGCAGCAGCGGCGGGCCGCCGACGGCCACGGCATCGACCACGCGGCCCTGCGGGGAGATAGTCACCTGTACCTGGACCGCCCCCGCGGCGCGCGCCTGCCTGGCGATGATCGGGTAGGACGGCGTCACCCGCCTGACCGCGGCGCCCTGCGCCACGCCTTCTGAAACTCGCTTGGTCTCAGGCTTCGGCGTCGGCGCCGGCGTCGGGCTCGGCGGCGGCGGGGGTGGGGGCGCGGTTGCCCCGCGGGCCGCGCCGGGGCCGCTCATGATGCCGTCTTCGGCGCCACCCGGCACGCCGGCTCCGGGGCCGGGGCCGGCACCCAGCGCGACCTCGCGCCGCGTGTCGATCGGGATCGCCGTCACCGGGACTGTGTCGGAGACGGCTTGCCGGAGTCTCGGCTGACTGATGGCGGCCGAGCCGGTCGTCGCCGGAGCGCGGCCGGGGCGCACGGCCTCGGGCGGCAGCGTCGTCACGGCGGACACCGGCGGCGGCACGATCCGCGTGGTTTCGACGTAGGCCTCGGCCAGACCCGGATTAAACCAGAAAATCGCCAGCGTCGCGAAGGCGACCAGCGCCGCCCCGTAGACCACCGTGGTCACGAAGAAGAACCTCCCGGCCCGGCCGCGCTCTGCGTGCGGCCTGGACTCGACCAACTCGTCAAACATCTCTCCCCCCTCCTCTGCTGACGCCCGGCCGATGGGTCGACGCACACTCCTCCCCAAGACGGGTCCGATCCGTGGCGATCCGCCCGATCCGTGTCATCCGTGGGCCATTCTTACTGGCGCGAATTTAACCTGGGATTTTGACCTTGCTGAACATGAGCACCGCGTCGGAGCCGCCCGGCCGGCTGCGGCCGGCGGGGTGGAAGCTCGCCTGCCGGAAGAGGGCGTGGGAGAGCCGCATGACCATCGACGGGTCGCGCGGTGGCTCGACCATTTCGACCGAGGCCCGCCCGTCGCGGCGGACCTTGACCGCCGCAATGAACTCATCGCCCTCCAACAGGGTCTGGCTGAAGCCGAGCAGCTCCCCACTCGGGTTGAAGACCGGTGGGGGGGGCGGCGGGATGATGATCCGGAGCTGGAGGCCCTCGTTGGAGAACTCCGTCCCCCCGGCCTCCTCGACCGCGACGCGCGCCAGCGCCAGCGCGCGGTAGGCCGGCCGGAAGACGGCCATCGTCAGCCAGGAGAAGAGGGTCAGCGAGACGACGGCCCCGACGCTCTGGGAGAAGAGGCGCATCCGCCAAACGGCGAGCCGATCGGCGCGCCGCCGCTCGGTGCGCGCCTGCAGGCGCGCCTCGCGCTGGAGGGCGGCGACAATCTCGCCGGAACTCTCGGCTGAGGGCGCCACCGGCTTCCATGCCCGCAGCTCGGCGCGCAGGCAACGCAATTCCGCGGCATAGCGGCGGCAGGCGGCGCAGTTGCTCAGGTGCTCCTGCAGCTCTGCCTGCTCGTGCTCGCCGGCGTAGCCGTCAAGCTGGGCCGAGATGAGCGGTGGGAACTCTCGACAATTCATAGTGTCATCCGGTGCCAACTGGCTTTCGGGGGGCGCTGCGGGCGGCGCACGCGGCACTTAAGAGAACCAAAAACCGGTTGCTGACCCGTCTTTGGTTCGCTGTTGTTTCGTCGACCCATCGGCTATGAGCGTCGAAACGCGCCCACCGCCACGACGCAGCCCCCCC
>Ga0075421_100008261_pt1 | contig 12781 bp, 13 predicted proteins | sample SoiMetdeltSBSDD5_FD_75292 | JGI IMG/M metagenome (GOLD analysis project Ga0075421, IMG submission 75292) | Bulk soil microbial communities from a Populus tree surrounding site in Tennessee, USA - Soil MetaG P. deltoides SBSDD5 | ecosystem: Environmental > Terrestrial > Soil > Tree plantation... | reverse complement strand
AAGCGGTTCCTGATCTATGCCGTGTTCTCGGACGCCACGCCCTCGGCCATGGCCCGCGTGTTTCAGTCCTATCGGACGAACTACGCCATGCTGCTCGACATGAATGCTCTCGAGCATACCTACCTGGCGGTGTACCGGAGGTCTGGTGGGGAGCTGGCCGTCGATCACCTGCTCGCGGGCATGAGCCAACTGGATCGGGTGCCCTCCGGCGAGCTCGTCCCGCGCTTTCTCGGGTATTCCGACAACCGGGACTTTTTTTATCTGGTGCGTAAGGACGCGCCTCAGGACAGACCATGAGACGCCGTGTGATCGTTGGCTCGTTGATGCTGGTTCTTCCGGTCCTGATCGCCACCAGCGCTCCGCCGACCGTGGCCCAGCAGGTTGGAGAGGGGAACGAAGCTCTGTTCCGGCAGTTGAAACAGGTTCACGGCCTCACGGACAGTCAACTCAATGCGGTCCGACGGATCTTCGAGCGGTCCGGCTACATCAGTCAGGGGAACCCGGCGGTCACCCGCCACCCGGTCACGCCGGAGCAATGCCAGGCGGAGCTCGCGGGGCAGGGCGTTCACTATGAAAACCCCCGGTTTGAAAAAATCTGCGGCGGGAAGTACCTGGCGCCCCTTTACGATCCCGCCACCCAGCGTCCGGAAGACGCGCAGGTGTGCATCGACCAGTTCGAATTCCCCAACATCCCCTGCGCGTATCCCGTCGTCTGGGTGAAGGCGCGCGAGGCGGCGGAGATCTGCTCGGCCGTTGGCGAACGGCTGGCCGACGCGCACGAATGGGAAGGCGCCTGCCAAGGGGATCTCCAACGGCCGGACTACCGCTTCGATCTCGCGCGAGGATTGAGTCCGACGGCGGCGGTGGAGCGGATGCGCGCAGAACACAATCGAACCGACGCGGCCACCAAACGCTGGAGCTACGGTCCCGAGTATCGGAAGGGGATTTGCGCCACATCCAGCCAGAAGACACCCGGTTGCAATGGAGGGAGCTGGACGGGCTGCGGTTCGAACACGTTTCCCGCCGGCGTTTTTCCCGCCTGCCACAGTCCGCTCGAGGTCTACGATCTCAACGGCAACGCCGCCGAGCACATGAACCTGCCACTCGACGACAGCCAGATGTCGAGCCGCGGCAGCCAGGAATTGGGCTACACCGAGATGAAGGGGAGTTGGTTCGTCTTCGACACGTATCGCGCGCACGAGGACTGGTGCCGCTGGCGGGCACCTTTCTGGCATGGCTCACGCGTGATGGACGAGCACAGCCACGCCAACTATCACCTCGGGTTTCGCTGCGTCAAAGACATCAGGTGAGCCCCCGTGAGGGAGGCAGGGGATAGAGCCGGTGTCGGCTGCCCGCAGGCCGACTCCGCGGCCTGCCGCGTCACGAAAGTGCGAAGATTCCGGATTGGCCCCTCATCGCTGACGATGCCAGCCAGGTCGGGATCATCCAGAAGGTCATAGATCGACCGGCGCTCGCCATCCACGAGGGCCGTTTCGCTCACCATCCGGATCCCGTGACTGTAATCGGCATAGCAGGCGCCATGGACAGTACTGAGCGGCTGGATGGGTACGCCATTCAGTTGGTGCCATCCGTAGATAGCGAGCTTTTCCGGATTTGAGGTCAGCCGCGGGCTGATGACGAGGTCCTTCTTGTGTCCGGAAACAAGCGTTCCCGGTATGCCGCCACGCGCGCGGGACTGTGCGTCGATCTTTTCGTTGTGCACCCGATAGTATTCCGTCGATCCCATTTGCGGGCCTGGCGTCATGGGCTCGGGCGAAAAATGAAACGCAGACTGGCGGTAGATGGCATCCACGATTTTCCTGGTTGGCAGGACGAACCCCATCCGACTCGCGACCGCGAACGCGGTGTGCAAGGTCATCGGAATGCGCAGAAAATCCTGGTCCGAGCCAATCGCGAGGTATTCGGGCATGACGAAGAGAGTCACGCTCAGGGTTTTGCCGCCGGGCGCGTGGTAGTCGAGCGCGATCGGCACGAGCGTCCGCAAGTAAGGCGGCAGATTTCCGGAGAGAATCGCGGCGAGAATAGCCTGCTCGCGCCGAGGCGCATCCATGCCCTCGATGTGCCGGGCGAACTGCGACCCTGTGTAGCGGGGTGCCGTCTCAGCCTGCGGCGTCTCACTCGCGCCGCCCGCCGCGCCGCCAACCACGCACAGACACAAACTCACGAAACCACAAACGATTCTCGAAGAGCGCAACCCCTTCAGTCTAGCCCGCCTTCAGCCCGGCGAGGAAGTGGAGAATCGTCGTTGACTCAGCGGTACTGGACGTACACGCGGATGCCAATGGAACGTTTGTACGCGACTCGTGCGCGGTCGCGTTGAGGAGGGATGCCACGACGAGCGACCGGGACGTCGCTCGCCGTGGTGACGCAAGGACGCGGGCGCGTCCTTACTGCTGTGGCGCAGAAGCACCGTCCGGCGCAGGCGTCATGCTGTCCGAACGCCTGCTTGTCAGCGTCGGCGCTGGCACTGGTCCGCTCACTTCGCCCGGAGCCAGCTGCTCCATGGTCGCCGTCAGCTTGAAGGTCGAGCCCGGCCGTACGTAGATGTTCTCGGTGACGGTCCGATAGCCGTCGAGGCGCAACGTGATGGCGTGGCCTCCCGGAGACGTGTTCAGCCGCTTGAAGGCGCCGTCGAAGTCGCCGGCCACTCCCGCGTAGTACCCATCGATATACACCTCAGTCTGCTTCGGGGTGATTTCCGTCTTCACGTTACTCGCGCTCGTCAGCGAATAGTACGGATAGCCATAGGCATACGGATATCCATATCCGTACGGGTAGTACGGTCCCCAGAATGGGTCAACAAAACCGCCCCGCACGATAATGTGACCATGCGGTCCGAGGAAATGACCGCCTCCACGTTGTGGTGTTGCGCCAGCCGACGCCGCCAATGCGAATACAAACATCGCCGTCAGGACGGTCATTCTCGTGACGGCTTTGATCAATGGCCTCATATGTGGCCCCTTTCCGAGTTGGATGATTCCTTCATCTACTTTGTTAGTCGCCGCTTCATGTCCGGTGCTCGTGCACGAACACACCTGTGGCGACGAGCCTGCGCCGTTCCGCGAGATAGCGGACCGATACCACCGAGCCGACCTTGAGCTCTCCCTCCCGACACGTTGAGGGATTCAGGACGAAGGTCATTTCGGTCGCGGGCTGCCCCGATCGGACCAGCACGAACGTCGACGGGTCCACGAACGTAACCCTCCCTTTCACGGCGTGTGTGCCCAGTCGCGCACCCAGCTCTTGTGTCGGGGTCAGCTCTGCCTGGCTCGAGTCGCTCATCGATGCGGCCAATGCCGACGTCGATGAGGAGCTCATTACCAGGACGAACGCGATGACTGCACGTCGAACGAACACGCGACTATTACACCCGAGAGATCTGAGGAGAGCGTGAACTGAGGATTAATTCCGAGTTAAGGAGGGGAACCGTCCAGCGGAAGCCAGATCGTGAAGGTCGAGCCCTTCCCCGGGTGGCTGGCGACCTGAATCCGCCCCTGATGACGATCGACGATCCACCTCACGAGGCTGAGGCCCAGACCTGCGCCTTCCCTGACCGACGACCGTGCCGTATCTGCGCGATAAAAGCGCTCGAAGATATGAGGAACGACGTCAGCCGGCATGCCGATGCCGGTGTCGCGCACCTCAATCCCGGCGCGGTCGCCCTCGCGCGAGATCGACAAACTCACGCTTCCGCCTTTGGGGGTGAACTTCATGGCGTTGTCGAGCAAATTGAGCAGAAGTCGCTCGAGCCACCCACCATCGCCAGCCACCGAGACAGGCTCACGGGCTTCAAACCGCAGCTGCAGGTCCCGGCTCTGCGCCACTGGTTCGAGATGCTCAGTCACGGCGGCGGCCACGGCTACGAGATCGACGGTCTGGCGTGCGACAGGGATGTCGCCGGCATCGGCGCGTGCCAACGTCAGGAGCTGATGAATCAGACGCGTGAGCTTGTCGATCTCTTCGATCTGGCTCGTCAGCGCGCTCTGCTGCTCGGGGGACCAGCGCCGCTGCAGCAAACTCAACTCGATCTCGCCTCGAAGCGCCGCGAGTGGCGTGCGGAGCTCATGAGCCAGAGCGGCGCTGAACTGTCTCATCTCACCGACAGCCGCTTCGAGTCGCACGAGCGTGTCATTGAACGCCGTCGCGACTTCGTCGAGTTGATCGCCGCCGCCGCGAACAGGAAGGCGTCGGTCCAGCGTGCCGATCCCGATGCGCCTGGCGTCTGCTGCCAATTGCGACAATGGCGCCAGCGCTGCGCCGACTATCCACCAGATTGCACCGAGCGCAACAATCAGACTCGGCAGAACAATCCATAGCAGTAGCTCGAGGTATCGGCCGAGCGCGTTGTGCATCGGGTCCAGCGGCGTACCCACTTGAAGCAGGTAGCGCTGGCCCGCTGCTGGCGAGATGACGCTGTTCGAGAGTCGGAAGCGACCGTAGGCGGTGTCGATGTCATAGGTCCGCGGCTCGCCTAGAAACGCTTGCACCTCGTCTGAAGTGAAGTGCAGCCCGAGCGCTTCGAGGCCGTCGGACTGCGCGAGCAATCGTCCGTTGTGCGCGTCGTAGATCTGGTAGTAGCGCGTGGCATCGTGAACGAAGGCGACCTGATCTGTATCGCTGTCGTCGAAGGCCATCGTCGGATGTTCGCCTTCGAATCGCAGGTAGCCATGGAGGCCTGCGGTGAGCTGTGTGAGGTGAGCCATCGCATCGACGTCGAGCTGCCGCGCCAGCAGCCGATACGATGTGGCGCCGATCAGGCCGAGGAGGATGGCGAACGTTGTCGCGCAGAGAAGCGTGAGCCTGGTCCGGAGGCTCAGCGTCATCGTGGAGCGTCGGTGAGCATGTAGCCTACACCGCGCACGGTATGGATGAGAGGAACCGCAAAGCCTCGATCGACCTTGGCCCGCAACCCGTTGATGTGCACTTCGACCACGTTGCTGACGCTGTCGAAATGAATGTTCCAGACGTGCTCGATGATGAGCGATCGGGTGACCGGCCGGTCGCTGTTGCGCATCAGGAACTCGAGGAGGGCGTACTCTTTCGGCTTCAACTCGATGGGCTGGCCGGCCCGCCGAACGGTGCGGCGGATGGTATCCACCTCGAGATCGCCGACGCGGAGCGTGCTCTCGTGCGGCGTCCCCCGGCGGAGCAGCGCGCGCAGACGAGCCGAGAGCTCGGCAAGCGCGAAGGGCTTGACCATGTAGTCGTCTGCGCCGCCATCGAGCCCTGTGATCCGCTCATCGATCGAGTCCTTCGCGGTCAGGATGATCACGGGCATCTCGGCCTTGCGAGCCCGGATATCGCGCAGGACCTGGAACCCGGTTCGACCTGGCAGCATCAGATCGAGCACGACCGCGTCATAGTTCACGGCTGCGGCCTGCTCGCCCGCGCTGAGGCCGTCGTGCAGGACGTCGACGGCGTTGCCTTCCTCCTGCAGCCCGCTTTGGATGAAGGCAGCCACCTTCCGATCGTCTTCGACTATGAGGATGCGCATCGATCACCCATTCACATCCTGAAGCGCGGGTTAACTTCCCTTAATGGCCGAGGGTTTCTCGATCGCCGGCCTCGCGGCGCCCGTCCAATTGAATAGAGAAAGGAAAAATCCAGCGCGCGCGCCGCGCGCAAGGGAGGTCGATATGAATCGCCTTACACAGAAGTTGGCAATCGTTCTTGCTTGTTCCGTCATGTTCATAAACGTGCCGGCGGCACTTGCCGCTCAGGCGGATCAATACAACACACAATCCACTGCTCGAGCCATGGAAGAGACTCCGGCACAGCTGCAGCAGCTGGTCGCGCCGATCGCGTTGTACCCAGATGCTCTGGTGGACCAGATCCTCACAGCTTCCACCTATTCGGCCCAGGTGGTGGAGGCGGACCGATGGCTGCAACAGAATTCGCAACTCCAGGAAGATCAGCTCGCTCAGGCGGTTGATCGGCAACCCTGGGATCCTGCTGTGAAGGCAATGACGGAGTTTCCATCAGTGCTCGCCAATATGGCCAAGAACATGTCCTGGACTTCTGCACTCGGTGACGCATACGTCAATCGTGAGCAGGACGTCATGAACGCGATTCAGGTCATGCGCCAGCGTGCGCAGGAGGCGGGAAACCTGGAAAGCAATGCACAGCAGACGGTGATCAACGAAGGAAATGCCATTGCGATTGAGCCCGTTGATCCTGACATCGTGTACCTGCCGCAATACGACCCGTGGATCGCGTACGGAGCGCCAGTCGTCGCGTGGCCAGGATGGTATGGGTATCCAGGCTTGTTCTGGGACGGACCGGGAATCGGGTTCGGCTTCGGTGTTAGGGTCGGCGGCTTCCACGGCTTCCACGGCGGGTTCCACGGTGGCGGCTTCCACGACGGTGGGTTCCACCACGGTGGCGGCTTCCACGGTGGTGGGTCCCACGGTGGCGGCTTCCACGGTGGTGGGTCCCACGGTGGTGGGTCCCATGGCGGCGGGTTCCACGGCGGCGGGTTCCACGGCGGCGGGGGATTCCACGGCGGCGGTGGATTCCACGGCGGCGGGGGCTTCCACGGCGGTCACAGGTAGTGCGGCTCGACCATGACAAGAGCACGCGCTTCCATCTGTGCTCTGCGGTGAGTGAAGCGGCCTGGATGGTGAGGTAAGGCACTCCCGCCATCCGGGCCGCACGCCGTCTGACGACAGCGGCGGCCGGCGTCTTCGAAGGTGATTCTGTTCAGATAACCAGGTCACTTGCGTGTGCTCTGCACGTCGCGCGTGAGAGCGGTGACGAACGGTTTCGCGGCGGAAGGCACCGTGACGTTTGCGGTGCCATCGACGACGTTCTGAGGGCTGATCGTAGGACCGTAAGCCCTCGCGTTCGCCTCGCTATCCGGCTTCAGGACACCACCCGATAAATCGATGCCGGCAAACAGACCGTGCGATCTCGAGTACGACAGCATTTCCGCATTCAGTTGAGCGTCTGTGGCTGCGACACCTGATCGGCCGACGGGACCCGCCGCGATTGATGCGTCGGCGCCCAGCGTCACCTTGTCCTGCAGCAACCTGTCGACGCCACGTTTGTTCATCACGAGCAGCACGAGGTCCACCGCTTGGGCCCCGATCTGCGGGCCAACGCTGCCCTTGGCCAGATGCATGAAGACCGGTGCGCTCCAGCCACGGCGGGAGGCGTGACGACAGCTCATGACGCCGGATCCGTACTCTCCGCCAACCACGAACGCGGCCTTCTTGACCGACGGAAAGACGAGCACGCACTCCGCTTTGGTCCAGAGGTCCTCGGGAATGCTCTTATCGGGCGTGCTGCGCAGCTCGGTGAGGACACTGGCTGACTCGTCAAGCCGCTTCACCTCGTCCTTCTTCAACGCGGCGAACGCCGGGCTCGCCATGAAACACAACCCAACACAGATGGCCAGCTTCTTCATCATTTGAGATCTCCTACGGTTCTATTTGAGACGACTGTCAGGTATCTTGGCGAAGTCGGCAGGGAGTTGACTGGTGGGAATGAACTGCCAGGGCCCTCCTGTCCTCCACGAGCGAAACCAGCGTCCGGACACCAGCAGGTAGAGTTCCTGATCGGTCGGCTCCCTGAACACCTTGGACGACGTGTTCTCGATGTATTCCAACGACGTTCCCGGGACCGTGGCGAAGCGGGGAGGACCGTTGGTGACGACAAGCACCGCCGGGGTCGTGGAGATGTAGATCGCCGGCGTCCGCACATCGGTGAGGCTGGGGGTGTCGCCTGCGTTCAGTGCCGTGCTACCGTCCAGCAGGTCGACGCTCTTTGCCGCGACAGCCTGCCTGAGGGCAACGTTGGCGCCCTCAGGTGGCACGCCGGCAACCGTCCACCAACCCTCGAGCGAGTACGCTTCCATCCATCCGTCGAGAATCTTCAGGTAGTGCGCGCCGCCCTCGTCTCGAACGATCAGCGGCTTCGTGTTGACGATACGGTGAAGGGTCGTGCCGTCGACCTTGCGATAGACCGGATCGCCATCGATGAGGATCAGCGCAGCCGGTGACTCGGCGAAGATGATGGTAGGCACCTCGCTTCGCATCAGATCGGATTTGTCGGCGGTCGTTGCCGACACAGCCGTCTGCGCACTGCTCGTCGCGGCCGGACATAACCCGAGAACGAACGACAGGACCACCGGCGGTAGAGAGTTACGCATGCGAGCTCCGTCACTGCGCGGGCGGGAATTTTTCGAAGATCCTGGCGACAGCTTCTTCGCGAATTTCAGCCGCCTTCTTGGGGTTATCCGAGATCGCGTCGGCCGCAGAGCCAATCCAGATGGCCTGTTTGCTGTCGGCGTCGAAGATCGTTACGACTACCGTCCCGACCGCGTAGTCCTCGACGAATTTCGCCTGGCTGTTGAACCCGGCCCAGCGCCAGCGCCATCCTCCCCACCCGCGGTAGAAGTCCTCGTACGTGTGGGCCGCGCTCGTGGCGGTATGGACGATCACCGCCGCGTGGCCCTCGCCTTCGCCGACCTCTATCCAGCCTTTCGAGATCAGCGTGTTCGCCACGTCCGAGGTCAGGTGCGCATCCATCAGGGAATCTCCGGATGAATTGCCCTTCATCATGAAAAATGTGGAGTACTTCGAGAAGTCGACCTGCCCGTCGTAGTCCGAGGTGGCCTTGATGGTGTAGCCGCACGCAGCCACCCATGCCGTCAGAACACCGGCGACCATCAGCCGTGCACACATGTCAGTTCGCATTGCCCAATCGATGTGGGCAAACGGCAGGCCACCGGCCGGACCGCATTTATGGCAACTGCGTCGAAGACAGGAGCGATCGGGTGCGTCGAAATGCGCAGTGTTGCTGATCAGTGTCCGGCATACCAGTCGTAGCCCCGCTCGGCCCAGAAGTCCGGTGGGCGCTCGTCGGTGAAGGTGATCCTGCCGATACGCTTGATGGACTTGATGCCGTATTTGACGGTGGTTATGAGCCTCAGCGGCGCTCCGTGCTCGATCGATAAGGGCTCTCCATTCATCTCGTAGCAGAGCAGCGTCTGCGGGTGCAGCGCGCTTGGCATATCCATTGCGACGTAGTACCCGCCGTCAGGCGTTTCCAGGCCGACATAACGACCGAGGTCGCGCGGACGGTGACGTACGTCTGGCGGCGTCCCGTCTCCTGTTCCGGAGTGGTATTCTGCGGCGAAGTCGCTCAAGCGAGAGCCTGCCCAGTTGACGATGACACTCCAGCCCTCGATGCATTTGAGCTCGGTCGTCATCTCGACGCGCGGCAGACGCTTGATGTCCTCGAGTGTCAGCTGTCTTGGTTCGCCTCTTCCGAGTACGTGCAGCCGCCAGGCAAGAGGATCGAACGCGGAGGGCAGGCCTTCTGCACCGTTGACCCGCGGCTCGCGGGCCATCTCGCGTGGAAACGTTGGTGCCAGACGCGCTTCCTTGAAGTAGCGCTCCGCCAGCTTCTCGTTCAATTCGAGCGCGCGCCGCAGTGGGTAGGGAAGACCGCCGACCTCGGGTCGCGTCGTGAGCCACGTCCATCCGGCGAATCCGGCCGTTGCGCTGATGCCCAGCATGAGAAAGCTGCGCCTCGACTTGCGGTGCATCTCCCGCTCGACGTCCAGATCACGGTTCGTTGACATGTTCGTGATGTGTGTCTGTCCCGCTCATGAGGTCGTCCCCTCCGCGGGTGCGTCCGAATTCGGCAGCTCCAACCGTGGATCGATGCCCACGGTCACGATTTCGTAGCCGGTAACCATCCCGCGGAAGTTGTTCCAGCCCGTCCGGGCAACCTGAACGACGTGGACGACGAGAAAGAGCACGTAACCGACTGCCAGCCAGAAGTGCTCCCAGCGCGCCCATTCGTAGCCGCCCAGCAGCTGCGTCAGCCACGCGAACTGAACCGGCTTGTAGATCGCGATTCCAGTGAGGAGCGAACCGCTGCCCATCAAGATGACCGTCGTGTAGGCGATCTGCTGCGCGCCGTTGTACTTGCGCGGCGCGGGCTCGACGTGGCTCACGCCCAGGTCGTGAAGGGCGACCTGAATCGCCTCGCGGAATGAATGGCGGTTGGGCACCAGATAGCGCCACTCGCCGGAGAGCAAGGTATAAACGACATAGAGCAGACCGTTGATGGCGAAGAACCACATGAAGAAGAAGTGCAGCGACATGCCTTCGGCCAGACGGTAGGGAATGCCGAGGGCCTCGAAAAACGCCTCGGGAAAGAATTGAAACAGCGTGGAGCCCCCCAGCCCGAGCCGATAGACCGCATTCGCCCAATAGATCAGCAGCCCGCTCCACAACATCAGGAGAAGCACCGGGAAATTGACCCAGTGAAACCACCGGATGGCGAGCGGGTGTTTCTTCTCCAGCGTTCTCATGGCCGTTCTAACTGCCGCCGTCGACTACATCGGTGGGACCACGCCGTTCTTGCCGGCCAGCACACGATCCGCGGTCAACATTCCGTCAGAATTCGCATGGGCGACGACAAAGACGTGCACACCGGGCTGCAAGTCCGCTGATTGTCCTGGTTCGATGGCCACGACGGGAATGTCAGGTGGAATGGAGATCGTCTGTGACCCGCTTGACGTGCCGTCCTTATACAGAAGCGTGAGCGATGATCCGCCCTCCTGCGCAGTCACAGTTCCGTTCGTCATCTTTGAACTGGACACGGTTCCGTTCGTCATCTTCGAGGAAGCGGCCGTCCCGTTGGTCATCTTGCTGCTGCCCCCGTCACCAGCTGCCAGGTCCCACGTATAGCTACCCTCACCGGTCCCGCGCATGGCTTCAGGAAACACGTGGACTTCAACGGCACGCTGCGAGCCGTCTGGCTGCGTGACGGAGGTGATCCCCAGAAAGCTGCCGTCTGTGAGGTGCTCGCGGCCGGATTGAACGACTGTGGCGACCTGGGTTTGCTGTGCCAGCTGCACGCGCACCGATCCGGTCGACGTAGCCACTGTGAGAACCTGACCATCCAGACTCTGAACGGTGCCGCGGACATGGTCTCGGCTTGTTGACACAGAGGATCTGTGGCCGCAACCCTGCGACAGGACCGCTGCGCAGAAGACAGCCCAAAGAACAGCAAATCTACGATGAATGTTGAGCATCTCATCCTCGCGCGAGGTGAATCCTTCGGCCTGCCGCACCCCGGCTCAGGCTGGCGCCGTCGTCAAACGGTCACGACTTCTTCAACGCAAACGCCAAGCCAGGGCTACACTCACGCCGTTCGGCTGCAGCGCTGCTCTCCTGCCTAGCGACGCTCACATGTGTGCACGCGTCAGCAGAGCTCACGACACGTGGGCACAGAGCCAACGCTGGAGATCAGCGCGCGAGGCGTGAGATTGCTTGGGGTCTGGGGTTGGCGGTCGGGTGGGCAGGCGGGAGACGATGAACGGCCTCCACGAAGGGGAGACGTCCATCGTCCTGAGGAGGTGGGCTTGAGATGGCTGGATGGATCGAGGTTGCGTCGGACTGCATGCGGCTGTCTCGCGTTCACGGTCTGCGAACGCGGGACACTTAGGAACGAAAGGCAAACGTCACGCCATCCGGCTGCGCAGGCTGGCGATCGATATCTTCGGAAGCTGAGCGGCGAGAGCGTCCCGATACGCAAATTTGCGTGCCGAAACACGCACACAGCACGCAACGTAACAGCGGTGTCCGGCCGTCAACGGCCTAAACACTCGATTCAGCGGCTGGCGCGGGTGTTGCCCCTCGGAGGCTTGACATTGTCGGTCAATAACGGCGACCGAACGTCAAATGCGCTGAAGGGAGAAAGCACGTGGGCCAACTTGTCGACGAAATCATTGCGCTCATCGCACTGGGCGACAGCCGGCACCCGAAGCCATAGGTGCGGGCTAAAGCAGCGTTCCGTGCAGGATGACCAGCGCAACCGTGAAATAGATCACCAGCCCCGTCACGTCGACCAGCGTGGCGACGAGCGGTGCGGACGAGGCGGCCGGATCGAACCCGAGCCGCCTGAGGAGAAAGGGCAGTAGCGAGCCAATCAGTGTGCCCCACAACACGACGCCGACGAGCGCCACGGCTACCGTGATGGCCACCAGCATCCAATGCGTGCCGTAGATGCCGGAGAACGCCGACCAGAGTGCGATACGTAGAAATCCGATGGCGCCGAGAATGGCACCCAGCGAAAGCCCGGAGAGGATCTCGCGCCGCATCACCCGCCACCAATCGTTCAGCCGCAGCTCCTCGACCGCAAGCGCACGGATTACGAGGGTCGACGCCTGGGACCCGGAGTTGCCTCCGCTCGAAATGATGAGGGGGACGAACAACGCGAGGACAACGGCGCGCGAAATTTCCTCCTCGAAGGCGCCCATCGCGGTGGCCGTCAGCATCTCCCCAAGGAAGAGGGCCGTCAGCCATCCGGCGCGCTTCTGAAGCATGCGCCCGAACGAGATCCGCATGTAAGGCTCATCGAGCGCTTCCGAACCACCGATGCGTTGGATGTCCCTGGTCGCCGCCGCCTCCGCCACATCCAGGACGTCATCGATGGTGACGATCCCGATGAGTATGCCGGCGGTGTCGGTGACGGGTAGGGCACTGCGATCGTATCGGCGAAATACATTCACCGCCGCCTCTTGATCTTCGGTGGCCTTCAGTGCGACAAAGCGCCGGTCCATGAGGTCCGCAACCAGTTTGTCGAGAGGCGCGAGCAGGAGCTCGCGTATGCGAAGGTCATCGATCAACAGCCCCTGGCCGTCGACGACGTAGATGACGTTCAGGGTTTCGCTGTCGTGACCGTGGGTGCGGACGTACTCGAGGACCTCACGAACCGTCCAGTCCTTGCGGACCGCGATGTA
>Ga0075421_100008260_pt1 | contig 12783 bp, 11 predicted proteins | sample SoiMetdeltSBSDD5_FD_75292 | JGI IMG/M metagenome (GOLD analysis project Ga0075421, IMG submission 75292) | Bulk soil microbial communities from a Populus tree surrounding site in Tennessee, USA - Soil MetaG P. deltoides SBSDD5 | ecosystem: Environmental > Terrestrial > Soil > Tree plantation... | reverse complement strand
TGCGTCGGCTGCGCCTCGAGCGCCCGTTCGAAGGCGACCCGGAGAGACGCATGCTCGTCCGCTCTGAGCGTATGTGTGTACGCGTAGTAGCGAAGGACGAGCTCGTCGAGCGTCAATTCGTCGATGCGCCGATCTCTGAGCGCGGCCGCCATCGATCCCACCAGCACCCCTGTCGTATCTGCGACCGTCGCCACGATGCGGTTCGTGAGGTCGTCCTGGACGTCGAAGATGTTCGATGACGTGAGCTGTCGATCGAATGTCTCAGCCCAGAGATGTGACCCCGTCTCGACATCGATCAAGCGCGCGTTGATGCGCGTCACGCTGCCCGCAGTCCGCACCGCACCTTCCAGCAGGTACCGCGCACCCACCAGCGACGCCGCGCGCGCGTCCGCGGCTCGCCCCTTGGCGGCCTCGGCGTCGGGCCGCGAGACGACGCCGAGATAGGGAAAGCGCGCGAGACCCGCAGTAATGTCGTCGGTCAGGCCATCGGCCAGCGCTTCCGCGTCGCTTCCGGCCGTGCGAAACTCAAACGGCAGAACGGCGATCCGGAAACGGCTCTCTTCCAAGCCTCGCATCGCGCCAGACGACATTCTCGGCTTCGATCCAGCGAGGCTGGATTCCCACGCCCGGCGATGGGCTTTCAATTCAATCTGGATTTCCTGCGCCGACTGGACCCGGTCGCGCGGATTCTTTTCCAGGCACCGCCCGATCAGTTGCGCGACGACGTCGGGAAAGTCTCGGCGGATCTCGGAAATCGCGGCCGGGTGATCCTTGAGAATCGAGAGCATCAACGATGCTGGCGTGTCGCCCTTGAACGGCCGCGATCCCGTCGCCATCTCGTACATCACGATGCCGAGCGAGAAGAGGTCCGAACGCGGATCGACCGGCCGCGCCTCCACTTGTTCCGGCGACATGTACGGCGCGGTTCCCAGCACCGTCCCCGCCCGCGTCATGAGCGTGACTTGATCGGCCGGGTTGTCCTCGGTACCTCCGCGCGCCAGTCCGAAATCGAGCACCTTCACCAGACCGGACTCTGTGACCATGACGTTCCCGGGTTTCAGATCGCGGTGGGTGATGCGCTTCTGATGCGCGGCCGTCAGCGCTTCCGTGATCGCAATCGACACGCCGAAGAACTGGGCCAGCGAGATGCCGTTCCGGGGAATCAACTCATCCAGCGTGCGGCCATCGACGAGCTCCATCGTGATGAACTGCAGGCCGTCAATTTCTTCCGTGGAGTGGATTGTGACGATGTGGGGATGATTGAGAGAGGCGACGGCCCGGGCTTCACGTGTGAATCGGGCCAGACTCTCGGCATCGCGCGCGACGTTCTCCGGAAGGATCTTGAGCGCGATGTCCCGTGCCAGACGGGAATCGTGGGCGCGATACACCGTGCCCATTCCACCGGCGCCCAGCGTGTCACGGATCTCGTACGGACCGAGTCGGGATCCGGGCACCAGGGCCATGGACAGTCGAGTCTAGTTCAGGGCTAACTGCCTCGTAAAGAAGGAGTGACCGGACACGTGAAGCTGGTGAGGTAGTCCTCGAGACCGCCTCCCCTGATCGCATCCAGCAATTCTTGGACAGCGGCCAGAAGCCGTTCCCGGAGGATCGCAAGCTCGCCTCGCAACTGCGCGGAGGTGCTGACGTTATCCAGATATTCATCCCCGCCTGGAGACGCCACCCAATCGTTGCCGGGAAACGCGACCCCCGCTCGCGCCGTCGTCGGCGCGCCGTTCTTCTTGAGCGGCGAATACGACGCACGGGGTTCGTCTGCCACCCCCGCCGAGAGACCAGAAATGAACCGGTTCTTACTCACGGCCGGCTGGAGGAACAGCATCGAATTGTTCGTCGTCGAGCCGGCGAGATCGATCTGCGTGAACCCGGCCAGCGGCCCGCTGAACAGCGCCTCGTCGATCGTGGAGAGGTGCTCGAAGAACTCCTGCGCTTCGTCGCCGGTCAACGTTCCCAGGAACGTCACGAGGGCGTAGTCGAGCGGGAACGCGTAAGCCTTGAAATTGTCCGGGCTGAAATGCGCCGTTCCGCCTTGACTCAGAACGTAGCCGAGCGCATTGCCGAGGACGTTGACGTCCGCCTCAGTCACCGAGCCTGCTCCCGAGTCCTGGATGGTCAGCACGAACGAGGGATTGGTGCCGCCCTCGAAGCCGCCGGCACCAACGACGACGTGAGTGTTCACGAATAATCTGACCGAGCTGATGGCCGCGTTCGCAGACAGCGTTTCGACCGTGGACTCGACCACGCGACACTGATCGAGCAGGCGTTGGCTCCACCGCTCGAGGTTGGCGTAGCCGATGCTGCGAATCGTGGCGAGGTTGTTCTCACCGACGACATCTCTGTTAGGAACCGGCTCGACCGACATGTACGTCGTCGCCGACGCTATGTGAGCTGACAGCAGCAGGAAGGCAACGGACCAACCGATGATCTGTGTTGCCACATGACGCCATGACGTCCGCATCACGGGAGGCTCCTGTCCGGGGGGGAGCGGACATCTTACCTCAGACGTGTGTCGTGGCTGACCTCAAAGGTGTGTCATGGCATCCACGCGTGGAACTTCACCGCGGCTGACGTAAATCAGCGTTCTGCCTCACGCGAAACGCTGGTCGTCTGCGGACGGCCCGTAGACGGCCGGGACCTTCGCGCCGACGAGTCGCAGGTAGACGGTCAATTGTCCGCGATGGTGCGCGAGATGATTGATCATGTCGCGCAGAGCGACGTGACGTGGCGCCTCGGACACCACCTGTCCCCCGGCTCGCAGCCTCCAGTTGGTCGTCAGCAGCCGGTTGTCGTCGACGCTTTGCAGCGCCGCGCGCGCGTCGGCCACGCTCTTGTCGTGCGCCGTGACCAGCTCGTTCTGCGCGGGAAGCTTCCACTCACCGCCGCCGGGTGGTGTGAGATCGAGTTCGTCCTGCTTCACGATGAACGTGACCCAGGCCGGCATGGTGGCAATCATGCCGGCGAGCCGGCCGAGGGCCACTGATTTGTCGTGCGGCTTCCAGTCGTCGCGACCAGCAGGTACGTTTTCCAGCACGCGTTGTGTGCGCGCCGCTTCACGGTCGAGCTCGCCGAGCAGTTGTTGTGTGAGCGTCATCCGCCAATAGTGGATCGGGTCGCGGCGGTTGGGGAAGGCGCCATGGTCGCAACCGGCATCACTTGAATCCGCCAAGTTCATCGGTTTCCGCCGGTCGCTTCATGCCCTTCTCGAAATACTGCTCCCAGATGCGAGCCCACGGACGATCGTACAGATCGCGCACCGTGTATCTGATCGTCGTTCCAGGCGGCACCTGCGTGCCTCTGCCGTCTTCGCCGACGAAGATGGTCTGGTTGCAGTGCACGAGATGAAACGGCGGAGCGTCCTTGAGGTCGCCGCGGCGCGAGAAGAAGCGGACGTCGCGCACGGGTTGTACGAACGCTTCAGGATCGTAGAAGATCGTCTCGTGTTCGAGACCGGCGAACTTACCGTCGGCGAATCGCCGTGGCGTCCAGATCTCGATCAGTTGCATCTGATTGCTGTACTCCCAGCTGCTGTGCGTGAACCAGCCCTGGACGTTCGACGTCCACGTGACCAGCGTGTCACCGTCCCAGAACCCGATCGTTTCGCCCAACCAGCTCGGTACTTCCGCACCCAGATGTGGGACCTTGCCTTTGAGATCGAAGGCGCGACCGATCTGCACGTGACGCAGCGCGTTGTCTGTGCCGCCAAGGAACTGGACGCGGCCGGGAACGACCATGACATCGAGCTGGCTCGGACCGCCAGGCCCTGACCACCAGCGCAAGAGTCCTTCAGGTCGGCAATACATCAACGAGAACTGCGCCGCGTTGCTGTTGACCTTGTGATACATCTGCTGCACGTAGCGCTGCTGATACTGCGGTGTGAGCAGCGAAAGGATCGTGGGCATCTGGTTCGCCCACCCGACGACCCACTGCGGCGGCTCTGCGAATACCTGTGGCAGCGGGTCTCCCGCGCCGCCTCTTCTCCCGCGTCCGAACACGAGGTTCAGGTTCCTGGTGTAGCGGCCGTTCCAGTCAGGCAGTGTGTCCTTCGTCTGCTCGGTCGGTCCGCCACGCGTCTTGGTTTCTGCGAGTAACGCCTCGTAGTGTTCACGCGCTGTCTTGAATGGGTAAGGACTGACGATGGCCGCGCGTGGGTAGTCGCGCTCGCAATGGCCCCAGGCGGCTGTTTTGGGATCGTCGTTGTCGAGTGCCCTGGGACCGCTCGAGTAGTCGCCCCAGATGGAGTCGAGCGCGATCGGGCTGTTGCAGCGGTAGTAGCGCCTGTCCATCCAGAGATCGCGGTCGGAGTAGAAGTCTTTCGAGGTGAAGATGTCGCGCGGCAGCGGCTGGATGCCTGCGGGTGCCTTGCCGCCGGTGGCCGTTGTGCTGGTCGTGTAGTACCACGGCGTCACCGCGCCGACGAAGTCCTCGTCCGGATAGCCGTCGAACGGTTTGAGCGGCATCGGCACCGGCCATCCGCGTCCCACACTCTTCTGAGTCGTTGTTGTCGCCTGCACGGATGCCTGCGTCTGCGCTCGTAGCGACGTCATGACGCAGACACCGAGGACGAGAACCGCCACTGTAACGCTGGTCGTGCGGATGAAGGCAGAGTTCATCGGTGCATCCTATTCAGGTGTCCAGGTTGCCGTGGGCTTCACGAGCCCGCCGTTGCCGTGCGAGGTTGCTCCCTCCACCGAGTCACAATGCTGACCGGGCGCCGGCGTCTTGCCCACAGCGCATTTGAAGAGGCCTTCGACTCGCGCCCCGCCTCGCTGCCCGTTTCGCAGCGGCACGAGGCCGACACTGAAGACCGTCCCGCGTGGAAAGTCATTGACCGTGATCCCTTCCCGGGCGCTCGCCGCGGAGCCGCCCATTTCGACGAGCCAGGTCGCCGGCTTGCCACTGGAGTCGCGCACCAGCGCATCGCGCTTTTCGTTGAGCGGTACGAACGCGATCTGGAGGTGGCTGGAGTCAGGGTTGACCCGTTCCACGACGCCCGTGAAGACGTACTTGATCGATTGGTCGTACATGGCGAAGGAGTGGTGCGCCGAGGCCGTTGCCGAGGCCACCGCCGCGATGGTGGCTAGCGTAAGCCCTGTTGCCAATCTCCTTCTCAGTCTCTGCATCGTGCGCGATCCCCTCAGGACAGCCGTGATGTGTTCGCGGCCGGATACCAATCTTAGGCTGTGGACAGGGGTCGATGCAGTTACCCGTTATGGGGTACCGGGCGCGAAAAGCGCCCGCTCAGCGAAGCTCGCTCGCACGCGAGCGAAGGTGTGGCGAGGTCTGTATCTAGTGCCGAATCTGCGACGCGGCTTCTCCTTTTTCGACCTCTGAGCAATTCGCTCGCTCCGGCAGGATCCCGGCGCCTGGGCGGTCGACGGGACGCAGAGTCCTCGGCGTCATGACCCACGGCTCGACGAGCACCTCCGGATCTTCGATGGTCACTTCGTAGAGCACGTCGTTCCCGGTCCGGGTGAACTTCTCCACGACCCGCAACTGGTCGGAATGAAAGAAGCCGCCCCGCGCCAGCCACGTCGCATCGGTGAACCCGATCGAGTCGAGCACCAGCGTGTCACCCTCCCAGTGGCCGATCGTGTAGCCGTTGTAGGTGTACTCGAGCGCTCGCTTGGGATCGTGCTTGCCGCCGGTGGTCGGGATCACGCGATGCTCCGCATACCCACCACCGCCGTCGATTCCGCCTCTGTAGAGCAGCGTGATGTCCTGGGTCGTGTGGTAGATGCGCGCGGGCGGTCCTTGCCTTGGGATGCCGAGAGGCTGGCACGTCATGACCGGGTCCTCGCGGTTCGTCCACATGTCGAGCTCCTGGATCTTGTCCCAGTGCTCCGGCTTGTAGAGCGGACGATTCGGCCCCAGCCGTGACGGCGCCTCGAACTCGAAGTCCTCGGTTTGATTGGTCCAGTCGAGGCACTCGACCTGATACGGACTGCACCGGCGGAAGCCGTAGGCAAGACCTCTGGGAGCCACCGCCTGCCAGACGCCGGTCAAGTCCGGTTTCCCGTCAGCCAGCCTCGGGGTCTGAGCCGGCGCGGCGCTCTGCTGGCCGGGCGCTGCGCTTTGTTGCCCCGCCGCGCCTAGCGCCGCCGCGGATGTAACGATGAGACCGAGGAGCATCGCCACGGACGCCAGAAGCTGCGCTTCCATGACTCGCTGTGCCCTCATAACCGAATCCTCCTCGATACCGATGCAGTCGCCACGTTTACTTCGCAGCCGTACCCGCGCCCGCCTTTCGCACACTGTTCGGAACAGGCATGACGACGTAGACCTGGCCCGTTTCCGTTTGGACCGTCGTCAGGTCGCGGACCACCGCGCCATTCCGGCGCTCGACGATCGTGCCCGCGTACAGCGCTTCGATCTTGTTCAGCTCATTGTTCCAGTCGTCGTACTTGCCGTAGACGAACTCCGTGGTGGCCGACCCGTGTTTCACGACCACGCGTTCGGCAAGGAAGCCCTTGTCGAGTGTGGCTGTTGCGACTGCTCCCGGAATTCCCGGAAGCGGAAACGTGAGCACGGGCTGCCCGGTCTCCCATGACAGGGTCGTCGCCACTCCCGCTCCTGCCGGGCGGGGCTTGTCGAGCAGCACAGCGGGGTTCTGCGCGAACGTCTCGGACAGCGGCAGGCCCGCCGCCGCCGCGATGGCCGCCTTGGGCGCGCCTTGTGGACTGGCCCACAGACGGATCAACCGCTCCTGGAGCGTGGCCGGCATGGGTGTGGCTTTTCCTTTGCCCGGCATGATCTCCGCGCCCGGAATGTCTTCGTTCCAGGCATACTCGCCGCTCACCGTTTCGATGGTCGAGTACTTCTCGCCGTTGGAGCGTGTGCACTCGATCTGCGTACGCTGTCCCGGCGTCTGGTAGTTGGTGCTGACGCGATACTTCGTCAGCGTGCAGGGCTGACCGTTCACCTGGATGGTGCCCTTCCCCTGGTATTCGAGCGTGGCCACGATCTCCGGTTCGGTCACGCCCCGCAGCATCCCCATGTGCCACGTCCATTGGAAGAGAACGGCCTTCAAGTCCTTGGCACCAGCCGCCGGTGTGTAGGGCGCGCCCCCCCGGCCAAACTGCGCACTCGCCAGCACGCCGCTCATCGCGACGACGACAGCGACCGCAGCGACGGATCGTCGAAAAGCCATAGCGGATCTCAACGTCGTCAGACTAGTTCTGCTGATTTTCGAAGAACAGCTTGATGTCTTTTCCGTCGCCCAGATCGAGTGACTTGATGAATCCGATCGGGTTCCCATTCTTCGCTGGAAGCGTGGTGACTTTGAGGACATCGCCGGGCTTGATAGAGGACTTGGTGACCCCTTGCCGAGTGAGCACGGTGTTGGAGGCCGTGACCAGGGTCCACTTCGTTGTCGAGCCGTCCTTGTTCATGACGTTCAGCTCGATGCTCGAGTGGGGGTTCGTGAAATTCAACTTCTCGAGCGTTCCCACCAGGAGGATCTCGTGCGCGAGGTCGTAGACGCCCGCGAGGGAATGATGCGCCTGTAACCCGACGCCGGCCATCAGGAATCCGCACAGGACGATCAGTCGAGTAATCCGTGTGGTCATCGTTGCTGCTCCGCTGCTGTGACTGCCGTCGGATCGTACAAGACGCTGGACTAAAGCTCAAGCGCGCCTCAGAAGAGCCATGCACCGCACGAGGCGATCCGCCCTACTTCTGCCGGCTACCTACGATGACCGCGAACGGCGAGCGGCGCCACGGGACGTCCACGGCGAAGCCGGCGCGCTTCAGCAGGCGGATCTCTTCGGCAAGCGGCACGTACATGTCCTCGTCCGCCCACGATTCGTACACGCGTCGTCCCCGCGCGCGGCCGCCGAACGTCTTCCCGAGATGCGTGAACCAGAGGTCGAGATCGCGTTCGAATCCGCGTGGGGTCGAGGCCGGTGCGCAGTCGCCGTTGATCAGGACGCCGCCGGGACGAAGGGCGCGATAGCAGCGCCGATAGAACGCCAGCTTCGCGCGGGATGTCCGGATGTGGTGCAGCGAGTAGCTCGCGACGATGGCATCGCAGGACGGCAGCGCCTCGTCCAGGAAACTGCCCTCGGTCATCGTCACGCGGCGTGAGAGGCGGCCCAGGCGCGTACGCGCGATCGCCATCATGTCCGGGTCGGCATCGATGCCCCAGACGCGCGCGCCCGACGCGGACTCGAGGCACGCGCGCGCGAGAGCGCCGGTGCCGATTCCGAGATCGACCACGACTCGCACAGGTCGCGCCGCATGATCGAGCGCGCGAGCAACTTCCGCAATCAGATCGTCGTAGAGCGGGATCAGCGAGCGGATACGAGCGTCGTACTTGGCCGGCGAGATGGCGAGGTGAGAAGCGACCGACATGACCAGATTGTAGAACTATGTGATCATCTCCCCGCATGACGCATTCGTCGAAGCACACGTGGATCGCCATAACGTATTTCCTTGCGGTGATACTCTCCGTGCGTGTTGCCGCTCAGTCCACGGCGGTTCCCACGCTGGATGCGCGGGCCAGCGATCCGGTAGCGATGGGTTGGATGGTTGGCGCCCCTCCGTCGCCGGACAAGCTCATTCGATTTGCTGACGGCAGCTGGTTCCAGTTCCCGCAGACGCGCTGGTCGTTCTCCAACATCCGGCAACTGATGCCGACGAGCGTCGTCCGTCGAGGTACCGGTGCAGTCGCCGCATTGCCCAGGGCTGAACGGTCAGACCTCGACGCAGTGACGTTTCAGCCCATCGGCCAGACGACGACGATGACATGGGCACAGTCCCTTGCCGCGAACTACACCGACGGAATTCTCGTTCTGCATCGCGGCCAGGTTGTTTACGAGCGTTACTTCGGCGCGTTGGCGGCTGACAGACAGCACATCGCCTTCTCGGTGACGAAGTCGTTTGTGGCGACGGTCGCCGCGACGCTCGTCGCCGAGGGCACGCTCGACGAGCGACGTACGGTGGCGAGCTATCTCCGGGAGTTGGAACAAAGCGGCATCGGCGACGCGACGATCCGCCAGCTCCTGGACATGACGACGGGCCTCGACTACACGGAGGACTACACCGATCCGAAGTCGCCCGTGTGGGCGCTCTCTCGCGCAGGTGGTTTCCTCGCGCGGCCGGCGGACTACCGCGGCCCAGAGTCGTTCTTCGACTACTTCAAGACGGTCACGAAGGCGATCCCGCACGGTGAGAAGTTCGCATACAAGACCGTGAACACCGACACGCTCGGCGCCGTCCTGCGGCGAGTGAGTGGCAAGTCGCTCAGTGACCTGCTTCGCGATCGCATCTTCGGCCGTCTGGGTGCAGAGGGCGACGCGTACTTCACTGTGGACCCGACCGGAGCCGAATTCGCCGGCGGCGGTTTGAATCTCACGCTGCGCGACCTGGCTCGCTTCGGAGAATTGATGCGGCTCAATGGACGATGGAACGGCCAGCAGCTCGTACCTCGCGCCGTCATCGACGACATTCGCAGGGGTGGCGATCGCACGCTCTTCGCCGGAGCCGGTTACAAGACGCTGCCCGGGTGGAGCTACCGGAACATGTGGTGGGTCTCACACAACGAGCACGGCGCGTTCAGCGCGCGCGGAATCCACGGTCAGGCGATCTACGTTGATCCGACGGCTGAAATGGTCATCGTGCGATTCGCGTCGCATCCGCTGGCGGCCAACGTCAATCTGGACCCGATGTCGCTTCCAGCCTACGATGCAGTGGCTCGGCATCTGATGGCTCACAACGGACCGAAAAAATGACGATGAAACAAGTAATCGCTGTCGCAGCTTTCATGGGCTGCGCCGTCGCGGCGACCCTCGCCCAGAGTTCCTCTTCGTCATTTCCTCGAGGGAACAGCCAGCAGTCCTGGCAGAATCCAGGGTTGAAGAGCGTACTTGCCAAGTGCAAGACCGCGCCTCAGCCCTTTTCCATTCCAGTTGCGGCGTCTTCGAACGCGAACACTGCGCCACCACCGGCGCCAACGTCACGCCCGTCGATGGCGATTCCCGGCGTGATCGCCGCCGGGCAGAACTGGAAGACCGTGTGGTCCTGGGAGGGCAACAACGCCGACGGCCCCATTGCTGGTGACGGCGGCACGGTGCTCTTCGCCAACAACGACGCGAGCAACGTGATGAAGCTCGATCCTGCGACCGGCCTTGCCACGATCGTCCACGCGGATACAAACACCGGCGGCGCGTTGTCGCGCAGCAAGAACGGCGCGCTGTTTGTCGCATCGCGCGGACTGAACGGCGGCATCCTGCAGCTCGAGCCGCAACGCAAGATGTTTGCGAACTCGTTCAACGGCGAGCCAATCGAATGCGTCGGCGGTGTTCTGAACGACCTCATCGCCGACGCTCGCGGCGGCGTCTACGTTGCCATTTCGGGGAGCGGACTGTTCTACGCGAATTCGAAGGGAGTGCTCTCGAAATACGGTGAAGGCATCCCGGGGGCCAACGGGATCATCCTGAGCCGCGACGAGAAGACGCTCTACGTCACGAACGGCGGCGTGGTGATCGCATTCGACGTGCTGGCGGACGGTGCGCTGACGAACCAGCGGGAGTTCGGAAAGCTGCGCGGTGGTCAGGCGGGTGATGGTTCGGCAGTCGATGCCGAGGGACGGCTCTATGTCGCGACGGGATCGTCTGTGGACGTCTTCGCCGCGAACGGCGAGTTCCTGGGCAGCATCCCCGGGCCGCAAGGTCTTCATGGCACCGCGTTCGGTGGCCGCGACAAGAAGACGCTCTACGGCATCGTCTTCTATGGGAGCTGGGGAACAGCGAGCGCCCGGAACCAGGTGATCGCGATTCCGACGATCGCGCAGGGCTACACCGGGCGAGCGAAGTAGCGAGCCAATCAAGGGCTCCGCCCTTGATATCGCGGCAGAGCCCTCGACTGGCCAGCGTCCTCTTGCCGCGCTTCGCGCGGCTAGGACCGCTATGCAGTCGGGTCAACGAGTACAAAACTCGCGTTCGGGCCGCATAGCGGTCCAATGCAGCGCGCGGTGGCGCGCTCGCATCCGATCCGTATGCTACGCTTCCCGGCGAGAGAGCCGTGACGCTCGCACGACGAAATCACGCCCGTCGTCTTTCGCTCGCCACCGCCGTGGCTATATGCGCGGCGCTCTTCTTCGCCCATCGCGGTACGGCTTGGGAGTCGACAGTTGCGCTGGCAGCGCAGGCCTCGGCTGCCGCATCGTCAGACGTCCTGGAAGTGCTGGAGGTACGGCCCAACTTCTTCATGATCGCCGGCGCCGGGAGCAATATCGGCGTCCAGGTGGGCGAGGACGGCGTCGTGGTGGTGGACGCAGGGTCGGCCGCCAGCGCTCCGGCGGTCGTCGCCGCGATCAAACGGATCACACCGAAACCCATTCGCTACGTCATCGACACCGGGCCAGACGCCGATCATGTCGGCGGCAACGACGTGCTGTCAAAGGCTGGCGAGCAGTTCTATCCAGGCACGCGACCTGCCGGACCGAGGCAGGACGCATTAAGATCAGTCGCTGCGATCCTTGCGACCGAAGGTGTCACGCGGCACATGACCGCATCAGCGGGCTCGCCAGGCGGGTTACCGACCGAATCATTTCACTACGCGCGAAAGTACCTGTACTTGAACGACGAGGCGATCGAGGTGCTGCACCAGCCAGCGGCGCACACCGACAGCGATGCATTCGCGTTCTTCCGGCGATCGGACGTCGTAGTCGCTGGCGATGTGATCGACACCCGCCGCTTTCCTGTCATCGACATCGAACGCGGCGGCAGCATCGAAGGTGAGATCGCAGCACTGAACCGTCTTGCCGAACTCGCAGTGGCGTCGGTGCCAATTGTGTCGCGCGAGGCAGGCACGATCGTGATTCCAGGCCACGGTCGGCTCTGCGATCAGTTCGACGTGATCGAGTACCGCGACATGATCACGATCATCCGCGACCGCGTTCGCGCCCTCGTCGACGCCGGACGATCGCTGGAACAAGTCAAGGCTGCAGGCCCGGCACAGGGCTATGCCGGTCGTTACGGCAACGATGGTGGTGACTGGACGACGGAGAAGTTCATTGAAGCTGTTTACCGGAGCCTCATGAAGGAGAAGATGGGGTCGGGAGTCATTTCCCGGAAAATCGATGGGAAATGACTCCCGACCCCTTTTCGTTTGGATCGTGCTCGCCCTCTCTGCGCTTGGTGTGCCGGCGTCCGTCAACGCGCAGCGTCCCCTCGACTCCGCTCGGGACAGGCAGGGCGGTGCCTTGTCACCGTCGGCGCGCGACGCCGCTCCGATCGATCTAACCGGGTATTGGGTGTCCTACGTCACCGAGAACTGGCGTTACCGGATGGTGACACCCGCCAAAGGTGAGTATCGTCGTATTCCAGTCTCGCCGGCCGCGGTGCCGATCATCAACGCGTGGGATCCGTCCGCCGACGAACGGGCGGGCAACCAGTGCAAGTCGTACGGCGCTGGCGCCATCATGACCGTGCCCGGCCGCCTGCACATCACGTGGCAGGATGCAGACACGCTGCGCATCGACACTGACGCGGGGAAGCAAACGCGGCTCTTTCGTTTTACCGAGCGCGCATCCGCGTCACGGACACGTCCCACCTGGCAGGGCGAGTCAACCGCACGCTGGGAGCGTGTCGCCGAGCCCGATAAAGGTGGCAGCCTGCGCGTCGTCACGTCGAACATGCGCGCCGGTTACCTCCGCAAGAACGGCGTGCCCTACAGTGAACGCGCAACCGTCTCGGAGCACTTCGATGTCGCCCCCCTCCCCGATGGCGGCGAACTTCTCCTCGTCACCACCATCGTCGAGGATCCGGT
>Ga0075421_100008256_pt1 | contig 12784 bp, 14 predicted proteins | sample SoiMetdeltSBSDD5_FD_75292 | JGI IMG/M metagenome (GOLD analysis project Ga0075421, IMG submission 75292) | Bulk soil microbial communities from a Populus tree surrounding site in Tennessee, USA - Soil MetaG P. deltoides SBSDD5 | ecosystem: Environmental > Terrestrial > Soil > Tree plantation... | reverse complement strand
GCAATACCGGCGCGACTTTGCCAGGCTCATCTGGCAGCTCGCCTCGCCCCAGTGGGCCTTCGATGCGGCCACGTTCGAGCGGTCCGCGGCGGCCTTCGACAATCCGGATCATGTCCGCATTGTGATCCATAATTACCGCTGGCGCCTGGGGCTGGCCGACGGCGAGCCGCAATACGACGCCCTGGAAGAGCGGCTGGCCCAGGGGCCGGTCATCGCCGTGCCCACCATCACCCTGGAAGGGGATGCCAATGGGGCGCCGCACCCGGACGCCAGTGCATATGCCACGAAATTTTCGGGCCCGTATGCGCACCGGGTGATTACGGGCGGCATCGGGCACAATCTGCCGCAAGAAGCGCCGCAGGCCTTTGCCCAAGCGGTCCTCGAGGTTGACGGCTATTGAGCGGCGTGTACGCACGATCCCTACGCCCGCGGTGCCGAGGCGACATGCGTCACGCAGAGGAGCAGTCATGACGACAACAATGCAAACGGCGCAGATCAGCACGCCCGGGGGAGACTGGGAAGTGGTCGAGCGCGAGATCCCGGAGCCCGGCCCCGGGCACGTACGCGTGAAAGTCGAGGCGTGCGGCATTTGCCATAGCGACGTGTTTGTCAAAGACGGTCTCTGGCCGGGCCTGGAGTATCCCCGTGTGCCCGGGCATGAAGTTGCGGGACACATCGATGCCGTCGGCGACCACGTGAGCGCCTGGCGGCCAGGGCAGCGCGTGGGCGTCGGCTGGCATGGCGGCCATTGTTTCGTGTGCGACCCGTGCCGGCGGGGGGACTTCGCCATGTGCGTGCAGCGCAAGGTCACTGGTGTCGACTTCGACGGCGGCTATGCCGAATACATGATCGCACGGGCGGAAACCCTGGCGGCGATTCCCGACGCATTGCCCGCCGAGGAAGCGAGCCCGTTCATGTGTGCGGGCGTCACGGTTTACAACGCGCTGCGCCATTCGGGTGCGCGCCCCGGCGAGGTGGTCGCTGTGCACGGCATCGGCGGACTCGGGCATCTCGGCGTGCAGTACGCGCGCCGGATGGGCTTTGAGACGGTCGCGATTAACCGAGGCAATGACAAAGAGGCGCTGGCGCGGCAGCTGGGCGCCCATTATTACATCGATGCGCTCGCGCAAGATGCGGTAACGGAATTGCAAAAGCTTGGTGGCGCGCGCGTGATTCTGGCGACCGCGCCGAACGCCCAGGCGATTTCGGCCGTGGTGGACGGCTTGGCGGCCAGCGGCACACTCTTGGTACCGGCCGCGCCGGCGGAGCCGTTGACGATCAATATGCTGTCGCTCATCAGTGGGAGGCGCTCCGTGGTGGGCTGGTACTCCGGCACCGCGCGGGATGCGCAAGACACCCTGGAATTCAGTGCTTTGACCGGGGTGCACCCGATGATCGAAACCTATCCGCTCCAGCGCGTGGCGGACGCCTACGAGCACATGCACAGCGGCCGGGTACGGTTCCGCGTCGTTCTTACCTTCAAGGGGTGACGCATTAGGACGGGGCTTGTCCGTGCATCAGGCCATAGGGGCGGGTTGCGGACAGTGTTGCCCGCTGTCGATGACCACCGCGCGCAGAGCGCCGTGAGGGGGTCCCGTCGTTTTGGAGCAATGATGGACATCGTTCGAGAATGGCTCGCTGGCTACAGGAACCCCCCTATGAGCCTGGCCTCTAACACAGATGTGGACGCACGGAATGCCATTCCACCATGGGCCATTATTGCTCCATTCCTACCGGCAAGCACGCTCATAGGGAGTGATGGTATGACGACGGGTATGCCAGCACTCCATCAGGACCAGCACAGCGACGTACGACAACGACAGAGGGGGGAAAGACCATGCGTCTGCGAGGGTAGCCACATGGTGGCTGGTCAACCCCACAAGCCCAAGCGGGGCACGATCATCGTGGCAGTCGATGCAGGACCATCGCCCGTCATGGTCATGCGCCGCGCGCCACGTGCAGTTCTTCAACCAGGAAGGAGGCCCACCATATCTGGAACTGCCACACCGGGAACCGTTATTGCGCAACTCGTCGAGACCATGCGAGCGCTGGCCGGGTCGCATCCCGGGTTCCGTCCCGTGCACGCCAAGGGCATCGTCTGCGCGGGCACGTTTCACGGTACACCAGAGGCGCGCCGCGTGTGCCGGGCGCCGCACCTGCAAGGCCAGGCGGTCCCCACGGTCATTCGCTTCTCCAATGCAAGTGGGGATCCGCATGTGCACGATGGCCTCGCCAACCCACGGGCGCTGGCGGTGAAATTTCCGTTACCCGAGGGTCAGAGCACCGACGTCCTGGCGAACTCGATCGAAGGGTCCCCGTGCGGACGCCTGAGGACCTGCTCGTCTTTCTGCGGGCCCAGCTCCCGGACCCGGTGAGCGGGCAGCCCGTCCCCGAGGCGCTGCCCCGCTTTCTGGACCGTCACCCCGCGGCCCGCGCCTTTCTTGAGCGCCTGCGGCAGAAACCGGTGCCGGCCAGCTATGGCCAGGCCAGCTACCATGCGGAGCACGCCTTTCTGTTCACGGCCGCGGATGGTCTGCGCCGCTTCGGCCGCTATCACTGGAGGCCCGAGGCGAGCACGCGCAGCCCCCACTTCCTCCGCGAGGAGTTGGAGCGCCGCCTCCAGGCCGGTCCAGTCGTGTTCCGCCTCCTCGTGCAATTGGCCCAGGAGAGCGATCCGACGGACGATGTCACCGCCGTGTGGCCCGCGAACCAGCCCGTCGTCGAGCTGGGGCGGCTGGAGGTGACTGGCATCTCGCCGACAGGCGCGGCCGACGAGCGCCGTCTGGTGTTCGACCCGACCAACCTAGCGGACGGTATCACGCTCGCGGACGATCCGATGCCGCTGGCCCGGTCGGCCGCGTACTCCCTCTCGTACGACCACCGCAGCAAGCGAGAGTGAGCGACCGACAGGCGCGCCACTCGTGTGTGAGACACCCTGGCCTCGGGGCTTGCGCCCTCCAGGCGTCCATGACAGAGAGGAAGGAGGACGACCATGACGTCACAGAGACAGGCCCCATGGAATAGAAAGTCCAAATGGTCACCGTGATTTGAACGGCGCTCTCGACCCTGTTAGTCACGTTCATCGGCCTTTGTGGCAATAATCGGCTTGAAGAAATCCGTAACCAGTCCGTGGCGGCCACGCAAACCAGGACGATGGAGTTGGAGCGCGAAAAACGCAAGGCCGAACAACAAGCGCGGCTGGAGATACCGCTGCTCGCATAGATCCCCAAGCTCGTAGGGGCCAATGAGAGTGAGCGCCAAACGGCCCTAGCCGTGTCGCTCAATTTATCAGCATTTGTAGATGGTTGCAGTTGATCCGTCAGGAGCGGCTTGCACCGCTCGCAAACGCGCCGTTTTCCACGCCATAGGCTCGCAAACGATGCCGCGGAGCCCAGTGTTTCCACCAGTATTGACGCGCTGCAAACTGCTATAAATTGAGCGATTTGCACAAGTGGCGCTGGTCCCATTCCGGCTAGGCAATCAAGAGGGCGAGCAGATCTATGGGGTCCAGCCCCATCACCTGCTCATCTGTGACGCACTCGGTCTGGACCACGCGTGGTATGCAGCGCCCTCAGTGTATGAAATCGATCAGTTCAGTCAGAGTCCTTGAACGTGGGGTGTTATGTATCCTATACCCGAATGATGCGCAAGTGATGCTTGAGCGCACGACGGCCTCCTGAAGTGGTGAGCACAAGACCATGCTCCAACCCACCGTGCAGCAAGCCGAGGCGCTCGCGGCGCAGACCGGGGCGTGGAGCATTGTCATTGGCAGTGACGCCGCCTTAGAGGGCGCCCAATTGGAAGCGACGCAGGCCATAAAACAAGGCTATACCCCCGCGGTGATCTACCAGAAGGAGAAATGGTTTGTCCCCACGGTCGGGCGTTATCCGAACCAAGAAGCCGCCATGAGTGAAAATATTGCGGTACGGTCGAAGAGGCGCAGCAGTGCTTTTCCCGTCAATGTGAATAGCTGGTGTGCCAATCCGGTAGACCAAGGGGGCTATGTCGCCTGGGTCGCCAAGTAAGGCGCGGCAGGAACGGGAGAGTGCCGCAGAGGGGACGGACGCTGCGCCTGTGGCGGTCCCTCCTCGTGGCTGTCCTCCTGGGGCTGACGTCCAAAGCCGCGGCGCAGCACGTGATCCCGCGCTTGGCGCGGTGCATCGTGCACGAGGTACGCGGGATCGCGTACGCGTACTAGTAGCGTTGGAGAATGCCGCCAAGGCGGTGGGTCCATGCCATGAAAACCCACAAAAATGAGGAGGAGCGCCATGACCAGCACGTTGACTTTCTCCTCACCGCGTACCGGGATAAAGCGGCAGCCCTGCGCTTTCTGAAGCAGGCGATCCGCCGCAATGGTCTCCCTGAGATCATGACCATCGACGGCAGTGACGCCAATACAGCCGCCATCAAACGCTACAACGAGACACACGGCACAGCCATCGCCATCCGGCAGGTGAAATATTTCAACAATATCGTGGAGCAGGACCATCGGGGAGTCAAGCGGATTACCCGTCCCATGCAAGGGTTCAAATCGTTCTATGAAGCGCAAGACATACTAGATTTTATAGAACTTATGTACATGATCAAGAAGAAACAGCTGATAGTCGGGGCCAGCGACGAAGGCCTCACTGCGGCGGAACAGTTCTACGCTCTGGCCGCGTAATCCCTCCGCCAACAGGGACAACTGTCCCTTCATGACCTCCTGAGCAAAATTTAATGGAATGGACCCATCCCGCTGTACAGAACAGCCCTATGCGGGCCACAACGGTTGTTATACAACCAGCCTATACTCTGGGAGGATCCATCATGCAAGTGACCACGTTGGGCATTGATCTGGCGAAAAATGTGGTGCAGGTGCACGGCGTAGACGCCAAAAGACATGTGGTGCTGCGCAAGCGCTTCTCGCGAGCCAAAGTGTTGCCGTTCCTCGCCCAACTGCCACCGTACCTCATCGGGATCGAAGCCTCAGGTGGGGCCCATCATGGGGCGCGCGAGTTGTCGAAGCTGGGCCATACCGTCAAGCTTATGAGCCCGCAATTTGTCCGGCCGTACGTGAAGAATCAGAAAAACGATGCCAATGATGCCGAGGGCATCTGCGAGGCAGTCAGTCGGCCTCATATGCGGTTTGTCCCAATGAAATCTGTCGACCAGCAAGATATGCAAGCGCTTCATTGTATTCGCGAACGTCAGATCAAGGCTCGTACGGCCCTCGTGAATCAAATGCGGGGCTTGTTGGCTGAGTATGGCATCGTCATCGCACAGGGGGTGAGCAAAGTCCGTCATGCCTTGCCTGCATTGCTGGAAGACGCGGACCATGCCCTCACCTGGAATGGGCGGGAGTGGCTCAGCGCCCTCGCTGGGGCATTGCGACTGCTGGAGCAACACATCACGGAGACGGAGCAGAAGATGCAGCGGGTGTTTGAGCGGGATGAGGCCTGTCAACGCCTCGCCCAGCTCGAGGGCATCGGCCCCCTCACCGCGACCGCCTTAGTGGCGGCCGTGGGGACGGCAACAACCTTCCAGAATGGGCGCCAGATGGCCGCCTGGCTGGGGCTTGTCCCACGTCGGCATGCGAGTGGCGGCAAGCCGACCTTACTGGGCATCAGCAAACGGGGCGACAGCTACTTGCGCAAGCTCCTCATCCACGGAGCCCGCGCGGTCATACGGCAGGTCGACAAGAAGAAGGATCCCTGCAGCCGATGGCTACAAGGCGTGCGCGAGCGCCGCGGGACGAATCGTGCCTGCGTAGCCCAAGCCAATAAGACGGCTCGGATAGCCTGAGTGCTCCTCGCCAAGGACGAACGGTACCGTAAGGCTGCGTGAGCAGACACAGAGCGTAGCTGGCAGAGATGAACGGCTGCTCATTGCGGTGTCCGAAGACACCGCCCCCCGTAGATAATTGCGGAGGTTATGACGCAGTGATGGCGTAACTGGTTCGACCAGCTCGTGCAAACCCTGGGCGTCGCAAGGACCATCACAAGGTCGAAAATTTGATCAGGAGCATGAGCGCAGATTCCATCAGAGCCCGAAGCACCATCAGCGCTCCATGGACAGGCCGGATATAGGCATGCAGTCGAGACCTTGGTGGCTGTCACGCAAAAATAACCCTTGCACGCAGCGGGTGGTCCATATATGCGACACAGCCCTCCCGCGCCCAGCACGGGACAGCGGCGAGGGGACGGCGCCAGAGCGGGAGCGGCGGCCAGGCCCTGCCACCAGCCGGCGCACCCAGCCCGAGCCCACTTCGGCCACGTACAGCTTGACCAGGGCACTGGCATCGAGATAAGTGGCCATTACCGCCGATCTTCAAGAATGATGTCGGAGAGCGGTTTCCCGGGTAGGACTACAGGCTCAAAGTCGTCGTCGTCTGCCTCGTCCGTCGCCTCGAGAGGACGGAGAGGCGGCAGCTCCTCCAGCAACCCCTCGGCCACCATCTGCTGGTGCACCAGGTGATACTGATACTGCTCATAAGCCAAGAGGCAGAGGCGAACCATCTCTGTCAGCGACCGCTGCTGGTGCTGGGCCAGGTCGGCTAACTGCTGATACGTCTCCTCCGACACTTCAAGCACTTTACCCATTGCGCTGTCTCCTTTCTCCCCTACCGAGGCGTCGACATCCGTCTCGCCTGTCCGGTCATGTGTCGGCGCGTGCTCGTGGATGTCTGGCCTGGTCACGGGCCGATGGTTGCTGCTGCGTCGCGCCCTCGGCGAGGGGGACGACCTTGGACGCCACACGGTCCTCATAGGCCTCTCCCTACTGTGAAGAGGTAAGCATACCACGGGGCACAGCGCCCTTCCACGCGGGGAAGTGGTCTTGAGCCCGCGACTGCAGGCGCGCCTGCCGGGACGGGAGCACAAGGGGAGGCCGTGCCGCAGTCGGCGGACTCGTCTGCTCGGCGGCTGAGACGGTATCGCCACCGGGGAGCCCTTGCCTCTTGGGGGCGAAGCCCCGCCGGCTCACCCCCGCGCGCGGCATCCCTCTCGCCTCCGTGGATCTGTGGCCATGTGCAACGCACTCGCGCGCCTTGCTCACGGGCGGAGTCGTCGCTGTCATCCCGGACCTCAGTGCCGTCGGCTCCGCGCCGCTGCGCCCACGGCTGCAACCGGCCACGGTGAGCCGGGTCGCTCAGCCTGCCTCTGTCCCTCTGTGGTCTTTCCTCCCTCCTTGGAAGGCTTCGCACTATACGGCCGCAGGGTTTCTGCGTCACGGCTGGGCCTCGCTGCGTGCACCAGCAGGATCGCTACCTCGGACTGGGTAGCCAGCGCAGGCCGGAGGGCGTACCTGGCGACCTTCAGTGCTGGCGGACCGCGGTCCCTGGCTGCCGGTCACCCGGTTGCGCGTGGGCCGCGTCATGCTGCTCGCCATGGTGACGTGTGTGGCGCTCGTGGGCGGCACCATCTGGTTACTCATGACCAAAGCCCGGCCCTTCTCCGTGCCCAACCTCGACAGCACCGCCTGGCCCGCCTGGATGCGCCAGGCCGCCACCTATCCGACATCCGAGCCCGAACCCCCGAAGCCGGCGGAACCGGCGACCGATCCCTTGGCGGGCCTCAACGCCAAAATGGCACAGATGCTGGCGGATTTGGAGCGTCAGCGGCAGCAACTCGAAGCCCTGAAGAAACGCCCTACGGGCACCACGATCGTGCAGCCGGCGCAGCAGCAAGCGGTAAAGGTGACCCCACCGGTAAAGACGAGTGCGTCCATGCTCTTTGTCTCCCATAAGCTGAAGGCCCCCCGCCGGCACCTGGCGCCACGGAATACACCCTGGCACCGGGCGCGACCAAGCTCCCCTGCATTGTCGAAATGGCCATTAATTCAGACGTCGAAGGCTATTTCACGGCCAAGGTCTCGACCAATGTCTATGACACGGCCACGGGGCGGCATCTGCTCGTGCCGCAGGGCAGTACCATTCTGGGCCATGACCAGAGCAGTGTGCTCCTCTATGGCAATGAACGGTTGCCGACGATCAGCCTGACGCTAGCCCTGCCGGATGGACGTTCGGTGGACCTGGGGCAGGCTCCAGTGACGGATCAGCAGGGCATCGCCGGACTCACGGGCCGCGTCAATAGTCACTATTGGCGGCTCTTCGGGGCGGTTTTTATCGGCGGGGCCTTGCGGGGGGGCATGCAGGCCTTGCAGATCGGGCTGGCCAGTCAGGCAGGGGCCGGGCAGGTCGCCGCGGGCATCAGTAGCGTCGGCAATCAGGCGGTCACGCAGCGCATCGGGCGTGCCCTGGATACGCGGCCGACGATTGCAGTGGACGCGGGGTAACTCTGCAACGTGCTGCTCACCAAGCCGCTGCATCTGCCAGCGCTCTGGCAGTAAGGGGGCCAGGCACGCGAGGATCGCCGTGACCAGCGCGCCCGCCCCGCCCTGGCATCCCTGCCCACCCCCGGCCGCGCCACCACCTGCCGGGAGCCTGAGCTGCGCCTGGACCAGGTGCGGGGCAATGACACCGCGCCATGGGCGAGCGCCAAGCCTGGAGCGCGGTGGTCCTTGCAGCGCTGCGGCCGCGTACGGTGCGGGTGCGGCGCAGGCGGCCGCAGCACCTGCCTGGGGCTAGCGGACGCCGCCCATGAGTTTCCGTCGCAGGCGAACGGGTCTGGGAGGCCTTCCATCACGGTGCCACACCTCCGGGAAGCCCTGCTGCGCCCAGTGGCCCTGGGTGGCGCCCGCGCTGGCGCCCTTGGTCGCACGCTGGTAGTGCCCGGAGGTGCGCAGGACCGTCGCCGCCGTTCATGGCGCGCTGTCCGACGGCGGCGGGGCTTCGGGCGGCAGGGCGGTTTCCGGCACTTCGTCGAGGAAGACGTGGTGCCCGCCGCGCGTCAAGCGCCGGGCAATGCGCTGGGCGGTGGCCTTGTCGGTGAAGGGCCCGATCCGGACCCGGTAATACGGGCCGTCCGGGCCGTCCCGGGGGGTCAGGTACGCCTGCGGGTACCCGTCCTGCACCTGCGCCAGCACCTCTTGGGCCTGGCGCTCCTGGTCAAAGGCGCCTACCTGGACCTCATAGACGAGCGCTTCCTCCGGGCGCTTGGTCTGCGTGGCGGCGGCTTCCGTGACGACCACACGCACTGGGGCTACGCCTTCGTCCAGGATGCCCACACTGTCCGCCGCGGCGTGGGACAGATCGATGATACGGCGTTTGGTGTCGGCGTACGGCCCTCGGTCCGTGATCTTGACCTCAACGTGTTCGCCGGTGGCGCGATTTTCGACCAGGACTTTGGTGCCCAAGGGCAGATGGCGGTGGGCGGCCGTCAGCTCCTGTTGGGAGAAGCGGTCGCCATCAGCGGCCGTGCGGCCGTGGAACCCTTTCCCGTAATAGGAGGCCAGGCCGCGCTCGCGGTACCAGTCATCCGCCCGGGCGGCGGCCCCCGTCAGGACGAGCAGCAGCGTGCCTCCCACGCCGCTGAGGACGGTGCGTGCACAGGGCATCATAGGCATTGGCTCCTTTCAACAGACGATCTGCGGTGCTCACGAGGTCTGGTCGGCGGCGCCTCTCCGCTACGGGGGCCCCACGTCTGAGGCATGTCCCATGCACGGCCGTGCAGCCCCATCCCACGGCAGGCGTGGCGGCGGGGCCCCCCAAGGCAGCGCGCAGGGACGGCCTCGGATGGCAGCCGAGGCATGCACCGCCTCATGTGGGGCGGTCGTCCGTGTCCAGTGTCAGGGATCACACTGCGGTGACGCCGTTCCAGGAGCGCTTATATGGACATTGCGGCGTCCTATAAGGCACGCGTCAGCGCCACAGGCGTGAGCGCCTGTTCTCTGGCCGTGAAGATAGACAACGCTCCATCCAAAGTCAAGCAGAAAAACCGCATTTCTTCTTGACAACGTGTGTGTCATCGCGGGAGGTGCCTCGCAGGGCGGTGCTGGGGGAGAGCCGTCGCTCGTGCGATGACGATGGCGACGGCGTGTGTGACGTCCATGTGCATACAATGGCAGGATGCTGGTCGCTCTGGCGCAGTTGTTGCCCCCGCATCGGGGCATTTCCCAAGAGAAACTCCCGCTGTCCCTGGGATGCTTCGCGTGTGTATACAACGTCCGCAAGCGAGGCAAAGCGTGGCTTCCTGCACGCATTGCGTGACTGGTGACGTAAGACCCTGGCATCCCATAGGAGCGAAGGCCGTGTGATGGCCCTCTCCTCTTACTCTGGCGGGGAGTGGGCGACAGGGTGGGCGCCGCAGGCGGTGGCAAAGGCCGTATGATTTTCCTATACTTGCCTGGCACTCCATGCGCTCGCGGGTCGTGCAGGCGACGCGCGAGCGCGGGTGTGCGAGCATCGACGGGCAGCAGCGGATGGCCACACTCAGCATCCTGGCGCTGGCCGTGATCGCGACGCCCAACAGGATTGCCGAGGATGTCTCGGCAAGTGGTTGGCGAAAGAAGAACTGGCGAGGCTGGAGGGCAACCGATCTGGACGGCCATGCGACCCGGCCACCATCGAGGACGTCTTGCCGGGTAATCCTGCCGAGGCGTGGACCGCGATGTTTCTGGAACGTCCGTGGGAGGCGAGCGTCGAGTGACGCGGGCATCTGACGCGGCTTGAGCCGCCTCTGCATCGCCGCGTCGGGAACGCTGAGGACGCGCGGAAGGTCACCGCCGACGGCGACAGCCATGACGCCTTGACCCGAGATATCCATGACGAGGCGCTGCTGCACTGGACACCGGAGCGTCTCGACAGCCGCCAGCAACGACTGGGAGTTCGCGCCGTCCCTCGCTGGTGGGCGGACGGCGCGTGACGCCGCCGGCACTGGCGGCGCAGGGTGCAGCGGCGGCGGGGCCCGTGGTGCCGCCGCAGGAGATGGGTCATGACAGAAGCCATGGTATTCCAGCCGATCGAGGCCACGCTCCGCGATGGGCGGCGCGTGCGGATCCGGGCCATCCGTCCCGACGACCGCGACGAGGTGGTGCAGGCGTTCGACCGGCTCTCCCGCGAGTCGCGCTACACGCGCTTCATGGCCCCGGTGCTGCAGGTGCCGGCGCAGGTCCTGGAGCGGACGCTCCATCTGCAAGACGTGCACGAGCTCGGGCTCGTGGCGGAGATCGACGCGCCGGACGGCATCGACATCGTGGCCGGCGCGCGCTACTACGTCCTGCCTGGCGGTGAGCGCTGCGAGTTTGCCGTCACCGTCGCGGACAGCTGGCAAGGGGCTGGCCTGGCCAGCAGGCTGCTGCGCGCACTCATCCAGGGGGCCGGCGTGCGCGGGCTTAAGCGCATGGAGGGCTTCGTGTTGGCCGAGAACGACCGCATGCTCGCCTTGGCCCGCCGCCTGGGCTTCACCGTGCAGACCGATCCGCATGACGCGACGGTGATGATCGTCCGCCTCGATCTCACGGCCCCGGTGCAGACGGACCGCCCATAGGACGTCGCACCACGACAGGCGTTGACCGGACGCGGGGGGCGAGAACTATGCATGCAATGTTTCCGATGGAGACTCTCTGATACCTCTTTGAAGCGGTCATCATGTTCGCTTGCAGACAAAGGCGTATCCCTCGTACAGTCGAAAGCAGAGTGGAGTCAACAGGTTGGGCAAGATGCGAGTCTCTGCTGAGCGCTGGTGTGCTCGCTTTGCAGTGGTACGCAATGCAAATGCCCCTCCCAAAGCATCTTGATATGTCAGCCGCTTCTGTCTCCTCATTATGTCCCTATCAATAACATAGAGGTCCCAACGGAAAATGTACATGCATCGTTCTCGGCCCCCTTTTTCACCTGCTGACACTTCTGGACAATATGGAACCCATCCACAATACACTCGAGAGTCTTGCACGCAGGGGTGAGAGCGGACAACACCGACCAGCCATGCTGCGCCCCGTCTGCCGAAGCGAGCAGAGCACAAAAACAGCAATCTTTGTGTCACGCTTCTGAAACCGATGCGAACGTTGGGCCGACATGACAGGGACGGAGCGGACCACCTACAGGGGAGGGAGGACCGGGGAGGGGCACCAACGCGCCTGAGGAGCGTCTCTGCCTCAACCACGTGACACAACCCTTTAGGGGGGACAGGTGCCGGGGCGACCCCAGTGCCGCACCAGCGTGGAGAGGCGGCCCGGTTCGTCCGTGAGGAGGCCATCGACCCCGAGCCGCACCAGTTCACACATCTCCTCCGGGTCATTAATGGTCCACACCAGGTACCGCATCCGCGCCCCGGGCGGCCGGCGGGCATTGACCGCGTCGCGCCGCTGGAGCTCCGCACGCAGGAACGCGCGCTCAGACTGCAGGCTGACCACCGGCGTGCCCCACAGCGCGAAGCGCGCTTCGGCCGCCTGGTTCAGGTGCACACTCGACGGCCACTCGCGGACCCGGAGGACTTGCGGCCCTTCCACGTCGCGGACTACCTCCACTCGCTCGCCCGTGGTGTGCTGCCAGCGCTGCGCTGCGGCGTGGAGCCGGGCCACAATGGCCGCGCTCGGCGTCAGGAACACGACCTTGGGGAGGGCGTCGTACGGGCGGAAGATTTGCACCGCCTGCTGGAACAGGGGCTCCGCCAGGTCGGGCTGGTCGGGCGGGACTTTGATATCCAGGAACAGCCAGCGCACCCGGGCATCCGGCGCAAAGTGGCGGGCAAAGGTCACCAACGTGGTGGCCGGCACCCATGCGCCCGCGTGCGTGTACCCATAGCTCTGGACGAAGTCCGCCAGCGCCACCGCATCGACGGGCCGATACAGCAGCGGGCGCACGACGTCACACAGGCCTGTCGGGCGCAGCCGGTGGATGACCCGATCGCGGACGCGATCGACCCAGTCATGCCACAGCACCAGGTGTCCGTCGTGCGTGATGCTGACG
>Ga0075421_100008255_pt1 | contig 12784 bp, 12 predicted proteins | sample SoiMetdeltSBSDD5_FD_75292 | JGI IMG/M metagenome (GOLD analysis project Ga0075421, IMG submission 75292) | Bulk soil microbial communities from a Populus tree surrounding site in Tennessee, USA - Soil MetaG P. deltoides SBSDD5 | ecosystem: Environmental > Terrestrial > Soil > Tree plantation... | reverse complement strand
AACGGAGACGCAGGTAGTCGAAAGATTGGCAGCGCTGGAGAGCGGCAGCAAACATCCACTCGCTAACGCCGTGCGGACGTACGCCAAGGAAAAAGGCGTCCGCCAGGCCCGCGTCTCCGGGTTTCAGAACTACCTCGGCCGCGGCGCCGAAGCCGAAGTCGACGGGGAATACTTCTGGGCTGGCAGTATTCGCATGCTGGAGGAGAAGGGATTTTCTACAGCCGAGGTATTGGCCAAGCTGGCTGAAGGCGACCGCCAAACTGGCAGCCTCGTCGTTTGCGGAACGAAGGATCAGGTTTGGGCTGCGTTGCTGATGGACGATCCCGTTCGCGCCGAAGCCAGCCAGAGTTTAGCGCGGCTACGCTCGATGGGGATTAGCCGCATCGTAATGCTAACCGGTGACAATCGCCAAACGGCAGAACGCATTGGCCGGCAGTTGCAGGTCGACGAGATACACGCCGAGATGCTGCCCTCAGATAAAGCCGAGGCAGTAGAAAAGTTGCGTATCGAAACGGGGCACGTGACGATGGTCGGCGACGGCGTCAACGACGCCCAAGCGATGGCTGCGGCCAACTTGAGCATTGCCCTTGGCTCGGGCGGTTTCGATGCCGTTCTGGAATCGGCCGATGTCGTCTTCCTCAGCGGTGGTTTGGCCCGCCTGCCGTTTCTTTTGGCTCATGCCCGGCGCACAGCCGCCATCATTCAACAAAACGTCGTTCTGGCGCTCACCCTAAAAGCCGCTTTCCTCATCCTGGCCTTTCTTGGCTGGGCGACCCTGTGGATGGCAGTGTTGGCGGACATGGGAGCCACTCTGCTGGTGACCTTTAACGGCCTTCGTCTTCTGCATGCGCGCGAGAAGTGAACGCCCGCAGCGTCCATTTCCCATTCACATTCCTTCCCATCCCGCACGATATGGCATTTGTAGACCTGCCCTAGTCAGGCCAGCCCGCAGCGATGAATTCGGGCGGCCAAAGGTGTTTACCTCCAACCAGAGGAGCAGCAAGGAATGACATCGACAGTTTCGGATAACAGGGCCACGGCCATGCAAACCTCCGACCGTCGCAGTGGGAAATACCTGGCCTTTCACCTGGGCAATGAGGAGTTCGGAATCCAGGTCATGAAAGTGCGCGAAATCATGGGCGTGCAGGATATCACCGCCGTACCGCATACGCCGCAGCACACCAAGGGCGTCATCAACCTGCGTGGAAAAGTCATTCCGGTCTTCGATCTACGGTTGAAATTCGGTCTCGAAGAGGTTCCCTACACGCAGCGTACATGCATCATCGTGGTCCAGGTCAAGGGCGATCACTCCGCGCCGATGCTCATGGGCATCGTGGTCGACGGCGTCTCGGAGGTGCTGAATCTGACGGCCGCCGATGTCGAGGACACTCCCGATTTCGGCAACGGTGTGGAGACGCGAGGACTGCTCGGCATGGCGAAGATGAAGGGCAAAGTGAAAATCCTGCTCGACATCGACCACGTGCTCACCGCACACGACTTGACCGGCCTGCAGGCGGCGTTGCAGTAAACGGCTCCGGGAAACGGGGAGGGAGAGTATGCCAACGGCTGGCGCCGCCGGGCGGGAACAAAGATGGCACAGGAAACGGAGATAAAGGGAATGCGGCGCGACTGGGAGGAGAAAATCGACTCCATTGCGGCGCAGTTTGTGTTGGGTGAAGCCGCGTCGGTCGAGTCGATGGCTGAGTGCCTGGCCTGGATCCGCCAGGAAGCCGGCCGCGCGGGCTGGAATGAGATCTCCCGGCTGGCGGATCGTATTTCGGGCCGCATCACGGCCTCTTCGCAGTGGCACACCGAAGGCGCACTTGCTGAGGGACTGGAAAAACTCAGGCGGGCCATCGGTGAGGCGGCGATCGAGAAACCAGCGGCGCCGGTCAAAACCGTCAATGCTCTCGCGCAGGATGCAGGCCTGGTCAATGACTTCATCCTGGAAACGCGCGAGCATCTCACCTCGATTGAAAACGACCTGTTGACTCTAGACCGTACACCGGCGCAGCAGGAGGCGCTGCACTCGCTCTTCCGCAGTTTCCATACCGTGAAGGGACTGGCTGGGTTCCTCGAATTTGAATCCATTCGAGCGCTGGCGCACGAGGTAGAGACGATTCTCGATCTGGCACGCAATCGTCAGATGACGATTCACTCCGTCGTAATCGACGTAGTGCTCGAAAGCGCCGACTACCTGAAGCACGAAATGAACCGCTTGGAAGCGGAACTGGCCGGCGCTCCTTTGAGCGACTCGGCTCCGGTCGGCGAGCTGATTCTGCGGGTACAGGCATTGAATCAGCCCGGCGCTCAAACCGCCGGCGAACTGGCTCCTCCCACACCGATCCACAACGAAGCGTTGCTGCCTCCAACCCCTGCGTTAATCCAAGGAGTCGAACCCGAACTGGAGGTGGGCGAAGCCAACAGTTCGTCGGCCGCGGTAGCCAAAGCCGCCAACGCGAAGTTTTCCGTGCGTGTGGATACTGTCAAGCTCGATTACCTGCTCGACATGGTGGGCGAAATGGTAATCGCGCAGTCGATGGTCCGCCAGGACCCCGATCTGGCCGGACTTCGCAACCCACGCGTGACCCGCAACCTCACGCAGTTGTCGCGGGTCACCGACGAGGTCCAGAAGACAGCCATGGCCATGCGCATGATGCCCGTCGGCCATCTCTTTCAGCGCGTGGCCCGGCTTGTGCGCGACATCTCCCGCAAGATGAATAAGCCGGCCGATCTGAAGTTAACGGGCGAGGATACGCAAATCGACAAGACGATTGTCGAAGAGCTGGCCGATCCGATGATGCACATGGTTCGTAACTCGCTCGACCACGGCGTGGAAGGAGCAGAAGCGCGAAAAGCGGCGGGCAAGCCTGAGCGCGCCCTCATCTCGTTGCGCGCCTCCCATCAGGCCGGACACATCCTCATCGAGATCGAAGACGACGGACGCGGCCTCGACAAGGATAAAATCCTCGCCAAGGCGCGCGACCGCGGACTGATTCCCGACGGCCACGCCCTGAACGACAGCGAAATCCACAACCTCATCTTCGAACCGGGCTTTTCCACCGCCGCCGCTGTCACGGATGTAAGCGGGCGCGGGGTCGGGATGGATGTCGTGAAGCGGCAGGTCACCAAGCTCCGTGGCCGTATCGAAATCCACTCCACTCCGGGCAAAGGCACTATCTTCCAACTGAAGCTGCCGTTGACGCTCGCCATCATCGACGGTCTCGTCGTGGGCGTCGGCGGCGAGCGCTACATCGTGCCGATCTTCACCGTGCAGGAGATGTTCCGGCCCGCCGAGGGCATGCTTTCGACAGTCAAGGGACAGGGCGAAATGGTCTTGGTGCGCAACCGGTTGCTGCCGGTAGTGCGCCTGCACAGGAAGTTCTCCGTTCAACCAAAAACGGAGAGCGCTTCGGAGTCCCTCTTCGTCGTGGCCGAGGCAGGCGGGCGCCGCTTCTGCCTGATGGTGGATGAATTTATCGGCAAACAGGAGGTCGTCATTAAGAGTCTGGGCGAGGGGTTAAAAAACATTCCTGGCGTGGCCGGAGGAGCGATTCTGGGCGATGGCCGCGTCGGCCTCATTCTCGACCTGGACGGAGTCTATGGCGATCGTACCATCGCCTAATTCACGAACTGGCCAGCCAGCGCCTGGCAGAACAGCGCCCCATGGCGTGGTAACCCGGCTCACTCCAACCGCGCCGGAATCGGGCAACCGCATCGAACTGCCGCTCTTGGGTGGACGCCCGCCACTCAGCAAACAGGAGTTCAACGAAATCCGCAAGTTCATCTACGACGAAGCCGGCATTGATCTGCACGCGGGGAAAGAGGCTCTCGTTGCCGTACGCCTCGGCAAAAAGCTCATCGCGGCCGGTTTGAAAAGCTATCAGGAATACTTCCGCTTGGTGAAGGCCGATCGCAGCGGCAATTTGCTCACCGAGATGGTCGATGCTCTGACGACCAACTTTACCGGTTTTCTGCGCGAGCCGGTCCATTTCGAGTTCCTCAAGAAGAACATTCTGCCCGCATTGGCGCGGCGCCAGCGCGTGGACATTTGGAGCGCCGCCTGTTCGACCGGAGAGGAGCCCTACTCGATCGCTTTTGTTGCACTCGAAACGCTGGGCGTAAAGGCAGTCCATCAAGTGCACATACTGGCCAGTGACATCTCGACCAAAGTGCTCGGATTTGCGAGGGAAGGACTATATTCGCAGGACCGAATCTCGGGTATTCCGCCCGACTGGCAGAAGAAGTATCTGAGTAAAGAAGCCTCCGCCGTTCCGGCTTGGCGCATCCGCCCGGAAGCACGCAAGATGGTCGAGTTCCAGCGCATGAACCTGATGGAGCCACTCCACCACTTCCGCGCCTGTCCAGTGATTTTCCTGCGCAACGTCATGATCTATTTCGACCGTACTACGCAGGAGGCGCTCGTGAAGCGGATCATCGCGCATCTGGAGCCGGGCGGACATCTGCTGATTGGGCACAGTGAAAGCTTGACCCGGATGAACCTGGGATTGGAGTACGTAGCTCCTGCCACCTACCGCAAGCCGGGCAAGTTGCGATAGCTAGCAGGGACGGAAGCCGGATGACAGACAAGGATGGCAGACGATGGCCCAGCAGGTAGTGGGAATTGCCGACTGTAAGGTCAGCCGCGACACCTCGGATCAACTGGTGACGTATGCATTGGGCTCTTGCATCGCGGTAGTGGTCTACGATCCCGTTTCGAAAGTGGGTGGGATGTTGCACTTCATGTTGCCCGACAGCGGGCTGGATAAGAAGAGGGCTGGCGAAACGCCATATATGTTTGCCGACACGGGCGTGCCGCTTCTATTCCAGAAAGTATCCAGCCTCGGCGCCGCGAAACGGAATTTGATCGTTCGTCTGGCCGGCGGCGCGCAGGTGATGGACTGTGGCGGTGTTTTTAACATCGGCAAACGAAATCATCTGGCCGTCAAAAAGCTGCTCTGGAAAGAAGGTGTGTTGGTGCATGCCGAGCACGTAGGTGGAACGGTTTCGCGCACGGTGCGCTTGGAGTTGAACGGCGGCAGGATGATGATTCGCGAGCCGGGCCTGCCTGAGTACGAAGTGCTTGCGAGAATCCCGCAAAAAGCGGAACGGCCGGATTCCGTTCCCGTAGGCTGAGGAACATGCAGAGGAAAGAACGCTATGGCTTTCAACGTATTGATTGTGGATGATTCGCCCGCCATGCGCAGCTTCATCGGCCGCGTGCTCGACCTGTCGGGCTTGGAAATCGGCGCGCGTCTCGAGGCCGACAACGGCGCCGAAGCGTTAGAGATTTTGGGAAAAAGTTGCATCGACGTGGTTCTCACCGATATCAATATGCCGGTCATGAATGGTGAAGAGTTTCTCACTGAGGTCGCATCGCGCGGAGATTTGAACAGAGTCCCCGTCGTCGTGGTATCCACCGACTCAAGCGGCTTGCGCATGGAACGTATGATGTCACTGGGTGCGAAAGGGTACGTGAAAAAACCGTTTTCACCCGAGTCGCTGCGCGAAGAGCTCGAACGGGCATTGGGGGTGGCTCATCATGCCTAGCGAACTTGTGCACAACGGCCAAACGCCCGATGGGCGTGCATTCGACGCCGCGCGTCTACGTGAAGAAGCCCTCGTCGTACGCTGCCTGCGGGAGGCCGCCGCGGACGTTCTGGAAACCATGTTTTTTCTCGCCATAGACAGGGAGGTCGGGTGGGATGAGGTAGCCGCAAAGCCCCACCACTACGTCGAAATGGACTTTCAGGGCGCGGCCGAGGGGCGGCTCGAACTGGCCGTCAGTAACGATCTGGCGCCGGTGCTGGCGGCGGGGTTCTTCGGCAAGGATGAGTCTAAACTCACTCCCACGGAAGTCTCCGCGGTGATATGCGAACTCGCCAACATGCTATGCGGCAGCGTGCTCAGCCGGCTGGAGAACGGATCGCTCTTCGAGCTCGGGGCGCCGCAGTCGATGGCCACCGATCTCGAAACCGAGAGCCGGATCGGCGCCGGACATCGCCGCGTGTTCGATTTGGGATACGGCGATGTGAAGGTTTGCTTCTGGATGTGGAGGGAGTCCGAGGCGAATCCAGCGCAATGAGTCCAGGGAAAAAAATCCGCGTGCTGATCGTCGACGATTCGGCGCTGGTGCGCAAAATTCTCACCGACGCGCTCTCGCGGGACGAGCACATCGAGATCGCCGGAACCGCGCCTGATCCGATCATCGCCCAGGAACGCATTGCGCAACTCAAGCCCGACGTGATCACGCTCGATATCGAGATGCCGCGCATGGACGGCCTCACCTTCCTGCGTAAGCTTATGGCTTCCAATCCCCTTCCAGTGGTGGTCATCAGTTCGCTCGTAAAAGCTTCGCGGCGCGGCCGAGGCCCGTGTGACGCGCACGCCGGCGCCCGATCCGGCCGGGTTGAAGCCCCCGTCCAAAACCCGCCAGACATTCGATCCGGCGATTCCCCCCGAGGACCTCAGACTGCAGTATCCCGAACATTCCTTGTTCGCTATCGGTGCTTCTACCGGAGGCACCGAAGCGATTCTGAACGTGTTGTCGCGTCTGCCCAAAAACTCGCCGGGCATCATCATCACGCAACACATTCCCGCCGGTTTCAGCCGAACATTCGCCGAGCGGCTCAACGAGCACTGCGCAATGGAGGTGAAGGAAGCAGCCGATGGGGACGCGGTCGGTCCCGGCCGGGCGCTTGTTGCCCCAGGCGGTTTTCACATGCTGCTGCGCTGGACAGGCAATGGTTACCGCGTGGCGGTGAGGGACGGGCCAGCGGTTTGCTATCAGCGGCCGAGCGTGGACGTGATGTTCCATTCGGTGGTCGCGGCCGCGCGTGGCCCGGTGATTTCGGCCCTATTAACGGGGATGGGCGCCGACGGCGCGCAGGGAACGGTCGCTCTGCGCAAGGCCGGCGCGCAAACCATCGCCCAGGACGAGCAAAGCTGCATTGTCTTCGGCATGCCCAAAGAGGCGATCCGCCTCGGCGGGGCCGAGCAGGTGCTGCCGCTGTTAAAGATCCCCGGCGCCATGCTCGCCGCCCTCAAACGCGCGCCCGTATTGGCTCGGCGTTTGTAAGTGCGACCGGCCTTCCGGCCGCGAATCGGAACCGGAAGCTTCAGGCTCCTGGTCAGCCGGTTGCGGCGTTCGGCCATGGCGGACTGCTCAGGAAACTCTCATGGAGCCAACTGAAACGCCGCCATCTCGGTGGTGTTCCGCACGAGCAGAATGCCGTTGCTGATCGCGGGATTGTTCCAGGTCTTGCCCTCGATCGCCTGAAAGCGGGCAAGTTCCTGATGCCTGTCGGGCGTGGCCTTGATCAGCACCAGTTCGCCTCCTTCGGTGATCAGCACGATGTGGTCCCCTGCCAGCAAAAGCTGCCCATACCCGTAACGGCCGCCCTTCCACTTCTGCTCGCCCGTGCGCGCGTCGATGCACGCCAGGATCCCTTCGTCCAGACCGTACAAATAGCCGTTGTGGAGCGCTGAGCTGTTGAACTTGTTCTTCATGCGGTTGCTGAACCACACCTGCCGCGCCGCATAACCACTCCCTTGCACGGCAATCTCCAACAGCGCCGCGCCATGCCCATAGCCCGCCGAAATGAAAAGCGTGTTCGGACCCGTGGGAATCGGCTGTGCGCTGTTCACGTCGTATTCCGTCTTCCACGGCTGCTCCCACAGCAGCTTGCCATCGGCGGGATCGAGCCCCACCAAACGTTCGGCAGTAACTGCCACTACCTGCCGCTTGCCCGCCAACTGCATCAACATCGGCGACGTGTAGGCCTGTTTGTCATCGAGCGATCCCCAGATCCGCTCGCCAGTGCTCTTGTTGTACGCAACAACGCTGCGGCCTTTCGAGCCTCCAGGTAGCACGATCACCCTATCGTCCACAATCAGCGGCGAAGCCGACATGCCCCATTGCAAATTCGATGCGCCCGTATCTTGCAGAATGTTCTTACGCCACACGGTCTCACCCGTTGTGGCTTGGATGACGCGCAGCTCCCCCTCGGCCCCCATCGCATAAATGTTGTTGTCGTGCCAAACCGGTGTCGCGCGCGGCCCGTCGCCGCCCATCGATTCGCGAAAATCGGCGTCCCACGAATTGGTCCATCTCTCCTTGCCACTGAGCAGGTCGTATGCGGCAACCGCTTCCTTGGATCGCCGCTGCTCAATCGTGAATGCCGTGTTGTTCGCGACAACAAATGAGGCATAACCTCCACCAATAGGCTGCCGCCAAAGCCGCTTCAAGCCGGCCGAAGGCCAGGTAGTCAGTATCGATGTTTGTGCATAAACACCAAGCCGGCCAGGACCGCGAAAGTCTCCCCAGTAGGCATCCGTCACTGCCACTGGCCGATCGCCTTTTACAGCGTCAGGCGCGGGAACCGGCGCAGGTGAAGTCACGGGCTCGCTTGCTACAGGAGTTGTAGCGGAACCTCTCTGCTTCTGGCGGTTGCGCTCCAACTCCTCGTCGTGTGTAGAGCGTGTGCCGTATTTCAAAATGGGCCGCGAACCGGTGCCATCTACCTCCAGCCGAACCCCGGCCAAATAGGCGGCCCCCGCTCCGACGAGCAGAGTCAGCACGGCAATCGATATGATCTTGCGAATAGGGGGCAAAGAGTCCTCTTCTTCAGTTGTATACGAGAACAGGGGGTAACGGTGAGCCGGTTGGCCGGGCATCTCCGCGTTGAGTTACAGTGGGACTCTCATTCCGAGTTATGACGCCCGACCGCATGCGCAAACTTGCGCGCGCCCTCGACCTCGTAGCCGAGAAGGATCGCCTCGAATTAGCGCGCCAGGAAGCCATCGAACAGATGCGCCGCGAAGCCGCGGTCGAGCTCTACGGAATCTGCCGAAAGTTTGTCGACGAGTTGAACGCGCTGATGGATCAGGTGAAGCTCGACCTGTCACCCGTCGAGTTTCGATGCCAGAATTTCCACGATACGGCTCCCAATCTGTTCCAGATCAACCTCAATGGGCGATTGATTCAGATTTCCTTCAAGCCCACCGACACCGCCACCTCCACCGACAACTACCGCATCCCCTACACTCTCGAAGGTAACGTGAACTCGTTCAACCAACAGTTACTCGAACGCGATGAGATCCGCGACCAGCGGCTGTTTTTCTGCCTCGAACGCGGAGGGAACCACTGGCGCTTTTACGATGGCAGCACTGGCAAGCAGGGGGTCGTCGATAACGACTATCTCGCCGGACTGCTCGAAAAGCTCACCTAAAGCGAACCCTTCTCCAACAGCCGCAATGCGGCCTGCGCGCCAAACTCCGCGCGCAGCTCAAGCGCCGCCACCGCCAGCCCGTGATCGGGCAACTTCGCCGTGATCGCCCCGAGCGCGCGTATGCCGAGCCCGTCCACCAGTTCACGCACATCCGTCAAGAACTCCGCCGCATCCGGCGCGGTTTTGGCCTTCGCCGCGAGCTTCGCCGAAGCCGAACGCACGGTTGCCGCGTTCTCTCCGGCCAGCGAACGGATCAATTCCAGCGCAGCCAGTGGATGCGCGGGCGCGGCCGCAAGAATCGAGGCAAGCGCCGCTGGCCCATGCTCAGCGTCGCGGCTTTCCTCCATCCGCTCGGCGGGAAATCGTTGCGCGATCTCCAGCCATATATCCAGCCTGCCAACCGTCGCGACCGCGTGCGCCATCTCACTGACCGCGCGAATCGCATCGTCCGTGGTCAACGCGTACGAAGCAACCGATTCGATCAGTTTGTGTGCCGCATAGTGGTCCTCGCAGCGCTGCATCGCGTCGATAAGCCGCGCCATGCCGTCATTGCCCAACCCGCGCATCGCGGGGGCGAGCTTGACAACACCCGCCAACCACGGCTCGCGCACCGGTTCGGGACATCGCCTGTAGAAGTCGAAGAAATTCTCCAGCACATAGGCGACCGTCTTCCGCTCGGGACGCGCATTTGCCGCCGTTTCGTGCCAAGTCTGAAAGACAACGATCGCTTCATTTTGCGCCACCGTCGCCGCATGCGAACAGGCCTCGCGAAAGCCCGCAGGCACGGCGAGTTGCTCCTCGACCATCAGGTCGATCAACGACGCCGCAGCCCCGCGAACTTGTGGCGAAGCGATGTCGCGCAATGCGGCATATGCGGGTGAGATGGCCCTCGCTAAACGGTCTATGGTCTCCTCTGTAGTCAGAGGTTCAGGCATTGGCTCAGGATACAATGCCCGCGTGCAGCAGCCTCCGTGGAACTACGAACAGGAGCCCCGCAATGAGCCGGGCGATGAGACCACGATCAACCTGCGCGCCTACCTCGATCGCGTGCCCGAAGAAATCATGCGCGCCTACGATCCGGCCTGGAGCGACGAGCAGTTGATCGCCTGGTGCGGCGACTTCCGCGACGATGGTGTGCTCTTCCTCCCATGTTCGGAGCGCGACGTCGGGGTCGCTGAATTCCGCCGCGAATTGGAGGGCGCAAGAGCCTACCGCGCAAGAGTGAGACATTCGTGACCGAGAGCGAAATCGGGCTCAACATCGCCATTGCGGCGCTGGGCGGCGCGGCCGTTGGCGTGGAGCGGCAATGGTCCGGCCGAGCCTCGGGACCGCGTCGTGACTTCGCCGGCGTGCGGACCTTCACCTTGCTTGGCGCACTGGGAGGTATCGCCGGAATATTGTGGACCTCCGGCCTGCTCCCATTGGCTACAGCATTACTTGCCGGCGTGGCGGCGCTCATTGTCGCCGCCTATGTCGCCGCGAGCCGCGCGGATCTCGATGGCACAACCGAGGTCGCCGCGTTGCTCGTCGTCGGCGCGGGAGCGCTCTCCGGGTTGGGTAATTGGAGAGTAGGTTCTGCCATCTCGGCGGCCACGGCCCTTCTGCTCGCCGAAAAATCACGGGTCCATAAATTCGTGCATCACATCAAGGGGACCGATCTCCGGGCCGGTTTGCGATTCGCGGTGATGGCTGTGGTGATTCTTCCGCTGCTGCCCGTGGGTCCATATGGTCCGCTAGGCGGCATTCGCCCGCGCGAACTGTGGGCTCTCGTATTATTCTTTTCTGGACTGAGCTTCGCGGGCTATATTGCCCGCTCCGCCGCCGGTCCGAAGGGCTATGTACTCACGGGATTGCTCGGCGGACTGATCTCTTCGACCAACGTCACCTATACTTTTTCACGCACCAGCCGTATCGATGCCTCGGCGCATCGCGCACTCGCATTGGGCGTGCTGACTGCATGTTCGGTAATGTACTTCCGCGTGTTGACCGCGTGCGTTGTGCTGTACGCGCCGCTCGCCTTGGCCGCGTGGCCGTATCTAGTTGTGCCGGCTGCCGTTGGCTGCGTCATCGCCCTCATCGGTGTGACCAAGGGCAACCTCGCGGGCGGCGACTCCGAGCCACCCAAGAACCCTTTGCAGTTACTATCCGCACTGCAGCTCGTTGTTCTGTTTCAGATTGTGATGATGCTCGTCAACGCAGTGCGTGACCGCTTCGGCGCGGCCGGTTTGATCACATCAGCCGCGGTGCTCGGTTTGACCGACGTCGATGCATTAACGATTTCCATGGTGAAGTCATCGCAATCAGGGAGCACCATGGCGACTGCCGCGAAGGCGATCGGCATCGGCATGCTTGCCAATACCCTATTCAAATGTGCGGTAGCCGCCGCGTTAGGGAAAGGCGGCTTCCGATTATGGACCGTCGCGGGCCTGCTTGCGCTCGCCGTGGCGTCCGCCGCATCGTTGTGGCTCGTGGAATAGCGGCTCAATCGTCGGCGCGCACCCAACCGTGCGCGGCATTGTTCGGCAAGCCACCGTCGTGTAGATAGGCCGCCTTCAATCGAGACAACGCGTCGGCGGGCAGACCACGGCGCTTGGCCTTCACGTCGACATTGTAGAGCTTGGCCGCATTCAGCCCGAAGATCTTCGCCTTGTCCTGCTTGGTGAGCTTCTTATATCCGTACTTCTCGCAATACTCATCGGAGATCTGGAAGCGTTTGAATGCGTCGATGACCCATTGCGGTGAGCCCCACCAGATGCAGTCGGTGCCCCACAACACGCGGTCCACCCCATAGTGCTTGATGTTCTTGCCGATGCCGTGCATCGCAAGGCCAGGGTGCTGGATGACCAACGGTCCAAAGAAACTGCCGATCTCCGGATACACGTTGTCGATCTTCGGATTGCGGATCTTGATATCCATCAGATCCTTGTGCCAGGCCATGTCGCCCGTGACGGGATCGACCTTCGCCGGGTCCTTGAACTGCGGCTCGCTCACACCATGTTGGAGCGCCGAGTGATAGATGACGAACGTCAGGTCGGGATTATCGAGCGCCGCTCGTTCGACGTCCTTCGGGTGTGCCAGATGCCCGAGCGTGCGCGACTGGTAAGAGTAACCCTTGTGCACGCTGAACAGCTTGATGCCAAACTTGCGCGACTGCTCGTAAAACCAGGCGGCATTCCCGTCGTCGATCTGAAACCCGCCGCCTGAGCGGCCCGGATCGGTGTGGCAATACCATTTCCATGAACTGATGCCGTATTGCTTCACCTCGCGCTCCATCTGTTCGAGCGTCGCGGTCTTGTTCATGGAATTCGCCGCACGGTCCCAATAGTGGTTCGGTGCGAGGTTGCCCTGGTTGAGCGCGCGTTGCGAACCCGCCAGTGTGTTCAACTCGCGCGCGGCCTCCGACATAAGCCACGACGGAAGAATACCCCCGCCGCGTGCCCGCCCTTCGAGCGGCTTGCCTTCCGAGTCGCGTTGATTCTCGCGCCCCGGCACGCCCGAAAGCACGATCATGTTCGTCTCCGAATCGAAGAACAATTCCTTGACGAAATTGCGGT
>Ga0075421_100008252_pt1 | contig 12785 bp, 8 predicted proteins | sample SoiMetdeltSBSDD5_FD_75292 | JGI IMG/M metagenome (GOLD analysis project Ga0075421, IMG submission 75292) | Bulk soil microbial communities from a Populus tree surrounding site in Tennessee, USA - Soil MetaG P. deltoides SBSDD5 | ecosystem: Environmental > Terrestrial > Soil > Tree plantation... | reverse complement strand
CCATCGACCAGCCGGTGATCGTAGCCAAGCGTCAGATACGCCATGGTACGAATCGCGATCGCCTCGTCGATCACGACCGGCCGTTTTTCGATGGTGCCAACCCCGAGAATGGCCACCTGCGGCTGATTGATGATGGGCATCCCGAACTGAGCGCCGAACTGGCCAGGATTGGTAATGGTGAAGGTTCCGCCCTGCACCTCTTCCGGCCTGAGTTGTTTCGTCCGTGCGCGATCCGCGATGTCCGCAATAGCGCGACTGAGCCCCAGAAGGTTCTTCTCGTCGGCATTGCTGATCACCGGCACAATCAGCCCACTTTCCAGCGCCACCGCGATTCCAAGGTGGACATTCTTCCTGTAGATGACGTTCTCTCCGTCGAGTGACGCGTTGATGATCGGATGGTGTCGAATCCCATCAATCACCGCGCTGGCGATGAACGCCATGTAGGTAAGGCGGGCGCCCAGCCGCGCGTACTCCTCTTTGTTCTCCCGCCGGATCTTTTCGACGTGCGAAAAATCGACGTGGAATACCGAATGCACGTGCGCCGACGTTCGCCGGCTGACCACCATGCGCTCGGCGATTATTTTTCGCATGGGCGAGAGCGGTTGAATCTCTACGCGATCCGTCGACACCGCTCCCGGTCGTGCTTCCTGGCTAGCTGCAGGTCTGATTCCCGTTTCCGCACCAGGGGCGGTAACGTGCGCCTGACTTCCTTGTTCCCTGATCCCCGATCCCCGATCCCCGAGTGAGCCCTGGTCCCTGGGCCCTGAGGCCTGAGGCCTGGCTTGAGGCCTCTCGAGGTGCGCCAGGATGTCGCTCTTCGTGACGCGACCGCCGATGCCGGATCCGCGAATCTCATCGATGTCGACGTTGTTGTCGCGCGCTATCCGGCGGACGAGCGGCGACGAGCGCCGTCGACGAAGATCGTCTGGCGAGGCAGACGCCGCTGGTCCGGACGTGGGCGGACGATCGCCGTCGCCCTGCGCCTGCGTGGACGCCGCCGCTACTTCCGCCTTCTCGCGAACGGGAGCCGCGGGCTTTTCGGGCGCGGGCTCGGGCCGTTCGCCGGGTTGACCGATGGTGCCGACGACGGTATTGACCGCGACCGTTTCACCTTCCTTGACCTTAATCTCCGTGAGCACTCCGGCGGCAGGCGCCGGAATCTCTGCGTCGACTTTGTCGGTGGTTATCTCGAAGAGCGGTTCGTCGCGCTCGACAGAGTCGCCAACCTTCTTGATCCAGCGAACGATTGTCCCTTCGGCAATCGACTCGCCCATCTGGGGCATGACGACGGATGTAGGCATGTTCTATATGTGTATCGCTGCGCCGTGCGTTGCGTGAGCCGCCTCGCCGACTGCTTCCGAGAAGGTGGGGTGTGCGTGAATCGTCTTGATGAGCTCCTCAACTGTGCATTCGAGCCGCAGCGCCACGGTCGCTTCGGCAACGAGTTCGGTCGATCGTGACCCGATCATGTGCACACCCAGCACTTCATCGTACCGCGCGTCGGCGACGATTTTCACAAACCCTTCAGTTTCGCCGGCCATTTTGGCCCGCCCGAGCACACCAAACGGGAACGACCCTATTCGCACGCTGTAACCACGGTTCTTGGCCTCGGCCTCAGTCAGCCCGACGCTGCCGATCTCGGGCTCGCAATACGTGCAGTTCGGAACGTGATCGTAGTTCAGCGGCCGCACGTCCAGCCCCGCCAGACGTTCCGCCACAGCAATGCCTTCAGCCGACGACACGTGCGCGAGTTGCGGATGCGTCGTGCCATCGTCAAGAGCGATCACATCGCCGATGGCCGAAATGTTCGGCACAGACGTTCGATAGGCGGAGTCCACGATCACGTAGCCTTTTTCCATGCGGATGCCTGCCTCTTCAGCGCCCAGCCCTGACGTGACCGGGCTTCGGCCGGTCGCCACGAGAAGAACATCCCCCGCCAGGGAATGGGACGTCCGATCCTGCGCTACGGCCTGGATCTCGACGCGGTCGTCACTCGCCGCCGCGGTGGTAATACGCGTTCCCGTGAGCACCTTGATGCCCTGCTTGCGAAACGACTTTTCGAGCTCCGCCGAAATGGTCTCGTCCTCAGCAGGTGTGATGCGCGGCAGCAATTCAATCAGGGTGACGTCGCTCCCGAACCGACGGAAGATGGACGCGAACTCGACACCGACCGCGCCCGCTCCAAGAATCACCAGCGATTTTGGTATTTCGCTCAGGTGTATCGCTTCATCGCTGGTGATGATTCGAGTGCCGTCGAGCGCGACGTCTGGAACGCTGCGCGGTGCGGATCCCGTAGCAATGATGACGTCGCTTGTCGTCAACGTCTGCTTGTCGCCTTCAAAGACCTCCACCTTGCCGGGTCCGGCAAGGCGGGCAGTGCCCTTAATCCAGTCAATCTTGTTCTTCTTGAACAGAAACTCAACGCCTCTGGTCAGGCCAGCGACAATCTTGTCCTTGCGCGTGTGAACCTGACGCATGTCGATCGCGGGCGCTCCGGCCGGCAACGCGACACCCCACTCCTTTGCGTTCTGAATGACCTTGAACGCATGCGCGTGTTCCAAAAGGGCTTTCGTCGGAATGCACCCCCAAATCAGACAGGTGCCGCCGAGCGACTTCTGCTTCTCGACGACCGCCACCTTCTTGCCCAATTGGGCGGCGCGAATCGCCGCGACATATCCGCCCGTGCCCGCGCCGATTACAACAATGTCATACATCGCCCCGACGTTATCGAACGCAATTCGCGAGTGTCAAGGCGCAGCGCGAGGCGACGGCGGGGCGCGCTATACTCGCGGCTCCGACATGTCTGAACGTGGAAAAACCATCCTCGTCGTCGACGATGACGAGGGAATGCGGGACACGCTCACTGCCGCTCTGAAGCGCGACTACCGTGTGCTTCGAGCCGCGACCGGCGAATCGGCGCTTCAGCTGATGGAAAAGGAGGACGTCGATTTGATGCTGCTGGACGTCCGACTTCCCGGCATCAGCGGCTTCGAAGTGCTCCGAATTGCGAAAGAGAACTACCCCTACGTGGAAGTGATCGTCATCTCGGCCATCAAGGAGCTCGAAGCAGCGATCGAAGCCATGCGGCACGGGGCGTATCACTACATCTCGAAAGATTTCGATTTAGAAGGCATGCGCACGCTCGTCGCCAACGCAAGCGAACGCCAGGATCTCAATCGGCATCTCATTCGGCTTCGGGCCGAGGTTGCCGAGCAGGTGGACCGCGAATTCGTCGTCGGTCCGAGCCGTGCGACGCGCGACGTCATCGAAACGGCCCGGAAGGTCGCACGCCTTTCGGCGACCGTGCTGATCCTGGGTGAGAGCGGCACTGGAAAGGAGCTGCTGGCGCGCATGATCCACCGCGAGTCGGGCACCTCGGAAACGCCGTTCGTCGCGGTGAACCTCGCGGCGATACCCAAGGAACTGGTCGAGAGCACCTTGTTCGGGCACGAAAAAGGCGCGTTCACCGGCGCAATCCGCCAGCACCTCGGCAAGTTCGAACTCGCGAGCGGCGGGACGTTGTTCCTTGACGAGATCGGCGACCTTCGCTACGAACTGCAGGCGAAACTGCTTCGCGCCATTCAGGAGGGCGAGATCGAGCGGGTTGGCGGAACGCATCCAATCAAGACCCAATTCCGATTGATTGCGGCCACCAACACCGACCTGGAGACTGCCGTCAAAGAGGGCACGTTTCGCGAGGACTTGTATTACCGGTTGAATGTCATTCCCTTGCGGATGCCACCGCTCCGCGACCGCATCGAGGACCTCCCCGACCTGGTTCGGTTCCTTCTGCGGCGGTACAACGTAAAGTTCCGGAAGAACGTTCAAGGAATCGCCGATTCCACGCTGCGTATCCTGAGCGCCTACTGGTGGCCCGGCAATATCCGAGAGCTGGAAAACCTCATCGAGCGCCTAGTGGCCATCTCGGACAAGGAGTGGATTACCGACGAGGACCTTCCGTACGAGTTCCACGTCGCGCAGCTCGACAACCAGGGACCGGCGTCCGAAAACCTGCTCGAACGGGCGGTCTCTACGTTCGAGCGCAACTTCATCATTCGGGCCCTCGAAAAGGGAGGGTGGAATGTCACCGCGACCGCTCGGACGCTGGGCATTCCGCTCAGCACGCTGAAATTCAAGATGGACCGCCTGGAGATTCGGGAGATCGCCCGGAAAATTCGTGGCAATTAGCCGCCCGCACCGCGTGCGGGCACCACAAAACTAGGCGCCGCCCGAATCTGCATGGAGCGAACACGGTAGGGTCGGATTTACACCGGGCAAGGATCTGTATCAGCGGCCAAGAAATTGGCCGCTACGGTCGAGTCAGCGATTTCGGCGAGAAAAACCTGCCTCAGCAACAGACGTTGCGCTGTGTACCGGCCGCGCGATGCGAGTCGCGGTAATAGGTTGACCGGTAGGAGTGGTGTTGTGCTGCGTGCGAGTTGCTTGCCGTTTTTCCTTGTGTGGACGCATTGCAGTACTAATTCCGCGCAGCTGCAGTAATAAAACCGCGCAACCGCCGTAGAAACCTCCCCCGCCTCTTTTCTCCGGCACAGCCGTTGCTCATCTGTGCGACCGAGCCGCAGGTCTAGCTCTCCGTGCGGCTAAATCACCTCAACCGTAAACACGACGGCTGAGCTTGGCAGCGGTCGTGTCGCTTCAGAGCCAGGACGGACGACTATGCAGGCCTCGCGCTTCAATGTTCAGGTGCCGCTTCCGGACAGGAACGAGGTGTTCTTGATGAACACCTTCTCGGATGCCCAGCTGCTCGTCTCGCCTGACGTTGCGGCACTGCTCGAGCGGATCTCCGGCGGGCAATCGCGGTTCGACGACGAGGAGCGCGACACCGTCGATGCGCTCATCGAGAACGGGTTCCTTGTCGAAAGCCACGACGAGGAAACCCAGTCGCTCGACCAGTACTTCCACACGCTTCGCGAAGACACTGAACAGCTCCGCGTCACAGTGCTGACGACGCTGCAGTGCAACTTTGCGTGCGATTACTGCTTTCAGGGCGATCACGGCGATTACAACAAGTTCGCCGAAAAGATGTCGCTCGAGACGGCCAGCAAGGTCATCGATTGGATTGAGGAGCGCATGGACGCGCTCCGGCCGGAAAAATTCGTGCTCACGCTGTTCGGGGGTGAGCCCCTGCTGAATCTGCCAGTTGCGTATTACCTGGCCGAGCGGTGCCGCGACCTCTGCACAGAGCGTGGGATCCAGCCGGGCGTCAGCCTGATCACCAACGGCCTTCTGCTCACCCCCGAGGTCGTGGATCGTCTGGTCGCGTGCGGCCTCTACGGCATCAAGATCACGCTCGACGGCGACCGCGAGACACACAACCGGATGCGCCCACTTCGAGGACGGCAGGGCACGTTCGACAAGATCATCGACAACGTCCGGCGCGTCGCGCACAAGGTTCCGATTACGATCGGCGGCAACTTCGACGAGTCGAGCGCAGACAGCTATCCCGCGTTGCTCGACTATCTGCGTGAACAGGAATTCGCCGACAAGATCGTCAAAATCAACTTCAAGCCGGTCATCAAGGCGCCCGAGAGCACGCCCAAAGGCGTGATTCCGCTGACCCTCGTTGGCAGCGGTGACAAGCCGCTGAACGGAACGTGCATGACGAGCGCCGGCGCCGGCTCGACCAAAGGGTCGAGCGTGTGCGATTCGTGCCATTTCGTCGACGAGAAGATGGCGTTCCTTCGGAGCGAAACCCGGAAACGCGGCTTCCCGACGCCGGACGGCGTTCACATGGGCCCCTGCGAGATACACCGTCGTCACGCGCACACCATCGGCCCCGACGGGTCGTTGTACGCGTGTCCGGGCTTCACCGGATCGAAAACCGACTCGACCGGTCACATCGACGGGCGGCAGGAGACCTGGCGGCAGGCGGCCGCCGAACGGTTCGAGCACCTCAGTCCCAAGAAAGAGGAGTGCGGCGACTGTTCATTCATTCCCGTGTGCGGTGGAGGATGTTCCGTCGCTGCACATACCGAGCTTCGTGACATGTATCAGCCGTCATGTCACAAGGGTGCATTCGAGTCCGCGGTCGTCGGGCTGGCGGAACGCACCGCAGCAGCAATCGCGTAGCCAACAATCGGCCCATTCAACAAGAACGGAGTTACACTCATGAAGATCACCGTTATCAAGAAGGCAGCGACCACCAGAAAACCGCAGAACTTTTGCCCATGGGTTGTGGAGGAAGCTCCTCGCAGCTAGTAATCAAGAGTCGGGCTTCGGCCCGTCGCTTGCGCGTACATAGACGCCGCACCACCCTGTGGCTTTGGTGCGGCGTTGTTTTCCTCGCAGTTCTTCCCGCCTGTGGTTCGTCTCAGGAAGCATCTTCACCGCGACGTAATGTCCTCACGATTGGATTCCCCGAGGCGAAAATTTCCAGCGCCGAAACCGGGTTAGGACAACTCATCACCGGGTTTACGCTTGAAGGCCTGACGCAGGTCAACGTAGACGGAAGGGCTACGCCGCGTCTCGCTGAGAGCTGGAAATGGGAAAACGACGGTCTCGCACTGCGTCTCAAACTTCGCTCGGGTGTTACGTTTCATGACGGGACACCTCTCACCGCGACCGTGGCAGCCAAGGCCCTGGACGCCGCCATCACGAGACCAGCAAATCGCGCCATGTATCCTTTTCTTGCCGACATCATTCGGGTTCGTGCCGATTCCGAGGATGTCGTCCTTGATCTTGCGCAGCGTTCGGCGTTTCTCCCCGAAGAACTCGAATTACCTCTGACTCTTGGGCCGGAAAACGTGGGAACCGGACCTTTTCGTCTGGCTCAAAGGGGCCCGGACGCGGTCGTGCTTGAACGCTTCGACCGTTATTACCTGGGCGCTCCGCAGATCGCTCAAGTAGTGATACGGCCTTTCGACACGTTGAGAACCGCGTGGACGAGCCTGTTGCGCGGCGACGTGGACATGGTGACTGATGTTCCTCATGACGCCGTCGATTTCCTTCAGGACAGCGAAATCGAGGTCGTGTCATTCCCTCGTCGATATCAGTTCATGATCGCCTTCAACTCTCGGAGACCTGCCCTCTCGTCGCCGATTGTCCGCCGAGCTTTGAACACCGCCGTCGATCGCGAAAAGATCATCATGAGTGTGCTCCAGGGCGCAGGAGAACCGGCGACCGGCGCGCTTTGGCCGAAACACTGGGCCTACGATGCGACCGTTCAGCCATTCCCGTTCGATCCTGCCGGGGCTGTCGCTTCACTCGAATCCGCGGGTTTCACACTGTCTACAGCTTCCAACTCCCTACCTCCCGCACGACTGAGATTTTCGTGTTTAGTGCCTGCAGATTTCAGCCTGCTTGAACGGATTGGGCTCGAGGTTCAGAAACAGCTGTACGACGTCGGCGTCGACATGCAGTTCGAGGAAGTTCCGATTCAAGAGTACGACGCGCGACTCAGAGAGGGTCGGTTCGACGCCGTGCTTTTGGACTCGATCAGCGGTCCGACATTCGGCCGGCCATTCATCTTCTGGAGATCAGCAGAACATTTCCAGGGTTTTAACGTTTTCGGATACGAAAACGCCGAAACCGAGAAGCTGTTCCAGGCGCTGCGGGCGGCGACGAATGAAGCCACAGTGCGGTCGGCCACGTACCGCCTTCAGCGGGCAATGACAAATGACCCGCCAGCGTTGTTCCTGGTATGGAACGAACGCGCGCGGGCCATCAGTCGCCGCTTCAGAGTGGTGGACGAGCAAGGTCGCGATCCACTGCACACGATTTGGCAATGGACCGAAAATACCGATAGACAATCGGTCTCTACACAGTGACGAGAATTTCCACCCGATTCGCGTTCCTGCTGGCTGCGGCGGCGGTAGTTCCGCTGCTCGGTTACGGAGCGATGTCGATTTTTTCTCTTCGTACAGGCGCGCAACAGGCTGTCATCGACGGCAACCTCAATGTCGCCCGACAGGTTGCCGAGCAGATCGAGCTGTACGTCACCGGGAGCGTCAACATTCTCAAGGCGGTTGCGGCGGACCTGCAGCAGACGGGACTTCAGCGATGGCAGCAGGATCGAATACTGAAGAACTTCGTCCTTCAGTTCACCGAGTTCAGGGAGCTGACGCTGCTCGACGACAACGGACAACTTATCGTGTCGAGCCGGCTCGGACGGCCCACGGTCACAGTCCCGGGCTCCGAAGGGGTGAACATTAACGGAGTCTTGATCTCGCGATTTTCAGTCGATGACGCGCTGCTCCCAACGGCCGTCATTGCTGTTCGCCTGGTGGATCGTGACGGTGGCGGCTGGCTCGTCGGCCACCTCAATCTCGAAGCAATGTGGCGGATGATCGATCGCATTCGCGTGGGAGCGAAGGGTTACGCCCTCGTCGTCACAAACGAGGGCCAGCTCCTCGCGCACGGCGACCCGGCGGCGAAATCGCGCGTCGCCCGTGGCGACAACATGCGCGCGCACCCGCTCGTTGCGCACATCGAGGCCGCGCTTCCAAACGAGCAGGTCACCTTTGACCAATATGACGACGAGCGCGGGCCGATGCTGGGGGTGGCCGCGCGGCTGCCGTCGCTCGGCTGGACGGTTATCGTCGAGCAATCGCGCGACGAAGCGTTCGCCATTCCAATCCGTCTGCAACGGCAACTCGGAATTGCGATCGCGGTTGCGCTGATGGTGATGCTCGGTGTCGGGTACTTCTGGGGCTACCGGTTCATCGACCCAATTCTTGCGCTGACGCGCGGAACGCGGGCGCTTGCTGAAGGAAAGCTCGACGAACGCGTCAAGGTCGATTCGAGCGACGAGATCGGCCAGCTCGGCCTCGCGTTCAATAACATGGCCGACCGGCTCGTGGAGCTGCAGGACGACGTTCGCAAGAAGGAACGGCAGGCGATGTTCGGCCGCATCTCGATCGGACTGGTGCACGACCTATCGCATCCAATTCAGAACATCGGCAACAGCTGCAAGCTGATCGTCAAGATGTTCGACGACCAGGAGTACCGCGAGACGTTCAAGCGCACGATCGAGCGCGAGCTCGCGCAGGTGAAGCGGGTCCTCGACGATCTGCGCAATGTGGCGCGCCCGATGCCACTCCAGCGTTTCCCCATCGACATCAACAAGGAAATCGCCGAGCTGGTTGAATCGATGCAGTCGACCGCCGAAAAAGCGGGGTTGACCATTGAAACCGAGTTCGTGTTCGGCCAGCTATTCATCGAAGCGGACCTGTTTGCGCTGAACCGCGTGTACCGCAACTTGATCATGAACTCGCTGCAGGCCACGCCGCCGCGTGGACGGGTTGTCGTGCGGACGCTTCGCGATTCCGGCTACGCTACCGTCGAGGTTTCCGACTCGGGCTGCGGCATTCCGAAAGAGCGGCTGGAAACGATCTTCGAGGACTTCGTCACGACCAAGAGGCGAGGTCTCGGACTGGGCCTCGCGATTTCGAAAAAGATTGTCGAGCAGCTCGACGGCACGATCACCGTCTCGAGCGACGTCGGCGTCGGCAGTACGTTTACTCTTAAATTCCCGCTGACCAGCGCTCGCCCGTCACAGCTGGCGGCCGTCTAAAAAACAAACCCGGCGCCGGGCGCCGGGTTGAATCGACCGCAGGATCCTTCAACGCGGCAGGGCTACTTCTTGGGCAGAACCGTGTCCTTGAGCTGCTTTGCGATGCGCGCCTTGACGACGGTCTTCGCCGGAATCTTGATGGCTTCGCCGGTTGCAGGATTTCGACCCATTCGCGCCTTCCTCTTCTGCACCACCAGCTTGACCATCCCCGGGAGCACGAACTCGCCCGACCGCTTGAGCTCCTTCTCGGCGAGACTCGTGAGCTCGTCGAAGAACTCTCGGGCCTGCGTCCGCTTCACCTCGAAGCGATCAGCAAAATGTGAAAAGAGTTCGGATTTGCCCATTCTCCGGGCCTCAGCCATCACGTACCCCCTTGCGCTGATGCGCGCCGACTGTCGGCCGCGTCGCAGTTGCGCGCGCTCATACTGCGGCGGAAAACCTTGAGAAAAGTCCCGTAATGCTATCTCGCGTGCGTAAGGGTGTCAACGAAACGCGGGGCGCTACCCGGCGATTTCCGGCCAAAATGCTAGAATTTTTCCGTCATGTCAAGCGCGAAGCCGATCGAGACGTTTCCGAATCCGCAGCCTGAACGTGACTACGAAATCGCGATCACCTGCCCCGAGTTCACATCGGTCTGCCCGATGACCGGTCTGCCAGACTTCGGCGAAATCAGGATCAATTACGTACCGGACGAGCACTGCATCGAGTTGAAGTCGTTGAAGTACTACATGATCGATTTTCGGAACCGTGGCATCTATTACGAGGCGGTAACGAATGCCATCCTCAACGACCTGGTCGCCGCCTGCCAGCCGCGCCGCATGACCGTCGTCGGCGATTTTTCGGTTCGCGGCGGGATCAAGACGGTTGTAACAGCGTCGTACGATAACTCCCAACGCCCAACGCCCAATTCCCAACCATCGGCAGCGGGCTGACGGGCTGAACGCTTGGAAGTTGGGAGTTGGAAGTTGGGAATTGACGAGCACCATCGCATCCCGATAGAAGACACGCTCGACCTTCATACGTTTGCGCCCCGGGAGATCAAGTCTGTTGTCGAAGAATACGTGAACGCCGCATACGACGCCGGTCTCCGTGAGGTACGGCTCATTCACGGAAGGGGCAAAGGGATTCAGAGGGGCATCGTGCAGCAGGCGCTCGAACGACACCCGCTGGTGGCTGAATTCTGGGACGCCCCTGAATCCCACCTGGGCGTGACCGTCGCGCGACTACGCACAAATTGACGCACGAGCCTCGACCGAGGCTGGCAAATTTCGCACACCTTTCCCTCCATCGACGTTCCGCTGGAGCGACCGAAATACGCTGAGACCGAGACGCGCTTGCCAGATTTCCCTGTGACTTTGTGAAGCCAGCAACGTGCCGATCGCCAGCATCGCAGCCGGTCCATTGTCACGGTTGCGACGGAATATGTCGTGCAGCCGCGAGGGCCGTGCCCGCGACGCATCCGCCGCAGCTGCTCCATGGCAACCTCGTTCGAATCAGGGGCGAACGGTGGCGTATCGATCACTATGCAACCTACGACACCGTCGCCGTCGTCGAGGTCACCGGGTGCGGGGCGACGAACCGGTCCGAGCGCACCAAGTTCCTGTTGCCTTTCGAACTCGTCGATCGGCTTCACCGCTCCTCGTCTCCCAGGCTGGTCAGCCGCGCCCGATGGCGGCACATCGCACGACACACCCTCGCGAACGCATCACCGTCGTGGAGCTCCCTGCGAGCGGCGACACATGCGAACCTGACGCTGTTCCCATTTCAGCTCGAGCCGGCAATGGCGCTCGCCCGTGGAGACGGCTGCCGATTTCTGATTGCCGATGCAGTCGGACTGGGCAAGACCGTCGAGGCAGGGCTGATGATTGCCGAGGTGGTGCACCGGAGGCCCGACGCGAAGGCGATGGTTATCTGCCCGGCAGGCCTGCGCGAACAGTGGAAAGAGGAACTGCGGACCCGATTCAATCTCGACGCCGCAATTTTCGACGCCGGCCGCCTTGCGAGAGCCGCAACACAGCTCCCGGCCGACGTCAATCCATGGGCGGTCGAGCCGATCGTGATCGCGTCGATTGACTACATCAAGCGCCCTGAGGTGTTGAGGTCGCTCGAGACGCTGATCTGGGATGTCGTCGTCCTGGACGAGGCGCACCACCTGGCCAGCCGGTCCGACCGCGCCGCCGCCGGATCGATGCTTGGCGACCGCGCTCGGGCGCTCGTATTACTGACTGCGACCCCGCATTCCGGCGACGACCAGGCCTTCGCGCGCCTTTGCTCGCTTGGCAGCGCTGGTTCCTCCGAGCCGCTTATCACCTTCCGACGCACGCGCGCCGACGCCGGAGGGCGTGTCGCTCGTCGGGCGCCGCTCCTTCGTGTGCGACCGACACATGCTGAAACCGCGATGCATGCGGCGCTGATGGCGTACACCCGGCTGGTCTGGAGCCAGTCTCCTCACACAGGTCTGTCGGACGCCAGGCTGGCGATGTCGGTGCTGGCTCGTCGCGCGTGCAGCAGCGCGGGCTCGCTCGCACGCTCGGTCGAGCGCAGGGTGACGCTCATGAACGACGAGTCGGCGCTCCCAGGCATGCAGCAGCCCGGGTTGCCGTTTGATGACACAGGAGCCGACGACGATGAACCAAACACGGCCCTGAGTTCAGCGGGCCTGCACGATCGCGCAGACGAACGACGTCGTCTCGAGCACCTTCTCGACCTTGCGCGAACGGCTGCAGCCGACGAAAGCAAGCTGCATGCACTGAAGCGCCTGCTTTCGAGAGCCCGCGAACCAGCGATCGTGTTCACAGAGTACCGCGACACCCTGGAGCGGATCGGCAGTGCCCTCACGCATGTGGAGTCGGTGCAGTTGCACGGCGGCCTGACATCACATCAACGCGCGGACGCGCTGCTGCGTTTCACCAGAGGCGATGCACGACTGCTGCTGGCGACCGACGCAGCCAGCGAAGGACTGAATCTCCATCAGCGATGCCGGCTGGTCGTAAACCTCGAACTACCATGGACACCTCTGCGTCTGGAACAACGCGCCGGCCGCGTAGATCGAATCGGCCAGGAGCGACGAGTGCATGCGGTGCATCTGGTAGCGGCCGGCACGTGCGAAGAGGTCACCGTGGCACGACTCGTGTCGCGCATCAACCGGATGCAGGGAGCGATGACTGCGCTTACGCGGATGCCCGATGAGGAACGGGTAGCCGAGTCGATTCTGGGCCGCCGTTCGCCAACGGAACTCTTCGACGATTCGCCT
>Ga0075421_100008250_pt1 | contig 12786 bp, 13 predicted proteins | sample SoiMetdeltSBSDD5_FD_75292 | JGI IMG/M metagenome (GOLD analysis project Ga0075421, IMG submission 75292) | Bulk soil microbial communities from a Populus tree surrounding site in Tennessee, USA - Soil MetaG P. deltoides SBSDD5 | ecosystem: Environmental > Terrestrial > Soil > Tree plantation... | reverse complement strand
TCAACATCGCCCAGTGCGCCTTCCCCATCGCGGCGTGCGCCGCCTGGAAATGGAGTTTCACCGCCGCGGTGTCGGGGGCGGACGGCTGGAAGGCCTGGGGGATCGCGTTCATGTGCGCCATGGCGTCGGCGTGCGCGGCATCGTGCGCCGTCTTCGCCGCATCGCGCAGCGCCGTCAGCCGCGTCACTTGCTGTGGAGTCAACCCTAGCGAGTCTTTGCGCGCGAGCAGGTGATCGGGCGTGAAGGCCATGGCACCCATCATGGGCGCCATCATTTGCTCCATCTGCATCATGTGGGGCGTGCCCTGGCCCATCATGCCGGGTTGCTGGCCCGCGAGAGCGCCAGGCAGCAGGCCGATCAGTACCAACGTGCCGATGCGGTTCACACCTTCTCCTCGCGGTTTGGTTTGAATACTACGCCATTCGGGTCGCATCGCGCCATGAAGCCGGCATGAAGGAAGCATCACCCGTCCCGGCGTACACGGACGTGGCCCGCCAGCTCGGCGTCCACGGCGAACTCCGAGTGTCCGATGCGAAACACGAACGCGGGCGAGCGTTGCACCAAGACGAGGGCGACGCCCGGCAAGACGCCGAGGGCGGCGAGCTTGCGGGCCGCCGGGCCGCCCGGGTCCTCGAGACAGGTGACCCAGGCCGCCTCCCCCTCGCGCAATGCCGACAAGCGGACGGAGTCGCAGTCCACACCGGCGCATCGCTCGGCCGTGGGCACCGGCGTCCCGCCGGGGCACACAACACCCCATTCAGGAGGCGTCATCGGAGACCAGATGGGTGAGTCGCGAGAGCCACGCCGGAGGCGTGGGGTTCTCATAGCCGCAATGCGGGCAGCGCACCATGTGACACATGCCGGCGAGCGGGCACGCGCGGCACACGGGTTGTCCCCAATCCTGACGGAACTCCCGCGCGCAGTACCCGCACACCACCGGCCGTGCGGTCATCGCAGCGCCCGCAATACAAGATTGACGAGATAGCCGGCGCCGAACGCAAACGGCGTGATGAACGCCAGCATCCCCACCGCGGTCTTGGTCCCCCGCTCCTTTATCATCATGAGGAACTGGGCCACGCACGGCACGAACAACGTGAGCGTCACGCCCACGACCGCCAGCTGGATCTGATCGAGCGCACCGCTCCGGCTCATCTCGTACAACCCGGCGGCGCCGTAGTCCCGGCGGAAAAAGCCGAACAGGAACACCCCGGCCGTCTCGGCCGGCAGCCCGAGCGCGCTCACCACGGGCTGGAGCGCCGCGACGAGCGCCGCGAAGACGCCGGTGCGCTGTCCCGCCCACATCAGCACGCTGGCGAGCAGGAACAGCGGCAGCACCTCCAGGAAGTACCACTGCATCCGGGTGTACGTCTTGATCAGCACGTTGCCGAGCCGCGGTCGCCGCAGCGGCGGCATTTCCATATAAAAGGAGGCGGGAGCGCCGGGCAGGATGCGCGCGCCGATCGCCCCGACCAACGCGAACGTGCCCACGAGCGCCAGAACCCAGACGCCGAACGCAAGAGGCTGCCCCGCGAACACCGCGAGGATCACGCCGAGCTGTGCCGAACAGGGGATGGCGAGCGCCAACAGCAGTGTGGCGAGCACGCGCTCGCGTCGCGTCTCGAGGGTGCGGGTGACCATCGTCGCCATCGTGTCGCACGCGAAACCCAGCACGAGCGGAATCACCGCGCGGCCGGAGAGGCCGAGTTTCTTGAACACGCGGTCGACGAGCAGCGCCAGCCGCGGGAAGTACCCGGAGTCTTCGAGCACGGAGAAGAAAAGGAAGAACGCCCCCACAATGGGCAGGATGATCGCCACGGCGTAGCGCAGGCCGAGCGTCAGCATCCCGTATTCGCCCACGAAAAGCGATCGCACCGCGTCCGAGGGAATGCCGGCGAACAGGCGCTCGAAAAAGGGGTTGAGTCCGCGCCCGAAGACCGTCCTTTCGAGCCAGTCGACCAGCGTGCCGCCGCCCAGGCGGCCCACGAACAGGTAGAGACCTAGGTACAGCACGAGGAGCAGCGCGGGGATTCCCGTGGCCGGCCGGGCGAGGGCGCGCCCCAACCACTCGACCCACCGCGCCCCCCGTGTGCGGGGCGCGCTCACGACGCCGTCCGCGATCTCTTCGGCCGCCCGTTGACGCTCGACGGCGACCCGATAGGGCGCCGGGGCACCGAACCGGGCGGCGAGCCGCTCGGCGGCTTCCACGGCCCCGCGCCCCCCGTCGGGCTCCGCCGCGCGCACCCATGCTCTCGCTTCGTCGTCGCCTTGCAGGAGCAGGGCCGCCACGGCCGCCGGATCGACGGGATACACGCCGGCGAGCGTCCCCCGCAGTGACTTGAGCGCCGTGCCCACGCCGTTGCCGTACACGGGCGTCCCCGTGCTGGGGCCGCGCGCGGCCGCGACCACCATTGCCCGGAGCGCATCGACGCCCTCCCCTGAGACGGCGACGATCGGCACCACGGCGACGCCAAGGCGCGCCGCGAGGCGGGTCACGTCGACCTGGATCCCCAGTCGCCGCGCTTCGTCCATCATATTGAGCGCGACGACGAGGGGACGGCCGATCTCGGCGAGCTGAAGTGTGAGCGACAGCATGCGCGGGAGGTTCTTCGCGTCCACGACGTGCACGAGGACGTCGGCGCCGCCCTCCATTATTACGCGGCGAGTGACGGCTTCCTCCTCCGTCGAAGGGAGGAGCGAGTACATCCCCGGGGTGTCGAGCAGCTCGACTGCGGCGCCGTCTAGCATGCCCGACCCCCGGGCCACCTCGATCGAGGTCCCGGGGTAATTGGAGACCGTGACGTACCGCCCCGTCAGCCGGTTGAAGAGCGCGCTCTTCCCAACGTTCGGGGCGCCGACGAGGGCTACGCGCAACGGGTGCAGTATGGACACTCGATTTGAGGGCTGGTGCAGCATCGACCCTCGCTCATGAAGCTTTCCTAAAGGGTGCGTGAGGATTTCAGCCGCTTGAGCCGGAGCCGCTCTTCGCGCTCCCGTTCGTCGAGCGTGCGCCGCATCCCGGTGACCTCGGCGCGGAGGGCAGGAGCGAGCCGCCGCTCGAGCATGTTGACCTGGCGCGAGGTTTGCGCCAGCGCCTCGCCGAGACGCCGGATCAACATCTCGCGCGGTGCCGCGTCGAGCAGCAGGTCGGCGAGCCGCTCGAATTCGGCGGTCGCCTGGCCGGCGGCCGGCCCGGTGAGACCGGGAGCGGCGCCGCGGGCGGCCACGGTCCGGACCAACGGGGGCCTCGCGGTAATGCGCGAGATGATGATGCCCCACAGGGATCCGGGTTCGATCTCGACCACGACGTCGCGCCCCGGCCAGGAGAGCGCGCGCAACCCCGTCCGGCCGTGCAGCGCGAGGGCCCCGAGCAGCGGCGGGTAGGCGCGCGCCGTGGCGCCCGCGATCTCTGCTCGAGCATCGGCGGCCGGTCGCGCCAGACGGAACAGCTCGGCCACGAGCGCCTCGCGCTTCCGTCGCAGGAGCCCGGTGCCGCGAGTCACCTGTGCGAGGCGGCGCGCCGCCCGCAACAGGTTCATCCGCGTGGATGGCGTGCGTTCCATGTGGACTCGGCAATGCGCAGGAGGTCTTCTCGCGGCAGCGACTCGAGCAGCCGCCATCCGATGTCGATCGTCTCCGTGAGGGGGCGGCGTATGTCGCCCTGCTTGACCAGCTCCTGCTCGAATCGCTCCGCGAACGTCATCGCCCGGCGGTCGGCGGGCGCGAGGCCCGACTCGCCAACGATCGCGGCCATCTGGCGCGCGTCCCTGCCGCGCGTATACACGGCGTACAGCTGATCGGCCCACTCCCGATGTTCTGGGACGGTGCGCTCCGCGCCGATGCCGGCGTTCATGAGGCGCGAGAGCGACGGCAGCACGTCTACCGGCGGGAAGACACCACGGCGATGCAGCTCGCGGCTGAGCACGATCTGCCCCTCCGTGATGTATCCGGTGAGGTCGGGAATCGGATGTGTGATGTCGTCGTCGGGCATCGTGAGGATCGGGATCTGCGTGACGGATCCTTCGCGTCCCTTGACGACGCCGGCACGCTCGTAGATGCCGGCCAGGTCGGTGTACATGTAGCCCGGATAGCCCCGGCGTCCGGGGATCTCCTCGCGCGCGGTGGCGATCTCGCGCAACGCTTCGCAGTAGTGCGTCACGTCGGCGATCACGACGAGAACGTGCATGCCGACGTCGAACGCGAGATACTCGGCTTCGGCCAACGCGACGCGCGGGGCGAGGAGGCGCTCGATCGTGGGGTCACGCGTCTCGTTGAGGTACAGCACGCTGCGCTCGCGCGCCCCACTGGCCTCGACGCGCGCCATGAAGGCGTCGGTCTCACGGGCCGTGATGCCGATCCCAACGAACACGACGGCGAAAGGCTCTCCGCGCGGCGCGCGCGCGCCTTCGACGATGTGCGCCGCCAGCTCGAGGGCCGGCAGGCCTGGCCCCGAAAACACAGGCAATTTCTGACCGCGAACCAGCGTGTTCATGCCGTCGATGGCCGACACGCCGGTCTCAATGAAGTCGCGGGGGCGAGCGCGCCGCGCCGGGTTGAGCGGCGCGCCCCAGATCGGGCGGATAGCCTCTCCCACGGGCATCGGGAGGCCGTCCCTGGGCGCACCCATGCCGTTCAGTACGCGGCCCAGCAGCTCCCGGCCCACGACGATCGACGCCGCCTCGCCCGTGAGCGTCACCTCGGCGCGGGCCGGGGAGAGCCCCACCGTGTCTTCCAGGATCTGGACGACCGTGATTTCGTCGCCCGCGTCGATCACTTGGCCGCGGCGGGACGGCGCCCCGGGCGCCGTGATCTCGACCCATTCGCCGAGGGCCGCGCCCACGGTGTGCCGCAGAAAGAGCAGCGGCCCGGTGGCGCCCTGCGCCCCGTGGTAGCGGCGCGCGACGGGCAAGCCGGCGCTCACGCGGCGATCCTCGCGATCTCGGCCGCCGCCTCGGTGGCGCGCGCCTCGAACTCCGCGGGGGGCGCGCGCCGCACCGCCGCCAGCGCATGCCGCGCGGGGCCGAGGTCCAGCCGCTCGATCGCCGTCCCCTTGTCCAGCGCCGCCAACCCCGCGGCGTACAGCGCCTGCGCGAGCGCAGCGAGTCGATAGGTCTTGTGGACGGTGGAAAACGCGTCGTTGGGGTCGAACGCGCTCTGCGCCAGGACGGCGTCGCGGACGACGCGCGCCGCTTCGAGCAAGAGCCGGTCGCGGTCCTGCAAGGCTTCGGGGCCGACGAGGCCCGCGATCTCGCGCAGCTCCCGGTCGCGTTGCATCAGCTCGAGCGTGCGTTGCCGCAGCTCCGCCCAATCGGTCCCCGCTTGCTCCGCAAAGGCGGGCGCGGTCACGCCGGCGTACAGGCTGTAGCTCGTCTCCCAATCGACGGCGGGGAATTGGCGCTGGTGAGCGAGGGCGGGGTCCAGCGCCCACAGCGCGCCCACGACGCGCAGCGACGCCTGCGTCACCGGCTCGGAGAAATCTCCCCCCGGAGGCGAGACGGCGCTGATGAGGGTGACCGACCCCGTCCGCTCGGGCGCCCCAAGTGCCGCCACCCGCCCCGAGCGTTCATAGAACTTCCCGAGCCGGTTGCCGAGATAGGTCGGATAGCCCTCTTCGCCGGGCATCTCCTGCAGCCGCGCCCCGATTTCGCGCAGCGCTTCGGCCCAACGCGACAGGCTGTCGGCCATGACGGCGACGCGGTAGCCCATGTCGCGATAGTACTCGGCGATGGTGAGGCCGACGTACACCGACGCCTCGCGCGCCGCCACCGGCATGTTCGAGGTGTTCACCACCAAGACGGTCCGGTCCATGATCGACCGGCCGGTGCGCGGATCGACCAGTTGGGGAAACTCCTCGAGCACTTCGGCCATCTCGTTGCCGCGTTCGCCGCAGCCGACGTACACGATCACGTCGGCCTCGGCGAATTTCGCGAGCGACTGCTCGATCACGGTCTTCCCGGTCCCGAAACCCCCAGGCACGGCGACGCTGCCGCCCTCGGCGACCGGAAAGAGAAAGTCGAACACGCGTTGCCCCGTGACGAGCGGCCGGGCAGCCGGCAACCGGCGCGCGGCGGGCCGCGGTTGGCGCACCGGCCAATGATGACTGAGGTGAAGCGGTGTGCCGTCGCCGAGGGCGCCGATCGGTTCCACGACGCTGTAGGCGCCCCCGACGAGCTGCGCGATCGTTCCCGCTACGCCCGGAGGAACGAGGATCTGGTGCACGACCCCCGGGCGCTCTTCCACCGTTCCCAGCACATCGCCGCCCGAGACCCGATCACCGGGTCGGGCGCGCGGCGTGAAGTCCCAACGACGTCCGGCGTCGAGAGTGGCCGCCGCAATCCCGGGGGCGATGAAGTCCCCCGCCACCTCCGCCAGGCTCGCGAGCGGCCTTCCCACGCCGTCCAGCACGGCGCCGAGCAAGCCGGGCCCGAGGTGGATCGTGAGCGACTGCCCGGTGGGCGCCACGGGCTCCCCGAGCTGGAGGCCGGTCGTGTCTTCGTACACTTGGATCGTGGCGCGCTCGTCGTTGACCCGGATCACCTCGCCCAAGAGCCCCCGCGACCCGACCCGCACGAGCTCGTAAAGGGCGACGCCGGGCAACGGGGCGGCCTCGGCCAGGGCACCGCTCACGCGGATGATGCGCGGCGCCATCACTTGAGCCTCACACGGTATCCGATCACCTGCCGCAGCAATTCCACGATATAGCCCTCCGGGGTCTCCGCCCGCTCGCCCCACGTGGGCTCAGGAAACGGCACCACCATCGGCAGCGGGCGCCGGCCCAACCGGCGGCGCATGTCCTCCGGCAGGCCGTCGTACAGACCCTCTTCCATCAGGACCACGCCCACCTCGGGCCTGGTCAGCAGGTCTTGGAGACGTTCTCGACCCTGGTCGGCGGTCGCCGCGTCCACGGACTCGAGGCCGGCGAGCGCGAATCCGGCCCCAATCTCCGGGCGGCACAGGACGCGAACACCGTACGGCATCAGACAGACACCAGCGCCGCGGCAATGTCGGCGCGCGGCGCGCGCAGCATGACGCCCCAGATCACGCGCCGCAGGTCGAGCACTTCGGCGCGCAGGCGCAGGACATAGTGGAGGACCGACGCCGGCCCCGCGGGGTTTCGCCGGACGGCGACGTCCAGGACGGCGATTCGCTGACGCAGCAACGCCTCTTCGATCGCCGCCGGATCGTCGGCAGCCCGCGCGAACGCGTCCGCGATGGGGTCCGATGCGAACGCTGTTGCCAGGCGCCGCGCCGCAGCGCCCGCATCGGGCGCCGCCACGGCATCGCTGAAGGCCGCCAACGACAGGCGCCGTCCGCCGTCCACGAACGCCTGCTGCGGCGGAGCGTCGAGCTCGGCGCCGGCGAGCACGAGCGCGGTGCAGGCGTTCTCCAAGTCGATGGTCTCCCGCACGAACTCGATCAGCCCGCGGCTCTTCGCGGCGCGGGCGCCGCGCAGCGCCCGGGAGGCGAAGAGGGCGTTCAGGCGGTATTCGAGCCTGAGTAAGTCGGGTCGGGCGGCGGCCGCGTCCGGCAGCAGGGCCGGACCGTAGGCGCTCCCCCAAGCTGTGAGGAGAACGGCGACTGCGTTGGGAGTGGGCTGCCCGGCCAACTCCGCCAGTGCCCGCTCGGGCAGTCCCGGCGTCGGGATCAACCCTGCCAATCGCTCGTGCGTCGCCGCTCCGCGCACCGCGCCGCGGAGCAGCGCGCGCAGACTGCGCCGATCCTCATCCTCGAAAATCACCGCGAGCAGGGCATTGCGGTCACGGCCCCAAGCGGCCAGAACGCCCAGGCGCGTGGCGGCGATGCGTCGCACCGCCAACTCCAGGGTCTCCGGCGTCGCCGGCCCTTCGCCCGGGAGGAAGCCCCGGGCGCGCAACGCGTCGCCCAACGCGGCAAGATCCGGGGTGCGCGCCAGCGCGTCCAATTCGACGCGGCCGAGCAGATGGGTCGCGAGCCCGCGGGCCCGTGTCGCGAGGTCTTCCCATCGCGCCCTCACTTGGCACCTCCCAGCAACGCGAGTGCCTCGAGGGCCAGCCGGGGACGCAGGCGCAGGGCGCGGCCCTCGAGGGTTCCGTCGATCTCGAGCCCGCCGTCCGCCGCCTCGACCTTGAAGCCGGCGGCGATCCGCCGGTCGGCCTTGATGGCCAGCCGGCCATTGGTCCTTACGAGGCGCCGCATGTGGGGGGCGAGCGCCGGGGCGCAATGAACCACCGCCTTTTGCTCACCGGCGAAAGCGAGCTTATGAGCCACGTCCCGTGCGAGCGCCGCCCGATATTCTGGGGTGGCGGAGAGCGCCGGAAGCGTCGCCTGCAGCGCCGCGAAGAGCCGATCGAGCAGGTTGGCTCGTGCCAGGAGCGCGCGTTCACGTGCGACGCGGCGCGCGCCGGCGAGCGCGCGTTCCATGGCGGCGCGACCCTCCGCCTCCCGCAGGCCGAGGGCCACCTGGCGCCGGCGCGCGATGCGTTGCTCGGCTTGCGCCGTCAGGGCCGCCGCTTGGGTCCGCGCCTCGGCCGCCACCCGGCCGATCTCCACCTCGGCGGCGCGCTCCAGGCCGACGAGCAGCGCGTCGATCATCGGAACAGAATGGCGGCCGCCACCACGAATCCGAGGATCACCACGGTCTCCGGGATGGCGATCATGAGCACCGCGGTCGTGCTGAGCTCCGGCTTTTCCGCCAACGCCGCCGCGACGGCCGGCCCGATGCGTGATTGTGCCCACGCCGTCGCGAGCGCGGGGATTGCGATCGCAGCCGCGGCTGCGAGGGCGAGGTATACGGCCTCCATGTCTGCTCCTCTCTCTAGGCGCGCGGGCGCGCCGGGATCCAACGCCCGAACGGTTGATATCGCACGCCACCGGGACTGTAGAATTTTCCGAAGAACTCGACGTAATGCAGGCGCAGCGCATGTACCGTGGGGCTGAACAACGCGATCGCGAAATTCACCAGGTGGAACAGCAGCGCGAACAGGACTCCGACTGCGACGCTGCCGATCGCTCCGGCCATCCGGTTGGCCACGACGGCCAGCATCACGGATGCGACACCGAGCGCCATGATACGGGCGTAGGACAGGATGTTGCCGAGCGTCGACAAGAGTTCGATGGGCGCAACCACGCCCTCCAACAGGATTAGCAGAGGAAAGGCGACCAGGAGGCCGATGGCCGCCGGCGTAAAGAACCCCGCCGGCAGGACCTTCACCGCCGCCAGCAGGGCCAGGATGACCAGGATGATCATGACGCCCGACAAGCCGCGCCCCAGTGCCTGGCGCGGGTGGCGCCGAACGAGGCTCGCGACGCCCAAGCCCAGCCCGAGCAGGATGTGGACCGCGCCGAGCGCGACCGCCAGCAGCAGAAACGGCATCATCGCCTCGTGACGGTCGAACAGCATCGGGCGCAGACCGAGTTGACGGCTGCCGAAGTCGCCGAATATCTCGCCGAACAGGAACCCGGCGATGATCGAGAACAGCGCGCAGGGACCGATGATCTCTGAGACGTTGCGCAGCAGCGTGCCGTGCTTCGACATCCGGTGCAGGAGGAGCCCCAATCCGGCGAGCACGACTCCGTATCCGACATCGCCGACCATGAGTCCGAAGAAGGCCGGGAAGAACACGGCGACGAAAGGCGTCGGATCGATTGTGCCGTATCGCGGCAGCGGAAACACGTTCGTCAGGGTCTCGAACGGCCGGAACAGTCGAGGATTGGACAGCACCACCGGGGCCTCGTCCGACGCCCACTCCTCGGTGGAGACGGCGCTCACGGCCACGGCGTCCCCGAAGTCGGTGCGCATGCGGGCTTCCAGGGTCGCGCGCGAACGGGTGGGCACCCAACCCTCGAGCACAAACGCTCGCGGCGTCACGCCACTGAGCGGCAGTGCCTCGAGCTCGGCGAGCCGGTCGTGGACCGCCGCGCGTGCGCGCGCCAATTCGCCGCTGTGCTCGTGGCTGAGGTCCTGCTGCCGCTTCCGTGCTCCCTGCAATGCGCCGGGGATTTCCCCCAATCGCGCCAGCATCGCGGGGATCGCCGCGGTCAACGTTCCACCGCCGTACGCGGCGGGGACGGGGATCTCCTCCACCTGCGCCTGTGCGAGGAGCCCCTCGACCCGCGCGGCCGCCGGGGCGGCGACGATGATGAGCAGGGCGATCTCACCGGAGGCGAGGGGCTGCGTGTAGATCTCGAACTCATCCCCGATCGCCGCTGTGAGGGCGGCGCGCAGCTTGGGGATCGTCCCGGCGTCCGACCCGCGCACCAGCACGTGGTACGCCGTCGCGTTCGGCCAGCGCGCTTCCGCCTCGAGCAACGAGCGAAACGCGGAGAAGAACTGCTGATACTTGAGGATCAGCGCCTTCTCTTCTTCCAGAACGACCAACTGCAGGCGGAGGCGCTCCGCTTCGCGGCGCACGCGCCACGCAAGACGCGCCCAGCGCACCAGATCGCCGGGAGCCGCTCGCGATGCTGTGCGGAGCGGCTGGGTTGTGGTGACACGCAACTGCTCCAGTGCCGCGTCGATGTCGACGATCACGTCGAGCAGATGGCGCCGCTCGCGCTCTTCACGCGTCGCCAGATGCGCGCGCTCGAGCGGCTCGCCCGGCGGCACGGTGGGTGGCGCGAGGTGCAGCAGGCTCAGATCTTGAAGGGTGCGGAGCGCCTCTGGAAGCCGCTCCCGAGGACCGAGCACGCGCACCTTCGACATCTCGATGATCACGCAGCCCCCCCCACGAGAAACCGCTTGCCCAGCGCCCGGGCGATCGCGGCGAGTCGGTCCGGCGCGACGCGTTCGTACGCCTGCGCCTCACGGTCGGCCGTCTCCGCGATCTCCGCGGCGCGGCGCCTGCCCTCGTCGGCCAGACGCTCATCCAGGACCCGGGCCGCTTCCGCCAGCTGGGCCTCAAGGGTCGCTTCCGCCTGGTCGGCAGCCTGTTGCGCCTGCGCCACGACGCCCGCTCCCTCGGTGCGGGCCGCCTTCAGGCGCTCCTCCAGCCGCCTCTCCATCTCGAGGAGGCGGGCCAAGTCACCCTGCGGCGCTGTTTCGCGGCTCATGGGAGGTAAGTCTGGCATGGCGGTGGTCGGGTGAACGTGAACCAAGGATAAAGGTTTCTTCAGGAAGTCTTTCAGAGACCTACCGGTTCGCCACGCTAGCGTGAACCTCAAATCCGGCCGCGGGAGCGCGCGACATGTACTTCCCCACGTCCCACCCCTGGGCTCCAAACGAGTCTTTGGGCACCTACCTCGAAGGTCGCGGCGTCAGTCGCCGCGAATTCCTCGCCTACTGCGCAGAGATGACCGCCATCCTCGGCCTCGCCAGCGCGATGGCGCCACGCGTGGCGGAGGCGCTCGCGGCGATCAAGCGGCCCAGCGTGGTGTGGCTGTCGTTGCAGGAGTGCACCGGCTGCACCGAGTCGGTGTTGCGCACGGCGAGCCCCACGATCGGCGACCTCGTGTTGGATGTCGTATCGCTGGACTTCCAGGAGAACCTGATGGCGGCGGCGGGACATCAGGCCGAAGCGGCGCTACAGAAGGCGATTGCCGCCGGCAACTACCTCCTGGTGGTCACGGGCTCGGTCCCGCTCAACGACGGCGGCATCTATCTCACCGTCGCCGGTCGGACGGCCAAGACCATCCTCGAGGAAGCGGGCCGCGGCGCCAGCGCGGTGATTGCGGTCGGGGCCTGCGCGCATTGGGGCAACATTCAGGCGGCTCGGCCCAATCCCACGGGGGCCGTCGGCGTATCGCAGATCATCAAGAACAAGCCGGTCGTCAACATCGCCGGCTGTCCGCCCATTGGCGACGTGGTGACCGCGACCGTAGTGCACTATCTCACCTTTGGCCGCGTTCCCGAGCTCGACTACGACGGGCGTCCGCTCTTTGCCTACGGCGCGCGCATCCACGATCAATGCCCGAAGCGCGCGAACTTCGATGCCGGGCAGTTCGTCGAGACGTTCGACGATGAGGCCGCCCGCAAAGGCTGGTGCCTGTATCACGTGGGCTGCAAAGGCCCGGCGACCTTCTCGCCCTGCCCGATCTTCATGTGGAACAGCGGCACGAGCTGGCCGATCGGGGCGGGCCATCCCTGCATCGGTTGCACCGAAAGGAACTTCTGGGATACGATGACGCCCTTCTATGGTCGCCTCCCCAACGTCGCGGGCTTCGGCGTGGAGCGGTACGCCGACACGATCGGTGCGGCCTTGGCGGTGGGCGCGACCGCAGGCGTCGCGGCCCACGCGCTCGCCACCGGGATCCACCAAATGCGGGAACGGAGAAAGCAGCTCCCGGTGATCCAACCCGGCGAAAAGGGCGAAGACAAGAGCGAAGGAGGCGGCCATGGCCACCACTAGGGTCGTCGTCGATCCGATCACCCGGATCGAGGGCCATCTCCGCATCGAGGCCCAGGCCGAGAACGGGCGGATCACGAACGCCTGGGCGACGTCCACGCAGTTCCGCGGGATCGAGATCATCATGCAAGGGCGGGACCCGCGCGATGCCTGGGCGTTCACGCAGCGCATCTGCGGTGTCTGTACGGTGGTGCATGCGGTGGCGTCGTGTCGCGCCGTCGAAGACGCGCTCGACATCCGCATCCCCCCGAATGCGAATCTCATCCGGAACCTGATCCACGGGATGCAGTTCGTGCAGGACCACGTCATTCACTTCTATCACCTGCACGCGCTCGACTGGGTGGACGTAGTGAGCGCGCTCTCGGCCGACCCCGCGGCCACCTCGCGCCTCGCGGCATCGCTGTCGCCCTGGCCCAACAACTCGACCACGTACTTTGCCGAAGTGAAGAACCGGCTCAAGACGTTCGTC
>Ga0075421_100008245_pt1 | contig 12788 bp, 1 predicted proteins | sample SoiMetdeltSBSDD5_FD_75292 | JGI IMG/M metagenome (GOLD analysis project Ga0075421, IMG submission 75292) | Bulk soil microbial communities from a Populus tree surrounding site in Tennessee, USA - Soil MetaG P. deltoides SBSDD5 | ecosystem: Environmental > Terrestrial > Soil > Tree plantation... | reverse complement strand
TCTCCGCATTTGAGCTGACGGAGATCTGTAAACTCATCTCCTGTCCAGCCAAGTCCTACGGGGAAGTCGAGACGCCTCCGAGCTCGCTCGAGGGCTTCTCCTTTTTCCTGCCTCTCGGCCCCGATTCCAAGTTGTCTGCCGGGGTCTTCCTCTTTCGCCCCGGGGACTGGAAGCTCCGCCTCTTGGCCGTCGGCGGTCAGAGCCCTTCCTTTCCCTTCAATCTCGATGAGTTCCGCGAGGAGCACATCGACCTCGGGAGCGGGGTCATCGGCGACGAGCCTGGAGAAGGGGTCAACCTCCACTTCCAGGCGCCTCCGAACGTATGGGAATCCGCCCGGACCATCAAGCTCGATCTCGTCCTCACGAACCTCACAAAGAGCACTCCCCGCGAAGGCACTTTTACTTTCACGGACCTGGGGCGTGGCGATCTTCCCCGGCTGCGCCTCTGTCAGGGGCCGGACGAGGGCCCCGGGATGGGCTTCCAGAGGCGGACTTATCACCTGGGGGGCGATCGTAATTGGGCTTACTCGCTGGTTGCAGGCGATCTAGAGGGGGACGGCGATACCGATCTTTTCCTGAGCGATGCCGAAACTCTCGAGATCGTCAGCCTGATCAACCAGGGCCGCCGCCGGCTCGACTTCACCATCACGAGGCATCCGATTCCTGAAGTCGATTATGGGGAGCCAAATGCATTCGGGGGGGGCGATCTGGATGGCGACGGGGACTTCGACCTCGTGAAGGGTGTGGGTGACATCATGATCGTGCCGGGTTTGGGTGCGGCAGGCTTCGGCAGAGCTCGCATCTATCCCTCTATTCCGGGACTTCCTCTCTCCAGCTTCACGCTCGCCGATGTCAATGACGATGGGCATTTGGACCTTGTCTCCACGCTCTCTTTCGACCCCGGGGAACAGATCGGCATCTTCATGGGTGATGGCCTCGGAGGTTTTCGGGAGGGCCGAAGCTTCCCCGTCGATCTCGATGACTTCACATCGGGGATTGCGGCACAAGACTTCAATGGGGACGGTCTCATCGATATCGCTATTTACAGCAATTACCCCTCGGTCGAGAACCTCGTGATACTCATTGGGGATGGGCGCGGCAGCTTCGTCCAGCGCGCGCGCCGCGAAGATACGGGCCTTTCGATACGTAGGACAACTCGGCCCCTTCCACGCGTTGTCGCGAGGGATTTCGACGCCGATGGCGATGCAGACCTGGCGCTCACTCTGGGATATATGCATTATTCCGTGCTCATGAACCGGGGAGATGCGACATTCGTCGCGCCGCGCCTCGTAGAGACGAGTCGTTTTCCGGTTGGCTTCAACGCAGCGGACCTCGACTGCGACGGCGATCAGGACCTGGCCAACACCGGCATACTGCCTGAGGTGGTCAATCTGTACTTCAACGATGGCGAGGGCTCCTTCAGGCCCGGTGGGGAATTGACCCACGCGGGGACGTTTCCCATGGACCTTACCGCGACCGAGCTCGATGGGGATGGCGATGTGGATCTCGCCATCTCGGACAGGGACAGGATTTACCTCTACGAGAATCTGAAGATCAGACCGCCACGCCTCTCCGATCCCAGGCTCGACGTTATTGCCCAGGCGGCTCCCTCCGGACCATCAGGCCTCTCTCCCACGCCCTACGAGGGGGAAAGGGATAGGATCTCGGTAGGAGTCAGGCCCGGGGACAGGGGCTCCGCGACCTTCTACATTGCCATCGTCTCGCGGTTACCCTCGGCGGGCCCCGGAATCCATGCCTGGTCGCTCCTTGCTTCGGTCTCGGACGACCTCGAGATCACGGGTGTGACCACGAGCGGAACCGCCGCCGAAGATCCGGACTTCAGCTTGGCACACGAGGGAGAGCTGCTCGTAGCGGGCACGAGTGCGCCGCTGGGCCCCGGAATTCGCTCCATGGTTTTCCTCACGTTCGGGGACCCCGCGAGGACGCTACCACCCACCGGGACGGCCACCGTGCTCCGGGTCAGCGTTCGCACGCGGAACATCCTGGGACTGGGTGAATCCTTGCGGGGCCGCTTGACTTGGGCGGACGACCTCATGTTCCGGCAAACCGGGACGGAGGGCGCTGTCGGGCCTTACCACAATTTCGCCGTGGTCGCGGGAGAGCAGTACAGCTTTTGCGAGTGCCGCGGGCTGGATATCGACTTCTTGGCAATTGGGGTGATCGACGAAGAACGGGTGGGTCCCGGAATGAGCCTCGAGCTCGAAGGCGTCGATGGAGACGCTCTGCCTGAGCTTTGCAAATCCATTGAGTGTCCCAAGCCCATCCTTATAGGCGAGGCGTTGCCGGTCGAGACCCAGGGCCTCTCGCTCTTCCTACCCTTCGGACCGTTGCAGATACACGATTCCAGACGCGCGCGCGTCTTCTCCCCCGAGGACTGGGCGCTCGAGGTCTCGGATCCGAACGCTCCCAATCCGAAAGAGCCTCTCGTCAGGCTGACGGATTTCCGCGAGGAGCACCTCGAGCTCGGGAGCGAGATCCTGGGCGACCAGATAGGGGAGGGGATCAACTTGTTCTTCCCCCTCGACCCGAAGACCTGGTCCGGGATCGCGGACCGCCTGCTCACGTACCGGATCCGCAACCTCGGCGGCGGCACGCAGCAGGAGTTCAGTTCCACGGTGAGCCGTCTCGCTCGCGGAGGTCTGAACGTGTCCCGGCTTTGCGGCGTAAAGGAAGGGGAATCGAGGCTCGATGCGATCATCCAGGAGAAGCCGAGCGCCCCGGCGGGGCTCTCTTCCACGCTCTATGATGGGGAAGCCGAGGAGATCGCCGTCACTGTCTCTGCCGGGGACGTGGGTGAGGCGACCTTCTACGTCGCGCTCGTCTCGCAGCTCCCCACTGATGGCCCGGGGATTCAAGGCTGGGAGCTCTTCGCCGGCCTGAAGGGGGACCTCGAGCTCGCGAGCGTCACATCTGAGCGGACAGCCGCAGGCGGCGCAGAGCACCTCTTCTCTGCACCGGGCAAGCTCCGAGACGTGATGACCGGCGAGTCCCTCGGGCCCGGCTTCATGGCCGCAGCGACCCTCGGATCTCCCATGACGCTTCCCCCCGTTGGGACCGCGACCGTGCTCCGAGTGGTGGTTCGGACGCGGGAGCCGCTCCAACAAGGGGAGGAGATCCGCGGGCGCATCGACTGGGTCGACGGCGCACAGCTCGAGCAGACACTCGGGCGGGGGAATGCGTACGACAACGTAGTCAGCATCTACTCGGAAACCCATCGTCTCTGCACATGCCCGGGAGCGAGCCTCGTCTTCAAGGGGGACCTGACCGCTTCGGGGCGATTCCGGCGCGCGGATGCGAACGGTGACGGCGCCGTGGACATCAGCGATGCCGTGAGCACCCTGAACTACCTCTTCACGGGAGGTGCAGCCCCGACCTGCCTGGACGCTGCTGACGCGAACGACGATGCCAAGGTGGACATCTCGGATGCGGTGCGGACCCTGAACTTCCTCTTTCTGGGGGCACCCGAGCCTCCGGCCCCAGGACCGCTCGAGTGCGGCCCCGATCCCACCGCCGATGATCTCGGGGCATGCGCGATGTGCAGCACTCGGTGACCAAACACTTCGAATACCATCACCGGACCTTCATGCAAACCACGGTTGCTGCGCAGCCTTGAGTTTCACAAAGCTCTTTGCATGAACTTCGCGGTTCGTGGACGGTCCCACGGGTAACGGAGAGCAAGAGAGCCACTCCGCGCCCAAATCGCGCTCCGTACCCTTTCGCTACTCGCGATATCCGCTCCGATGATGCCGAGTTACAACCCCATAAGCCACGACTCACGCGCGACTTACAGCACCAGCCCCGGAGCGCTCTCTCGCCCCAGCATCAGGCCCCATCTCCCCCCACCCGCCTTCCCGGGCGAGTGCGGAATCTGCCCCCTACTTCCCCGTGCGCCCGATGATCATCCGGATCGCCCGCCACAGCCGGCTCTTCGTCCGGAGCACGTGCTCGAGCAGCCAGCCGCCCTTCTGGCGCTTGTTCAGGTTCTGGAGCTCGAGGGCCGCGCGCTCAGCGCTGATCCTGTCCGCGATGAGATCCTTGTAGATCCGGTTCGCCGTCTTCCTCCGCCTCACCGCATCGCCCGCGTCGACGAAGCCCTCGAGCGCCGCGATCCACTTCTCGAAGCGGCTCGACTCCTTCCGCACCGCGCCCAGCTTCTCTTTCAGCCGGTCCATCTCGAGCTCGTAGCTCGACTGGATCAGGGCGAGCTCCGCCTGGAAATGCTCGCTCTGCGCCACCGCCGACTTCTTCACGCGCTCGAGGGTCTCCTGCACGTGCTCCGCCGAGAGCACGCCGAACTCGTGAAACGCCGCGAGCGCCCGCAGCCCCTTCTCGGCCGTGGAGGGGTCGTTCGACGCGAGGAGATCGCAGGCCTTGTAGCAGGTGTCCCAGGCCTGCCACCGGTACACGAAGTCGAGGCCGGTCCCCTTGATGTTCTGGATCCCCATGACCCGGTTCAGGTAGCCCGGCGGCGTCGTCTCCGCGATCTGGTTCACGAGCTGCTCGCCGCTGATGTAGTAGTCCTCGACCACCACGAGCTTCCTCTGGAACCACTTCCAGAGGAGCTCGCGGAACTCCGCATCGAGGGGCTCCCGGTCCGCCTCCGAGGCCTGCTCGACGCGCAGGTGGAACTTCTCGAAGTCCTTGAAGTGCTCGAGGCTCTGCTCGTGATGCGAGATGATGGCGTCCAGGTTCTCCGTGAGCCCGGCGGCCGAGAGCTTCTGCCGTATCGCCTCCGGGGCATCGAGCGACTCCTCCAGCTCGTGGGCGAGCCCGGGGGGGAGGTCCTTCCCTGAGAGCATGGCCATGAGCCTCGCCGAGACGTGGGCCCTCTCCATGGGTTGCCGGAACCTGCGCGCCATCTCGCGGAGCACCGCCGCGGGCTTGTCGGCCGAGTCCTTGGGCCAGAGACTGATCGTGGGCGCGTACGCATCCCAGGACTGCCGTATGTACCCGACGAGGCCGTTCAGGTTTCCTCCGATGAGGAAGTGCCGGTCGGCGTAGATGTCCTCGACGAGGATGCGCGCGAAGACGCGCGAGCGCGGCACGCGGTCGGCCCTGTTGTTCACGACCGTGGTGATCCAGACGCCGGGCTCCGCGATGGGGTCCTGCACGTTGAAGCCGCAGCGGATCCAGTTGCTCAGGGTGCCGTGGCGCTCGTTCGCGGAGCAGCCGTTCGAGAACTGGAGCCTGCGATCGCGCACGCGGGCGATGGGCGAGGTCTTCAGGACCCCCAGGTCCGGCACCACCCTGTCCGCCATCTCCTTGATCGCGAAGTCCCGGTCGATCCCGAGCTCCTCCGAGAGCGCGAGGACGAGGGCGATGTTCGCCGGGTGCTCGTCGTACGGGAAGCGCTTCAGCATGTCCGGCGCGATGAGGCCCGGCTCGATCCAGGAGACCGAGCGAAGCGACGTCTTCAGCTTCTTCGCCTTCTCGACCAGGATCGGGAGCATCTGCTCCTCGGTCGTCACCGCCTTCGACTTCCCCGGCATGAAGATCGCGATCACGTCCGGGATGTCGATCCCAGCGGGACCCTGGAGATCCTCGTGGTCGGGGTAGGTGTTCGTGATCGTCGAGAGGTCGTCACGGACCCAGTGATGCTGGAGCACCTCGACGTAGGACGGCGTGAGCGCCATGCACTCCCAGAGGAAGACGTCCGCGCCGAGCCGCTCCGCGAGGCGGATCACGTTCCTCTGCTCCCAGATCGTCGCCTTGTCGTAGGACCGGAAGAGGAACATCTCGCGCGTCTTCGCGAACGCGTGCGCGTAGAGGAACATGGCCTCGCACCCGGTCGTCTTCGACACGACCCCGTATCCGAGCGCGTTGAAGAGGGCCGCCTTGAGTCGCTCCGTCCCGGACTTCCCGCGCGTCCCCCACCCGCCCACGACGAGCGGGATCCGCTTCCGCCACGCCTTCACGGTGGCGCCCGCGTAGATGTGTCGCCCCACGAAGAGGGAGCAGGCCGCGAGCGTGAAGAGGCCGAGCTCGAAGATCGTGTTGTCGTAGACGGAAACGAAGTAGTCGCGGAAGCGGCTCCAGAGCTCGTCCGTCCCCGGCCAGGGAAGCACCGCGGGGAAGAAGCGGGTGACCGCGGAGTCCACCGAGCTTCGCTCCTCGCCGCGCTCGTGCGGCCGGAAGCGCACCTCGTATCCGAGGTCGGACAGCGCCCTTAGATAGGTCGACGGGCTCTCCTGGAGCTGGCTCCTCCAGTTCCGGAGCTTCGCGATGCCGGCGAAGCCGCTCGTGATCGAGAGAAAGGCCCGCAGCCTGCGCCGAAGACCCCGGGGCGGCGCGAGCTCCGTGACGCCCTCGCTCGTGAAGATCTTGACCGGCCCCGCGGAGGTCCTCCGCGTCAGCGTGGAGAGCGCCTCGTCGAGGAGGGGCACGTAGGGCCGCCATCCGCCCTCCTCCGCGAGGAAGAGGGGCTCGCCGGGGACACGCGTCTCCGCGAGCTCGGAGAGGATCGTCGATGGCGCCCGCAGCCCCCCGGGGAACTTCCGCCCGATCGTGTGCTGGAAGGCCTGCCGCTTGTCCGGCGACGGGTTCCTGAGCTCGTGGAGGAAGCGCCAGCCCCGGAAGCCGAAGACGTGGCCCCTCGTGATGCGCGGCCCCTTCGGCGTGACCTCCACATCGAAGCCGTAGTCCGTCTGCCCGAGAACCGAGAGCACCCTCCCCGCCCTCTCCTCGTCGTCCCCGAGAGACCCCGCCGGGAGCACCCGGGACTTCCCCGGGAGAAGGCCCGCGAGCCGCGATTCGAGGCCTGCCTTGATGGCCCGCGCGGCGGCATCGCACTCGCACCAGATCCTCTCGCGAGCGCCGGCGGCCCACCGCCGCACGGGGAGAAGCGCCGCACCCGTGTGGAGCTTCTCGAGCGCGGGGACGACGCCATCCCTCCACGATGCGAGGAACGGGGATCCGCGCTCCGCGAGATCGACGGCGCCCTCGGCGGCGACGTGGCCCCCCACCCTGAGGACGAAGGAGTCCGTTTCCGCTCCGAGCGACTCCACCACCATCGCGAGCACCGTTTCCTCGAGCTCGCGTCGCACGAGCGCCCGGAGCGCGACGAGGAGCGCCGCGGCGCGCACCTGGGGCGACTCGTCGCGGATGGCGAGCGCCCGGAGCCACTCGGCCGTGATCCCGGCGGGAGCCTTCTCCAGGGCCGCGCCGAGCCCCTGGCGGACGAAGGGGCTCGGGTCGGCCGCGACAACGGGCAGGAGCTCGACGAGAGCGGGGTGCTCCGCGAGGTGGGCTCCGAGGATCTTCACCGCGTGCTTCCGCACGAACACATCGTCTCCGCCTCCCGGCTTCCCGAGGCGCTGGGCGAGCACCTTGAGCAGCGACTCGGGCGAAAGGGTCTCGAGCAAGCTCAACGCCTCGCACTGGAGCCAGACCTCGAGCCGGGGATGCATGGCCGAGCGGTAGATGAACTGGAGCGTCCTCTCGTCGACGCTGCGCTCCTGGATCTTCGCGGGCAGCGCGCGCAGCGCGCGCGAGAGCGAGCGGAACGCGGAGATCGAGACGCGGCTGTCGCCGTCGTAGGCGAAGAAGGCCTTCAGCGTCGACTCGAGATCGAGGGCGCTCCAGGTCTCCCGCAGGTCCGATCCGGGCGGCTGGCTCTCGAGGACCTGCCTCGCGATGGCGCCGAGGCGCTCGAGGTGGAAGCTCATCTTCCTCTCGGTGAGGAAGATCTTCCGCGAGCACCTCTCGGAGATCGCGTCGTGGCCGAACCAGCGCGAGAACGCCTTCCGGTCCTCGCGGAGCTCGAGCCTCGTGGCGCCGAGGTCCCGCGCGAAGTCGAGGATCCGCCGCTCTTTCTCCTCCATCCCGGAGGCCCGCGAGTACGCCTTGGCGTAATCGGCGAAGCGCTTCCGGAGCGAGAACACGGACTCGAGCTCGTCATCGACGAGGCGCCGGATGGACTCGAAGAGCCTCCGGAGCACGGGGGGCGGCAGGAGCGGCGCGGCGTCGGACGATCCCGGCGAGGGGGGCTCCGGATCGAGGGCCTCCTGGTCTCTCCCCTCCTCGACGCGGATGGCGCTCTCCACGAGCTCCTCCACGAGCCTGCGGTCGAGCTTCCGCTCGTACTCGTTGAGGCCGGAGGCGATCGCCTCCTCCATCGCTTTCCGCATCACCGGACCTCCTCGATGCGGTTTTCCCGGTCGAGGGGGATCCGCGCCGCGCGAAGCGGAGAGAAGTCGATGGCTCCCGGACGGAAGTCTCTGTACCCCCGCCCGCGGCTCCAGTGCCACGCGAGGAACACCTGGCCGGAGGTCTCCCCCTCGGTGAGGTCCTGGAGGATCTCGCAGCCTGCCTCGAGCCTGTCCGACGGGGACGCCCAGAGGTCGGTGTAGACCGCGAAGCCGATGGCCTGCCTCAGCCTCTGGTCGCTCCGGTCGGAGTCCTCGAAGAACTCCGTCGCCTGGAAGTGGACATCGAGCTGGAATCCCTCCCAGTACTGCTTCCATCCCACGACCCCGGTGACGTGATCCGGGTCCAGCGGGTTCATGTCCTCGTTCGAGGTCACAGAGCCCCGGATCCAGAGCTCGGAGTCGAGCCAGGGCCGCCAGCCAGCCGATTCCGAAAGGACGAGGCCGTGGCGGTGGTCGTTCTTGTACTCCGTGAAGACATCGGGGTCGATGTCGCCCGGCCTGTAGTCATCCGAATCCTCGAGGCTGAGGACGCGACCGAAGAGCGCGACCGAGGGCATGTGATACGCGGTGAGCCCCAGCCCGAAGCGCCGGCTCATGGACCCGCGGAGGGTCGCGGAGGTCTCGGCGGGGCCGTCGAACTCCGCGGAGCCGCCATCGGGCCACTGGATGAAGCCCGTCGCCGCGAGTCGCAGCGCCGCCGGAAACCAGCGTGGCTCGTGCAGAATCTCCTCGCGGATGCCGAGCGCGGGACCTCCTCGCTCGTGAGCCCGCGCGAGGAGGGCGGTCTCGAACCACGTGGAGGAGAGCTCGTCGAAGAGACGGTGCGCTCCCTCGAGCTGGAGGTACTGGTTCGCGCCGGGCGATCCCTCGTCCTCGTCGAAGAGCCTCACGCGACGGCCGGCGAGCTCGAGGGAAAGCGTCCCGTCCTCGTGGCCTCCGAGATGGAACGCATCCGAGACCAGGATCCCCGGAGGCTCCGATCGCTCCTCGAGAGCGGCGAGCGGCGCCTCCACGGCGGGGATCGGCTCCCGGGGCTCCACGGGCCGCGGCGCCTTCTCGGGACCCGTCTCGGCGCGCTCGAAGATCCGGAAGAGCCCCTCGTCCCTCCCCTCGGCCGGCAGGAAGGAGAGCTCGTGGAAGCCCTCGGGCACCTCCCGGTACGTCGTGTACGTGGAGCCGTCCCGCAGCTCGTCCGCGCGGATCCATGCCGGACCCTCGATGACCGCGCGGACGGGCCTCTCCCGCGTGGCGAGGAAGTAGAGCCTCTTCTCGCCGGCCTCGCTCCAGGCGGGCTCGCCCGCACCGCCCTTCGCCGTTTCGCCTTCTCCTCGAGGGGGCGCCGGGGAGACCTCCCGCACCCGCACGCGGAGGAAGTGATTCGCGACGGGCTCCTCGATCCAGAGCCTCACCGCGTGGTCGCCCTCGGGGACGAGGAGCTCGACCTTGCGCGAGTCCTGCTCCGGACCGAGCCGCACCTCGCGAGGCTCGCCGTCGTCGAGCTGGTAGAGGGCCGCGACCGACTCGCGGGGGAGGAACTCCACCGTGTCGAGCCTGAGCTCGATCTCGAGGACGATGGGCCTTCCCGTCGCGAGGGAGAGCCCGAGCCGGTTCCCTCCCGCGACCAGGCGCTCGTCTGCCCGGAACGGGGAAAGCAGGGCCTTCCGCACGCGGAGCTCGGGGGCCTCGGGAGATGACGGAGGTACGTCCACGCGGCGCATGCCCGCGCTGTCCCGCACGGAGGCGATGGGCATCCAGTCCGTGCCGCGCACGAGCCGGAGGAAGAGCCCGCCGATCCCGGGGACTCGGTGATGCCTGCGATAGGTCGACTCCCCCGCCGCGCGCGCGGTCCTTCGAAGCGCCTCGTCGCTCTCGGCGATATGCGTGAGGATGGCCAGCCTGCGGCGCAGGTCCTGCGGCACAGGCCCGGCGGGCATCCGGATGATGTCGGATGCCCTTCCCTTCGCGAGGAGCGCGGCCTCGAGGACCGCGACGGGAAGACCGGGCAACGACAGGGGGTCCGGATCCACGCCCAGTCGCGCCCTGGCGAGGAGCGCCTCCTCCGCGCGCACGCCCGGGCTCCTGCCGCTCGCGATCTCCTCGAGGCCGGCGCGCAGCCCGGGGTCGGCAGGATCCCCGCCCCCCCGGAGCGCCATGCGCGCGGCGAGGACCGGCTCCATGTCGCCGCGGCGCCACGGCGCCGGGGCATCGAGCGCATCGAGCGGCACGAGCGGGACCCCGGCCGCGGCGCCGTCCGCGCGGACGAGGACGGCGCTGCCGGCTGCGTCCCGGCCCGAGAGCGGGTCCCCGCCGCTCTTCCGGAGCGCCTGGCGGAGCGTGAAGGGCGAGAGAGGGGGGAGGATGCCCGTCACGATCTCGGGCTCCTCGACGAGGACGCGCGCGAGGAGGTCCATCCCGGGCGCGAGGACCTCGAGACGGCGGACTCCGGCGCCGATCCTCACATCGGCGATCACCTTTCTCCCCGGCCGCGCGCCATCGATGCCGGAGACCTCGATCCCCGGAGCGGGGACGTTCGCGGTGATCGGGACCACGCGGAGGAGCCCGTCCTCGCGAACCTCGAGCCAGCCCTCGCGGGCGCCGGCGGAACGGTGAATGGGGCGCGCCTCGATCCGGATCGTGGCCGGTCCCGCGGCCTCGAAGACGAGCGGGCGCGAGGGGCGCGCGAGATAGAAGCGCTCGAGGAGGCGCCGCGCGACGCTCCGGCACGGGGCGAAGCCCGCGTGGTCGAGGACGAGGGCCGGATCCTCGACCCATCGACGGGGTCCGGGGTAGACCGCCTGCCATTCTTCCCAGCTCAGCACGGACCGCGCCCTCCGTCCGGGATCATCGCTCGCGAGACCTTCCCGAATGGCGAGCGCGCGCCGGAGCACGCGCTCGAGCTCCCGCCCGCGGGATCCTCCGGAGGCGAGGTTCCGTAGGGCCGCGTCGGTATTCCAGGCGCAGGCCTCGCGGACTCCCTTCCAGTAGTGCCAGTCCTCGAGGTCCGGCAACGCCTCGAGGGCTCCATCGAAGACGGACCAGCGCCTCAGGCTCGCCGCGGCCCGGAGGATGACCTCGAGGGGCCGCTCCTCGAGTGGGAGTCCCCCCGCCAGGACGAGCGCCATCTCGCGCGCGCCATCATCCGCGAGGGCCTCCGCGAGGCGTCGGAGCACCTCGGGGTCCTCGTGGTCGAGAGCCGCCCATGCGAGCGGGCCGATGACATCGCCGGGATCATCGGACTCGCGCTCGTGCTCGAGGAGAAGGTCGAAGACTTCGTGGCGGAGCTTCTCGTCTTTCGCCTCGAGCGAGGTTCCCCGGAGCTGCGCTCCGGCCAGGAATCGCTCGCCGAGACCCTCGAGCGCCCGGATCACGCCGAGCCGCGCCGCGCGACGGTCGTCCGGGGAGCGCGCATCGAGCGCGAGCGCCCTCGCCTCGAGCGCGGGCAGCCAGTCGCTGCTCTCCTCGAGGGCCTCGACGGCTCCGGCCGCCGCCGCGCCCTTCGGCGCGGTATTCTCGGCAGCCTTCGGCGCGGTGTTCTCGGCGCCGTTCCGCGCGATGTCATCGGCACCACGCGGCGGGCTCGAGCCCCTCACGAAGCCGTCCCTCGCCTCGCCGAGGAGCCGGAAGAGCGGCGCGTAGCCGGTCAGCAGCTCGCGCAGAGGCTCTTCCCCATCCGACGCAGCCTCGCCGCGGGGCGGCCCGTCCGCGCGGGACCATGCATCGAGGGCGGTCCGGAGCGGGCTCGAGCCGGGATCCTCGAGCCGGAGCGCGCGGAGCGCGGCGGTTCGCTCGGCGTCCGTGGCCGCGCGCGGCTCCTCCGTGAGGTACTGGAGAGCAGCCCGCGAGGGCGCCCCGGGCCCGTCGCTCCAGACGCGGATCCGGGTCGCCTCGCGCGGCAGCGGGATCTCGGCGGTCGTGACCTCCACGATGGGGGCCGGGGTCCGGAAGGCGCCGAACGGGCCGGAGAACGTGGACGGGGCGAAGCGCGGGAAGAGCTCGCGGAGGGCCGCGAGCGCCGCGTCCGCCCGGAGCGGGGCCGCCGCATCCCTCGGGGCCGCGCGCGCGGGATCGAAGCGGAGCCGCGAGGGGGGGCCGTCGTCGATCTCGACGAGGAGATCGCAGCGGTCTCCGGGACGCGACGTGTCGACGGCGACGCGGAGGATGGACGGAGCGAAGCGCTCGGGGATACGGTAGAGGAGAGAGGACTCGCGGTCCGGCGGCAGATCGATGAAGAAGCCCGGCGAGAAGCCATCGAGCGCCTCGCCAAGGTGCTCCTCGAGAACGGAGCTCTCCACATCATCCCCGGGCATCGCGAGCCGGCGCGCCACGAACCAGCAGAACGACTGCGAAGAAGGTACGGGCTTGTCGGCGGGCGCGATGCTCCTGTACCTCGTGTGGCGACGGAAGGCATCGATCGCGCAGGCTCTCGTCTCCGGCGGCAGGGCCACGCGCAGGGCGAGGTCGCGGCAGTACATGGCGGCGAGGAGCGCGCTATCGGCCCTCCGGATGTCCCGGAAGAGCGACGCGATGTCCGCCGGGCTCGGAGCGATCGTCCCGGCATCGGCGAGGCCTTCTCTCACGGCCTTTACCCTCTCCCGCTCCCCCTCCCGGTCTTCTTCCCCT
>Ga0075421_100008243_pt1 | contig 12789 bp, 12 predicted proteins | sample SoiMetdeltSBSDD5_FD_75292 | JGI IMG/M metagenome (GOLD analysis project Ga0075421, IMG submission 75292) | Bulk soil microbial communities from a Populus tree surrounding site in Tennessee, USA - Soil MetaG P. deltoides SBSDD5 | ecosystem: Environmental > Terrestrial > Soil > Tree plantation... | reverse complement strand
GGATCGCTCCGGCCGTAAAGCGTTTTCAGTCAGCAAACTAAATTTCTTACCTGCTTGCGAGCCAATCAGAGCCGTGACCGTCAGAGTCTGTGTGAAAAGACGCATGACGAACAAGCTAAAGCTTGTTCCACAGTGGTTGCAATACCTTGATTTGACATTGTGGAACAAGCTTTAGCTTGTTCGTCATGCGTCCTTTCACACAGGACTCGTCAGGGAGCGGAGACCAGCAAGCTAACCCCTATCTACGAGGTTCAGCAGCCTCCGCCTTCGGCTTCCGATAAGCCTTAATCCCCTCCGCAATCACCGGCAACACTGACAGGAAAATAATCAGCAGGATCACCTTCTCCAGATGCTGCTTGATCAGCGGCACGCCTCCGAGCACATATCCGAGCATCGTCATCCCGAACACCCATCCGATTCCGCCAAATATGTTGAACATCAGGAAGCGTCCATAGTCCATCTTCCCCACGCCGGCGATGAACGGCGCAAACGTCCGGATGATCGGCACGAAGCGCGCATAGATGATCGTTTTTCCGCCATGCTTCTCGTAGAAAAGGCGGGTACGCTCGACGTACTCTTGCCGGAACAGGCGCGAATCCGGCCGGCTGAAAATCTTCGGACCTGTTTTCCGGCCCAGCATGTACCCGAACGTATCTCCGAGTATCGCCGCCGCCATCAGGACGATGTTTACCGGAACAATTTCGAGATTCCCCGCGCCGGCAATGGTCCCGATGAGAAAAAGCAGCGAATCACCGGGCAGGAAGAACCCCACCAGCAGCCCGGTCTCGGCGAACACGATCGCGAAAAGCACGGCATAGCCGATCCAACTGTTAAAGAAGGGCGCCAGCAGGCGGAGCAACTCTTCGGGATTGGTGACGGTGCGGACCGCCTCGAGTATGCTGCTCATCCGGAGTCTCGGGAGCTAGCCGCGATAATTCGTCGTGAGCCGCTTCAAAACTTCGGAATGGATCTTGATCTTGCCCTCTTTGGTCAGTTGCTGGCGAAGTCCGTCTTCGAAGAGCGCGTTTCTTTCCCGGGCTTTGGTGCGTTTGATTTCGTCACGGATGCTATCAGACTGGGTCGCGAGCTCCGCGATATTCGCCGGAGTCCTCGCCACCACTTTGCCGACCACCCGATAGGTTCCGATCAGGGTCGGCCCGAAAACCGTCCCCACCGGTTTGGTAAACGTTTCCGGGATGGCGTCGGGCGAGCTCAGACCTTCGATCGTGCCGTTTCTCGCAAATTCGGGCGTCGTCACCGCCTCCAAGCCCATGGACTGCGCCGCTTTCTTCACGTCACCATTCAGTTCCTTGACCTTGGCCGCGAGTTGGATCGCTCTTTGCTCCACAAGACGTTGGGTCTTTTCCTGCAGCAGACTCGGACGAATCTGGCTCTGAGCTTCTTCAAAAGTAGCCGGATGCGTCGGGAAAATGTCGGTGACCACCGCGATGATCGTCCGATTGCCAGGCGCGGCCACCGCCGGGGATACTTCACCCTTCTTCAGTGATGCGATGGCGCTCTCGAAATCCTGATTCACGCCGATTTCCGGTATCGGGTCGCCCGCCCCAGCCTTCTCCACGTCCACCACCTTCAGCCGATACTGAGCGGCGATCTGGTCCACCTGCTGGGGATTCTTCCTCAGTGCAGCCATGGCGTTATCGATTGTCGCCTGCGCCTGTTGCTGCCCGACCTGTGTCTTCAGCTCGGTTGTCAACTCCGCTTTCACCTCGTCGAGCGACTTCAGATGAGCCTGCTGTATTTCCAGCGCCTGAATGATGTGATACCCGTACTGTGTCTTGACCAGGCCGCTGATCTCGTTCGGCTTCAGCCCGAACAGCGCCTTTTCGAACTCCGCCACCGTTTGTTGCCGCACAACCCAGTCAAGATCCCCGCCTTTGTCTTTGGAGCCGGGATCCTCGGAATTCTTCTTCGCCAGCTCGGCGAAATTCCCGCCTGCCTTCACCTGCTTCAAAACATCCTCGGCCTTGGCCTTGATCTTGGCTTCCTCCTCCGCCGGCTTGCCCGTCGTCATGAAGAGAATGTGCCGCGCCTTCACCCGTTCCGGCGTTCGGTAGCGATCTTTATTCTGGTCGTAGGCGCGGCGCAGCTGCTCGTCGGAGATCGTGGTGGACTCGGCGGCGCTGGCCGGATCGAACACGACCAGCTTCAATCCGCGCTTTTCCGGGACGCGGAAGTTCACTTTATTCTTTTCGTAGTAAGCCTGCATCTCCTCCGGCGAAACCTTCACTTCGGCGATGATCTTGTCCGGGGCTACCTTCACGTATTCGATGGCCGACTTCTCGTTTCTCAACCGGAATTCCTGCTCGATGTCGGCTTTGGAAACGACCGTACTTTCGAGAACCACGCTACGGAAACGGTTCAGCAGCAGTTGCTCGGACATATAGTGCTCAAAGTCCGGGATCGTCATATCCTGCTGCGCCAGCATCGCGGCGTAAGCTTCCCTCCCTACAAATTTGCCGTCCGGAAACATCTGGGGCATCGCCTCGCGAATAGCTTTCGCCGTATCGGCTTCGGTGACCCGCATCCCCATGCGGCTCGCTTCGTAGATCATCGCCTTCTCATTGATCATCTGATCGATAATCTGCGGGACCATATGGGTCATCATCTCCGGCGGCATCTGGCGCTGTCGCGTCGCCGCCCGGATTGCCAATTGGACGTCGCGCGTAGTGACTTTGCCGTCGCCGACATCGGCTACCACTGTGTCGGTGCTGGAAGTATCGGAGCCGCCGTATCCCGGAATCAGGTAGGCGACCATGGAAAGGGCCACCAGCGATAGCAAAGCCGTGAGGAAAATACGCACAGCCTTGTCGCGGCTGCGGAACAGATCGAACATGTGATGAAAATCTCCTAAGGTCTAAATTTAATTATAGCGAACAGGCCTGCTAAAATCAGAAGGATGGCGGCCAAGACACTCCTGACATTGGAGCAATTTGAACGGCTTCCCGACGACGGCCTTCGCCATGAGTTGGATGAGGGGGAGCTTGTCTCGATGCCGCCCACCTTTACATTGCATGGAAAAGTCCTGATAGTGACCTCGTCGCTATTGTTCAACTTTGTGCGGCCGCGATCACTAGGACTCGTAGTAAGCGATGTAGGTTTTCAGTTGTCCGCCGATACGTTGCGAGCCCCGGATATCGCCTTCATCAAGGCGGACCGTGTCCCCAGCCTCGACTTGGAACGCCGCTTTCAAGGCGCTCCGGATCTGGCAATCGAAATCATCTCTCCCTCAGAAACGGCCGCCGGCATCGCGCATAAAGTCAGGCAGTATCTCCACGCCGGAGCGATTGTCTGGGTTCTGTATCCCAAGGACCGTTCGGCGCATGTGTTCGACTCCGCCAAAACCGCCCGGATTCTCGAAGGGGACGATCTGCTTGACGCTCCCGCCCTATTGCCCGGTTTCTCGGTTCGCGTCAGCGAGTTTTTCGCCTAGGGCGAACTCAGCCGCGCTGCCACCATCGCCCCTGGGTCAGTCTGGAAGGCGAGAATCTCTTTGCCGCCATTGACAAGAAATCCCCGCATTGTCATCGGGGCCTGGCCCGCGTCCAATAATTGAAAGTGTACCGAGCAGTCGCTCTCTATTCGAAAACTACCATTCTCGGTCGTGTCGAGCGTGCCTTCGACTGACACTGTGCGCCGAACTTGCCCCGGCTGCATCGGCGTCGTGCTGCCAGACAGAGTAAATTTGTAGCTCTTTTTGAGATCCGCCGCCGAGCACTTGTCGGGCATCTTTTGCATAATGCCCCGTTGCGCGCCGCCGGGATCGGTTTGCCGGAACTGCACGCGCGTTCCATCGCTCGAAAGGGTTCCACTAAAATTCTGGAAGCCGCCCGAATCATCCTGCAGCTTCCAGGTGACCGAGCAATCCGATTTCGCCTCGTAGCTGCCTGTGACGGGATTCCCCAGAAGGAATCCATCGAAAGTGGCGGATGCCGTTCCGCTTATGTTGCCACGTCCGTCGAAGACAAGCTTGCCCAAACTGGCGGTCGGTTTCGCCGTCCCGGAAATACTGGTCGAACCTGACAATTGAAACGCATAAGCACCCGCCACGTCCGTTGGATTGCAGACCGCAGCCTGCGCCGCCACACCCGACAACAACATCACAAAGCATTTGGTGTGCATAATTTGCGATGGAAGCACATTTACAACCAAACTACAGCTTCTGGTGCTCCTTCAACAGGCACCGATCCATCACGACCACGAGCCCTGCGGTCCGTGCCCGCGCCGCGGCCGCTTCATGCACGACGCCTTCCTGCATCCAGACCGCTTTCGCTCCAATCCGAATCGCCGCATCCACAATTTCGGGCACAGCCTCGGATCGCCGAAAAATATTCACGATCGCCACGGGTTCCGGTACAGCGTCCAGTGTCGAATAGCACTTCTCCCCGAGCACTTCGCCCACCCCTGGATTCACCGGAATAATCCGGTATCCCTCGCGCTGCATGTACTCCGACACCCCGTAGCTCGGCCGCCATCGCTTGTTCGACAGTCCCACGACCGCGATCGTCCGCGCTGTCCGCAGCAACTCGGCGATGGTCGAGGATTCACTCATGTCCGTTTCCTTTGCCGCGTCAGACGGCGAAATCGCTCGATCTCTTCCGGACTCAAATGCCGAAACTCGCCCGGTTTCAGTGGACCCAGCTCCAAAAATCCGATCTTCACCCGCTTCAGCTTCTCCACGAGCCGTCCGAAGTGCTTGAACATCACACGTATTTGATTCTTTCGCCCCTCGTTTAGTCGCACCTCGTACCAGGGATTCACCGCGCGCCGGATCATCTTGAGCCCAGCCGGCGCCGTCATCCGGCCTTCCATCGGCACGCCGTGTCGAAACTGCTCCTCCTGCTCACTGGTCAGCAGGCCGTTCACCTTGACAAGATACGTCTTCGGAATATTCGATGATGCCGATGTCAGCCCATTGGCGAGGTCGCCGTCATTGGTGAACAGCAGCAGCCCTTCGCTGTGATAGTCCAGCCGGCCCACGGGAAACACGCGCTCTTTGAGCCCGTGAATCAGATCCATCACCGTCGGTCGGCCTTCTGGATCGCTCACCGTCGTCATGAAATTCACCGGCTTATTCAGCGCAATGTAGATCATCCGCCGCGGCGCGTGGAGCAGTTTGCCGTCGACTTTGATGTGGTCCCGTTCAAGATCGGCCTTTGAGCCGAGCTCGGTAACAGCGGCTCCATTCACCGTGACGCGCCCTTCGACAATCAGGGTTTCCGCTTTGCGCCGCGACGTCACACCGGCGCGGGAAAGGATCTTCTGCAGCCGTTCCTCGGCCATTACTGCTCGCCGTCCGAGTCTGCGACCGCCTCGCGTGGGGTCTCGGGGTCAGCGTCCGGCATCGACAGGCGGCGGATCTCTTCAAATTCCTTGAGCGACGGCAGCTCGCTCAAGTCTTTCAGTCCGAACTGAATCAGGAATTCCTTGGTCGTCTTGTAGAGAACCGGTCTTCCGATGACATTCTTGCGTCCTGCCGCAGCGATCAGCCGCCGCTCGAGCAATGTTTTCAGGACGCCGGCCCCTTGCACACCGCGAATTTCCATCACCTCCGGAGAAGTGACCGGCTGCTTATACGCGATGACCGCCAGCGTCTCGAGCGACGCCAGCGACAGCTTCAGTGGAGGCTTCAGGCTCTTGACGAAATTGCGAACCGCGTCATGGTGCTCGGCCTTGGTCGCCATCTTGTAACCGCCGGCGATTTCCCGGATCGTCACGCCGTGTTCGGGTTTCTCATACTCGGCGGCCATCTCCGCCAGCAGCCGTTCCACCACATCCGGCCCAACTCCCAGCGCAATCGAGATCTGTGTTTTCGTCAGCGGTTCCTCGGTCACGTAAACGATCGCTTCGAGTACCGCTCTAAGCTGACTATCCGCCTCCGATGGCTGCTCCGATGTCGCGTCGCTTGAAGGCAGCAGATCGTCCGCCGACACCGCGGGAAGCGATTCCGGTATCCTGTTCTCACTCTCTTCCATTCCGGTTACTTGTAATCCTTTTCTACGTGGGTATTGTCCTGCTCGGCGATGGCTTCCTCAAACCGGGCCTGCTTCTTCAGCGCGATCTCGCCAAACGCTTCCGTCTGGACCAGAGAAACCGCCTGCCGGCGTACCAGTTCCAGAACCGCGAGGAACATGGAGATCATCGCCCGTACACTGCGCTGGCGCTCGAAAAGAGCCAGGATCGGCAAGGTCTCGTTCGCCCCGCTCCTTCGCAGTAGGGAGGTGAGATGCAGAATCATGTCCGGCACACTGACATCGTCGGTAGAGACTTCATAGATCGGCCGGTTTTTGACGCGATCCAGAATCTCGCCAAACGCCTTCACCAGGTCGAATAAGGTGACCGACAGGCCGGGGTCTTCCTCCTCCGCGAGATACTGCTGGATCTGCGGATTCGACCAGACGTTCTCCTCGATCTGCCGTTTCTGATGCAGCATCTGCGCCGCGTTTTTGAATCGTTCGTGCTCGAGAAGACGATCCACCAGCTCGCGCCTGGGGTCTTCTTCCGGAGCGATCTTCTGCAGCTCCGGATCCACCGGCAGAAGCATTTTCGACTTGATATGGATCAAGGTCGCCGCCATGTAGACAAACTCCGCGCCCAAGTCCATGTCGAGCTCGCGCGCCTTCTCCATGTACGCCAGATACTGCGACGTGATGGTGGCGATCGGGATGTCCTTGATATCGATTTGTTGCTTACGGATCAGATCGAGGAGCAGGTCAAGGGGCCCGTCGTAGCTTTCCAGATGAACATTGAGTGGCGATGACACCGCCTCCCACGATAGCATGCGGCCCGGCGAGACGCGGCTATTGCTCGGGGAATCTGGTGGCTTGCCGTTGCACCATTTGCCAGCCACCCGATTGCTTCACCCAGACCATCGTCACGTAGACCCTATTGGACCTTTCAGGCTGCGCGAATATCATCTCGTGATTCGTGATAACGGTGTTTCCATACTGCCGGACTGTCGTGGTCTTGAACTCGATTGCTTTGTAATTCGTCTTTCCGGACGTGATCCCCTTCAGCACATCCGCTTTAGTTTCGATCAACACGCTGGAGTGGGTGTAGGAGAGGTCATCTCCCAAGAGCTTTTCGAGTGTAGCGGCGTCGCGTTTGAGCATCGCCTCGGCATATTGTTTCTCCGCGGCGAGGACAGCTTTCTCGTCGTCAGGCTTCGCGGAACCGGCGAATACGGGAAGTGAGAAGACAATCAGGAAGAGCAGTGAGCGTAGTTTCATGGGATCTATGATATCTCCATATCAAAGAATCATCACCTACTCGGTCAACTGTCAAACAATGGGACTAGTGGCGTGTCGCACCGAGAACGTTAATGAGCCTTGTGGCGCAGGCCCGTGGCCTGCCGCGTCGAGACTCTTCTCGACGCTCGTCCATGAAGCTGATTCCATTCCTCAGCAGGCGTCGAGAAAGTCTCGACGCGGCAGGCCACGGGCCCGCGCCACAAAGGTGGCATGCTAACGAACTCGCCGCGACGCGCCACTAGTAAATCTAGATCGAAAATTGTTGCTTGACGCACTGCGGCGCCGGCTTCATTCATACGGAGATTCTAGAATAGGACGATGGCTCGCGTAAGAATGGACAAGTGGCTCTGGGCGGCCCGATTCTTCAAGACGCGGGCGCTGGCGGCGCGGGCATGTGAGCTCGGTAGGATTGAGTCGAACGGACAACCAGCGAAGCCTGCGCGCGAGGTCCATGCGGGCGACATGTTGCAAGTAAAAAACGACGGCGGTGACTTCCAAGTGGAGGTACTGCTCCTCAGCGAGATCCGCGGCCCGGCTGCGGTTGCGCAGACGCTCTACCGTGAAACCGAAGCGAGCCGGGAATTGCGGTTGAAGCTGGCCGAAGAGCGGCGGGCGATGCCGCACTTTGAAGCGGCGGGCCAAGGTAAACCATCGAAACGCAATCGCCGTGAACTGGACAGGTTTCGAGGTAGAGGATGATGCGATACCATTTGACGAATAGGAATTACCAATGAAATCAGCCGTTGTCGCTATCTCCGTCACCCTCGCTGCAGCTTCACTCGGCAGCGCCGCAAGCTGCGAGAGTCTCTCCACTTTAGCGCTGCCGAACATCAGTATCGACATCACGGAATCCCGGCCTGCTGGTGAATTCACTCCACCAGGAGCTAAGCCCATCCTCGATATTCCCGGATTCTGCCGCGTCGCCGGAGCGATCAAGCCTTCCTCCGATTCCGATATCCGCTTCGAGGTCTGGCTTCCAGCGTCCAATTGGAACGGCAAATTTCAAGGCATCGGCAACGGCGGCTACGCCGGCGCGATCGGTTTCGCTGGTCTTGCGAGCGCCGTCAGGAACGGCTACGCGGCCGCTTCCACTGATACCGGCCACAAAGACGGCAATACCTCCGCGAGATGGGCTCTCAATCATCCCGAAAAGATTATCGATTTCGGGCATCGCGCCATCCACGAGACGGCGGTCGGCGCCAAAGCAATTGTAAGGGCCTTTTATGACGCCTCGCCGAAGCGATCCTACTTCAGCTCCTGTTCGAATGGGGGACGCCAAGCGCTCATGGAAGCCCAACGCTACCCCGCCGACTATGACGGCATCATCGCCGGCGCTCCCGCGAACAACTGGACTCACCTACTTTCAGCCGCGGTTTCCGGCGCCGTGGCAACCCTGGGGGAACCAGCCAGCTATATCCCGGCGGCCAAGCTTTCGGCCATACAGGCAGCCGCGCTCGCTCAGTGCGATAGCGCTGATGGAGTGAAAGATCGTGTGATTGAGAACCCGCTCGCCTGCCGATTCGACCCGGCTGCGCTGCTGTGTAAAGGGGAGGAATCGGATTCCTGCCTCACTGTTCACCAGCTTTCAGCTCTCAAGACGATTTATCGCGGACTCACGAGCAAGAAAGGAGAGCCAATCTTTCCGGGCCTGTCACCGGGTGGTGAAGCGGAGCGGGGCGGTTGGGCTGACTGGATTACCGGCGAGGCGCCCGAAAAAAGCTTGATGTACACCTTCGGGACGCAGTTCTTCAAGAACATGGTGTTCAGCAATCCTGACTGGCTGTTCCGTAGCTTCGATCCCGACCGCGACGTCAAGATCGCCGATGAGCGCATGGCTCGCTTCCTGAATGCGACCGAGCCGGACCTGAGCGCGTTTCAGAAGCGCGGCGGTAAGCTCATCCTTTATCACGGCTGGTCGGATGCCGCCATTCCGGCCGTGAGCACGATCAAATACTACGAGTCGGTCATTTCAAAGATGGGCGCGGCCCCAAGCAGCGCTTTCATTCGACTCTACATGGTTCCCGGCATGGAGCACTGCGGCGGCGGCGCCGGTCCGAACTCCTTTGGCCAGGGGCTGAAAACCAGCGGTGATCGCTTCCACAACATCGACGCTGCACTGGAAGCTTGGGTAGAACAAGGGATGGCGCCCGATCGGATCATTGCGACCAAATACGAGATCAACACAGACGCAAAGAGTCCAATCGCGCGAACCCGGCCTCTTTGCGCCTGGCCGGAGGTTGCTCAATACAAGGGTTCCGGCAGTTCGGACGACGCGGCGAGCTTCCTGTGTCGCAAGTGAATTGTAAGGGGATTGTAAGGAGGGTGATAAGTTTTGTATTTTCATCCACTTATGTTCCCCGCGAATTCTTGCCCTACGGCATAACCTCTACCATCGACTCATCGTCTTATATACTTGCAAGATAGCCTTCCGGCGGTCTAGTATTACAGTGACCGGAATCCGGCCAGGATTACAAACTTATGAGCGCTTCTGCGTCAAATCCTCTCGGTGGAGCTCTCCCGCAACGCGGACCCTCGCGGCCGGAGATCGTGAAACCCCTGCCGCCCAAGCCTCGGCCTCGAGGTCTGTGGTGGGGAGTGGCGGCGCTGGCAGTCATCGCTGGCGCTGGAGCGTATCTCAACCGTGATCGGTTAACCCCCAAAGAAGGCGGTGGCGGCCCCGCTTCGATCGCGATTCGCACGGCGGTGGTTTCTGTCGGCGACGTGCAGCGTACGCTTCGGGTCGGTGGCTCAGTTGGCGCCGAGCGCTTTGCCGCGATTACCGCGCCCCGGCTAATGGGGAATCGCGGGAGCATGATGGGTAACCGGGTGTCGTCGCGTGGAGCAGGCGCTAGCAGCAGCGCGGCGCCCAGCAGCTCATCAGTCTCGATTGCTTCATCGAATACGGCAAGCGCTGTTTCCAGCTCGTCGGCGCCGCGCAATTCTTCAGCAAACCGTTTTGGCGGTGCGGGTGGCTCAAATTCTGGTTCCTCCGGTGGCGGAAGCTCGAGTTCGGCGCCTGCCGCGGCTCCGGCAGCTACAAGTAGTGGTAGCAGCGGCGGCGGTGGTGGAGGAGGCGGTGGTGGTGGCGCTGGCGCTCGTCCTGGTCGCGGTGGAGGAGGCGGCGGTGGCGGCGGCACGATGATGGCCGGCGGGATGGGTGGTGGTGGCGGCATGGGCGGCGGTGGTGGCGCCATGGGCGACTTCGCGCTAGTGCTGCTCGATCTGCCGAACCCCGGTGGCAAGGTCAAAGCGGGTGAGGTTGTAGCGGCATTCGATCGCGAAAACATGTTGAACCGCATCGACGACTACAAAGACGCGGTGACGCAAGCCGAGTTGAATATCAAGAACCGCAGGGCCAGTCTCGCTGTGGCCGACGAGGGGCACAGGCAGAAGATCCGCGCTGCCAGGGCGGATATGGAAAAAGCGCAGCTCGATCTGAAGACGATCGAAGTGATCTCCGCGATCGATGCAGAACGCTTGAAGCTCGCCGCCGAAGAAACTGCCGCGCGTTATCAACAGCTCCTCAAGGAGGTCCCACTTCTGGCGACTTCCCAGAAAGCGGATCTGCGAAATACCGAAATCTCACTCGAAACCTCTAAAATCGAGCTTCAAAAATCGATAACTAACGCCGATAAGATGGTTCTCAAGGCGCCTATGGACGGCCTTATCGTCATGCAGGCGATGCGGCGCGGGATGGAAATGACGCAGGTAGCCAAAGGTGATCAGGTTTTCCCTGGTCAGATGTTCATGCAGATTGTCGACCCCAGTTCGATGGTCGTGAACGCGAACGTCAATCAGGTCGATGCAGACTCCCTGCGCATCGGGATGAAGGCAACCGTTCGCCTGGACGCTTATCCGGGGCTTGAGCTTCCTGCTCATGTTTATTCCATCGGAGCCGTGCCGGTTGCAGGACGCAGGCCGAACTTCATGCGGCAAATCCCCATCCGGCTGAAGCTCGAAAAGGAAGATCCACGGGTGCTTCCGGATCTTTCGGCCAGCGCTGAGATCGTTCTTGAATCCCAGCAGCAGGCCACCTTAGCTCCGGCCGCGGCAGTTTTTGAGGACGCCGCCGGCGGCAAGCCATTTGTGTTCCTGCGATCCGCTGAGGGCTGGCGGAAGCGCGAGGTCGAAGTCGGAATCAGAAGCAATGTCACCGTGGCAGTGCGCTCCGGCCTGAATAAGGGTGATGTCGTCGCCCTCGATATTCCGCAGGAGCCAGGTCAATCCAAAGGGTCGTAGAACAATGTCAAAGGATGTAAAACCAAAGATCAGAATAGGCCAGAAGCGCTCGACGAAGAGCAAGATCGCGGGCTGGACTGCAGCGATTCTCTTTTTCGGAGGCGCTGGGTTCGCCGCTTACCGGTTGACGGAATCGACGGAAGTCGATGTTGCGGTGGCCAAAGTGCGACGCGCGGACTTTGTCATCTCGGTTCGGACGCGGGGTGAGATCAAGAGCACGCGTTCGGTGACGCTAGCCGCGCCTCAGGTTCCCAATGTCAGAATCGTCAAGCTCGCCGAGTCGGGACGTCCTGTGAAGAAGGGTCAAGTAGTGGTGGAGTTCGACGCGGCCCAGCAGGAGCAGAACCTCCTCGAGCGCACGACGAACGTCCGGGCTGCCGACAGTGAAATTGTCCAAACCAAAGCTACTCACACCATCGACAACGAAGCCGATGCTATGAGTCTGATGACCGCTCAGTACAACGTCCAGCGAGCGGTGCTAGAAGCTAGCAAGGCCGAAATCGTTTCGGAGATCGAAGGCGCGAAGAGCAAGATTCAGGTCGGAGTCTCCGAGGGCGAGAAAAAGCAGGTGGAGACCGCCATCAACTCCCGAAAGGTTCAACACGAAGCCGATATTGAACGTCTGAACCAGAAAAAGGAAAAGGTGCTGCGCGATGTCGAGCAATCGAAGAGCTACCTGTCGAAGATGGTCATCATCGCGCCAATCGATGGAATCGTGAATATTCTGCCCAATTTCCGCTCCGGCGGCAACTTCGGGCAATCGCCGCCCCGATTTAAAGAGGGCGACAATGCCTGGACTGGCGCCGCCATCGCCGAAATTCCCGATCTGAGCGAAATGCGGATCGAACTGAAGCTGGAAGAAGTCGATCGCGGAAAACTCAAAATCGGCCAGCCGGTTAAAATCCGCGTGGACGCGATTCCGGAAAAGGAATTCACGGCGGAGCTCGATTGGATCAGTCCGATCGCGGCGCTGGTGTTTAAAGGCTTCGGAGCCTCCGACAAAGTATTTCCCTGCCGGGCGACCTTGAAGGCGCTGGATCCCCGATTGCGGCCCGGAATGAGCGCTTCGGCCGAGATTATTATCGACCGGCAGCCGAGCGCGCTGCTGATTCCTTCGCGCGCCAGTTTTCTCGAGCAGGGGAAGCCCGCCGTATACGTGCAGCAGGGTCAGCAGTTCCTCAAACGAACTCTAGAGGTCGGCCGCCGAAATGAAGAGGATTTGGTCGTCCTGAATGGCCTGAAAGAAGGCGAGCTGGTGACGCTGGAGAGTCCGGCCGACGCC
>Ga0075421_100008241_pt1 | contig 12789 bp, 16 predicted proteins | sample SoiMetdeltSBSDD5_FD_75292 | JGI IMG/M metagenome (GOLD analysis project Ga0075421, IMG submission 75292) | Bulk soil microbial communities from a Populus tree surrounding site in Tennessee, USA - Soil MetaG P. deltoides SBSDD5 | ecosystem: Environmental > Terrestrial > Soil > Tree plantation... | reverse complement strand
GTGCCTCCGGACGTAATCAATGTGAGCAACCTCTATGAAGGGAAGATGTGGTCACAACTCTTCTACGACTCGCTCGTTCCGTTCGACACGAAGTCAAGAGCCAAAATCAAGAGGGCTGGCTACACCGATCCGGAGAAGGACTTCCTAGCAAGCAACAGGGAGCTGTTTCGGGACCTCAGAAGACTCTCGGACACCCATCGATTGGGGGTACCCGGTATTAGACAACTGGATTCGCCCTGGATAGTTGATCCGCAATTGCGGGAGCCAGCGGGTGGCCAACCGCTTTCCCGAGTCGTTGACAAGATCTTCTACAGTCCTTGATCGATGCTCCTGCGGTGTTTTGGAAGATTCCTCCCGTGGAGCCCCTTTCACGTCAGCTAGACGTAACACACAGATTCCGGAAATGACAGTACCCGTGTTCGTCAAGCTCGTCACGATCAATAGCGACCCGCTGACCAGCTCACTCCGTCGCGACCGGCCCTTCCGACCGCGACAATTCCGTAATAATCTGCTCTCTGCGCCGCTCGGCCGCGGCTACAGCCGATTCCAGCGACAGCCAGTACACCAGAGCGCCCAACGCGGCCGCAAAAGCGAGGATCGCGTAAAAAGCCAGCTCGCTGTCGAACGCGTATCGAGCGCCATAGGCTAAGCCGACTGGCAGGATCGCCACCGGGTACACGAACAGCATAAATGCCTGCGAGCGTCCTGCCGCTCCGCCCTGCGCCGCGCGTTCCGGAGTGAGCGGGCGCGGCATGTGGACCGAGCTCAGATTGCCGGCGGCGAACAGATAGATCGCTACGACCGGCGTCACCAGATAGGCTTCGAGCAGTTTGTACGGACTGGGCTGCATCCGCAGCAGGAAGCAGGCCGTCGTCACCGCTAGGATCTCGAGCATGACGAAGATCCCCGCTGCTAAATTCTTCCCCACTAGCGCACGCGAAATTGGAGACGGCCATACGAAGTAGGCCTGCGCCGCCGACCGGTCGAATCCAAAGCTGTTCCAGTACGTCACCTGTCCCAGCAGCGCCAGCGCGTAGAGACATACCAGCGTCAGGAAATTGTCGATCGTGGCAGATGGACGGTCCGGACGGGAGCCGAGAATCAGCGGGAGCCAGACCACGAGGCCGAACGTGAATCCCATGATGAAGACCAGCCGGAATCGGGGTGTTCGCGAAAGAGTTCGCAACTCCTTTTCCACGATCGCGGCCACAGGATCGGGAAGAAAGGCGGAAGGCAGGCGGAACAGTCTTGTCCGCCAGGAGTCTTCGCCAAGTGCTGCGGCCGTGTAGGTCGTCGCCTGCGCTGCCTGTGAATCAAAGCGCAGATTGGACTCGAATTGCCAGCGTCCGAAATAGTAGGCAAGCAGCGTCCAGCCGAACAGGACAAGCCATGGCGAAAGTGTCGATCCGTGTAACGGGATGCGGCTCCCGGCGATCCACGGCCAGAGCACACTGGAGTCAGGCGAAATCAGCCGCTGCATCGTGCCTTTGGGAACTCCGGTGACGAAGAGCAGTTGCGGCAGCGCGCCGAGCATCACGACAACCAGGACGAAAATTTCCCGTAGATGCTTGCGGCCAAGCAGGCGCTCGACCACACCGCGTACGCCGGCGGCCATCAACAGGTTGAAGACAATAAACACGACGAGCGGCGCAATGATGCGCGGGGCTCTCGCCCATCCGCCGAAGGCCGGGCTGCGAATCAATCCGATCGCCGCGCCCGTGAGCATCAGGATCATTTCGATCCCGGTGGTGACCCGCAGCATCACTTCGACCCAGAAAAGGTTGCTCGTGGGGATCGGATAGGCGAGCAGCTTTTTTAAATCGAGCGACGCGCCCAGGCTGGCCATGAGGATTGGCGCGAGCTGCCAATAGACGATGACGAAAATGAGGACGGCCGGAAACAGCAGCTCGACGTCCTGCTGCAGCGACGGATCGGCGGCGAATCCGGCCAAGCCGGCGGCGGCCACGGCCCAGAATCCATACCAAAGGAGTGAGGTGATCGTGGAAAACAGCGCGCCGCGCTTGCTTGCGCCGAACCGCAGGAGCCGGATGCTCTTCCATTGCGCCCAGAGGATTGCGCCGATCACAGCCATTCCAAACGCTCGAACGCCCTTTCCGCCCCGACCACGCGAACGAATACGTCTTCCAATGTCTCCGATCCGGCGCGCAGCTCGGCCAGGGTTCCCTCGGTGACGATTTTGCCGTCGTTGATGATGGCCACCCGGTCACAGAGCCGCTCCACCACTTCGAGCACATGGGACGTCAGGAAGATCGTTGCGCCGCGGCGAACCTGATCAAGGAGGATGTCTTTCATCAGCCTGGCTCCGACCGCGTCGACTCCTTCAAACGGCTCGTCCATCAAAAACAGATCCGGGTGATGAATCAGCGAGGCGGCCATCGCGACCCGTTTCCGCATTCCTTTCGAATATTCGGCGATGAGTTTTCGGCCGCTTTCGTGCAGCTCGAACAGCTCGAGCAATTCGCGCGACCGCTCTCGCGCTACCTGCCGGGGAAGTCCATACATGCGGCCGACGAATTCGAGAAACTCGCCCCCGGTCAGCCGGTCGAACAGGAGCGATTCATCCGGGACGAGACCGATCCGTTTTTTGATCTCAAGCGCCTGGTCCGGCAGGGGCATACCCAGCAGCTCGATCGATCCGGAGGTCGGGGGTATCAGTCCGGTCAGCATCCGGATGGTGGTGGATTTGCCGGCGCCGTTCGGTCCCAGGAAGCCGAAGAAGCAACCGCGAGGAACCGTTAGGCTGAGTCCATCGACGGCGGCCTTGTTTCCATACTGTTTGCGCAGATCTCGCACCGAGATCGCTGGGGATAAGCTGTCCATTGCCTCTCTTATCGTAGTGCATCGGGCCGGCGACTCATTAGGCTATTGTTTCCGGGATTCGGGCCGATATTCACTTATATGGGTACGCCAGTAGGGACCTGCGCTTCGGCTCGCGATCGGATCATGGGAGCGCTCGAAAAATTGCCCCCGTTTTCACCGGTATTAACTCGTCTCTTGGCGACACTGGCGGAGGAAGACGTTTCCTTCGGTGAACTGGCGGGCATCATCGAGACGGATGCCGTGCTGGCCGGTAATCTGCTTCGTGTTGTCAATTCGCCGCTTTACGGCCGGATCTCGACGATTAATTCGGTTCGCCACGCGGTCGCTATTGTGGGGTCGATCAAGATTCGCAACCTGGTGCTGGGCATGAGCGTTTCCCGCCGTTGGGCCGCGGCTAAGATGCCGCCGAAATGGGACGCGCGGGTTTTCAACGAACATTCGCTCGCCGTGGCGGTGTTGGCCGATTTGGTGGTCCTCGAAGTGCGCGTGCCGTATCCGGAGGGCGCTTTCACCGCCGGGTTGCTGCACGACATGGGCAAGCTGCTGATCGCCGTCGCCATGCCGACACATTTCGAAAACATCCATGAAATGTATGCGGCCAATCACGACTCCATGAAGGACTGCGAGCTCGAGTCGCTCGGCGTCACGCACGCTGAGATTTCAGGGGAGATTCTGGAGCGGTGGAAACTGCCCAAGCCAATCCAGGAAGCTGTCGCCTATCACCATACACCGAACCAGGCTAATGGCGGCGAGCCGCACCTCGCGCACATTATCGAAGCGACCGATCATTACATCAACAGCACCGGACAGGGGATGCCGCCGTATAGTCACCCTCATGCCAACAGTTTTGAGGATAGCTATCAGAAGCTGGGTTTGAATAGCTGCATCCTCAAGGTCGCCGAGACGTTCCAGGCTGAATTCCAGGCCATTCGGACTTTCTTTTAAACGGCTCCTACTCTTCCAGCCGCAAAGCTTCTGCGATCCATTCGCGTCAGGCGGCGCTCGACGGCGCTCGTGATCAGCCGGCGGTGCGGGATGCTGAACAGGTAGTCGGAAATTGCCCACAAATCCCCCTTCGCGATCATCCAATCGATGCGGTCGAACCGCTGCATCTTCACGGGTAGGGAATAGCTGCGCAGCGTCTTTTCGCCGTCGAGGTTGTAGTAGTGCTCGAAATAGGACATCGCCAGCTCGCGCAAACTGCGATAGACGGGCTCCCGAAAACGCAATCCGGCATAGTTGGATTTTGCGATGGCGCCCCAGCAGCCGCGCTGGCGGAATATTGCAAGCACATGATCGTCGTCGCGGACAGCCTCCAGGTCGAGGAGTAATGGCTCCCATCCGTTCACGCTTAGCGCCGCTGCGCCAAATAGGGCGCCTTCCAGGCAATGCGCGGTGCGGTCCCGCAGCACACGGCGCGGACTGCGGCAGGTGGGGCCGCCCTTTTCTTTGTTATAGGCGACATCCTCGTCGAGAAACCGCTGTATCCTCTCCGGTGTTCGCAGGCGGCGGAGAACAGTCAACTCCTTGCGATCAAAGTGGTTGGAAGGCATCCTTGACTCTATAGCATACTACAGGGTTTATACTATAAGTGATGAGTCCTCAGGCAGGCAAGGCGCACAAGATCGGAGCGGTGGCGCGGCGGGCGGAAGTCGGGGTCGAAACACTGCGTTACTACGAGCGACTGGGACTGCTCGGCTCGCCGCGGCGTACCGAAACCGGTTATCGGCTTTACACGGATGGGATCTTCGCGCGGCTGGATTTCATTCGCAAAGCGCAGGCGATGGGCTTCACGCTCGAGGAGATCGCGCGCATTATTCAGGAGAGCGAGAAGGGGCAGTCGCCATGCGCCGAAGTACGGCGGATCGCGCGCCGCAAGCTCGATGAGCTGGACCGTCGTCTGAAGCAGCTTCGGCAGTACCGGAACGAACTGGCCCTGACACTCGCGGAGTGGGAGAAGACAGGTTCGGCGGCAGGCAAGGTGTGCGGCTTGATCGAAAGCAGCCACGTCGGCCGCCCGCCGGAGAAATCGATTCGGTCAAGGCAATGAGTACCAAAACGGAAGAACGGAAGCATCTCGATTTACCAGTGACTGGCATGTCCTGCGCCAGTTGCGCCAGCACAATCGAGAAGCAGTTATCGGAGACGCCTGGCGTGGTGAATGCCAGCGTCAATTTCGCCACCGGCGCCGCCGCGGTCGACTTCGATCCACGGCGAGCCACGGCGAAAGAGTTGGCAGGAGTCATCGAAAAGCTCGGCTATCACGTGCCGGCGACCGCAGATGAGAGCGAAGAAATTGAACAGAAGCAGTACCGGTCGCTGTGGCGCCATTTCTGGGTCGCGGCAATTCTGGGCACGCCGGTCGCGGTTCTCGGCATGGCTCATGCCGGTCTGAACTGGATTCAACTCCTGCTGACGGCTCCGGTGGCGATCTACTCCGGCGCGCCGTTCTATAGCGCGGCGTGGAGCGCGCTACGGCATCGCACGGCCAACATGAATACGTTGGTCACGCTCGGAGCGGGATCCGCGTTCCTCTATTCGGCCATCGTCACCATTTGGCCGCTGGGTCCACATGAGTCGCCGGTGTATTTTGAAGCGGCTGCAATCATCATTGCGCTGATTCTTCTCGGACGGATTCTCGAATCGCGCGCGAAAGGGCGGGCGTCGGCGGCTATCGCCAAGTTGATCGGATTTCAGCCCAAGACGGCGCGCGTGCTGCGGGACGGCATGGAAGTGGACATTCCGATCGAGAGTGTCGCGATTGGCGACATCGTGACGGTGAGGCCCGGCGAGAAGATCCCCGTCGACGGAGTGGTCGTGGAGGGCGAGTCCGACGTGGACGAATCCATGCTCACGGGCGAAAGTCTGCCGGTGGTGAAAATACCGGGCGCACAGGTTTTCAGCGGCACGGTCAACGTCGCCGGCGCGTTCCGCTTCGAAGCCCGCCGGGTGGGAAGTGAGACAACGCTGCAACAAATTATCACTCTCGTCCGGAACGCGCAAAGCTCCCGGCCGCCGATCGCAAGGCTGGCGGATGTCGTGAGCGGCTATTTCACGATCGCGGTGCTGGCGATTGCCGTTGTCACTTTTATTGTCTGGTTCCTGGTTGCGCCTGCGGAGAATCGGCTGACGATGGCGCTCGTCAATTTTGTGTCCGTGCTGATCATCGCCTGTCCTTGCGCCATGGGCCTGGCGACGCCTACAGCCGTGCTGGTTGGGACGGGCCGCGCCGCCGAATTAGGAATCCTGATCAAGAACGGCGAGGCGCTCGAAACGGCTCAGTCCATCGATACGGTTGTGCTGGACAAGACCGGCACCATCACGCGCGGCGCTCCACAGGTCAGCCGGGTTGCGCCGCTCAACGGTTTTTCCGAGCAGGACTTGCTCCGCTACGCCGCCGCCGCCGAACAGTATTCCGAGCATCCAATCGCACGCGCTCTCACCCAGCATGCGCGCGATCTAGGGATTCCGATTGAGGATTCGACAGGCTTCCGCTCGACCGCCGGCAACGGGGTATCTGCGCGAGTCGCTGGTGTCGACATCCTGGTGGGGTCGCCACACTTTCTGCGGAGCCGGCAAATCGATGTCGAGAGCGCCGCTGCCGCTCTGGAGCGATTGACCGAAACGGGCTCGACTCCGGTGATGGTGGCGGTTGACGGACGCCTCGCCGGGGTCATCGCCGTCTCTGACGCCATCAAGCCGGATTCGGAGTCCGCTATCGCCCGGCTGCGTCAGATGGGCCTCGAATTGTGGATGATCACCGGCGACAATCGCCAGGCGGCTGAAGCGATCGCGTGGCAGGTGGGCATCGCTCACGTGATGTCTGAGGTTCCACCGGCCGGAAAAGCATCCGCGATCGCAGACCTGCAGGATCGCGGAAAGCGCGTAGCCATGGTGGGAGACGGCGTTAACGACGCTCCGGCGCTGGCGCTGGCGCATCTCGGGATCGCCATCGGCTCCGGCGCCGATGTCGCAATCGAAGCGGCCGATATCACGCTCATACGTGGAGATTTGTCCGGAGTAGAAAAGGCGTTGACGCTCTCGCGGCGGACGATGCGAACCATCCGCCAGAACCTGTTCTGGGCCTTCGCCTATAATGCGCTGGGAATTCCCATCGCCGCCGGCGTCCTCTATCCATTGACGGGATGGCTGCTTTCGCCGGTGATTGCCTCGGCCGCGATGGCGCTATCGAGCGTCTCGGTCGTCACCAACAGCCTACGCCTGCGAAAACGCTAAGAACAATTGCGATACCGACGTGGCACACCAATTGCTAGCTGTTCAAGCGGCGACCGTCGGTAATTCTGGGTTTCAATTTCACCAATATTCACTCTTGCCGGCGCGCGTGTGCACCGATTGTGAGAGTCGCGTTCGGCGTGAGGGAGGTTTATGAGTTGTGTAATTCTGATTGCTGAAGATGACGTCGTGGTTCGGAACACGGCGCGGTTGCTCTTGGAGGCCGAAGGTCACGTCGTGCTAGTCGCAACAGATGGATTTGAGGCGCTGGAGCTCTCGCGCGGGTACAACGGCGTTATTGATCTGCTCCTCACGGACCTAAAGATGCCGCGGATGGACGGGTTAGTTTTGTCTACGCAGATACTCAGGGAACGCCCTGACATCAATATCCTCGTGATGGCCGGCCAACTGAGTGGCGACCAGCTTACGCAGTTGCCATTTTTGAGAAAACCGTTCTCTCCCGAAGCATTTCGCGACAAGGTTCGCGAACTCCTTCCAAAATCATGCGTGGAGGTTTGAGCGCGTTTGCAGCGATTGCTAGTGCATTCGTGGGTTGAGAAGATTTTGCACGGAGTCAAGCAGCTCGACCGGGGTGAACGGCTTTTTGAGAAAGGAACTCCCTGGTAGGAGCGCCTGCCTGCTCTGGGAAAGATCGAAGGACTCTTTAGAAATATGCAGTACCTTTGTATTGGCGCAATTGGCGACTATCTGCCTGGTGACTTCCCCATCAGTGATCTCATGATCTGCGATCAGCAGATCGACCGGTTCGATTGATTCACACAACTGCAGTGCTTCGCGGGTGTTTGCTGCTTCGTAGACGTTGTGACCCTGCCGTACGAGCAGGTGGATCATCAGATTCCGCACAATCGGGTCCGCTTCTACAATCAGGATGTTGGACACCTGTCACAACTCCAGTGTGTGGATTGCGTGGCGCGCCAGAAGTTTGTTGCAAGTATTGAGCCACTGCATGCGACGGACGCTTGTACGTTCATTATAATAGACCGTACTGCCTGCATTCGGAGAATATGAGCTGTATCATCCTTGTTGCCGAAGATGACGTCCTGATCCGAAACACCGCCCGTCATTTGCTGCAGACGGACGGTCACGAAGTCCTCGTCGCGACCAATGGGTTCGAGGCGCTTGAACTTTCGCGAGAGTACAAGGGCACGATCGATATGCTTCTCACCGATGTCAGGATGCCACGGATGGGGGGATTGGAATTGATTCAGCAGATTTCCCAAGAACGCCCTGGAATCAAGATCCTCGTAATGGCAGGCCGACTCACCAACGAGGAGCTCAAGCAGCTACCCTTCTTACGCAAACCATTCTCTCCAAAGATGTTCCGCAGCAGAGTGCGGGCCGTGTTAGGAGACTAAGTCTCCATTCGGTTCGGCCGATGCGCGAGAGCTATCGGTCATTGGTATTTCGCCGAGCACGTCCCGGACTGTTTCCAGTAGGAGTCTGGTGTGAAAAGGCTTCGCCAAGAACGGTGATGGCTTCGTCTCCGCAGCCTCAAGCTTCCCCGACATAAAGATAATTTTGGTTTGTGGTTTCTCAATCCGTATTTGCGCTGCGAGCGCAAACCCGTCGAGGCCGGGCATCTCAATGTCGGTCACGACCACATGGATCGCCTCAGCAAAATGACGAAACACTTGTAACCCCTCCACACCATCGGTGGACGACAGCACTGTATATCCTTCCCTGGCGAGGACCCGCTGTACGAGGTTTCGCACGACAACCTCGTCGTCGACGACAAGAATGACTACCTCATTAGGAGAAAGCGGCACTATCGATACCCTCACGCCTGTAGTGAAATCCCTGGTAACTAGCTGCGAACTCTATTGTACGCAAAAATTCGTAATCGTGTAACTGGCGTTAACTACTTGAAAACAAGTTTCTTATGGGAGATTTATCGCCGAACCAGAATGGCCGTCAAATGTAAAGTCCTGGGGAAGCCACTGGGATAAGGCTACGCGGCGACTTTTGTCCCAAACATATGAGCGCCAGTCCTCGGAACCGCATCAGTTCCGGTGCAAAACGACCGATATGACTAACGGGGATACGCATTGATTAACCTGACGCGAAGCAGCCACGAGCCCTTCGTGCTGAACTCGGATCTAATCGAATACTTGGAAGCGACTCCCGATACCGTCATCACGCTGACGACCGGGCAGAAGCTCCGTGTCGCCGAGAGCGCTCAAGAGGTGGTTGCGAAAGTGATCGAGTTTCGTCGCGCTATTTTCCAGCGACTCTGCAACTTCTCGCCGGTGAACAATGGCGAGTAAGTCCGGTTCAAAACCGGACATCGCCACTTTCGGCGGTCTGGTGCTAGGCATTGGCGGAATTGTCCTGGGCCTCATCCTCGAGGGCGGAAATGTTAAAGAGATCATGGCGCCTACGGCGCTGCTGATCGTCCTGGGGGGAACGATCGGGGCCGTGATGGTCACGACTCCGATGCATGTGCTCATGGGAGCCATGCGCGCGATGACGAAAGTGTTCTTTGAAAAAGGGCAGAATACGGCGAGCCTGATCGATCAGATCGTGGAGTATTCAACCAAGGCGCGAAAGAACGGAATCGTGTCGCTCGAACAGGCCGCCACCGAGGCACAGGACCCGTTCCTGCGCAAGGCGTTGAATCTCGCCGTGGACGGCACCGATCTTCAGGAGCTGCGCAAGATGATGGAGCTGGAGATTGAGCTCGAGGAACATCACTCCGAGTCCGAAGCGAAAGTTTTCGAGGGCGCCGGCGGCTACTGCCCGACGATCGGGATCATCGGAGCCGTTCTGGGACTGATCCAGGTAATGAAGGACCTCGCCGACATCGAAAAGGTGGGTCACGGTATCGCCACCGCCTTCGTCGCGACCATATACGGCGTAGCGTTCGCCAACCTGTTCTTTATTCCAGCCGCCGGAAAGATCAAGGCGCGCGCGGCCCAAAAAGCCCGGACGTTGGAACTGATTCTAGAAGGAGTGGTCGGTATCGTCGAAGGCCTGAATCCCAAGCTGATCCGCACCAAGCTGGAGGCCTATGCGCCACCCAAGGACGCGAAGGGTAAAGCCGCCGCCGCGCCCGCCAAGAGCGCCGCCAAGGTGGCCGCCGAGGCATGAGCCGCAAGAAGAAGGCGCCGGCCGCGGAAAACCATGAGCGCTGGCTTATTTCCTATGCCGACTTCATCACTCTTCTGTTCGCCTTCTTCGTGGTGATGTTTGCCTCCTCGCAGACTGATAAAGGTAAGGCGCAGGCTATGTCCGAGGCCATAGCCGAGGGCTTCAAGCACGACAAGATGGCTGCAGTCGTCAAGGAGATTTTGGGCGGAGCGCCAGGCAGTAAGGAGAAAGGAAACGCTCAGAATAAAGGTCCTGGAGGCGACAAGAAACTCACTGCCGAAGAAGCGGCCGCGGCCGCCAAGATAGTGGAGCTGGTTCCTTCCATGCGGCTGCTGCAGTCTGAGCTCAAGCACGAGATCGCGACCGGCATGCTGAAGGTCACGATGGAGGCCCGCGGCGTGGTCATCAGCCTGAGGCAGGCGGCCTTTTTCCCGTCAGGGCAGGACACGATCGATGCCGTCACCTATCCGGCGATTGAGAAAATCGCCCGTGTGCTGCTGACTGTGCCCAACAGGTTGCGATTGGAAGGTCATACCGATGCAGTCCCGATCCGCACTGCCAAGTACCGTTCCAACTGGGAGCTCTCCGCAGCCCGCGGCGTCACAATGCTGGAACTTCTGGTAAAGGCCTATCAGGTACCCGAGGCGCGGCTTGCTGTCGGAGGATATGCCGAAACCATTCCCATCGCTTCGAACGAGACTCCCGAGGGGCGCGCACAAAACCGGCGGGTCGACGTTGTCATTCTCAACGAAACAGGATCAAAGGGCGAGCCGGAAAAAATGAAAGAGACGCCGCCGCTTACACCCCCTGTTAAGTCCCCTGCCGCTCGGCATTGACGTGCTGGTGGTGCGTATTTCAGATTTTTCTATTCACATTTGTTAGAAACTTCTGTTCCGAACGACTACCTTGAATGTGGGAGAACTGAGTCCATCTTGAACGCAGAGGAGAGCCAAGATGGCCTGTACAAGGACGCGGCGGACAAATATGGTTCCGCGCTCGAACGGCTCGCGCGGGCATACGAGGCTGACCCGGAAAAGCGTCGCGACCTGATCCAGGAGATTAGTTTTCAATTGTGGCGGAGTTTTCAGCGGTTCGACGCCCGCTGTTCCCTGCGAACCTGGGTCTATCGCGTCGCCCACCATGTAGCCGCTTCGCACGTCCTGCGCGAGCGCCGCATTTTTTCGAATCTTGTGAGTCTGGAGGAACTTGAAAAGCTTCCCAACGACGGCCAGCTCGCTGCGGACCAACAGATAAATCTGGAGCGGCTGTCGATGTTGATTCAGCAGCTCAAGCCGCTTGACCGCCAGGTCATCATCTCCTATCTGGAAGGCATCGACGCGACGGCGACTGGAGAAATCACAGGGCTGTCGTCAGGAAATGTGGCCATGCGGATACATCGGATCAAGAACATCCTGGCACGGCGATTTCACGAAGGAGGGAGCCATGCGGAATGATTCCTCCGGGAACGACCCAAGAACAATCTGGCAAAACCAGCCAACGGAGCCATCAGCAATGACATTGGAAAAGATTCGACCGAAGGTACGGGAACTTCACGCAAAGACGCGCCGGCAGTTGCTGGGGAACCTGGTATTGCCGTTCATCGTCATCGCTCTTTGCGGTTTCGGAATAAAACATTTTCACCATCCAGCGCTGCGATCGCTGTTTGCGTTCGCCATTGTCTGGAGCCTGGCCGGGCTGTATTTTCTGAATCGGGGAATGTGGTCGGCGATGCTGCCGGGAGAGGCGGCTTTAAGTACTGGTCTCGAGTCTTACCGGCGGGAGGTCGAGCGGCGGCGTTCCTTTTCTGGCCGCCTCATGCTGTGGGGGTTCGGGCCGGTGATTTTCGCAATCGCCACCTTAATTGCGGTCATCCTGAGTCTTGGGATCGGGAGTGGAATGCTCCTCAAGGGAGCGCTCCTCAAGATGAGTCCCTTCCTGACTCTGACAGTCATCTGGATAGTGAGTTTCTTCGTCATCAGGATGCGGCAGCAGCGGGAGCTCCAGCGGGAGATCGATGAATTAGATGCTATCGAGAGGGCGAACGGATGAAGATACGAAAGAGCATTTTCGAGCTAACGCCGGGCGCTGTCGACCAATTCACTTGGCTGCTATCGCAGACGCTCCGAGCCGGAGCCCTTAATATAAGGACCGGGTTGCCGGTTCGGTAGTGTGGTCCTGTTGCCGGTGCGAGCCGACGCAAGTTGCTTCGCTGACAGGTCGCGCGCTCCAGTGAGGTCCGCGCTGGTCATGTCGGCGGTGTTCAGATTGGCGCCGCCGAAGCGGGAGTTGGCCAGATTCGTCATGTAAAAATCGGCGAATGAAAAATTGCTATCGCCGAAGTTGCATCCCACCAGCTCGGCCCGAATGAAATTAGCCCGCACCAGGTTCGCCCGATAAAACTTGCTCGATGCGAAGCGTACTCCACTGAAGTCGCTATCTTGCGCCGATAGAGACGAGAAGTCGATATCATCGCCTTGCGCTTTATGAAAACGGCAGCGCTCCATCCGCACATGCAGCAATTTTGCGTTCGTCAGATTCGTCTCCGCAAAATTGCAGTCGAGCATGGAGGACTGGTTGAGTGACGCCCCGCCGAGATTGGCGCCCGAA
>Ga0075421_100008234_pt1 | contig 12795 bp, 11 predicted proteins | sample SoiMetdeltSBSDD5_FD_75292 | JGI IMG/M metagenome (GOLD analysis project Ga0075421, IMG submission 75292) | Bulk soil microbial communities from a Populus tree surrounding site in Tennessee, USA - Soil MetaG P. deltoides SBSDD5 | ecosystem: Environmental > Terrestrial > Soil > Tree plantation... | reverse complement strand
CCTTCCTCGCCAAGGCGCAGTCGGCCGAGTTCGCGTCGCTGGCCCGGGAGGCCTGGTGCCGCGCCAAGAGCGCGCACCTGAAGGCGCGCCGGTTGGCCGAGTGGTACGAGACCGACGCGGCGATGCTCGTGCTCGCGGAGGCCCGGCTCGGCGTGGCGATGATCGACGGCCTGCTCACCCGGACCTACTTCCGCAACAGCGCCGATGCCGTGCGCCGGGCCGGCGTCGCCGCGGCCGACCTACCGGAGCTCGGGTCGCGCCTGATCGCCCAGGCGGAGGAGCTGGCCCGACGCGGCCGCCCGGTCGATGGCGACATCGGAGACCTCCTCGGATGACCCTGAGCGCACGGCACGGCACGGCGGCTCGGCTGGGCGTGGCGCAGGGTCAGATCGGGGCGCCGCCGCCGATCAGCATGCCGATGAGATAGGTCGCCCCCGCCGCGGCCGCGCCGAGCAGGAGCTGGCGCAGTCCGCTCGCCCACCACCGGCGCCGGGTGAACCGCGCCACGAGGGCTCCGGCGAGGAACAACCCCACGCCCCCGCTGACCAGGGACGGCCACAGGGTCGTGGCCCCGAGGAGGTAGGGCAGAAGCGGGATGAGGGCGCCCACCGAGAAGCAGAGAAACGATGAGATCGCGGCGGTCCACGGGCTGGGCTGCTCGGACGGGTTGACGCCCAGCTCCTCCTGCGCGTGCACCCGCAGCGCCTCGTCGGGGTTGCGCCCGACCGCCCGGGCCACCTCGTGGGCGAGTTCGGGCCGCAGGCCGCGTTCGATCCACAGCTGGGCCAGCTCCTCCGCCTCGGCCTCCGGATGGCGCTCGAGCTCGCGGCGCTCCTTGGCCACCTCCGCCGCGACCTGCTCCGTCTGCGTCTTCACCGAGGTGTACTCGCCGAGCCCCATCGAGATCGCGCCGGCGACCAGCCCGGCCGACCCGGCGAGAACGACGGCTTGGGGACTCACCCCGCCGCCCCCCACGCCGGCGATCAGCGCGATGTTGGTGACCAGGCCGTCCATGGCGCCGAACACGGCCGGCCGCAGCCAGCCCCCGGAGACGTCCGCGTGGTGATGAGGGTCGTACGCCGCCGGCCGAGCCTCCACCGGCTGACTCACGGCAGCGTCAGGATCTCGTGCCCGGTCTCCGTGACCGCCATCATGTGCTCGAACTGAGCCGTCCACCTTCGATCCTTGGTGACGACGGTCCATCCGTCGTCCCACAAGTCGTGGCGGTACGTTCCGAGCGTGATCATCGGCTCGATCGTAAAGGTCATCCCCGGCTCCATGATGATTTTCAGGTCGGGGTTGTCGTAGTGCGGCACGAACAGACCGGAGTGGAACGACTCCCCGATGCCGTGGCCGCCGAAGTCGCGCACGACGCCGTAGCCGAACCGCTTCGCGTACGCCTCAATGACCCGGCCGATCACGTTGAGGGGCCGACCCGGCGCGACCGCCTTGACCCCCCGCAGGGTCGCCTCCCGGGTCCGCTCGACGAGCAGCCGGACCTCCTCGGAGACCGCGCCGACGCAGAACGTCTGGTTCGTGTCACCGTGGACGCCGTCGAGGTACGCGGTGACGTCGACGTTGACGATGTCACCCTCCTCGATCACCGTCGAGTCCGGGATCCCGTGGCAGATGACCTCGTTGAGGCTCGTGCAGCAGGACTTCGGAAAGCCCTTGTAACCCAGGGTCGAGGGGTAGGCCCCGTGGTCACAGAGGAACTCGTGCACCACCCGGTCGATGTCGTCGGTGCTCACGCCGGGCTTGCAGTACTGGCCGGCCAGCTCCACCGCCTGCGCCGCGAGCCGCCCCGCCACGCGCATGCGCTCGATGATCTCGGGCGACTGGATGGTCCGGTTCGACCGCGCCGGCTCCTTGCGGCCCACGTACTCCGGGCGCGGGATCTGCGGCGGTACCTCCCGCAGCGGGGTGATCTCGCCGGGCTTCACCGGGGCACGCACGCTCATGTCCCCGAGCCTAACCCGGGGACGTCCCGCTCTCGCCGGATCGGTGCGCTCAGCGCCGGGCCCGCCCGGCGGCGGCCTCGACGAGCGCCGCGAAGAGGCGGAAGTCGCTGGTGTCCTCGGGGTGCCACTGCACACCGACGGCGAAGCTGAGGTTGGGGTCCTCGACCGCCTCGAGGAGGTCGTCCCCCGGGCACCAGCCGGCGGGCATGAGGTGGCCGGGGTCGGCGACGCCCTGGTGGTGGAACGAGTTCACGATGACCTCGTCGCCGAGGATCTTCTGGCAGAGGGTGCCGGCGGACAGGTGCACCGGGTGCTCGCCGAACCGGGCGCCGCTGGTCGGCCGGTGGCCGGTGTGGCCGAGCACGTCGGGCAGGTGCTGGTGCAGCCGACCCCCATACGCGACGGCCATGAGCTGCATGCCTCGACAGATGCCGAGCAGCGGGAGATCGGTATCGACCGCGGCTCGCAGCAACATCATCTCGGCCTTGTCGCGCTCCGGCTTGACGTGTGTCGTGGGATGGGGCTGCTCACCGTAGAGCGCGGGGTCCACATCGGATCCGCCCGCGAAAATGATCCCGTCGATGCGGTCAAGGATGTCGACATCCGGATCGTCCGGCGTGATCAGCACAGCACGCCCGCCGCTGCTGTGCACGGCGTGCACATAGGCGAGCGGCAGCACCGCCGCGAACGTGTCCTGTACCCCGAAGCGGGTCTCCTCCGCGTACGTCGTCAGCCCGATGACTGGCCGTCCCATGTGCGTTCGCCTCCCGGCGCGTCGAATCGTCTCCCCCGCCCCACGTCGTCTCCCCCGCACTTACCCAACACAGTCGACGGTAGTCAACGCTCGGGTGGTACGAGTGTCACGTTCTGGTCACGCAGTGGTGGTCTGCCTCACCCGTCGAGCGCCAGTGTGAGCGGCAACACAGACTCCACGCCGGCCTGACGCAGGAGCCGGGCGGCGACGGTCATCGTCCAACCGCTGGCGACCAGATCGTCGACCAGGAGCACGGGGCCGCCCAGGCCCCGCAGCGCCGCCGCGAGATCCGAGGGAACGGCGAGCGCCTCATGGACAGCCGCGAGCCGCTGCACGCTGTTGCTCACGCCCGGCGTGCCCCGGCCGGCACGGCCGGTGGGCTCGAGCGTGCCGAGGAAGGTGAGCCGACCAACGGTGGCGATCCGCCGGGCGAGCGAACCCACCAGCTCGGGGCGGCGGCGGGAGCCGATCGCCACGACCCCGACCGGCCGCCGCTCCCAGCCCCAGGCGGCGAGCACATTGACCACGGCCGCGAAGACATCGTCGGGCACCGGGGCGTCCGGCGCGCCGAACAGCTCCCGCAGCCGGTTTCCCCAGCCCAGGTCCGACAGGCGCCCGAGGGCGCGGCCCGTCGCGGCCAGGTCGGTGGCGGCGATCTTCCCCGACATCGGCACGCCCAGTGTCGCGCCGCCGGTGGGCCACAGGCGTCGGGGGTCGATCTCGACGCCGGGGCGGCCGAGATGGGTGCGGGCGGCGGCCAGCGCGGCCTCGGGTACGTCCGGATCGAACCACGCGTCGGCGCACCGGTCGCAGCGTCCGCACGGTGCCGCGTAGGGATCGTCGAGCTGTCGGCGCAGGAACTCCAACCGGCAGCCGGGCGTTCGCGCGTACTCCCGCATGGCCTTTTCCTCGACGGACCGCGCCTGGGCGACGCGGGCATAGCGCGCGACGTCGTAGACCCAGTCGTGCCCGGTCGCCTCCCAGCCGCCGCGGACGCGCCGGACGGCGCCGTCGACGTCGAGGACCTTGAGCATCAGCTCGAGTCGGCCGCGCCGCAGGTCGACCCGCGCCTCGATCGCGGGTGTCGAGAGTGGACGGTCGGACTCGCCGAGCACCGCGAGCACCTCGGCCACCTGTTCGCGCGGCGGGAACGTCAGCGAGGCGAAGTAGCGCCAGATCGCCTCGTCCTCCTGGCCGGGCAGCAGGAGCACATCGGCGTGTTCGACCGCCCGCCCAGCCCGACCGACCTGCTGGTAGTAGGCGATCGGTGAGGGTGGTGCCCCCAGGTGGACCACGAAGCCCAGATCGGGCTTGTCAAAGCCCATGCCGAGCGCGGAGGTCGCGACGAGGGCCTTGACCCGGTTGGCGAGCAGGTCGGCCTCGGCCTCCTCCCGCTCGGCGCCCTCGGTCTTGCCGGAGTAGGCCGCGACCGCGTGGCCCTGGGCGCGCAGGAACGCCGCGACGTCCTCGGTCTGCGCGACGGTGAGCGTATAGACGATGCCGGAGCCCGGCAGCTCCTCAAGATGGGCGGCCAGCCAGGCGAGCCGGTGCGCCGGGGTCGGCAGGCTCAGCACGCCCAGCCGCAGACTCTCGCGGTCGAGCGGACCACGCAGGACGAGCGCACCCGACCCGAGCTGATCGGCGACGTCATCGGTGACGCGGGCGTTGGCGGTCGCGGTGGTGGCGAGCACGGGCACGCCCTCGCGCAGGCCGGCCAGGAACGTGCGGATGCGCCGGTAGTCGGGGCGAAAGTCGTGCCCCCAGTCGGAGATGCAGTGCGCCTCGTCGACCACGAGCAGGCCACAGGTCGCCGCGAGCTCGGGCAGCACGTCATCGCGGAAGTCGGGGTTGTTGAGCCGCTCGGGGCTGACGAGTAGCACGTCGACCTCGCCCGCGGCCACCGCCTTGGTGATGTCGGCCCACTCAGTGATGTTGGCCGAGTTGATCGTCGCCGCCCGGATGCCCGCCCCGGCGGCCGCCTCGACCTGGTTGCGCATCAGCGCGAGCAACGGCGAGACGATGACGGTCGGCCCGGCGCCCGCCTGCCGCAACAACGCGGTCGAAACGAAATAGACGGCCGATTTGCCGAACCCCGTCCGCTGCACCAGCAACACGCGGCGACGCTGCCCGACGAGCGCGTCGATCGCGCGCCACTGGTCCTCGCGCAGCACCGCGTCCTCGCCGGCGAGACGTCGCAGCACCGCCTCGGCTTCGATCCGGTCCACCCCTTGCGTCATCGTCACGCCACCTGTTCTACCCCACCCCGCCGACAACCTCGGTCCGCTCGGGGCCGTGTCGCACCGCCGCCACGCCGCCGCGGATGCGCCAATACCTCGGAATGTGGCCTTATCCGCGCGCAGGTAGCACCACTTCTTGGGAATGTGTCGACCACGTCGGATCGGCGAGGTCCTCGCGCGCCGCCCACGCGTCTGTCGTGGTTCTAAGGTAGCGGCATGGCAGAGCCAAGGTTCTTCGCGACGCCGGATGAGCTGCGCGCGTGGTTCACCAAGCACGCCGAGACGGATAAGGAACTGCTGGTCGGCTACTACCGCAAGGGATCGGGCCGGCCGAGCATCACCTGGTCCGAGTCGGTGGACCAGGCGCTGTGCTTCGGGTGGATCGACGGCGTGCGACGCGGAGTCGACGACGAGGCCTATTCGATCCGGTTCACGCCCCGTAAGCCGCGCAGCAACTGGAGCGCGGTGAACATCCGGCGGATCCAGGAGCTGACCGAGGCCGGCCTGATGCGGCCCGCGGGGCTACAGGCCTTCGCTAACCGCACCGAAGATCGGTCGGCCGTCTACTCGTACGAGCAACGCCACAAAGCGGCGTTCGACGCCGAGCAGGAGAAACAGTTCCGCGCGCACAAGCAGGCATGGAAGTTCTTCCAGGCCCAACCGCCGGGCTACCGGCAGTTGGCGATCTTCTGGGTCGCGAGCGCCAAGCGGCCCGAGACGCAGGCCCGCCGGCTCGCCACGCTCATCGAGGACTCGGCCAACGAACGCCGGATCGGCCTGTTCGGCCGCCCCAGCAAGCGCGCTCAGAGAGGAGTCACGTAGGCCGAGGTGAGCCCGCCGTCCACCAGGAACGTCGACGCGGTGATGAACGAGGCGTCGTCGCTGGCGAGGAACGCGACCGCGGCGGCGATCTCCTCCGGCTCGCCGAAGCGACCCATGGGAATGTGGACCAGCCGCCGCGCCGCGCGTTCGGGATCCTTGGCGAAAAGCTCCATCAGCAGCGGCGTCGCGACCGGGCCCGGGCACAGCGCGTTGACGCGGATGCCCTCGCGGGCGAACTGGACTCCGAGCTCCCGCGTCAGTGCGAGCACGCCGCCCTTGCTCGCGGTGTAGGAGATCTGCGACGTCGCCGCGCCCATGAGCGCCACGAAGCTCGCCGTGTTGATGATCGACCCCTTGCCCTGGCGCTGCATGTGCGGGATCACGTACTTGCAGCACAGGTAGACCGATGTGAGGTTGACCCGCTGCACCCGCTCCCACGCGTCGAGGCCGGTCGTGAGGATCGAGTCGTCGTCGGGGGGCGAGATGCCGGCGTTGTTGAACGCGATGTCCACGCGACCGTGCGCCATCGACACCTTCTCGAACAACGCCCCGACCGCCGGCGGGTCGGAGACATCGCAGGCGTACCAGTCGCCGCCCAGCTCCCCCGCCAGCGTCTCGATGCCCTCGGCGTTGAGGTCGACGGCGACCACGAACGCGCCCTCGGCGGCGAACCGGCGCGCCGTCGCCAGCCCGATCCCGCTCGCGGCACCGGTGATGACGGCCACCCGGTCCTGCAGCCGCTGACCCACCACAGTCGACACTCAGTCCTCCGTACTGATGAACACGTTCTTGATCTCGGTGAAGCTCGCCGGCGCGTCCGGGCCGAGCTCGCGGCCGAGGCCGGACTGCTTGAATCCGCCGAACGGCGTCCAGTAGCGCACCGACGAGTGCGAGTTCACGCTCAGGTTGCCCGACTCGACACCACGGGCCACCCGTATCGCGCGCCCGACGTCGCGGGTCCAGATCGAACCCGACAAGCCGTACTCGGTGTCGTTGGCCAGGCGAACGGCCTCCTCCTCGTCATCGAAAGGGAGCACCGAGACCACGGGGCCAAAGATCTCCTCCCGCCAGTGCTTCTCCGCACCCGTACGGGCGAGCAGAACCGTTGGTGGGTACCAAAAACCAACCCCCGTCGGGCACGCGCCACGGAATGCGAGGTCAGCTTCGTCCACATAGGATTCCACGACGTCGCGCTGCCCCGCGGAGATGAGCGGGCCCATTTCGGCCGTGTCCAACCCGGGGTCCTCCACCCGGAGGGAGGCCACCGCGGGCTCCAACAGCTCGAGGAATCGGTCGTACGCCGAACGCTGCACGAGGATCCGTGACCGGGCGCAGCAGTCCTGCCCCGCGTTGTCGAAGACCGCATACGGCGCCGTGGCCGCGGCCTTCTCCAGGTCGGCGTCGGCGAACACGATGTTGGCGGACTTGCCGCCCAGTTCGAGCGTGACCCGCTTCACCCGGTCGGCGCAGCGCCTCATGATCTGTTGGCCGACCTCAGCGGACCCGGTGAAGCAGATCTTGCGGACGGCGGGGTGCGCGACGAAGCGCTCGCCGACGACACTGCCCTTGCCGGGGACGACGGTGAAGACGCCCTCGGGCAGACCGGCCTCGAGCCCCAGCTCGCCGAGGCGGATCGCCGTGAGCGGTGTGAGTTCGGCGGGCTTCAGCACGACCGTGTTACCGGCCGCGAGCGCTGGCGCGAAGCCCCAGCCGGCGATGGGCATCGGGAAGTTCCACGGCACGATGACACCGACGACCCCGAGCGGCTCGTGGAACGTCACGTCCAGTCCACCCGGGACGGGGATCTGCCGCCCACTGAGGCGTTCGGGCGCCGCCGAGTAGTAGTTGAGGACGTCCCGGACGTTGCCGGCCTCCCACCGGGCGTTGGAGACCGTGTGGCCGGAGTTGCGCACCTCCAGCTGGGCGAGCTCCTCGATGTGGTCGTCCACAAGGGACGCGAACCTCCGGAGCAGGCGGGCGCGCTCGGCGGGAGGCTGGCGACGCCACGATTCGAATGCCCCCCTCGCGCGCTCAATCGTGGCGTCGGCCTCCTCCGCCCGCATCTGTGGCACCCGCGCGACGACCTCCTCGGTCGCCGGGTTGATCACCTCGAGCAATGAAGCTGTCACAGCCGTTCGAACCCCCGGAAGAGCTCCCAGTCGGTGACGGCCGCGTCGAACGCCGCCAGCTCGATCCGGGCATTGTTGGCGTAGTGCGCGACCACCTCGTCGCCGAAGGCGGCTCGGGCCACGCCCCCGGATTCCCACAGCATCAGGGCATCGCGCAGATTTTTGGGTACGCGCGGTGCGCGGGCGTCGTCGTACGCGTTCCCGGTGAACACCGGCTCCAGGTCCAGCTCCGCCTCGATGCCGTGCACGGCGGCGGCGACCATCCCGGCGAGCGCCAGGTAGGGGTTGACATCGCCGCCGGGCACCCGGTTCTCCACGCGAAGCGATGGGCCATGCCCGACCAGCCGAAGCGCACAGGTGCGGTTGTCGACGCCCCACCGCACCGCGGTCGGCGCGAACGTGCCGGGCTGGTAGCGCTTGTAGGAGTTGATGTTGGGAGCGAAGAGGAGTGTGAACTCGCGCATGGTGGTGAGCAGTCCGGCGAGCACCCTCTCACCGAGTGGCGAGAGGCCGTGCGCGCCGTCGCCCGCCATCACCGGCTCGCCTGTCGTGGTGCGCAACGAGAAGTGCACGTGGCACGAGTTGCCCTCGCGCTGGTTGGGCTTGGCCATGAAGGTCAGCGCCATGCCCTCCTGGGCGGCGATCTCCTTGGCACCCGTCTTGTAGATGCTGTGGTGGTCGGCGGTGGTGAGCGCCTGCGCGTACAGGAACGCGATCTCGTGCTGCCCCAGGTTGCACTCGCCCTTGGCGCTCTCGGGGCGCAGGCCGGCGCCCGCCATCTCGTTGCGGATGCGTCGCAGCAGCGGCTCGACGCGTGCCGTCCCGAGCACCGAGTAGTCGATGTTGTAGAGGTTCGCGGGGGTCAGGTCCCGGTACGCCCGCCGCCACGCGTCCTCGTAGGAGTCGCGGTAGACGATGAACTCAAGCTCGGTGCCGGCGAACGCGACCAGGCCGTGCTCGGCGAGCCGGTCGAGCTGGCGGCGCAGGATCTGCCGCGGCGAGGCGACGACCGGCGTGCCGTCGAGCCAGCTGAGGTCGGCGAGCACCATCGCGGTGCCCGGCTGCCACGGCACCCTCCGCAGGGTGGTGAAGTCCGGGACCATCGCGAAGTCGCCGTACCCCCGCTCCCAGCTCGACATCGTGTAACCGGCGACCGTGTTCATGTCCACGTCGACCGCGAGCAGGTAGTCGCAGCCCTCCGTGCCGTGCGGCAGCACCTCGTCGATGAAGAAGTCCGCGTGGAACCGCTTGCCCTGCAATCGGCCCTGCATGTCCACAATGGCCACGAGTACGGTGTCGATCGCACCCGACTCCACGTCCAGGCTCAGCTCCTCCACGGTCAGCGCGGGCTGCCTCGCGGTCATGACACCGACCCTTCCCGATCATGGACGACGGGGACCTCCGCCCACTCTAATGGTCTGAGATCAAACCTTAAAGGCTCCGATCGGCCGGGCCGAACCGCTTCCCGGAATGGCACCTACCGACCACGACGCCGCCCACCTCGATCTCGCTAGATCTTGGATGATCTGTGCAGCTCTGACGACACAGATCATCCAAGATCTGTGAGGTCGCACCCAACTAGCGAAGCCCGAGGAGGCCGCGGAGGAGTTCGGCGGTTCCGTCGCAGTGTTCCTCCATCGCGGAGCGGGCGGCGTTGGTGTCGCCGGCGAGGATCGCGTCGACGATGCGGCTGTGCTGAGCGTCGGAGTGGTCGAGGTTGCGCCGCAGCACCGGGATCGCGGCGAGCAAACGGTCGAGGGTGAGCTGCACGTCGGCGATCGACGAGACCAGCGACGGACTGCCGCTGGCCGTGGCGATGGCGAGGTGCAGCCGGGAGTCGGCCACGCGGCGGGTGGCGGGGTCGCGGTCGCGGGAGGCGGTGAGGCAGGCCACGAGGCGCTGCCGGTCGGCGGCCGACAGCGTGCGGCTCGCGGCGAGGGCGGCGGCACCGGGTTCGAGCACACGGCGGAAGTCGAGGGCGTCGTGCAGCGTGTCTCCCATCTCGCGGGCCAGCTCGATGACGCCATCGCGGGGCAGCACGGCGGTCTCGGTGCGGGCCCGTTTGGCCGCCGTCGCGGCCCGGGCCACGGCGCCGCCCGGCCGGGTGCGCCCGCCCCGCGCGGGTGGCGCGGGGGCCGCCGTACCGGAGAGCACGAATGTACCGCCCGTGCGCCCGCGGCGTGACTCGAGCAGTCCGGCCTCGCGCAGCGCCCGGATCGCCTCCCGCAGCGTGACCCGGCTGACCTGGAGCTGGTCGGCGAGCTCGCGTTCGGCCGGCAACCGTTCGCCCACCGCGACCAACCCCAACTTGATCGCCTGAGCGAGCCGCGCCACGGTGATCTCAAAGGCGTTGCCGCCGCCGCGCACGGGCCGCCAGACGGGCACGCCACCACCGGAACCGACGCCACTGCCAGCGGACGCCGTGTCGCCTGCCATCCCGCCCTACCCCCGGATTCTGTTGGGGGCGCGCACCGTAGTGCGCGCCCCCGACGGACGCCGCAACCCTACTCCGCGGCGGTGCTCACCGGTTCGTCGACGTTGCGGATGGGACCGGTGAACCACTTGCGGGCCGAGACCCACCACCAGATGGCGACCAGGACGATCGCTCCACCGACCGCGATGCCGGCGTAGTTCACCGACAGCCAGGTGAAGTTGTCGTTCCACGGGAGGCCGCTCGGCACCAACGGCATGATGAAGTAGAGCGAGATGATGATGATCTCAATCGACGCGATCCAGCCCAGGATCTTGTACTTGCGGCCGAGCGTCCACGGTCCGGGGACGAACCGGTCGCCCATCCGGAGCCGCAACAGGATCGGGATGAGGAACGCGAGGTAGAGCCCGATCACGCAGACCGAGACCACCGCATAGAACGCGATCGGGACACCCTTGAGGCCCGGGTTCTCGTAGAGCGCCGGCAGAGTCAGCAGGGCGCCGGCGGTCGTGCCGATGAGGATCGCGTTGACCGGCGTACGGTTCCGGTCCACCTTGGACCACAACCGCCAGCCCGGCACCGCACGGTCACGGCTGAACGCGTACGTCATCCGCGACATGCTCGTCACGCAGCTCATGCCACAGAAGAACTGCCCGATCGTGGAGATGATGATGACCGTCTTGTAGAAGAACGGCGTGAGCGCCAGGGCGAAGATGTTCGCCACGCCACCACCGCCGGCCGTCACGGCCTCGGGATCGTTGGCTGCGAAGAGGAACGACAGAAGCAGGATCCAGCCGCCGATGGCGGAGTAGAAGATGGACTTCCACAGGCCCTGCGCCGCCGACCGGGCGGCCCCCCTGGTCTCCTCCGAGACGTGGGCGCACGCGTCGAACCCGGTGATCGTGTACTGCGTGAGCAGGAAGCCCAGCGGCAGGATGTAGAACCAGAACAACAGGCCGCTGTTCGTGCCGCCGCCGAAGCCCGAGTTGTTGAAGCGTTCGAACAGGAAACTGGGGCTCTGGTGCTTGTCGGGCACCAACACGAGGATCAGCACGACCGCCGTCGCGCCGGCCACGTGCCACCACACCGACACGTTCTGCAGCACGTCGATGATCTTGTGTCCGTAGATGTTGATGAGCGCGTGCGCCACCAGGATGATCACGAAGAGCAGGAACGCCTGCCGCAGCGTGCCGTCCCAGCCGGGCACCAGCGAGGCGAGCGTCAAGTTGAGGAACGTCGCACAGCCGTAGTCGACGGACGCGGTCACCGCGACCAGACCGATCAGGTTGAGCCAGCCCGTGAACCAGCCGTGCACCGGCTTGCCCATGGTCGCCGCCCACCAGTAGATGCCACCCGCGGTCGGGTACGCCGAGACAAGCTCGGACATGCACAGACCGATGATGAGGATGAAGATCGAGATGAGCGGCCAGCCGATGGAGATGGCCAGGGGCCCGCCGTTGTTCCACGCCTGACCGAAGGTGGTGAAGCAGCCGGCCAGGATCGAGATGATCGAGAACGAGATGGCGAAGTTGGAGAAGCCGCTCCACTTGCGACGCAGTTCCTGGCGGTAGCCGAGCTCGGCCAGGCGGCGTTCATCGTCGCCCAACGGCTCGCTCGTGCGGGGTGGGGATGTCGCGGTCACGTATGACCCTCCTCGCGGTCGAAGTCACATCGCTACGGTGTCGAGCAGGCGGCCGAGCTCCGGGGCTTCGATGTCCCGGACCGCCTGGTGCCACTTGTCGCTCGCCTCCCCCCAGTAGTCGAACGAGCTCTCCGGATTGCGCAGGAGACCGTGGTGAACCGAGAACCACAGCGTCCAGGTCACGTTGGAGAGCACCAGGTTCAACCGGACCCGCGCGCGCAGCGCCGGCGTGTCCGCGTCGCCGAAGTAGGCCGCCGCCAGCGCGTCGGCCAGATCGGGGTCGAAGTCGGACTCGGCGGCGATGTCGCCGAGCTCAAAGCATGGATCGTTGTTGCCCGAAAGCTGGTAGTCGACGATGCGGATCATTCCGGCCGAGTCGATGAAGTTCTCGGCCAGCAGGTCGTTGTGGCACGGCATGAGCGGCAGTGGCCGCTCGGCCAGTGCGGCCGCAATCTCCTCCACGGTGGACAGTCGGTCCACGTAGCCCTCCGGCAGCCGCAGGTCATGTCGACGGCAAATGTCGAGCAGTTCGTGCAGCTTCGCCGTGATGGAGAAGTCATTGCCGAAGCGCGGACCGGCGTGCAGTCGCCGGCAGGCCGCCGCGATCCGCGGAATCAGAACCGGGCTGCGAACGTCGGCCGCGTTGAGAGTGCGCCCTGGTAGGAACTCCAGCACGAGCGCCGGCACCTCCGGCAAGACCTCGTAGACCTTCGCCCCGACCCCGGATTCCGCGGCCCGTAGCGTATTGCTGATCTCCTGGGCCGGCGGGATCCCGAGCCCGGCCGCGGAGACCGCCGGTTCCAGCACGCGAAGCACATA
>Ga0075421_100008230_pt1 | contig 12798 bp, 11 predicted proteins | sample SoiMetdeltSBSDD5_FD_75292 | JGI IMG/M metagenome (GOLD analysis project Ga0075421, IMG submission 75292) | Bulk soil microbial communities from a Populus tree surrounding site in Tennessee, USA - Soil MetaG P. deltoides SBSDD5 | ecosystem: Environmental > Terrestrial > Soil > Tree plantation... | reverse complement strand
CAGCCCGGCGCCATGAAGGCGTTGAACAGCTCGGCGACCGCGGCCATCAGGACCACGACGCCGGCCAGGACGGCGACCGTGCCGACCGAGGTCAGGTCGAACCGCAGCACGACCCAGGCGATGATGAGCCACGCCGTCGCGGTGATCAGGTAGATCCACCACGGCATCGAGGTCACCTCCAGGTCCGGCGACTTCGCCCGTGGCACAGACGCTGTGCTGTCCATTCCGTCCCCCCGACCCATCCGGACTGCTCCCTCACCTTGCATTAGAACCCAACTAGTCCGCCTATTTTGGGCAAACCGCCCGGGATCAAGCACGAAGTCAACAAGATCATGAGGGGATCCGAGGGGACGAGGCGATCGCTAGTTCGCGAATTTTGCCGCATAAGTGCCCTTCACGCGGGACGATCCGTGCGGGAGGTGCGATGGTGTCCGAGGAGCTGACCCCGGCCGAACGGGCCGAGCTGGATCGGCTGCGCGCGGAGACCAGCCGGGGCGGCCGGTGGGCCCGCACCGGCCGGTGGGTGGCCGCGTGCGCGATCCTGCTGGTGGCGGCGCTGCTGGGAACGCTTGCCGTCGTCGCCGTGTACGTGCGTTCCGAGGTGCTCGACACCAACACCTACGTCGAGACGGTGACCCCGCTCGCCGAGGACCCGGCGGTGCAGAGCGCGGTGGCCGCCCGGCTGGCCGACGAGTTGATCACACGGTCCGACGTCGAGGCACTCGCCAACCAGGTGGCGCGGCAGCTCGAGGCGCGCGGCGCCCCGCAACGCCTGTCCGATCTCGTGAGCCCGCTCGTCAGCGGGATGCGGTCCTTCGTCACCGGCCGCATCCAGTCGCTGCTCGCGACGGAGCGCTTCCAGGAAGCCTGGGTCAACATCAACCGACTCGGCCACGATCAGTTGATCACCGCGTTGACGGGCGGCCAGGGCGAGGTGGTGCAGAGCCAGGGCGACACCATCACGGTTGACCTCGGTGAGCTGCTCACGCTGGCCAAGCAGCAGCTTGTCGCGGAAGGCTTCACGATCGTCAGCCGGGTACCGGATGTGTCGATCCCCTACACACTGGTGGAGTCGGACCAACTGCCGAAGATCCGCACGTACACGCGCGCCCTTAACGCCGCCGGCACCTGGCTGCCCTGGGTCGCTCTGCTCCTGTTGCTGGCCGGCGTGTTCGTCGCACCGAACCGACGTCGCGGTGTCATCGTGGGCGCGACGATGCTCGGCCTCACGTCGGCAGTGCTGCTGCTCATCATGAACGAGGCCCGTGCGTACTATCTGGACCGTCTACCGTCGACGGTGCGCTCGCCGGATGCGGTCGCGGTGGTCTACGACACGATCACCCGGTTCCTCGTCGCGGCTCTGCAGACGCTCGTCGTCGTGATGGCGATCCTCGTGATCGGTGCCCTGCTGGCGGGGCCGAGCCGGCCGGCGGTCCTGCTGCGGCGCGGGCTCAACAAGGGTCTCGACGCGGGCGCTGGGGCGCTGAACCGGGCCGGTGCTTGGGCCCGGGCGACCGGTCGGACGCTGGCCGCCGCGTACCACCCGATCCAGGTCGCCATCGTGCTGGTCGCGCTCGTCGGGCTCATCATCGCCGTGCGGCCGAGCATCGGCTCGGTGCTGTGGGTCACCGTCGTCGTGCTGCTCGCCCTGGCTCTGCTGGAAGTCTTTGTACGGGCGCGGCCTCACGAACCCACCACAGTGGACCGGCGCCCGCTGGGCACCGCCTAGGCCCCGGCGGTGAGCAGCTCCCGGCGCGGGGTCGCGTTGGCGGAGCGATCGGCCGCGGAGCGAACTCGCGCGTTCTGGCGCCTGCTCGTCGGCATCCTGCTCGTGTACGGGCTGATCGTGATTGCGGGTGACCTGAGGTTCTCGGCTCCGGTGCGGGTCGCGCTGCTCGGCGGCGTGGTCGTGATCGATCTGAGAACGCGGCGGCGCCGTGCGCGGTCTCAGATCGCCGCGGCGGCGCTGACCACGGCGGCCGTCACCGCCACCGTCGTCGCGGCCGTGGCCGGCTCGACGCGCGTGCTCGCCGCCGTCCAGGGGTTCGCGACGACCGTTCTGGTCGTGGTGGCGATCGCGTCGATCCTCCGGACGGTGAGGAGCTGGCCGGGCGTCGACCTCGCGACCGTCATCGGCGTGCTCGACGTCTACCTGCTGCTGGCGCTGTTGTTCGCCTCGACGCACCAGACCTTCTCGGCGTTCCAGGCCGGTTACCTGCAGGGCGTGGAGGGCCTGCCTTCGTCCTCCGACGACCTCTACTTCAGCGTGGTCACCCTGACGACCGTGGGGTTCGGTGACATCACGCCCGGCACGGAGCTCGCCCGCACGGTCACGATCACCGAGGCCCTCGTCGGGCAGCTCTACCTCGTCTCGGTCGTGGCCGCCGTCGTGAGCGGGTTCCGCCGGCGACCGCCGCCCGGTCCCGCGGAACCGGACGGCGGCGAGTCGCTCTGACGCTTAGCTCTGCAGCGCCTTGACGAGCGCCTCCTGGTCGTCGTGGTTGAGGTTCGTCTGGAGCACCGTCGGGTGGTACTCCTTCAGCGCCTCGACCACCTTGTCCCGGGTCGCCTCGACCACGAGCATGAACACCGCCGACGTGCCCGGTTGGATCTGCTCCCCGAGATTCTTGATCATTTTGTTGTCGATGCCGACGTCGGTCAGCTTGCCGGCGATGGCCCCCGTCGCCGCGCCGACCGCCATGCCGAAGACCGGCATCAGGAAGATGAGTCCGAACAGCGTGCCCCACAGGGCGCCACCCGCCGCTCCAGTCGCGGTGGTGCTCATCGCCTGCTGGACCTTGACCTTGCCGTCCGGCTCGCGCCACACCATGGCGGCGTCGCCGAGCTTGAGCAGCTCCTCCTTGGTGAGGCGGTTCGTCACGAGGTCGAATACCTGTTCGCCCGTCTGCCGATCCGGCAACCCCAGCACCACAAGTTTCGTGGCCATCCCGGTCCCCCTTACCCTCATTACCCAACATATCGGGCATTCTGGGCTCGATGCTAGGCGATAGGGACGGTGGAGATAGCGTCTTCGGCGTTGGCGTGGGCCGCTAGCCTCGGACCGTGGTCGATGAGCACGTGGATGAGCATGTAATGGAAGCGCCCATCGTGGCGGTGACGGTCTATCCGGACCGGGCCCGGGTGACCCGCAGGGGAAGGCTGAGCCTGCCCGAGGGTGAGCAGCGCGTGGTGCTCGAGTCGCTGCCGCTGGCGCTGCGGACCGACTCTGTCCGGGTGGCCGGCACCGGACCGGCGACCGTCCTCGGCGTGGACATCGCGCGCCGGCACCGGCCCCGGACGACCGACGCGACGGCGGCCCGGCTGGAGGAGGAGCTTCGGGCGGCGCGGGCCCAACTCGCGGTGCTGGAGGACGAGGACGCTGTCGCGGCCGAGCGCCTCGAGTTCTACGCCGGCCTGGCGCGCCGGTCGACGCGGTCCTACGCGGTCGCCCTCGCCGCCGGCGACACCGACCCGGTCCGGGTGGCCGAACTCGCCGACGCGCTCGCCGCTCAGCAGGCCGCGGTCCGGGAGGCCCGGCGCGCCCTCGCCGAGCGCCAGGACCGTGTGCGCGAGCAGATCCAGGCCTACGAGCGGGGTCTCGAGGCCCGCCGGCGCCAGCGCGAACCCGACGATCTCGCGGCCACCATCGGCCTGGACGTCTCCGGTGAGGCCACAGTGGAACTCGAAGTGTCCTATGTGGTCGACGGGGCCGGCTGGACCTCGGCCTACGACCTGCGTCTCGAGGCCGAGAAGCTCACGCTCTCATGGTATGGACTGGTGACCCAGCGCACCGGCGAGGACTGGCCGGAGTGCGACCTGCGGCTGTCGACGGCCCGGCCCTCCGGCGCCGTGACCGTGCCCGAGCTGAGCCCATGGTTCATCGACCGGCAGCGTCCCGTGCCCGTGCCGCCGCCCGCGCCCAAGGCCGAGGGCATGCCGTACGCGATGCGAGCCGTCGGCATGGTTGCCTCGCTGGCCGAGGAGGCGCCCATGCTGGACGCGGAGTCCCGGCTGGAGCAGGGTGCCACCGCCGCGACGTACCAGCCCGCGCGGCCGGTGGCGGTGCCGGCCGATGGTGGCGCGCACCGGGCCACCGTGGCGGTCATCGACCTCACGGCCGCGCTCGACTACGTGACCGCGCCGGTGCGCGGGGCCGAGGCGCACCTGCGGGCCACCGTGACCAACACGTCACCGCACACTCTGCCCGCCGGCGCCGGCGCGGTGTTCCACGGCGGGGACTTCGTCGGCAGCGCCGCCCTGCAAACGTGGGCGCCCGGCGAAGAGGTGGAGCTGGCGCTCGGCGTCGACGATCGGATCCGGATCGAGCGCGAGCTCGTCCGCCGTACCGCCGGCAAGGCCGTCATCGGCTCCACCCGCCGGCGCGAGGCCGAGCACAAGATCACGATCGCGAACCACACCCCACGGGCCGCGAAGGTGACCGTGCTCGACCAGCTCCCTGTCTCCCGCGACGAGGGCATCGTCGTGAAGGAGCTGCGCGTCGAGCCGGCGCCGACGGAGCGCTCGGAGCTGGGCGTGCTGACCTGGGTGCTCGACCTCGCGCCCGGCGAGGAGCGCGAAATCCATTTAGGAGTACGGGTGGAGCTGTCGCGTGGCGTCGAGATGATCGGCTGGCGCGAGTGAGCCGACCCTCGTTCAGCGATATCCGTTGCGCGTGTAGGTGAGGCTGAAGGGCCCCTCGTTGCCGAAGTACGCGGCGACGAGCTTGGCCGGGTCGGTGGCGAGCAGCCCACGCTGCAGGTCGCTCCCGTCGTTGCCGTCGTCCCAGCCCCACGGGGCGTTGGCGGCGTTGTCCTGGCCGTTGTCGCCGCGGAACGTGCCCAACGACGCGAACGTCGCCGCGTCGGACCGGTGGGCCCACAGGCCGCCGGCCGCGAAGATGTTGACGAGGCGGTACGCGACCGACCGGTCGTTGCCGCTCGCGGGCACCTCGCCGGCCCCGGTGGTGGGGAAGTAGACGACGCCGTCGCCGCCCGGAAAGTTGGCCCCGTTCCAGGCGAAGCAGCCGTGGCCCTTCGCCTCCTGGAAGGTGGTCGGCCGGGCGACGCCGCCGAACGACTGCAGCCGCAGCGGGCCGTCGATGTTCTCGCGGCCGCTCGTGAACGGGCTGCCCGCCGGCGTGTAGGAGTAGAAGTCGCTGTGCGCCACCGTGACGGCGGCCTCGAGCGCTCCGTACGCCGACCCGTTGCGGCGGACGGTCAGCAGCACACCCTCCATGTCGTTCTCGTGGTGGAGCAGGCCGAACGGGTCGGGAACGTCGGTCCAGTCCCGCGGGTGGAAGAACGCGTACACCACGAACCAGTGGGTGCTGGTCTCCACGACCGAGTAGTACACGGCCCCGGTGAGGCGGGACAGGTTGTCGTCCTGGTGTTCCCAGTTGTTGCGGGCGTCCCAGTCGAGGTCGAAGTCCACACTGGATAGATAGTCGGCGTCGTAGTCGGAGGAGTCGGTGTCCTGATGGTGGACCGGAGCCCAGTGCTGGGCGAGGTCAAGGTCACTGGCCGCGGCCCGAGCGGGCCCGGAGAGCACGGCGATGATCGCGAGCGGCACGGTCACGAGGAGTGCCAGCGGGGCGACGAGGGTGACGAGACGACGAGGCATGGCGGCAGCGTATAGCCAACCATGGATGGATTGATACGGTCGAACGCGGAAAGTCCCGTGAACGGGGCCTGTCGGAGTGGCCCCGGCCCGCGCCGTCGCCTAGCCTGCGGGCCTGTGGGTGGTGTGCGGGCGCGTCCCGGGCGCGCGGTCGGGCTGGGCGCGGCGGTCGTCCTGGGGTTGATCGCGGCGGTCGCCCTGGGCCCGGCCCCGACCTCATCGGCGGCACCGGCGCTGGCGGCGCCGCCGCCCGCACTCACGGCGCCCGGGTGGCGTTCCGTCTTCTCCACCGACTTCTCCGGCTCGGCCCTGCCGAAGGGCTGCGGAAAGTACGGCGGCCCCTACCCCGGCGGGGCGACGTTCTGGGACGCGGACAACGTCCGGGTCTCCGACGGCCTGCTCCGGATCGTGATCGAGGAGCGCTCCCAGGGCGGCCTGCCGTACACGGCCGGCGGGATGGGCTGTTTCGACCATGCCCAGATCTACGGCAAGTTTGAGTGGCGGGCGAAGGTGCCGGTGGGCAAGGGCATCGACTCCTACGCGACGCTGTGGATGGCCCGGGAGAGCGACGAGGGCAATGAGTCGCTCGTTGAGATCCTGGGCGTGCCCGGCGACGAGACGATGGCGGTGTCGAACGGGTACGGCTCGGGAATGGTCGGTGAGCACATCGCCGGCCGCTACAGTGACGGCTTTCACACGTACGCGATCGAGTGGTTACCGGACCGGTTCCGGGTATTGGTAGATGGTGTTCAGAAGTACTCGAGCACGCGCGTCCCCAAGGTGTCCAAGTGGCTAGGGTTCGCGGTCAGCAACGGCGACAACTTCGCCGGCCTGCCGGACGCGGCGACGGTGCTCCCAGCCGAGTTCCAGGTGGACTGGGCGCGCATCTACGCCTACGTCCCCAATGCTCCGGCCCCAACAGGCACCGTCGGGTCGGCCTCTCCGCGTCCCGTGGCCGCGCCGGCCACCGTCACGGTGGCACCGTCGGGTTCCCGACCGAACCCACCGCCGGGTGGACCGGTCGATCCGGTGACCGGACGGCCAACGGGGACGCCCGCTTGGGCCTGGCTCGCCGGCGCGGCGCTGCTCGTGGCGCTGGTCGCCGGGGGTCTGCGCCTGGCCTGGCGCCGGCGTCGTATGGACCCGCTCGATCGCGGCGACCTGCCCTGAACCGGGGCGGGTCCCCGCGCGTACCAGGGAGTGGGTGGCGGCCTACTCGCGGGGGCGCGCCACCCACCTTCGCCCATCCGACCCATCCCAAACCCGCGCCGCCGCGAATCTCTCGTGAGCCCGGTTGCCGTAAGTGGCGCAGGTCTCAGCGGTCATCACAATTTTGTGACCGTTTTGGGTAAGCGGAACGGAATCAGGTCGGGACAGCGTCTGTTGTGTCAGGGGCAGCGCCGGGGGGCGGTGCGGTGGGGGACGGAGGAGCCCAACTGTGGAGAAGATGAAAGTGCTGAGGACGGACGAGGTTGCCGAGGAGCGGGACCTGGTCGGCGTCTACCTGCACGAGATCTCCAGGACTCCGCTGCTGGACGCGGCTGCCGAGGTCGACCTCGCGAAGGCGATCGAGGCGGGGCTTTACGCGGAGCACCTGCTCGATGAGGACATCGTTCCCGAGGGGACGAAGCACACGGAGCTGGAGCGCCTCGTCGCCGATGGTGAGCTCGCCAAGGACCAGTTCATTCGAGCCAACCTGCGTCTCGTGGTGTCCATCGCCCGCCGGTATGTGCGATCTGGCATGCCGATGCTCGACCTGATCCAGGAGGGCAACACGGGTCTTGTGCGCGCGGTGGAGAAGTTCGACTACCTGCGGGGCTACAAGTTCTCGACGTACGCGACGTGGTGGATCCGCCAGGCCATCAGCCGTGCGATCGCGCAGCAGGAGCGCACCGTGCGCCTGCCGGTGCACCTGGTGGAGGATGTCAACCGGATGCGCAGCGTGGCCCGGCAGTTCACCCGGGAGCACGGTGGCGAGCCGGAGCCCGAGCAGCTGGCCGTGGCCATGGGCGTGCCGGTCGACCGGGTCCTCGAACTGATGCGGTGGTCGCAGGACACGGTCTCGCTGGACACCCCGGTCGGCGACGACGGCGACACGAACCTCGGCGACCTGGTGGCCGACTCGGACGCTCCGTCGCCCGAGGATGTCGTGCTCGCGGCCCTGGAGCGCCAGCGCATCGAGAGCCTGCTCAACCACCTCGACGACCGGTCCGCCGGGATCATGCGGGCCCGGTACGGGCTCGAGGACGGTCGCGAGCACTCGCTTACCGAGGTCGCGACCCGGTTCTCGCTCTCGCGCGAGCGGATCCGGCAGCTGGAGATCCAGGCTCTGGGCCGGCTGCGCGAGCTGGCGCGCGCCGAGGGCCTCCGCGCCGCGTAACTTACCCGCTTGATCATGAACTAAGGGGGGTCGACGACGTGTCGACCCCCTTATTTCATGATCACGCTGATTTGCCCGCTCTGGCCAGGGCGAAGATCCGGCGGAACGGGAGCACCGTGCCGTACGCCCGCCGCGGGTACGCCTCCCGCAGCCCGGCCGCCACGTCGGCCCGGAACTCCGCCGTCGCCTCGGGGTCATCGCGCAGGGCGTCGAGGTACGGCCGCAGCCCAGTGCCGGCGAACCATTGGAGCACCGGGTCCTCGCCGTCGAGCACGTGCAGGTAGATGGTCTCCCAGACGTCGATGTCGACACCGCCGGCGGCACCGAGCGCGTCGGCGTACTCGACCGGCTCGCGGACCGAGCTGTTGCTGGCGCCGGGCCCCGAGCCGCGCGAGACCGCGGCGAGTCGGCCGGCCCAACGGGGTGAGTTGGCGACGCGACGCATGACCTGGCTCGCGTCGGCGTCCCGGTTTGCGGGCACCTGCATCGCCAGCACGCCGCCGGGCGTCAGCGCGTTGTCGAGCCAGGATCGCAGCAGCTCAAGGTGGGTGGGCACCCACTGCAGAGCGGCATTGGAGATCACGACGTCCACGGGCCTTGGCGGCCGCCACGACTCGATCTCGCCGAGCTGGAAGTCGAGGTGGCCCGGGCGCGCCAGCGCGACGGCCGTCTCGATCATGGCCGGCGACGAGTCGATGCCGAGCACCTGCGCGTCGGGCCAGCGGTCGGACAGCGTCGCGGTCAGATGCCCCGGCCCGCAGCCGAGATCCACCACGGTCGCCGGCGTGGGGTTGCCCGGCCCGTGCGCGTGCGCGCCGACCATGGCGCTCAGGCGGGCGGTGAGGTCGTGCCACGGCCGGGCCCGCTCGGACTCAAAGCGCAGGTACTGCCGCGGGTCCCACGACGGTGACGTCATGGCGTCGCCTCCGGATCTTGGATGATCTGTGCTGCTATGGCTACACAGATCATCCAAGATCGCGAGAAGAAGGCTTAGCCGGGGCGGGCGTAGCCGTAGGGCGTCGCCCGATCGACGCTGGCCAGTTTCACCACGTCGCCCGTGGTGGGTGCGTGGATGATCTGGTTGTTGCCGACGTAGATGCCGACATGCCCGAGGTCGTAGTAGAAGACCAGGTCGCCGGGGCTCAGGGATGCGCGTTTGATGTGAGGCAGCGCGTTCCACTGCATCTCGGCGTTGTGGGGCAGGCTCACCCCGGCCGCCCGCCACGCCATCATCGTGAGGCCCGAGCAGTCGTAGCTCCCCGGTCCGTCCGCGCCCCATTTGTACGGCTTGCCGAGCTGAGCGTACGCGAACCGCACCGCGATGCCCGCCTTCCCAGCGACGATGGGTGGCGTCGCCTTGGTCACGGGGGCGGTGGGGGAGCGGGCGGTCAGCCGCGCGTAGGCCTGGCGGCGCAGCTCGTTCAGCTTGGCCAGATCCGCAGTGATCTTGGACCTCTGGCTGGTCAGCTCCTTGCGCTGGCGTTGCTGGTCGGCGATGAGCTGGTCGAGCCGACCGGCCTCGGTGTCGACCTTGGACTTGAGCTCGCTGAAGCGTTCGACCTCGGACTGTTGGAACCGTGTGAGCCCGTCGAGGGAGGTCATGCGGTCGGCGAGGTCGACGGTGCTGCCGGCGGCCATCACATAGTCGACCGCGACGAGGTCGCCGCCCTTGTACGCGAGCGCGGCGAGCCGACCTACCTGCGTGCTGGCCTCGTCGAGCTGCGCCCTCAGCGGCTTGAGCCGGGTGGCGACCGATTCGGCGGCGGCCTGCGACGCCTTCAGCTGTTCATTGATCTTGTTGTACTTCTCGACGACCTTCTCGAGTGCGATCGAGTCGGCCTCGATCCGCTGTTCGAGCTGGTCAATCGACGGCTCGGCATACGCCGCGGTGCCGGGGATCAGGAGGGTCAGCACGACCGCCAACCCGATGGCCGGACGGGCCAGGCGAGCCGGGCCACGCGTCAACGCGCGCAGCGCTCTGCGCTCTCTGGGCAAGCAACGACTCCGATCTTCCGCGTCCCGCCTACCGGGTGAGCTGTCGGGTTCGGGCAGAAGTTGCCAGCGGTCCTGCTCGCAACCTTCACGCGACTTTGCCCTACCGCGAGTGCGGCTTCACCCCGAGACGACCTCGGCCATGGCCGTCGGTGGTCGCGCCCCGGTGCTGGCCTCACCAGGGTGAGACCGGTTGAGACCCGGGCGGGACCGGTTGGTTCCCCGGTTCGCCGTCGCGACCTGCGCCCGACGCGGGGGGCGGCGTGGTTACGCGGGACCCGGCGGCGATTCGGCGGCACCCGGTCGGGCCACCCTCGTCAGGTGACGGACAGCCGGCCGGGCCTGGCCAAGGTAGCGCGAACAGCACAAATATCGGAAGGGCTGGTTGGGTGATGTATGGCCCTGGCTGAGGCCTGTCCCAAATGTCGGGTCACGTCGGCTTCAGGCCGCGCGGGGCCGCACCCAGGCCGCATCCGGCTCGCCCCGCGACCGAACCGTTATGAGCGGCCGCTAACTGGTCTCTTGGACGCGATGGCCTCGGGGAGTTTAATCACCAGTAACTTTCGCGAGCTTGTGACCCAGGTAACTACCGTTGTTAGCTTGCGAGCGAGGCGTCAAGGTCGACGGGGAGGGGCGGCCAGTGTTGCTCGTGCAGAACCTCGAGGTCGTCTACGACGACGTGATGTTGGTGCTGCGCGGCGTCAGTCTCCGGCTCCCTCCAGGGGAGATCGTGGCCCTGCTCGGCGCCAACGGCGCTGGCAAGACGACACTGCTGCGAGCGTTGAGTGGCCTGCTCGACCCGCACGACGGCACCATCACCAAGGGCTCGATCAGCCTCGATGGCAAGCCATTGAACGGGCTGCGCCCGGCCGCGATCGTGCGGCGCGGCATCACGCAGGTGATGGAGGGCCGCCGCACCTTCGCCGAGCTGACCGTCGAGGAGAACCTGCGCCTGGGTGCGCACACCAACCCGGGCGGCAAGGCGGCGGGCCTGGAGAAGACGTTCACGCTCTTCCCTGTGCTGGCTCAGCGCCGCCGCGATGTCGCGGGCTACCTCTCCGGTGGCGAACAGCAGATGCTCGCGATGGGCCGGGCGCTCATGTCGAATCCGCGCTACCTGCTTCTCGATGAGCCGAGCCTGGGTCTGGCGCCGCGGCTGGTCGAGCAGGTCCGCGAGCTCATCGTCGAGATCAACCGGCAGGGCACCGCGGTGCTCCTGGTCGAGCAGAACGCCATGATGGCGCTGTCGATCGCGTCGCACGGGTACGTCATGGAGACCGGCAAGGTCGTGCTCGACAAGCCCGCGATCGACCTGCTCGCCGACGAGGACGTGCGCGAGTTCTACCTCGGTCTGCGGGCCGACGCGACGGCGAAGTCGTTCCGTGAGGTCAAGCATTACAAGCGACGGAAGCGGTGGCTGTCGTGACGGACGCGATCCTGGAGTTCTCCGACGTCCACCTGGCCTTCGCGGGCGTACGGGCGATCGACGGCGTGAGCTTCAGCGTCGGCCGGCGCGAGCTGTTCGCGGTGATCGGGCCGAACGGCGCCGGCAAGACCTCCATCTTCAACGTTCTCTCGGGCGTGTACCGGCCGCAGAAGGGGCGGGTCGTCTTCGACGGCACCAACATCACCGGCTGGCGTCCACATCGGATCGCCGCGGCGGGCATGGCGCGGACGTTCCAGAACGTCGAGCTCTTCGCCAACCTGACCGTCCTGGACAACCTCATGCTCGGCCGGCACACGCATCTGCGCTACGGCACGCTCGCCGCCATTGCATGGCTCGGGCGGGCCCGGAAGGAGGAGCTGGCCGCGCGGGCCGCGGTCGAGGAGATCGTCGACTTCCTCGAGCTGGAGCAGTGGCGGCGGCTGCCCGTCGGCCTCCTGCCGTTCGGGGTGCAAAAACGCGTCGAGCTGGGACGGGCGTTGGCAATGAAGCCGAAGCTGCTGCTGCTCGACGAGCCGGTGGGCGGCATGAACCTCGAGGAGACCGAGGACATGGCCCGCTACATCCTTGACATCCGCGACGAGCTGGATATCCCCATCATCCTCGTGGAGCACGACATGGGGCTGGTCATGGACCTGGCCGATCGCGTGATGGTTGTCGACTTCGGCGTACCCGTGGCCACCGGGTCCCCCGCTGAGATCCAGAACCACCCGGACGTGATCCGGGCGTATCTCGGGGAGGTGCAGCATCGATGAGCACTGCAACGGCCACGACCGGGTCATCCACCGTCGGCGACCCGGCTACCGGAGCGACCACGATCGCAACGCGGGTCCGCGACCGGGCGCGCACGATGCCCGATCGCGTCGCGCTGCGCGAGAAGGACCTCGGCTTCTGGCATGAGGTGAGCTGGGCGTCCTACTGGGACACCGTGCTGACCGTCGGGCACGCGCTGCTGGCCCTCGGCGTCGAGCCGGGCGACCGGGTGGCCGTGCACTCGGAGAACCGCCGGGAGTGGCTGTTCACCGACGTCGCCACGGTCGCCGTGCGCGCCATGACGGTCGGGCTCTACCCGACGAACCCGCCGGCCGAGGTCGGCTACCTGCTGTCTCACTCGGGCGCGAAGATCCTGGTCGCCGAGGACCAGGAACAGGTCGACAAGGCGCTCGCCGTGATCGACCGGTGCCCGGACCTGGAACGCATCGTGTACGTCGAGCCGCGCGGCATCCGCCACCGGTACAGCCACCCGAAGCTGCTCGCCTTCTCCGACCTGCTGGCGCTCGGGGCCGAGCATCGCGCCGCCCACCCGGGCGCGGTCGAGGAGCGCATGGCCGCCACCACCCCCGACGACATCGCGACCCTCGTTTAC
>Ga0075421_100008228_pt1 | contig 12805 bp, 12 predicted proteins | sample SoiMetdeltSBSDD5_FD_75292 | JGI IMG/M metagenome (GOLD analysis project Ga0075421, IMG submission 75292) | Bulk soil microbial communities from a Populus tree surrounding site in Tennessee, USA - Soil MetaG P. deltoides SBSDD5 | ecosystem: Environmental > Terrestrial > Soil > Tree plantation... | reverse complement strand
CTCGGCTCGCGCTCGTGCGCGAAGGATTCACCCCGCTCGGTGCGTCCGACGAAGTGCTTGAGATCGCACCTGACGGATGGTTCGAAGCAGGCGGCCTGATGGGCGAGTACCGCGTCCGTGTCGACGAGCCGCAGCGGTGGACGGTGAAGGCGGTCCGCCGGCGCAGTCTACGCGTCACCAGCGATCGGCTCGTGATTCGAAACGCCGAGATGCTCGACGATCTCGAGATCCTGATCGGTCCACGTTGACCGCCATGATTCCCTGGTCCGCCATTCTAAGACACGCTCCGACGATTCTCGCAGCAGCCGACGCGCTGCTCGCTCGTACGCGAGCGAGCAGTACTGCAGGTCAGACAAAAAACAGTGAGGCGAGGCTGGTCGATCTGGAGGAGGGCGCTCGCGCGTCTGCTCAGTTGACTCAGGACATGGCGCAGCAGATTCAAGCGCTCACCATCGCTCACGACATCACCGCGCGGCGGGCACGAGTTGCCGTCGGGCTGAGTGTCGCTGCCGCCGTTCTGGCGATTGTCGCCGGTATTCTCGCGATCGTCCGGTAAGCGACCCTCATCGCCCCGCGGAGCGGCACAGCGCATATCATGATGCCACTGCCCGTGCGCGCACGACTCCTCGCAGGCTTCACGGTTGCGACCCTCGCGATGGGCCCATCGGCCGTCGCACCCTCCTACGGTGCTCAGCGTCCCGCGCCCGAGTGCCACCAGTGGCAGGAGTGCAGGCAGCTCGCGCTCGATGCGAGAGCGCGCGGGCAATACGAGCGATTTCATGATCTCGCCTGGCGAACAGTCCAGACCGGCCCCGCCAACGACCCCGCGCTCATGTATCTGCTCGCGCGGGCGCAATCGCTGAGCAACAGGCCCAGCGATGCGCTGCTCATGCTCAGGCGACTGGCAAACCGGGGCGTCGTCACCGACGCGACGGCGGAGGAAGATCTGGACGCGGTGCGGCGGCTGCCCGGCTGGCCGGAGGTCGAGGCATTGATCGATCGCGTCGCAAAGGCCGGCCCAGCTCCGGCGGTGGCGGCATCAACGCCTGCGGTCTTCCCGCCCACGCCTGGCGCGCCGCCGGCCGTCCCCCCGCCCACGCCTGGCGCGCCGCCGGCAATCCCCGCTGCGGCTCCCGCGATACGCAACGCGCTCAGGTTCGAACCGCGACCCGTCGAAGAGGTGGCGCGTTTCTCGGCCGAACCGTTTGTCGCCGGTGGTCTCGCCTACGATGCGGTGTCACGCCGGTTTCTGTTCGGCGACGTGCACGGGCGCCGGCTGATCGTCCTCGGGGAGGGCTCCGACACCACGGTCGATCTCATCCGCGCGGCCAGTGCCCAGTTCCACGACGTCACCTCGTTCGAGATCGACCCGAAGCGCGGCGATCTATGGGTGGCGAGTACGGCCGTGGACGGCGACACCGGAGCGATCCACCGGCTGCAGCTCATCTCGGGACGTGCTCTGGCGATCATCGAGTCGCGACCGGAATTCCAGGCGGTCAGATTGATTGACCTGGCGATCTCGGCGAACGGCACGATCCTCGTGCTCGATGGCGCCGCAGCACGCGTCATCGGGCTTCGACCAGGCGCGAAGACGCTGGAGGAACTGATGTCACTCGACATCGCGGCTCCAGCGAGCATCACCGCCGCGGGTAACGAACAGACCGCGTATGTGGCGCACCCGGATGGCATCGTCCGCCTCGACCTGACGCGGCAGAGCGCTGCGCCGGTAACGGCTCCAGAAGGGATCGCGCTCGGAGGATTCGAACGGATTCGATGGCATCGAAACGCACTGGTGGGAGTTCAGGTCCTGCCGGATCGATCGCGGCGCGTCGTCCGCCTCCAACTGAACGGAGGCCGGGCGGTTACGGGAGCAGCAGTACTCGAGGCATCCCTCAGCCCGGAAGCGGGTCCGACCTTCGCCACGATCTCCAGAGACGACCTCTACTACCTCGTCACGCAGCAAGGAGACTCGCCGACGACGTCAGGTACGAGAGTGATGAACGTCGTCGTGAAACGCATCCGCCTGCCGTAGCACCTGACCGTGCTTTACCTCGCCTCGTTCGGCGCCGCCCTCCTCGTCGACACAATTCCGGTGTTCGCGCCCCGGGGCTTCTGCTGATCTCCGGTGTGCTGTTCATCGACTGGCGCCAGCTGCTCGGCCAGAAGAAGCTGCGCCTGAATTTCCAGATCTGGAAACGATAAGCTACGGGTCGGAGGGACGGATCGTGACGGCTACATCGCGATTCTGCGGCGCGACGTTGCCGCTGATATCGGATATCCACATCCGCAGGATGTAGTCTCCCGGGTGCAGCGCGCGCGTGTCCCAACGGCCGGGTGCGGCGACGCCGTTGCGGAACGTGTTCGTCGCGCGGTAGAGAAAACGCGAAGTGCGGTTGCCGTATTCGGGAATACCGCTGCCGGCCGCGAACAACAGTGACGCGGCCTCCTGGTCCGGCAGACGGTCGAACACGATCGTCTGGCGCGGCGCTTCGAAGCCCGGCGCGGGCGATGCGTCCGGATGCAGGACCTGATAGCCGATCGAGTACACGCCGAGACGCCGGCGCGCCGCGTTCCCGTCGACCTGATCCCAGGCATCGACCACCACCTCGACCTGGCCATCCACGATCAGGCGGCCGCGTTCGGCCCGGGTGATCGGCTGACCGTCTTCCCCGAACAGACGCACTCCCGAGCGACGAATCGCCGGAGGCGTCGTGTCGCGAAACAGCGTCATCCGAAAATGGAGCGGGTTCAACTCTTCGCCGGCCCAGCCGACCTCGAGATGCGAATGGTTGAAGGCGTTCACAGTGCCAAGCCGATCGCCTGTCCGGAATCGCGCCCCTCGCCTGACCCGCATGTGCGTCAGCTTTCCCGTCGCGTCCAGGGTTGGAACGAACCTGGCGTCCTCCAATGAGCGGCTGCGCGCGTCGCGACCGACGCGAAGATGCACGTAAGTCATCGGACCCACGCGGATCGCCTCATTGATCGTGTCGAAGGCCGACACGCCGTTGAGGTCGGTGACGATTCCTTCGCGGACGGCGAGAACGCTCGTGCCGGCGGGGGCGGAAATATCCAGTCCCGCGTGGAAACGGGGATCCGCGATACCGCCTCGCGGCTCGCCGAACGTCGCCGTGATCTCGAACGGACCCTCCTGCGGCGCAAACGGCCACAGTAACGGGAAGAGGCGAAAGGCCTCCGCCTCGAATGCTGGTTTGAGCAGGGGTGACGCCGGCAGCGACGGTTCGCCGCCAGGCACGAGACGAATGCGGCGGATCAGCGCGTTGATGCTGTCGGCAACGACGAGCTCTGCCTGCGGCGTCCGCGCGATGCCGGCCAGACCTCGAAACAGAGCATCCACGCCCTCGCCGTTGGCGAATCCGGCCGTCGATCCGGCAACTACGCGGGCGGCACCGTGCGCATCGACGGCGACGACTCGATCATCCCCAGCGGCGTAGATCACGCCGTCAGCTGCGATGGCGACCCCTACCGGCCTGACAAGCCCCTGATCCGGAACCGAGGTCACCCAGCCATCGGGCGAGATCTTGCGGATGGCGACGTTGCCAGAATCGGCGACGAAGATGTTGAGAGCGGGATCGACCGCGACGCCGGACGGAGTGTGGAAAGCGGACGCCGCGGCGGGACCATCGATCAGATCAGGCGTTCCGCTGCCGGCTATCGTGCTGACGGTACCGTCAGGATCGATCGCGCGAATGCGATCGTTGTAGGTGTCGGCGACGATGATGCGGCCGCGCGCGCCGACGGCGATTCCGGTCGGGCCGCGAAACCGCGCCTCCCGTGCCGGCCCATCACGGTATCCCGGGATGCCGTCGCCGGCCACCGTCGTGACGCTCCCATCCGGAGCGATACGTCGAATCGCATTGTTGCCGCTATCGGCGACGAGCACTCCCCCGCCCGCATCGACCGCCAACCCGGACGGCGCGTCGAACTGCGCCGTCGACGCGGGCCCGTCGCGGTAGCCGGGTTCGCCGCCGGCAACGGTCGCGACGGTGCCATCCGGCGCAATTCGTCGCACCCGCTGTGCACGACCGGCATCGGCGACGTAAATGCTGCCGTCGGGCGCAACCGCCACGCCGAACGGATCGGAAAAACGCGCCAGCCGAGGCGGACCGTCGCGAACATCCGCGACGCCGTCACCGGCAACGACTGTCACCCACGATCGATCGACGGACCCCGACGGATCCACGCGTTCGTTCCGCTGCCATGCGTAGTACGCGAACGCCAGGCCCAGTGCGACGCCGGCAACGACCAGCGGGCCCCAGGTGCGCGATGGGCGCGACGACATTCACGGCGCTTCAGCGAGCGCTTTCATATTCTTGAGCGCGCCTTCGAACCTGGCCCGGCGCGTCGCCACGTCGGCGTCCTTCGTCGCCTGATCCGGCCTGTCGGAAATGTCATACATCAGCGTGTAGAGCAGTTTGGAGGTCTGGCCCGTGACTGGTTTCGCTTCCACGAAGCCGTGATACAGGTTGTAGAACTGCCCCTCCCGTACCGGCTGCGTATAGCCGTAGGAAAGATCGGTCTTCGCTGTGAGTATCTCGATCACTCGTCCTTCAGCGAGCACGCGCACCGTGCCGATCCCGCCGTCGCCGGATTTGATCACGCAGTCGACGTTCAGCCACTTGCTGATGTCGCAGTACCCGCCAACTCTGGCCCAGACCGCCGCGGCGGGCCTGGCCACGTCGATCTCCATCTTGATCGTCACGTATTGCGGCTCTGCGGCCAGTGCATGGCTGGCGACCGCCAATATGCCGAGCGTCAAAATCACGTAACGTTGCATATGGCTCCTTGTGGGTCAGTTGTCTCGGAACGAGGAAGCGCAAGCGATAACACCGGACATCAGGGATACGTCACCACGAGATACCCCGCCTTGGAAACGCCGCCGGCCGGTCCCGGATTGGTGACCGTGACGGCGAATGTCCCGGCCTGCTTCAGCAGCGACGATCTCACCACCGCCGTGAGCCTCGATTCGCTCACGAACTTCGTCGGCAGATCCACCGTGTCGAGGCGCACGATCGACTGGGGCGTGAACTTGTGTCCGGTCACCTGAATCTGCAGGTCGCCGCCACCTTGCTTCGCTGACTGCGGCGTCAGGGTCTCGACCTCCGGGTCGCGGCTGTCCATCGCATACTCTGCGACCGGCCGCGGAATCGGATTCTGAAAGGCCGGATCGAGCGTCGTGTCAACGATCTTGCCGTCCATGATGACGGTTCGGATCTTCCGGGTCGCCCGGATATCGGCGAGGGGATCGCCGTCGATGAGGATCACGTCCGCGGTTTTCCCTGGCGCGATGGTGCCCAGATCCTGCTGGTGCAGTAGATCGGCGGCCCACTTCGTGGATGACTGAAGCGCCTGCATCGGCGTCAGCCCGGCATCGACGAGCGCTTCCATTTCCACGTGCATCGCCAGGCCCGCCATGTTGGCCGGACCGGAAGACGGCCCGGAATCCGGGCCCGCGATGATGCGGCCGCCGGCTTGCGCGTAACGCCGGGTGAATTCCTGTGTTTTTCGCAGCCCCTCAACCGCCCGGGGATCGGCATCTGCGCGTGTGTTCTTTGCCGTCTGCAGCCACACTTCCCGCCGCGCTGCTGGAATAAATCGGTACTCGGGTTGTACGAGCAATTGTGCCGCCTCGGCGTACCACTGGTTGCGCTTGGGAAGCACGTTGATCTCGACGCGTGTGAGCGTCGGATTGTAGTAGACGCCGTTCTTCAGCATCAGGTCGATCAGCGGCGGGAACACCGCCGGGTTCATGTCGGCCTCCGGATTACGGAGCCGGCCGGCGTCCATCGCCTTCAGTGTTTCGGGATCGCCGATCGTGGCGTGCGCAATCGGCGTCGTATGTTCGATGAATTTCAGCCCCGCCAAGATCGCGTCCTTGGCGTCGGCCGAGTGGCCGACAGCCTCCGTCCCCGCACGATGCGCCTCCTCGACAATAGGCTGCAGCAGGTCGGGGGTGAGGTTCTGATAGACCTTGAGGGCATCCACACCACGCTTCAACAGGCGGCGCGCGAAGGTGCGCGCCTCCTCGGGGCTGTTCACGTGCGAACGATACTCGTCGCGTCGATCCTCTGCGGCATCGGGCCCGTCGATAATCTCGCCGGTTACGAACATCCTCGGTCCCTTGATCTTGCCTTTCCGCAGCGCGTCGCGCTGCGCAAGGATCCAGTCGGTTGGATTCGAGAGGTCGTAGACCGTCGTCACACCGAAGTGCAGAAACAGCTGCGGAAAGAAATCGAGTGAATGGATGTGCGCGTCAATCAGTCCCGGCAGGACGGTCATGCCGTCGGCCTTGATGACTCTGGCCTGCGGCGGGTACGTCACCGTTCCACGTGTGCCGACGGCTCGAATCCGCGAACCTTCGATCACCACGACAGCGTTTTGAACCGGCGCGCCGCCGTTGCCGTCGATCAGCGTCGCTCCGTCGATGACGGTGACGGGATTCTGCGCGGAGAGCCGGTATCCCGCGAGCAGCAGGCACGCGGCGACGAAAAGATATTTGCGCACGTGACGCAGATTGTAGCCCCAGCGGGACTTCCCGCGTCACGTCGTGATGGCTAGTCGTCCAATTCGATACGATCCGCCTGGATCGAACCGTCGGTCTGTCGGCGCCCGTGGACTTCCACCCTGGCGCTATTTCGCACCCGGGCACACGTTCCGTCGAATCGGGTCGTGTTGCTGGTCTTCACAGTGACCCCGTTGAGTATGAACGTGATGTTGGGGCATGTTCCAGTTAACGCCGAAACGGTGCCTTTGAACTCGTCGTCGTCGCGATCCTCATCCTCGTCATCGTCGTCGTCGTCATCATCGTCGTCATCGCGACGGCCGCTCTGCCGCCGCTCGGCTTCGATGCGGACGCTACGGTCTGTGACTCTGACGCTGACATCAATCCGATCGCCGGGTTGGATACCTTTCAGTGTGATCGTGGCATCGATCCCGGGGCCGGCAAATTTGAGCTGTACATCCCCGACAGGGACATTGTCCAACCGGAACCGGCCCGACCCGTCAATCGTGGTCGAGATATTCGTCCCCACCACACTTACGGTCACTGGCGCCGTCGCCGCGGCGGTTGCGACCTCGGATGGCGAAGAAATGGCAAGCGCCAGGCCGTTTACCGTGCCCGTAATGACTGTGCCGGTGGTCCCGCCGCTGCGTCCGGCAATAGCCGTGGGCGAGGTTTGAGAGAACGAACCTGGTTGTCCACAGGCGGCAGCGACCAGTGCAAACGCGGTCCACGCGAAAACATAGATATTTCGGCTCAGGGCAGTCATCCAGGTCTCCTTCCGTTGGTTTGGATCGAGGTTCAGCCGGCAATCGGCGTTCCCGCGGACGGAAGGCGTCCCTATCTGTTGACTGGATGAGGTTTGCGGTCGTGCCGCCCCGAGCAGGGGGTCAGATGACGTCCGTGCAGCAGCGTAAAAAGGTAATCGTGCGCTCGCCCATCGACGGTGAGGCTTACCGGTTAGCGCCGGTACTCCTTGAAGCGCGTCGCCATCGAACGTTCCGGCACCCGAACGCTGAGATCCTGGTATCGACCGTCACGCCACACCAGCAGCTTCATCAGGTCGTCGTGTGAAAAGCGCGTTGCCGCCCGCGGATCGCGAAGACCGCGCCGCCTGGATCGCGGAGGCTGCCGACCCGTCCATGTTTCGGCACGGTGTGCACCCACTCCGTGGAGCCGCCGAGCGGTTTCGCGCGCTCGAGCGTGGCATCACAGTCGTCGACCGCGAAGATCGAGTTCCAGCGTGGCGATACGCCCCAGTCCTTCTCCATTTGCAGGAGACCGCCCTCCTGGACATCGCCGCGTTTGAACACCGTGTAGACGTCAAACGGCTCGAAGGAGGTGTCAACTGACGTCCAGCCGAAGAGACGTCCATAGAAGTCGCGTGCGCCCGAGGCGTCGAGTGTGAGCACCTCGATCCACCAGAGACTGCCCACCTCATCGGTGAGCGCGGCGCCCTGATGCGGCGCTGGTTCCCATAGTCCGAACGTCGCTCCTTCCGGATCGCGAAGCGTCGCGAGCCGCGCCAGTCCGGGGACGTCGGTCGTGTCCACGATCCCGGCTCCGAGCACAAGGGCCTCGACCGTCGTGCGTTCGACGCTTTCGACCGAGACATAGGGGACCCAGAGATCGCTGCCGTCGGCGACCTGGTGGAGGCTGCCGACTGTCTTGCCGCCGAACTGCAGCAACCGGTGCCCGCGCGCACCCGGCACTTCCTGAGCAGTCCAGCCGACGAGCGCGCCGTAGAAAGCGGCAGCACGCTCCATGTCTCTCGCGCGGAGCACGGATGTACAGAACGATCCAGGCATGTGGCTCGTTTGCAGCCGATCATAGGACAAACTTCGAGTGATGGTCCCATCGCTCACGCGCGACGACGCCCACGTGCCTCCGCCGCTTTTCACCCGGGCGTTCGTACTCGCCTGGTTCGCCAACGCGCTGCTCAATCTCTCAGGATTCCTGTTCGTGCACCTGCCAGGCTTCCTCCAGCAACGTGGAGCAGGCGAGGCACAAATCGGCCGCATCATGGCGGCGCAGGCGATGGGCGCCATCCTCGCCTGGCCGCTGGCAGGGCGCGCGATGGATGCGCGCGGACGTCGGGTCGTCATTCTCGCGGGTGTCGCGATGTTCGTCGTGGTGGTTGGGCTGTATCTCTCGATCGACTCGCTGGGACCGGGTGTGTATCTCGTCCGTGTGCTCGACGGTGTGGCGGCGACATTGTGGTACACAGCGCTGTTCACGTATGCGGCGGATCTCGTCCCGGTGGAGCGCCGCACCGAGGGCCTCGCGATGTTCGGCGTCTCGGGTCTGATCGCGATCGGCGTCGGTGCGCAGTCCGGGGACGTCATCCTGGCGCATGCGACCTACCGTGAGCTGTTCCTTGGTGCGCTCGGCTTTGCCGTGCTCGGGTTGATTCTGTGTCTTCCGCTGCGCGATGTCCGGCCCGTTCACAGTGAGACGAACGTGCGGCCGCGCAGCGTCCTCGCGACAGCCGCGCAGCGGAACCTGCTCCCGGTCTGGCTGGCGGCGTTCACGTTCTTCGTCGGGGTGGTTGCGCTCTTCAGCTTCATGAAGACGTTCGTCACCACGACGGGGATCGGCAGCGTCGGCGCCTTCTTCGGCAGCTATACCGCCGTCGCGGTGGCGTTGAGGATCTTCCTGGGGCGGCTTCCGGACCGTCTGGGCGCGCGCCGCATGCTCGGTTTCGCAATGTCATCCTACGCCGCCGGTCTGGGCGCCCTGTCGCTGGCGCAGGGGCCCTGGCATGTCGTTGCCGCAGGGCTCCTCTGTGGCGCCGGACACGGTTACACGTTTCCAGTTCTCCTGAGCCTGGTCGTGGCGCGCGCCCGCGCGCAGGAGCGCGGCGCGGCCACGTCATTCTTCATGGCCCTTGACTGGATGGGCTTGCTCCTCGCCGGGCCGCTGGTTGGTTACGTGATCGAACATGCGGGGTACGGCACGGCGTTTATGGGTGTTGCGCTCTTACTCGCCCTCGGCATCGTCCTGTTCTATCGACTCGATCGCGCGTAGGTTTACACGACGCGCGATGATTCAACGAGTTCCCTGACGAGGGCGACGACGAGCGCCGGCTCGTCGAACTGCACCCAGTGCGCGCTGTGTGTCGCAATCACGTGGCGGCCGCCCTGCGAACGCTCGGCCAGCAGCCGGTGCGCGGCGATCTGCTCTGGCGGCTGGTTTCCGCTGGAAATCACGACCACTGGAATCTCACCGGGTGGAATGAACTGACTCAACGACACGCCTTCGCGCTCGAGTACGCTCAAGTGATCCGCCATCGCATGAAAGCACTTCGGCTGGCACCAGAGCGCCTGGACGGTTGGATGGACGTCAGGGGGAAGTTTCCGTACCTCGCCAACCAGTCTCTCGAGCGTTCGCGCCGCGGTGGGACCAAAGACCCTGACGAACCGCCGCGGCGCACCCGGTGCGCCGCCGCTCAAGAGGACCAGGCACGTCCGGACGACGCCGAGGTGCGCGAGCACGGCGCCAATGCGGGACAGGTGTCTTCCACCCGACAACATCCGGGCGCGTTGAGGAGTGATCGTCAACCATTCAGTGGGCGGGTCGAGCAGGACAAGGCCCAGAACCCTCTCGGGATGGCGAGCGGCGTACGCGCGAATCACGAAACTGCCAAACGAGTGGCCCACCAGCACGTATCGCTCGCCCGCGGCGACACGGGCGAGCACAGTCGCGAGTTCGTCGACGATTCTCTCGAACGTTCTCGGGCACGACGCGACGTCGCTCCAGGCAAGGCCGGCACGATCGTAGGCGCACGCGCGCGTAAATTTCGCGATCTCGGGCTGCACCAGCGCCCAACTCAGCGATGACGCGGCGATCCCTGCCTCGAGCAGCACAACCGGACTGCCACTTCCGCGACAGATGACGTGCAGCCGATGACCGCCTGCATCAATGAATTGTCCGGGAGGCGGGAACTGCCGCCGATTGCGCCGGGCGGCGATCCCCTGATAGAAAGCGCCCAGCGCAACGAGTGCGACAACGACACCAAGAATGGCCACGTTCCCACGTCACGGGCGCGTCGTGTCCCCCTTAAGGCGGACCAGGCAGGCCTCAGGCGCCCTCGATCCAGCGCCTTCGGTTTCTGGCGACGCGGCCAAGAGTTCTTCGAGCGCCGCGGCATCAGGACTGATATAGAACTGGTAGCTGAAGCGTCTGGTATCTTTGGCGGCGTCGGTGGGGATCTCGGCGCCGTGCGCGCCACCTCCGTTCAGGAACACCAGCGCGCTGTTCGGTTCGAACGGAACGGACTTGACCGCACGGCATACACAGCCATGCTCGCGGGGATAGAAGGTCTTCGCGCTCCTCGCGACACTCAGCCCATCCACCGAGAATAACTGCGTGCCGTACCGCGGATCGTCCCCGGGCCGCGCGAGATAGATCAGGCAGGTCATCGCGACACGGCCGGGATCCAGATGGGGTTCCAGACGATATCCAGGCCGGCGCAACATCAGCCGCCCGGCCGTTGCACCGTGGGAAAGCGCCGCGACCCGCGCTCCAAGAGACCCACCGTACTCCTCGGCATACATTGACTCGAGACAGGGCTGCATTCGCCTGACGAGTGCCGGAGTCAAGACGTCTCGGATAATGGTGTCCTCGAGATACTCAAGCGCTTTGCGCGTCCAGACCGGCGCCGTATGGAGCTGTCCAATCTTCACGTTCTGTTTGATCGGATCCCGATCAGGGAAGACGTCGTCCGGCGGAACTGCATCAAGCAGAGCAGCGTAGGTCGCTGGTGGCAACAGACCCCGCAAGATCAAATGCGGCAGGGGAACGACGTCCAGCTGGGCCGCCTCAAGCGCTTGCGCCACAGTGGATTCGATTGCTGCGGTGTCCAGAGTCGACTCCAAGCGTTCCCATGCGTTGCGCTGTGCCTGGTCGACGGCAATCACGGATCGAAGCATCCGGATTTCGCGTTCGGCCGCGCGGAGACGCTCTCGCAGCGTGTCTAGACGATTGGCTTCGGCGCCGGGTGCTTCTCCCGCAGAGGTGAGATGCGCCATCCGGACCCGGGCGCGTCGGATAAGAACTCTCAAGAAACTCATCGGACGGAGGTGAGTTGGCGTCACATCGTATCTGATCTCAGACGCTACGGCGATCCAGCCTTAGCAACCGCTCCGGGCCCTGCGGTTGTCTTTGTGATACGGTATCGCCTCACTTGGGCCAGCAGATGCTCAGCTCGGCGATCGACATTGCGCTCTATTCGGCGTTAGCGTGCGCTGGCTTCGTCACAGGCAGATGGATCGGCGCGCGCTACGAGCCCGGAGTTGCCCACTATGTGATGGGAGGAGTCCTGGCATGTACCGCCGTGTACGTACTAGCTGCTCCACACGTGTCGCTCAACCCGCGCTGGGTGTCCCTCACCGCTGGCGCGTACGTCGGTTTGTCGCTCGGCAGCTTTCTCAGGATCCTGTGGCGCGAGGAGCACCGGGAACGGGAGCGGGAAGGGAGCGCGCCAGTCATGTCCGTACAGCTGCGAGACGAGCCGCCGCATACACCGACTCCCGGGCAGCCCGCGCAGGCTGAGGCGGGGTTGCCCATGGAATTGGTGTAGTCCCCGAAGCGGGGGGAACCACGGAAGAATTTATTGCACCAATGAGATCAGCCGACGCGGAGGATTCCCCCGCGCCGGCGCAAGAACCAGGGACCCGCTAGATCCCGCCGCTACCCCATGGCCCGGTAATCGCGAACGTGATCCCCGGCGATTGGATGTTCACGAACAGCCACTTGCCGTCCGGGCTGTAGCAGGCGCCGGCAAACTCGCTGCCGCGGTAGTCCTGATTGAACCCGTTCCACTGAATCGTACGCAGATCGACGTTGTTCTGGATGAAGCGGAAGATCACGCCGTCGGTCGTCAGACCGTGAACGTACTCAGTGCCGTCGCCGTCTTCGCAAAGCACGAGTCCGCCGCGCGGGCTCACTGTGATGTTGTCGGGTGCGTTGAGGACGGCAGCCGACGGCGACTCGAACAAGAGACGCAGTCGCTGGTTCGCGGGGTCGTACTCGAAGACCTGCCCCTGTCCCGCGTTGCCACCACTACTCGCGACGAAATAGATGCTGCCGTTGGCATACCACGCGCCTTCCAGCTTGCCGAAGACGGCCGCGCCCTTCGCCCGCCCCTGACCGAACACGCCGGTCGCGCCGCTTGGCACCGTCGGGTCCGGATTGTCGATGGTGTACCACACCACGTCGCGCCACTCGTAGCTCTGATTGGTGCGCGTGTCGGCACCGGGAACACCAGCGATGCCGAGCATCGCCAGG
>Ga0075421_100008227_pt1 | contig 12806 bp, 9 predicted proteins | sample SoiMetdeltSBSDD5_FD_75292 | JGI IMG/M metagenome (GOLD analysis project Ga0075421, IMG submission 75292) | Bulk soil microbial communities from a Populus tree surrounding site in Tennessee, USA - Soil MetaG P. deltoides SBSDD5 | ecosystem: Environmental > Terrestrial > Soil > Tree plantation... | reverse complement strand
CGACTACCTGGGCATGGGCCAGCACCCGGCCGTGCTCAAGGCCATGCACGAGGCCATCGACGCGGCCGGCGCCGGCTCCGGTGGCACACGCAACATTTCCGGCACCACGCACTATCACGTCGAGCTGGAGGCCGAGCTCGCAGACCTGCACGACAAGGAGGCGGCACTCCTGTTCACGTCGGCCTACGTCGCCAACGACACCACGCTTGCGACGCTGCGCAAGCTGCTGCCCGGCCTGGTGATTCTCTCCGACGCCAAGAACCACGCCTCCATGATCGCCGGCATCCGCAACGGCGGCGGCGAGAAGATCATCTGGCGCAACAACGACCTGGCCGACCTCGAAGCCAAGCTCCAGACGGTTGATCGCGACCGGCCCAAGGTGATCGCCTTCGAGTCGTGCTACTCCATGGACGGCCTGATGGCCCCCATCGGCGCCATCTGCGATCTCGCCCAGAAGTACGGCGCGCTCACCTATCTCGACGAGGTGCATGCGGTCGGCCTCTACGGCCCCCGCGGCGGCGGCATTGCCGAGCGCGACGGGGTCATGCACCGCGTCGATATCATCAACGGCACGCTGGCCAAGGGCTTCGGCATCATGGGCGGCTATATCGCCGGCCGGCGCGACCTGTGCGACGCCATCCGCTCCTATGCGCCGGGCTTCATCTTCACGACCTCGCTGCCCCCGGCCATCGCCGCCGGCGCCACCGTCAGCATCCGGCATCTCAAGTCGAGCAACGCCGAGCGCGAGCGCCACCAGGAGCGCGCCCGTGCGCTCAAGCGGCGCCTCAAGACCGCCGGCCTGCCGGTGATGGAGAATCCGAGCCACATCGTGCCGATCCTGGTGGGCGACCCGGTGCTGACCAAGCGCATCACTGACGCGCTGCTCGACCGGTTTGCCATCTACGTGCAGCCGATCAACTATCCAACGGTCCCGCGCTCGACGGAGCGGCTGCGTATCACGCCCCAGCCGCAGCATTCCGATGCCAACATGGACGCGCTGGCGGCGGCGCTCTGCACGCTCTGGCACGAGCTGGGCCTAGCCTTCGACTACCAGGCCGAGGCCGCCGAGTAGAGACGAGGCGCCGCACTGCGGTCGCCGACGCGCCCTCGGATACGGCAACGCTGTATCCGAGGTTTCGTATCATCTTGAGCCCACGCCCCTTCTCCGGCGTGTTCATCTCGATGCCGAGGCCTTCCGGCTCCGTCTCCACCTCCTCGTCCCGGGTGACGGCGCTGGAGGTGGCGGAGGCGCGAGGAAGTGCGCGTTCGAGCCGCTCCGACTGAGCCTGCACGAGGTCGGACAGAGGAGCGCCGCGCACTCATTCGATCCAGCCCGTGGCGAGCGCGCTGGCCCATAGCGGAAGGCCGTTCCGTCTCGCCAGCTCCGCCATCGCCATGTGGTCGTAGGGGACATAGCGGAAGGTGGCGCTCCAGCCCGACGGGGTGCGTTCGAGGATCGCATAGCAGGCGTCGGGGGTGCCGGTCTGAACCTTGTGATAGACTGGTCTGTGGCCATCGTACCCGGGGAGACCGACGCTGCCCGGATTGACCACGAGCCGGCCGTCGGTCAGCCGCACGACGCGCGGGATGTGGGTGTGCCCGCACAGGATCAGCGGCGCGGCGACGCCGGCGGCATCGGGCTCGATCTCCTCAAGCGGCCTGGGCGCGACAATGCCGTCGTCCAGCACGCGATCCAGCCAGTAGGCGGCGTCGTCCGTGGGCGAGCCGTGGCAGAGGAGCACCTCGTCGCGGAATAGCAGCGTCGGCGGCATGCCGGCCAGCCAGTCGAGATGCTTGCGGTCGAGCTGCCTCAAGTCCATGCGGGTGGACGTGCCGGTGCGATCCAGCTCCACCATCCGCCGGTCCTGGTCGCCGCTGATCGAGGGGAAATCGCGCGCCATCAGGATGTCGGCCGTGCGTCGCGCCTCCAGCGGCCCGCTCAGGTGATCGCCGAGGTTCACGATCTCGCGGATGCCCAGGGCCGCGATGTCCGCCAGCACCGCCTCCAGCGCCAGGGTGTTCCCGTGAATATCAGCGATGGCCGCGAACCGCACCTGTCAAACTCTCCCATCGGATGGACGGCCTACGCCTTCCGATACAGCATGCGCGCCCGGATGGTGCCGGGCAGGGCGCGGATCTCCTTCACGATCGACTCGGCCTCGGCGACAGGGCCGTCGGCGTCGAGGACCACGTAGCCCAGATCGCCGGATGTCTCGTAGTGCTGGGCGGCGATGTTGACCTTGGCGCGGGCGAATACGTCGTTGAGGCGGCCGAGTTCGCCCGGCAGGTTGCGCTGCACCTGGATGAAGCGGGTGCCGGCGGGGCGCGGGGAGAGCTGCACCTGCGGGAAGCTCACGGCACCGGTGGTGGAGCCCACGTCGGAATACTCCACGAGCTTGCGCGCCACCTCGGCGCCGATGCGCTCCTGCGCCTCCTCGGTGGAGCCACCCACGTGCGGCGTGAGAATGACGTTGTCGAGGCCCTGCAGCGGACTTGCGAACCGTTCGGCGTTGGAGGAGGGCTCGACGGGGAACACGTCGATGGCCGCGCCGGCCAGCCGCTTGGAGCGCAGCGCCGCGGCCAGGGCGTCGAGATCGACCACCGTGCCGCGCGCGTTGTTGATGAGGAGAGCGCCCGGTTTCATGCGGGCGATCTGAGCCTCGCCGATCATGCCCTGGGTGGCCGGCGTCTCGGGGATGTGCAGGCTCACCACATCGGCGGCGGCGAGGAGGTCGTCCAGCGTGCCGGTGGGCTCGACGTTGCCGTGGCGCAGCTTGTCGGTGTGGTCGTAGTAGAGCACGCGCATGCCCATGGCCTCGGCCAGCACGGCGAGCTGGGTGCCGATGTTGCCGTAGCCGACAATGCCGAGCGTCTTGCCGCGCACCTCGTTGGAGCCGGCCGCGCTCTTGTCCCAGCCGCCGGCGTGGGCCGCGGTGGACTTGGGGAAGATGCGCCGCATCAGCATGACGATCTCGGCGATGGTGAGCTCCGCCACCGAGCGCGTGTTGGAGAAGGGCGCGTTGAAGACCGGAATGCCCATGGCGCGGCAGGCGGCCAGATCGACCTGGTTGGTGCCGACCGAGAAGCAGCCGACCGCCACCAGCGATCTGACGCCCTCGACCACGTTGCCGGTGAGCTGGGTGCGCGAGCGGATGCCGAGGAGGCGCACGCCGCTGCCGAGGGCCTTGCGCAGCTCGGCCCCGTCGAGGGCGGTGGTGCGCCGGTCGATCTGCGTGTAGCCGGCGGCCTTGAACAGCTCGACGGCTGTCTCGGAGATGCCTTCGAGCAGCAGAACCTTGATCTTGTCCTTGGACAACGAGTAGGGGAACGGCTGCTTCAGGGTATCGCCAGAGCGCATCGGGCTCCTCTCGTGTGTCGTGAACAGTCCGGGATGGACGCCCTCTATAGTGTGCCCGGCCGAAGCCGACAACGCTCGGCCGGCGAAGGTTGCAAAGGCAGCCGGAGCGCAGAGCGGAGCGTTGGTGCCGTGCCAGTGACTGCGTGACGCGGGTCTGAGCGGTGTGGTCTATTTCCGGCGTGGAGCCGCACGCCGCCGCCACAGCCTGAGCATCGCGGTTGCGGCGGCTCGCCCGGCTCGGTCCCGATGCTTCCTCAACGACGCGACCTGGGCCGCCGCCGGCGGCTGGATGTTAGAGCCATCGTTCCGCGTGCCGTCGCGCCGGCCGGGGCGCCGACGTAGCGCGTCTCGACTTCCTTCGCCATCCTGCCCTCCGGCAGCAGCCTGCTGGCTGCCAGCCACACCTCGACGACTTTGCCCGACCCGTCGCGCACCAGTCGAGCCGGCTCTCCAAAGCTCGAATAGCCGTCGGCAACCGCGAAATGTCCCTGGTCACGGCCCGTAATGGCGATCTGCGCGGCATCCGAGATAGGGTTGATAAAGCCGGGACCGAAGACCAGGACCTTGTCGCCCATCGGCACGAGGTCGACGGCTCCCCACAAGGTCCACCATCGTCCGGCCCAGTCGCGCGCCTTGCGGGTGGGAGCGCCGTGCTGGGAGAAGGCGCGCAGGAGGTGCATCACGCCATCGACCCACATTGGCGCCCAGCCGTCGATGGCGTTGCTCAGCACCGCGACCGTGAGGTCATGCTGGGGCACTACGCAGGTGCGTGTGATGTAGCCCTGCAGTCCACCGGAATGGCCGAACCACTCCCAGCCGTTCAAGCTGCCGCTGATGATGCCGAGGCCGTAGTAGCGCTCCAGGCTCGAATGCTGGTTGCGCCATTGGCGGCGGACCATCTCGCGCCGGCTCGCAACCGACAGGATGCTGCCGCGGGCCTTGGGCGAAAGCTGGGCGAAGAACAGCGCGAGGTCGCTGGCCGTGCCGACAACCCCGCCAGCGGGAGCGATCGCGTTGGTGGAATAGAGCCCCGGAATAGCCACGCGCCGGCCGAGGAGCAGCCTGCCGCTGTGGCCGCTTGCCATTGGCGCCGTCTCCGGAATCGGCATGTCGGGATCTGTCTCCGCGAGTCCCGCGGCCTCGATGACCTCCCGCTTCATCCACGAGGTGAACGCCTCGCCCGTGATCGCCTCCATCACCAGGCCGATCAAGCCAAACCCGTGGTTGGAGTACTTGAACCGCGTGTTGGGCTCGATGGTGGGCGCGGCCTTGAGGTCGTGCAGCAACTCGCTTCTGTCGAGGAAGGGGCGCCGGTCCGAGAACTGGCCGGAGTCCTTGCCATCGCGAACGACCCCGGCACTGTGGCTGAGCAGCTGGGCGAGAGTCGCCCTGGCCAGCTGCGGGTGCAGGTCGGCCACGTACTGGCCGACGGTGTCGTCGAGCTTGAGCTTGCCGAGCTCGCGCAGCTTCATCACCCCCGCGGCCGTGAAAGCCTTGGAGTGCGACGCCACCCGGAAACGATGGCGCGGCGTGAGACGCTCACCCTTGACCAGGTCGGCGCTCCCAAACGCCAGCTCGAGGACGATGCGATCCTTGTGCGCAATGGCCACCACGCAGCCCGGCTGCTCGGACGACCGCATCTGAAAGTCCAGCCAGCGGGGGATGTAGTCCAACGCGGCTGTCAGCCATTTCTCCACCGGACCGGTCCCCGTCAACGTTGCCCCGTTGAAATGCGGCCTGATGAACTACCACGCGGAGCAGCTCGTCGTATCCAGAAAATCGACCGGCAGGATGCGAGGAGTGGGTCGGTTCACTCGCCATCGCCAACTCGGCCCCAGCCGCCGCCCCCGGGAGTCTCTACGCCGACCGTCTCCCCCGATTGCAGCGTGAGGGAGACCTTGCCCGGCAGCTCGCGGACGGCGCCGTCCTTCTTGCGCAGCCAGTTGCGGCCGGGTGTGCCATGCGTGCCGCCGTGGAGGCCATAGGGGGCGAAGCGGCGGCGGTCGGACTGGAGGGAGACGCGCGCGTCGTGGTCTAGCACGGTGAGCGCGCGCACGACGCCGTGGCCGCCGCGATGGCGCCCGGCACCGCCGGAGCCGTCGCATAGCTCGTAGCGCTCCACGCGCAGGGGATAGGCGATCTCCAGGGCCTCGACTGGCGTATTCATGGTGTTGGTCATGTTGCACTGGACGCCGTCCATGCCATCGCCCATGGGCCGGCCGCCCTGCCCGCCAGCGATGGTCTCGATGTAGGCGTAGGGGCGGCCCGAGCGCGGGTCGGTGCCGCCGATGCCGATCAGGTTCATGGTGCCCTGGCTGGCGGCCGGGATGCGGTCGGGCGCGAGCTGGGCGAAGGCCTTGAGCACGGTGTCGGAGACGCGCTGCGAGGTCTCGGTGTTGCCGGCGCAGACGGCAGCCGGGGGCCGGGCGTCGAGGAACGAGCCCGGCGGTATGCGGATCTCGATGGGACGCAGGATGCCGGCGTTGGCCGGGATGGAAGGGTCGGTGAGCACCTTGACGGCGAAGAACACTGCCGAGTGCGTCATCGGCGCCACGGCATTGATGTTGCCGCGCCGCTGCGGCGAGGAGCCGGCGAAGTCGAGCGTAAGCGTGTCGCCCGCCACCTCCACCTTGAGCCTGACCCACACCGGCTCGTCGCTGCTGCCGTCGTCGTCCAGGCAATCCTCGGCCAGGTAGGTGCCGCGCGGCAGCTCGGCGATGCGGCGACGCATGCGGCGCTCGGCGTAGGCGAGGATCGCGGCGAAGCCCTGGGCGAGGAGGCGGGCGCCGTGGCGCCCGGCCAGCTCCGACAGACGCCGCTCGCCGATGCGCAGCGCCGCCAGCTGGGCATTGAGGTCGCCGCGCCGCTCGGTGGGCGTGCGCACGTTGGCCAGGATCAGGCGCAGCACGTCCTCCCGCAGCTCGCCACGGGCGTAGAGGCGCAGCGGCGGAATGATGAGGCCCTCCTGGAAGGTCTCCGTGGACCGGCCGGGCATGGACCCGGGCTCCATGCCGCCCACGTCGGCGTGGTGGGCGCGGGTGGCGACGTAGCCGATGAGCGCCTCGCCCGCGTGCACGGGGGCGATGAGGGTGATGTCGGGCAGGTGCGCGCCGCCGACGAAGGGGTCGTTGACGATGATGACATCGCCGGGGGCGAGCGGGCCGACGGCGGCGATGATGGGACCGACGGCCTTGAGCATGGAGCCCAGGTGGATCGGCACGTGCTCGGCCTGGGCGACCAGCTGCGCCTCGCTGTCGAAGATGGCGCAGGAGGCGTCCATGCGCTCCTTGATGTTGGGCGAGAACGAGGTGAGCCTCAGCACGCCGCCCATCTCCTGGGCGGTGGCCTCCAGCGCGTTGCGCAGCACCTCCAAGGTGACCGGATCGATGGTGGCGTCGTCCTTCATCGGCTGCACTCCACGAGCAAGGCCCCAGTAGCGTGAACGCGGGCGCGGTCGCCCGGATAGAGCACCGTGGTGGCCGACACCTCCTCGATCACGGCAGGGCCATCTATGACGTTGCCCGCCAGGAGCTTCTCGCGGGCGAGGACGGGCGCGGAGGTCCAGCGTCCGGACTCACCTAGGCTCTCGCCCTCGAAGAAGACATTGCGCGTTGCAAACTGCGCTTCGGCGGCGGACGCTGTGCCTCCGGAGGCGAGCGTTGGCAGCTCGGGACCGTCGACCTTGCCGATGGCGGTGGTGCCGAAGCCGACGATCTCGATGGCGGCGCTCGCGTCGGCATGGCCGAAGCGGTAGCGGTGGGCGGCGTGGAACTCCGCCGCCAGCCGCTCCCATCCCTCGGGGCTGCGATGGTCGTAGGGGATGGGCAGCTCGTAGCTCTGGCCGACGTAGCGGGCCTCGACGCGGATCTCAACCCGTCGCCGCAGCGGCGGTACGCCGTCGGCGGCCAGCAGGCGGTCAGCGGCATCGCCGAGGCGCGCGGCGATGGCGGCGGCACGCTCCCCGTTGCCGGGCCGGTAGGGGAGGATGTGCGTCTCCACCAGCTCGTGGCGCAGGTCGGCGAGGAGCTGGCCCATGGCGCACAGGATGCCGGGCGTGGGCGGCACGATCAGCCGGGGGATCTGCAGCTCGCGCGCCACCGGCGTGCCGTGCATGGGGCCGGCGCCGCCGAAGGGGACCAGCGTGCACAGCCGCGGGTCGTGGCCGCGCTCCACCGAGACGACGCGGATGCCGCGCACGATGTTGGCGTGCGCCACGCGCAGGATTCCGGCCGCGGCGGCCACCACGTCCAGCCCAAGCGGGCTGGCAATGTGCGTCTCGATGGCCGCCCGCGCCGCGGCAGGATCGAGCCGCAGGGCGCCGCCGAGCCGGGTCTCGGTGCCGAGCCGTCCCAGCACCAGGTTGGCGTCGGTGACGGTGGGGCGGGTGCCGCCGCGGCCGTAGCTGGCCGGCCCCGGCACGGCCTCCGCGCTCATCGGACCGACGCGCAGGGCGCCGCCGTCGTCGATCCAGGCGATGGAGCCGCCGCCGGCGCCGATGGCGACGATATCGATGGCCGGCAGCCGGACGGGGAGCTGCCCGATGCGGGCGGCGCGCGTCGTCTCCGGCCGGCCGTCGCGGATCAGGCTGATGTCGGTGCTGGTACCACCGATATCCATGGCGACGACCTGGGCGGCCCCGGCGAGCCGCGCCACGTGCGCCGCGGCGATCACCCCGCCGGCCGGCCCCGACAGCACGGTATGTACGGGCCTGGCGCGCGCGGTCTCCACCGTCATCAGGCCGCCGGCCGCCTCCATGACCATCACCGGGGTGCCGCGGGGGATACCGAGGCCGTTGTCCTCGTCCTGCAGCCGGCCGTTGAGCGCGCCGAGATAGCGGGCCATGATGGGGGTGAGGTAGGCGTTGAGCACGGTCGTGCTGGCGCGCTCGACCTCGCGCATCTCGCGCAGGATGTCGGAGGAGATGGAGATGGCGACCTCCGGCAGATGCGCGGCGAGCAGCGCCCTGGCGGTATTCTCGTGCGCCGGGTTGGCGTAGGCGTGGAGGAAGGCGACGGCCACCGCCTCCACCCCGCGCCTCTTCATGTCGGCGGCGGCGTTGACGAGCTCAGCTTCGTCGAGCGGCTCGATCTCGCGACCGCCGGCGTCGAGGCGTCCACCGATGCCGTAGCAGAGCTCGCGCGGCACCAGGGGAGGGGTGCGCACCACGCCGATGTCGTAGAGGCTGGGGCGATCCTGGCGCCCAATCAGCAGCAGGTCCTTGAAGCCGCGGTTGGTGACGAAGGCGGTCCTCGCGCCGCTGCGCTGGATCACGGCGTTGGTGGCGGTGGTCATGCCGTGGCCGACATAGGCGACCGATCTGCCCGTCGCCCCAAGCCGGCTGAGCGCGGCCCGCAGGCCCTCGACGGTGCCGATCTCACGTCCCTCCGGCGTGGTGGGAACCTTGGAGACGGCCAGGCGCCGCGATGCCGGGTCGTAGGCGATGCTGTCGGTGAAGGTGCCGCCCACGTCCGAGGCGATTCGGGCCGTCATCGCAGTTGCTCGCCCTCTCTCAACGATGCGCTCCTTGGTGATCTGCCGTCGGAGGCAAACCATGCCGGCAACGCATTGAGCCGTCAGGATAAACGGGTGCCTCCGGTCTGTCATCGACAGGAGCGCATTGAACCGGGACGAGGACGGCTGCACAATTCGGGCGGCAGTGCGGGGGCTACGGCTCGTGCTTATGCCCGATTTCAGGGGGGAGGCCACGGTGCAGCACTTCGGCCTGGAGATGGTCTCGAGCGAGCTCGCGCGCGTCCTGTTCGCGGTGATCGCGGGCCTGATCGGCCTTGGCGGCTTTATCGCCGGCCGCTGGTCGCAGCACCGGAGCCGGGTGCGCTTCAAGCGGGAGGACCTGGTCGCAAGCTCCATCGTCATCGAGATGTACGGTATCAGGACCGGGGCCGACGGCCGGGACGTGCTGCACATCATCAGCCAGGGCCGGGCGTCGGCCATGGAAGGGCGTTTCGCCAGCCTGAACCTGGTCAGGCACATCCAGAAGGAGGCGGCGCGCCATCCTGGCCTGCTGCGGCTTCCCAGCGCGGTTGCCCATCGCATGATGATGGACGAGGGCAAGGACATGATCACCGGCCTCGACCCGGCCGCCAACATGGACTTCGTGCACGGCCGGCCCACCCAGGACGATGAGACCCTGTTCGGCTTCGCCGCCTATTCGGAGCAGAACCACGACGGCAGCCGCCTTCGCGACCAGATCGCCCGGCTCGTGCTGATGGTCGTGAGCCCGACCGCAATCGAGAAGCTGGCGGACCCGGCGTATGTGGAGGGGCTGGGGGTTGCCCATGCGGGCTATCGGCCGCGCCGGGCGCGTCTCTACGACTTCGCGCGCGAATGGCAGCGCCTGCAGGCCCTGCCCGCCGCCGAGCGCAGCGCCGCCACCGATCGGATCTGGCAGATCACGGTGCGAACCTCGCTCCGGTCGCTCGACACACCGGACGCCGTGCGCGCCGTGCGGCTGCCGGCTGTGACTGGCACGCCGATGGAGGACCGGCGCGTCGAGCTGGAGGCGACATAGGGCGGAGTAGGGGGCAGACCCCTCGCCTCCGATGGTCCGAGCCCATTTCTAGCCCTCCGTGCGAGGGGTCTGACCCCTGCACCGAGACCCCTGCACCTCAAGCCACCTGCTCGCGGATAACCTCAAGTGTCAGCTTGTCGATGCTGGGCACGGCGATCTGCCTCACTTTGCCGGTCTGCAGGCCTGCGTTCTCGCGCAGGACATCGACGTAGCGGAAGAAGTTCGCGATCTCGCGGCGCTCCAGCAGCTGCTTGTAGTTGTCGGTCCCGCCCGCGTTGTCGATCCACAGGCTCTGGATCTTTGTCGATGGCGTCGTGCGAGGCGATGAGGTTGGTCGGCACCTCGACGATGTAGAGGGCGTCCTTCTCCCGGAACTCGGGGATGGTGAAGAACGCGATGTCCCTGCCGTCCTCGGTCTCGATGACGGCCTCGACGAGACCGATCTCGGTCAGCCGCTTGTGCATCTCGGCGCGGGTGACGATGCGGTCCTCCGGCACCGCCACGATGAACACCGCAGAGGAGAACCTGCGCCGGCGCCGCCCCTTGAGAAAGCCGCCGCCGGACTTGGCGTAGACCGTGGCCCCGCGCTCCACGTTCCGGATGGCCGGCATCACGAAGTTGTTGAAGTAGCCGTGCGCCAGCCCGAACGCCGGCAGGTCCGAGTAGTAGGCCGACTGCCCGAGCCCGCCCAGATGCCGCACGATGATGCCCGCGGCCTCCGCAACGGCGTCGGAGCCGGCAGCGGCGGTGTCGTCGTAGGTAGCGAAATTGACGTTGTTCTCCCGGAAGTACGTGGGGATCTGCACGTTGTCGCCCTTCGGCTTGAGCAGGAACACACGGTTGCGTCCGAAGCGCGCCATCGAGGCCCCGATCTCGATCAGCACATTGGAGTTCACCGGCAGCGGGGCCGCGGCGGTGGCGGCACCAGGGGACGCCGCGCCCAGCTGCGAGGTCGAGACCGCGCTGGCGCCGGCCGACGGGGCAGATGGCCCCAGGACGATGATCGCCCCGTCGAAGCTGTGCAGCTTGCGGATGCACTCGTTCAGGGGATAAGGATTGCTCGGGTCGAAGAAGCTCGTGTCCTCGTCCCAGCACGTCACGGCGATGTCCTGCGCCTCCGTCCGGCTCGTCTCCTCGATCTGCCGCTTGATGGCGTGGCCGAGCGGCGCAAGCGCTGTGGGTGTGAATACGATCAAATAGAGCGTCTTTCGCATCGGCTATCTCGTCAGTAACCGGCTGCAATCCTGGCGCAGTATTCGTGGCGCATCAATTTGGCGCAATCGCTGCCCGGGTTATACACAACAGAGACGGATCCGACATGGCGGATTCGTCTGTATCGGGCCCGCGTCTCCGCACGGGCTTGCAAGCAGCTGCCGGTCGCGGCTAGCTTTGCTGGCCGCGCGACAGCGGCGACATCGGTTTTGTGGCATTGGATTTTCCGGAGGGGAGGACAGCATGATGGCACGCAGGGTCTTGTACGCAGCCGCGCGTGGAGCCGCCGGTGTGGCCGCGCTCGTCGCGGCGACGCTCGCCACCGCACCCTCCGCCGATGCCGCCTGCGCGGGGCGCTACTACATCGGCGAGGCGACCGGCATCTTCTATGCGACCACGGGCATCGCCGCGCGGTCGGACTGGCGCGGCCAGGTGCGCCGCCGCGAAGGCAACGAGTTTGCCTTCTGGTCGCGCGCCAACAACCGCAGCACGCGCTGCTACCGGCCTGAAGGCGGCGGACGCTGGTTCTGCCGCGCCCGCGCCCGCCCCTGCGACGGCTGAGGACACCAGCGTCACCCCAGCGTCTGGCCGCCGTCGACGGTCAGCGTCTGCCCCGTCACCCACGAGGCGGCGCTGCTCACGAGGAAGACGGCGGCGTTGGCCACCTCCTCGGGGTGGCCGAGGCGGCCCCAGGGGATGGAGTCGAGGATCGCGCCGTAGAGCTGCGGCTGCGCCGTCTTGCGCCGGTCCCAGATGCCGCCGGGAAACTCGATGGAGCCCGGCGCAATGGCGTTCACGCGGATGCGCTTGGGCGCCAGCATCAGCGCCTGCGACATGGTGTAGTTGATCACCGCCGCCTTCACGGCCGCGTAGGGCGCCGAGCGGGCGCTGGCGTGATATCCCGAGATCGAGGAGATGTTGAGGATGGCGCCGCCGCCGGCCCGTTCCATGTGCGGGATGGCGGCGTGGGAGGCGCGCACGGTCGCCATCAGGTCGATGTCGAGGCTCTTGGCCCAGTCCGTCTCATCGTCAGCGGTGCCGAATCCCGAGGCATTGTTGACGAGGATGTCGATGCCGCCCAGCGCCTGGGCGGCCGCCGCGACGTAGGGGGCAATCGCAGCTTTGTCGGCCAGGTCGCACTCGCCGCCGTGCGCCGCTGCGCCGAGTGCCTTGATCTCGCCCACCGTTGCGTCGATGGCCGGCCGCCCGCGCGCGCAGATCGAGACCGCCGCGCCGGCCTCCGCGAGGCCGAGCGCGATCGAACGGCCGATCCCCTTGCTGCCGCCCATGACAACAGCGCGCTTGCCCTTCAAGTCGATACGCATGTGCTTCTCCGGCCGATCGGGGTCAGACCCCTCGCGTCAACGTTGGGTGCGACTGCAGACCGCGAAGGCGAGGGGTCTGACCCCGTTCACCCCGCCGAGACTGCCATTGGGGAACAGCCTTGGCAGGGCGCGGCCTGGGAGGCAATGGGGACGGCCCTGTGGGAGGCCCAGGGCTGCCCCCGTGGCTCAGGGCGCGAGCTTGACGCCCCGCGCCTCCAGCATGGCGCTCAGCGGCGCCGGCCGCTCAACCTCGGCACGGGCCGCGTTGCGGCGTTCCTGCAGCCAGTTGGGGAACCACATGGCAATGGCGGGGAAGACGAGCACGAGCACCACGCAGATCACCTGGATGACCATGAAATCGGCCATGCCGCGGTAGATCAGC
>Ga0075421_100008222_pt1 | contig 12810 bp, 6 predicted proteins | sample SoiMetdeltSBSDD5_FD_75292 | JGI IMG/M metagenome (GOLD analysis project Ga0075421, IMG submission 75292) | Bulk soil microbial communities from a Populus tree surrounding site in Tennessee, USA - Soil MetaG P. deltoides SBSDD5 | ecosystem: Environmental > Terrestrial > Soil > Tree plantation... | reverse complement strand
GTTTCTGGCGCCGGCGGGGCTACGCCCGCCTCGCGCCAAACTTCAAGGGCGTTGAGGCAGTCCTCGAGTCCAGTCGCTCGTACGGGGATGAGAACGACGGAGTCAACGAGGCCTTCGCGCCTTACCGCGAGGCCTCCAGCACGCAGTCCCCCACCCCGGCTCCGAGGTGCCGCGCCATCACGGGGCACTTCACCCGGAGCAGGAAGTAGATGGGCTTCTCGATCCCATCGATCTCCGCATCCTTGCCCTCCAGGGTCTCGTAGCAGGCCTGGCCCTTCGCCACGATGATGTCCGCGGATCGGTACAGGTCGCGGAACTCCTGCGAGCAGGCGTTGAGCGGCACGCCGAGGCAGTCGATCCCCGGGTCCACGATGGTGGCGACGGTGTCGAGCCCCACGAGCAGCGCATCCTCGCGCGTCGCATCGGCGAGGATGGGCGCGGCGCGCACGGCGGAGTATACGGCGCCCCGGGGCTTCGACATCTTCTCGATGAGGAGGCGATCGAAGTAGAGCTCCCCGGCCGCATCGTGGACGAAGAGGACCTTCTCCGCGGCCTCGACGGCCGCGCGGAAGTCATCCACGTTCTCCGAGGCGAAGGGAAGGGACGCGAAGCCCTCGACGAGACCTCGCATCGAGAACCCCTTCACGACGTCCTGCCGCAGCTCGCAATCGAGGATGTTGGATGCGATGGAGAGCCTCAGGGCCGCATCGAAGGGATCCGGGGAGCTGTCCACGATGCCCCGGATCCAGTCGCTGTTCCCGGTCGTCTCCTCGATCCAGCGGCGCTTCTCCTCGGCGTAGGGGTCCGCGACGCCCAGGGTCCGGGCGGTTCGCTTCGCGAGATCGTGAATGACCTCCGCAGGGGTGGTCTTGTCATCGACGCGGCCCAGGTCGGCCATGACGTCGGCGAGGATCTTCCTGTGGAGCCACTCGTCGGTCGTGGTCCTGTCAGCGGTATGGAGTACCCTCCGCAGGCAGCAGGGAAGGCACTCGGGGCGGTTGTTCATTCGATAAGTTGTTTCTGTTGCGGAAGCCGGCCGGGGCGATGATCTCGCCGGGCGTCGAGCTGCCGCCGCCACGAGTTCTCCCGGCCTCCGAGCGCGCCGCCGCGCGGCGGTCAGCTCCAACGCCGGAAGTCTCAACATACAAGCTTAGCGCGGCCGGATCGAAGTGCTCACCGCCGGCGCCGTACGACCAGGGCATCGTGGAACATGTCGCGGAACGCCGCCTTGTCCTGGAAGGGGAGCCGGCGGGTCTCCTCCTTGAGCTTCTCGAGGTGCGGCAATGCCGCCTCGCGGCTCTCGTAGGCTCCCACGAAGACGGTGTAGAGCGGAAGACCTTCCGCGTTCTCGTCGCCGTGGCGGTCCCTCTCGATGAGGGTCTGGCCGGGATCGAAGCCGAACCGCTCCAGGTAGGCGACGATCTGCTGGGCGCCCTTCATGGACTCCTTCGCGCGCACCTGGATCCGGTGGATGACGCCCGTGCCCTCGCGAGCAGCCAGGGTCGAGGCGCCCGGGTCCGGGACCGGAGCCCCGCCGCTCCCGGGCGGCTCCGCCGCCGTCTCGATGTTCCGGATCTCGGGAGGAGGCGCGGCGGCCTCGGCCTGCGCTCCGCCGGGTGGAAGGCTCCCCGTCTCCCGCGACGTTCCCTCGGGGGACACCGTCCTCGGGCTCCAGATGGGAACGGGCCGGGAAAGACCCTCGAGCGGAGGCGCTTCCGCGGACGCCGCAGCGTGATCCTCGGACTGCGGCGACTCGAGGAAGGCCGGTGGGGAAGAATCCGGAGCGCCCTCCGGCGCGAGCGCCACGAAGTTCCTGAGAGCTGCATCCTCGGCAGGCGGAAGCTCGAGATACGTGAGGAAGAGGACGATGGCGATCATGCCCGTCATCCCCAGAGCGAGAGCCGTCGAGAGTCGGACCTCGATGGGCCTCTCGAGCCACTTCGAGCCGATGACGACCACACCGGAACGTACGCGCAGCCGCACCGCCTCTCGGGAAACGTCGATGGCGGCGTCGGACTCCGGAGCCTCCGGCGCGGTGATTTCCGGCGTCTGCGAGACGGCGACAACTGGCGCCTGCGGCGCGGTGGCAGCTGGCGCTGGCGAGGCGGTGACCACTGGCGCCTGCGGCGGGATGCCTCTCGGTGCCGTCGGCACGGTCCCTCCGGGGGCGGGCTTCGGGAACGGCGGAGACCCGCCTTCATCGCCGCGCGCGGCGGAAGCCGGGCCCGGATGGCCGCCGCCGCCGGACACGAGCGCCCGATCGCGGCTCTCGCCCGGCGAGTGACTCACGGCCCAGGGGTCCGGATCGAACCGCGCCGGGGGCTCGCGGGCCTCGAGGAGCTCGATCCGCATCGGCCGCGCGCTCACGGCCGTCTCCACCTCCTCCATCTCGGACCAGGGCGCGAGCGCCGCACCGGCTCCCGGTTCCGACGCGATGGCCGGCGCCGGAAGAGCCCCGGGAATGGAGGTCGCGGAGCGCGGTCGCTCCGAGCACCACCTCGCGAGGAGCGGCTGCCGCCGCTCCGGCCTCACCCGGGGTTCCTCCACGACCTTCGCTGCGACCGGAGGAGGAGCCTGAGGAACCGGGGGCACCATGGCCTCTTGCCGGAGGGATCGGGCCGCTCCGCCCGCCTCTTCCCGGGGCGCGCCCGGAGGAACGACCGGCTTCTGAGAGTTGTTCCATCGCCACTTCGGTCGCGCGATCCCGCCAGGAGCCTTGAGGAGCGGCTCGCGCGAGAGGAGCCTGAAGTTCGACGGAGCTTCCGGGGCAGGCGGAGCCGCGCCGGGGGGCTTGCCCAGTTCCTTCTCCCGGGCGATCTCGGCCAGAATCTCGAACGCTTCCGCGGTGTTCTTGCGGCGCGACACGGCAGACCTCCTCGGCTCCGGAGAGCCGTCTCCCTTGTGTTGCCGGACGAGATACGCGCTCCCTCCGGCCTCTTCGACGGCGGATCCCGAGCAGCGCGCCGTCACTCTCTTCACAGTTCCGGAAAGGGTAGCGGGCTCCCCGGCCGTGTCAATTGCGCGCCTCCGGGTCCTCGTTCAGCGGTCGTTTTTCCTGGCAGACGGACGGGAGAGAGATAGAATCTTCCCACCGGCCGGGACCTCGGGGTACCTCTAAATCATTCTGGAAAAAGCAGCTACGACGTTCCACCCGGGGCTTGGCTCCTCCTCGCGGAGGGCCATCCTCATGGTCTTTCCGGCCCTGCTCGGCGTCCTCCACGCCGGCCCCGGTACTCCCGGCCAGGGTACTTCCGGACTCCTCGGCGCCGAGGAGTCCACGACTCCGGCACAGGCCGGCGGGGCGAGCCCGGCAGGAAAGGGCATCGAGGTCGAGACCACGAAGGGCATCGAGGTTCTGTCCGAATCGGTGCTCCAGGGGATCGAGCTCAAGCCGGGAGAGAGATCCGCGGCGCTGGTCGTTCCTGGCGGGAAGAAGCTTCCCCTCGATGACCTCATCTTCCTCAGGTTCCCCGCGAAGGCCCCGCTGGGCGCCGCGACGCCCGCCGATGCGCCCGCCGTCCTCTTCCTGCGCGACGGAAGCGAGCTTTCCGGACGGATCACCGCCGGCGACGAGGAGGCCGTGCGCTTCCGGGTCCCCGGGCTCGGCTCCGAGGCCCTCTCCGTTCCGCTCGAGAGCGTGAGGGGGCTCATGGTCGTCCCGGCCGAAGCTTCCGCGCCCGGTCCCTCCCGGGATCGGGGCCCCAGCCGCGGCGCCTGGCGCATCCGTCTCCGCGGAGAGATCGCATCGAAGCGTCGAGAGAAGGATGAGGTCATCCTCCTCCAGGAAGGCCGGATGCAGGGAATCCTCGAGAGCCTGGATGCGGAGGGCGTCCGATTCGGATCCGACACGCTGGGGGACCTCAGGATCCCCTACGAGAAGCTGCGAGGCATCGTCCTCGCCGAGGTGGACCTCGACCCCGCGAAGGACGGCGCCGGGAAGGACGGCGGGCGGCCGGCTCGATCCCTCGTGCGCGTCACGCTCGAGGACGGGTCCAGCTTCCCGGCCTCTCTCCGCGAGATCTCGGGAGGCAAGGCGGCCCTCGAGCATGGGATCCTGGGGCTCCTCTCGGCGCCGCTCGCGGAAGTCAGCGAGCTCGCCTTCCTCGGAGGAAAGACACGCTATCTGTCCGACATGGACCCGACTCTCGCCCGCGAGCACCTCGGGCCCGCCTTCCAGAAGACCATGCCCCATCGCCGCGACGCGAACGTGCTCGGAGACCCGCTCCGCATGGGAGGTCGCGAGTACAGGAAGGGCCTCGGCGTGCACTCGTACTCCCTCCTCCGGTACGCCCCGGGCGGGGAGCACTCGCGGTTCCAGGCCACGATCGGACTCGACGACAGCGCCCGCCCCTTCGACTCTCAGGCCCCGGCGGCCGATGTGGGTCATGTCGTCTTCAGGGTGCGCGTCGACGAGCGCCAGGTGTTCGAGAAGGCGATGAGCTGGCGGGATGCGCCCCTGCCGGTGGACATCCCGATCGCGGGAGCGCGCGCTCTCGAGCTCGAGGTCGACTTCGGCGCGGTCGAAGGCTCCGGGCCCGGCTTCAACTTCGCCCGCGACAGGGCGAACTGGGCCGAGGCCCGCATCATCCAGTGATCCCACCGATGCAAAGACATCTTGCCTTTCTTGTCGTTGCGCTCGTGGCGGCGCCGGCGCTCTCATCCCCGTCGCCGGCCGCCCCTCCCGCGGGCATCTCGCCCCAGGTCCCGGGGACCGTCACCGAGGCTGTCATCGAGGCGGAAGCCCGGTGGGTCGACGATGACCTCCACGCGGCGGCGGCCGCGTACCGCTCCGCTCTCCAGGCGATCCTGTCCGCGGGCCCCGAGGCCCTCGAGGCAAGCCTGCCCGAGGCGGAGCTCGCGATCCACAGGCTCGTTCTCATTTCCGAGGAGACCGGCGAGACGAGGGAGCTCGAGGAGGTCCTCGCGAAGTGGGCCGCCGGCCCCCCGACCGCGGAGCACACCGCGGCCCTGGCCCGGTGGTACCTCGGCTGGGCGGCGCTCGACCGGGGCGCCGGATGCGAGGCTGCCCGAGCGATCTGGGCCCCGCTCGGCTTCATCGAGGCGTGGCGCGTGATCGGCCCCTTCGATAACGAGCGGAACGGGAACTTCCTCGCTCCCCTAGCTCCCGAGACGGAGCTGGACCTCCAGGCCTCCCACGACGGAAAGAAGAGGAAGGTCTCCTGGAGGAGCCTGCCTGCGCGCCCGCCCGCCGGGAGCGTGGACCTCCAGGCCCTCCTCGTGCCTGGAGAGCAGGCCCTCGCGTACGCGCTCGCGTTCGTTCGCTCGGAATCGGAAGCGGATGCCGCGCTTCGCTTCTCCTCCGACGAGGGGATCCGGATCTGGTGGAACCGCGATCTCGCCGCGTCCATCGACGCCGAGAGAACTCATGGCTTCGACCTGAACTCCGCTCCCGTGCGCCTCCTGAAGGGCTGGAACGTCATCCTCGTGAAGGTGCCGCAGACGACCGGTCCCTGGCGCTTCTCGGTCCGCATCACGCATCGGGATGGCGGTCCCATCGCCGGGATCTCGGAGGGGACGCCGGAGCCCTCGGAGCTCGAGGCGCTGAAGGGTACCGTCGAGGTGAAGGAGCCTCCGCACGAGCCCGCCGAGGAAACCCTCGAGGCTCTCCGGACGCTCGTCGAGAAGGATCCCTCGAACGCGCGGGCTCATTACGTGCTGGGCTCCCTGCTCCTCGAGAGGCAGGCCCACGACTCCCACGAGCACCCGGACACGGATGCGCTCGTCCGGGCGATCCAGGTCGACGACAAGCCTCCGTCCTACCACCTCGCCCTCGCGCAGAGCCACGAGCGGGACACGAGCATCGCGGCGGAGAAGGAGGACACCGCCTGGCGCTCCGCCCTCGAGAAGGCCGCCGCCCGGGGCAGCGTCTTCGCCGAGATGCGCCTCGCCGAGCACTACCTCGTCGAGTACCGGAACGCCCATCGCGCTCACGAGCACGCCTCTCGGGCGCTCGCGAAGAGGCCGGACGACGCCGGAGCCATCCTCCTCCTCGGGCGCGCCGAGGAAGCGCTCTCCTTCCCGAGGGCGCTCCAGCGCGCCCGGGAGAAGGCCGCCGGGATCCCGCGCCCGACGGTCGAGTCCCGCCTCGAGGCGGCGAGGCTGGCGGCACGTTCGGGAAAGGCCCCGGACGCCATCGCGGGCTTCCGGACGTGCCTCGAGACCCGCGCGACCGATGGCGGGATCCGCGGCGAGCTCGCGGACCTGCTCCTCGCCTCCGGGGATCCTGACGGCGCGGCCAGGGTGCTCCTCGAAGGAGCCGAGATCGATCCCTTCGCGACGGAGTGGCTCCTCCGCGTGGCGGGCGTCGAGGAAGGCCGTGACCGGCTGGACGCAGCCCTCGAGAACATCGAGCGGGCGCTCGCGATACGCCCCGAGGACCACGACCTCCAGGAGTCGAAGGCCAGGGTGCTCGCGCGGATGGGGAGGAAGGACGCCGCCCTCGCCGCCCTCGACCGCGCTCTCGAGCTCCAGCCGAACCTGCCCGATGTGCGCAAGTACGCGGAGTTCATCCGGGCGGCAAAGGTCCGCTTCGAGGACGAGTTCCGCCTGGATGCGGCGCCTCTCGTGAAGGCGGCCCTCGAGAGGAAGGACCCGAACGAGAAGGGCGATCCCGCGCGATCCCTCCTCCATCTCTCCGTGGTGCGCGTCAACCGGGACGGAACGACGAAGGAGTACGTCCAGGACGTCGTCCAGGTCCTCAACGACCGCGGCCTCCGCATGTACGACGGCTACCGCGCCGCGTACGCATCGGGCGAGCAGATCCTCGAGTTCCGGAAGGGACGGGTCCACCACAAGGACGGCACCGTGTCGGAGGCGAAGCTCTCGAGGCACGGAGGGGATCCCGGAGACGACGTCGCGTACATGCAGGCCTCGCTGGACCTGCCCCCGCTCGCGGTCGGGGACGTCGTCGAGGTGGAGTACGTGACCGAGGACATCGCCCAGAGCTTCTTCGGCGACTACTTCGGCCGCAGGGAGATCTTCCAGGACGAGGTGCCCATCGATCGGAAGGTCTTCATCCTCAGGGTCCCCGCGGAGCGAAAGTTCCACTTCCGCGCGAGGAACCTGGACGCGGCGCCCCGGGAAGAGAAGGACGAGGCCGGAGGGACGGTCACCTACACGTGGGAGAAGCTCGACATCCCGCGCCTCGACCCGGAGCCGGCCATGCCGGGCCCGCCGGAGGTCTCGCCGGTCCTCGAGGTCTCCACGTTCGAGAGCTGGAAGGCCTTCAACGACTGGTACTGGAACCTCATCCGGAAGCAGCTCGAGGTCAGCCCCGAGATCTCGAAGAAGGTGAAGGAGCTCGTGAGCGGGTCGGACAGCGACATCGACCGCATCCGGGCCATCTACAAGTTCATCGTGACGGACGTGCGCTACAACGCGTGGGAGTTCGGCGTCCACGGCTTCAAGCCATACAACGCGGCCGCGATCTTCGGGAGGCGGTTCGGCGACTGCAAGGACAAGGCGACGCTCATGACCGTCATGCTCAAGGAGGCCGGGATCCGCTCGCATCCCGTCCTCATCTACGCGGACCAGAGCCGCGGCGCCGAGGACCTGACCCTTCCCATGATCAACCACTTCAACCACTGCATCACGTACGTGCCGCCGGGGCGGGGGCACGAGGAGATGTACCTCGACGGCACGGCCCAGTTCCACGGGTTCGACGAGCTTCCATCGATGGATCGAGGCGCCAGAGTCCTCGTCGTCCGCGATGACGGTGGCGAGCTGCGCACGGTGCCCTGGAACAGCCCGGCGGACCTTTCCATCGAGGAGGAGGTCACGGTGAAGCTGCGGCCGGACCTGGGAGCCGACCTGGAGGTCAGGGCGCGATGCGAGGGTGACTATGCCGTCTACCTGCGGCAGTCCTTCGAGATCGCCGCGCAGCGAAGGACCATCCTCGAGCAGGCCTTCGGCAGGCGTTATGCCTCGGCGAACGTCAAGGCCGAGACCTTCTCGAACCTGGCGAACCTCGACGAGCCGGTCACCTTCTCGGTCACTCTCGATGCCCCGCGCTTCGCGCTCGAGGCTCCGGAGGGGCTGGCTCTCAGGGCCCCGGAGGACTTCTTCGGATCGGGGAGGAGCCTCGCCGGCATCGGGTCCCTGGAATCGAGGAAGCAGGACGTCCTGCTCTCGAATCCGAGGCGCTCCGTCCTGAGGACCATCTACGAGATCCCCGAGGGGTTCCGCGTGAAGTCCCTCCCTCGTGACAGCGCGATCGAGGGGCGATTCGGCCGCCTCCAGGTCGAGTACCGCCAGGAGGATCCCCGGAGGATCGTCTTCGAGCGCGCGATCGAGATCACATCTCCGCGGGTGCCGCTCTCGGAGTACGCATCGTTCCGGGAGTTCGCGGCGGCGATCAACCGGCTCGAGCAAGACCGTATCCTTCTCGAAAAGACATGAGCCCACGCACACGCCCCCCGCTCGGTTCCGTGTCCGCGAGGAGCGCGGTCCTCGCCCTCGCGGCCTTCGCCTTCGCGCACGCGGCGATCCTCGCCGCGGAGACCCCCGACCTGCTCGAGGTCTCGCTCCGATCTCCCCACGAGCGGAAGGGCGACTACGACGCGCTCGCGGCCTCGTGGCTCGAAGCGCTCTCCGCCGGCGCCGCGACACCTCTCGCGGAGCTCCCGGCCTCGAGGCTCGCGGGCATCCTGCCCTTCGTGAAGGATCCGCTGGCTCTCATCCCCGCGATCGAGAAGGCCATGGGACCTGGTCTCGCGAGCGGCGCCGCGCGCGAAGCCCTCGCGGAGGTCCTCGGAAGGCTCTACGTGTCCGCGGGACGCCTCGACGATGCCCGACGCCTCGCGGAGAGCCGCGGGCATCTCCGCCGCTGGTGGATCATCGGCCCCTTCGGGGCGAGCGGCGACGCTCCCTTCCGGAGAACTTACGGCCCCGAGACCGATGATCGGCTGAGCGCGAAGCACCGCGAGGGCTGGCGCGACCTCGAATGGCGCAGGATCGCCGCGGAGGGCCTCGAGCCTTTCGTGGATCCCTTCCGCTACGTGCATCCGCGGGGCGGCGCGGCGTACCTCCTCAACCAGGTGGAGGCGAAGCAGGACATCGATGCTCTCCTCGAAAGAGGGTCCGCGGACACGATCCGGATCTGGGTGGACGGCGTCCTCGTCGCCGACGAGGACATCTCGACCGAGTTCATCGAGACCCGTCGCGCGACCCCTCTTCGCCTCCGGGCGGGATGGCATCGCATCCTCGTGAAGACGGCGGCGCCGGCCTGGGTGCGGATCGCCGACGCGTCGGGAAAGCCCCTTCCCCCGGGCATCCTCGTCGAGGACGGGGAGGCCGAGATGCGGGAGATCGGCGCGAGGCCCCCCGGCGGCATCCCGCGGGCGAACCCGTTCGCGTTCTGGACATCATCCATCGAAGAGGCCGAGAAGGCGGCGGCCGGCGCGAATCCCTCGCCGGCATCGAGGAAGGTCGCGGACCTGAGGATGGGTCTCGCGTTGGTCGCGCAGTCGCTCGGCCGGCAGGAGATCGCGGTCGAGCAGGCCGAAAAGGCCATGGCCCTCCTTCCGGACGATCCCATGGTCCTCCTCCATGCGGGCAGCGTCTTCAGGTACGCGAGGTACCTTCCCGAGAGCATCTCGAAGAACCGTTCGAGAGCCGCGTTCGCGAAGGCCCTGGAGGCCGATCCGGACCTGCTCGTGGCCCTCGAGAGGCTGGCGCGGTTCCTCGAGGAGGACGAGGAGCACTCGAAGGCGGCTCTGAAGGTGCGCGAGGCCCTCGCGAAGGACCCCGGATTCTTTCGAGGCCTGATCCGGCTGAAGGAGATCTACGCCTCCCAGGAATGGAAGCACGAGGAGATCGAGGTCGTGCGGGAGATCGAGCGCGTGGCCCCGCTGTCCCCCCAGGCCGCGCTCTTCTGGGCAAGCCACTACGAGAACTTGAACAACCCCGACAGGGCGCTCGAGCACTACAGGAAGGCCTGGGCCCTCGACAAGGCATCCTCCGACCCGCTCGAGCGCGCGGCGGAGATCGAGCTCGGGAAGGGCAGGATCGCGGAGGCGGAGGAAGCCATCCGGGAAGCGGCGCGCATGGAGCCGGATCCGAACGCCGGGGCGCGCCGGCTCATGAACTTCCTCGACCGCGTCGGGCGCGAGGAGGAGGCCCTCGAGCTCGCGAGGCGTCTCGCCGAGGAGAACCCCATGGACCCGGCTCGGCTCCGGCGGATCGGGGAGCTCGAGGAGTCCCTGGGCAGGGGGAGGGAAGCCCTCGAGACCTACAGGAAGGCACTCGCGATCGGACCGGGCGAGCTCGAGCTGAAGCGCTACATCGAGTCCCGCGCCGGGAGGGCGCGCGCCGAGGGAGAAGGAGCCGGAGGTCCGGAGGTCTCTCTCGACGAGTTCTGGAAGCCGTACGACGAGACGCTGGAGGAGTGGCTGCTCGCGATCCCCGGGGAAGGCCCGCTCGTCGGCCGTGCCTCCTCGTTGATGGTCCTCGACATCTGCGTCGTGCGGGTCGAGCCGGATGGATCGTACTCGGAGTACGTGCACAACGCGTACAAGGTGCTCACCGAGGAGTCGAAGGACGAGCTCGCGAACGTGAGCACGCCCGGGAGCATCATCACGCTCAGGACCGTCGGTCCCGGCGGCGAGGTGCTCGAGCCGGTCGCGGCCGAGGGGCGCGAGAGCTGGGTCATGCCGGGGATCGTCCCCGGAGCGCTTCTCGACATTGCCTACAGGACGGACCACGCGAGAAGCGGCGGCAGGCCGTTCCGGAACGGACCGTTCTACTTCCAGGATGGCCGGTTCAAGCAGGCGGTGATGCTCACCCGCTACGTCCTCCTCTTGCCTCCCGGAATCGATGCGGGAATCCTCGAGGCCAACGTGGCGCGCGAGCGCGGAGCCACGGGCGCGGAGGCGGATCTCGCGCGCGTGGAGAAGACCGTCCGGGAGATCGGCGGCGGCATGCGCGCGATCACCTGGGAGTCGAGGAACGTCCCGCGGCTCGAGCCCGAGCAGTTCCTGCCCGACAGGGATGAGTACATCCCCAACGTCACCGTCCTCGAGAAGAAGAGCTGGGAAGACGTCTTCGCCTCGATCGAGTATCCGCACACCTGGGTGACGCGGGCCACCCCGGAGGTGCGAGAGGCTGCCGCTCGCGCCGCAGGAGACAAGGAGGACGTCCTCGAGCGCGCGAGGGCCATCTACGACTGGGTGAACGAGCTCGTCGCGAAGCCCGGCCGCCCCCCGGACGCCGTGAGGATCCTCCTCGAGAAGACCGGTGACCGTACGGTCCTCTTCAAGGCGCTCTGCGATGCTGCCGGCGTGCCCACGCGATGGGCCTTCCTCCGGCCCGCGGAGGCCTGGCTCCCTCGCACCGACTGGGAGTTCCCCCGTGCGGATCTCTTCCCCTATCGACACGTCCTCCTCGAGATCGAGGGCAAGGCTCCCATCTACGTCTCGCTCGCGCAGCGATTCACGCCGTTCGGAAGGCTGCCGGAGTACCTGGATGGAGGAAAGGCGCTCGTCGTCAGGGAAGGGCAGGGAAGGATCGAGATGCTGCCCGGTACGCGCCCCGAGGACAGCGCGATCTCGAGCTCGGGCGAGCTCCGCCTGGGCAAGGAGCTCGAGGTCGATGCGAACGTGCGGCTCGAGATGCGGGCCCTGAGCGCGTTCGGAGCGAAGGAGCAGTTCCGGAACATGCCCGCCTTCCAGCGGGACGTCGCTCTCCGGCAGTTCGCGAACAGCATCTTCCCCGGCGCCCGGATCGCCACCGCGCAGGTGACGGGGCTCGAGGAGAAGGAGAGTCCCTTCGGGATGTCGATCGAGCTCACCGCCCCGAAGTTCGTGCGGGAAAGCGGAGAGAGGTTCCTCGTCAAGGCGGTGCTCCAGCCCGGAAACCTCGTCCGCTCCTTCGGAGGCCGCTCCGTCCGGCAGCACCCCTTCCACTTCCGCGGCCAGCGGGTCATGCGCGACTCGATGCGCATCGTTCCCGGCGAGGGCTACCGCATCGAGCGACCTCCCTCGGCCGTGAGCCTCGTCAGCGCCCTCGGCATGTACTCGCTGACATCGAAGATCGAGGACGGAGCGATCACGGTCAGGCGGGAGCTCACCTTGCTTCCCGGGAGGATCGACCCCGCCGACTTCCCCGCCTTCCTGAGCTTCTGCGAGAAGGTGGACGCCGCCGAGACCGAGAGCGTCGTCCTCGTGAAGAGCTGACGTGAGCGAGCCGCCTCGCGACCCCGATCCCGCCTCCTCCTACGAGGGTCTCCAGTCGGGTGTCCGGGAGCTTCCCCTTCCGGCCCTGGAGACCTGGGAGAACCAGTACCCGGACCGCGAGTACGAGGTGAAGATCGAGATCCCGGAGTTCAACTGCATCTGCCCCAAGACGGGGCTCCCGGACTTCGCGACGATCACGATCCGGTACTCGCCGGACAGGGACTGCGTCGAGCTCAAGTCGTTGAAGCTCTACATCACGGCGTTCCGGAACGTGGGGATCTTCCACGAGCACGCCGTGAACCGCATCCTCGATGACTTCACGCGCGACGTGAAGCCTCGCGCAGTGGAGGTGCACGGGCTCTTCGGCGCGCGCGGGGGGATCACGACGTCGGTGACGGCGTCGCGCCGGGCGGCGTCCTGAAGCGCTGGAGAACGCCCGTCGCTCGTTTCTTCGCCGCTCCCGCTCCCGAAGAGGTTCACAACCACGAACGGAGGGAGTGAAAGGCAGAATAAGGAAAGCAGGAATAAAAGGAATTACAGGAAAGGAGAGGGAGGGAAGGGAGGGAAAGAAGGGAAGAGAGGGAACGGAGGGGAGGAAGGGAGGCGGGCGCTCTCCAGG
>Ga0075421_100008221_pt1 | contig 12810 bp, 10 predicted proteins | sample SoiMetdeltSBSDD5_FD_75292 | JGI IMG/M metagenome (GOLD analysis project Ga0075421, IMG submission 75292) | Bulk soil microbial communities from a Populus tree surrounding site in Tennessee, USA - Soil MetaG P. deltoides SBSDD5 | ecosystem: Environmental > Terrestrial > Soil > Tree plantation... | reverse complement strand
CGGCCGCCGTTTGCCTGCTGGTTGACGTAGACCGTCGCCAACCGCTGGCCGGTGGCCGTCGTCACGACGAAGGGTGTGCTCGGCGCACGGTTGCTGCCGGAGGTCCACCAGGCGTCGATCGTTCGCGCCGCCGGAGCGTCGAGATAGAACCAGAACGTCGCCGGATCGCTGATCGCCTGCGTCGAGGCGAACGCATATCCCGTCCCGTAATATCCGGACGTCGATGACGACGCCGTCCACGATCCGGAGATCTCGATGCGCGCGCGCGCCGGATCGTTCTCACCGTTGTTGCTGTCGACGATGAGCGCGTTCACGCAGTGGCGGTCAATGCGCCGCAGGTAATCGGTCCACGGCCAGCTCGCCCCAGGGTCGGTGCGGTTGTACGGCTGGAGCTTGCCGTGCCCCACGATGTGGAGCTGATCGCGCGGAATGCGCCAGTCCCGCGCGATGTCGCACACCAGACGCGCCGATGCATCGATCTGCGATGTCGACCACGTCGTCTGCGATGCGAACCCGGCGTGCTCGATCCCGATGGTGAAGTGATTGCTTTGCTGCCCGTTCCGGCCACAGTCGTGGTTGCCGTTGAGCGCGCAATCGTAGGTGGCCGCGATGTGCCAGGCGCGCTTCGGCTCCGCGACGAGCTGGGAGATCTCCGAGCCGTCCTCGTTCACGACGTAGTGAGCGCTGACGTTCGAGGCCGGGTTCACGAGCCATCCCCAGCACCCGGCGTAGTTCCCCTCGCAGGTGTGAATGATGATCATGTGCGGTGTTCCTGCGTCGCCGGTGGCACGGTCGTCGAAGTTGGGAGACGCACGCCAGAGCGCGCTCGAGTAATCCGCGCTCGAGGTGGTGATCACCGAGGGACGGGGGAAGATGACGGACGCATCGACCCGCGGGATGCGCGAGACGATCCGGCTGCGGTCCACGATGTCCGCGCCGCGCTGCAGAACGCCATACACGGCTTCGTGGACGTACGACGCGGCCGCTTGTGGTTGCGTGATGCCGGAGTAGCGCGCCACCGCGCCCGCCCACTCGCCGATGCGCGAGCGATCGAGCGCGAGACCGTCGGCGTAGGAGCGCAACACGGCCGCCGCCGCGCGGATGTTGGCTCGCGGATCCGTCTGCGCGCTTTGCACGGACACCCCGGCGAGTGCCGCGCCCGCCGTTAGGCGCTCTCCGCGCAGCCCCATGACGCCGAACGCCGGGGGCAGCCCCTCGAACTCCTGCGTTCCCTGCACCATCTGCATGCGCGTCTCGGCGAACGCCACCGCCTTGAGCAGTGCCGATGGAACCCCGAACTCGCGCGCCGCCGCCTCGAAGTGCACATCGAGCGGCCCCGCATCGATGGTGGCCGATGACGCGGCGTCGACGACCCGCGTCGGAAGGTCCGCGCAGGCGACGATGACCGGGAGCATTAGCCCCAGGAGACGGAGACAACGTGAGGAGCGCATTTGAGTAGTTGTACCGTCGGATACGTGCTAGTGTTCACGCGAGAACGGGTCAAGGGCCACGGGCCAGGGGCCCAGGGGAGGGTCAAGGGCTTTATGTGCGCCGAACACCTCGGCCCTCCCCGTGGCCCTTGGCCCTTGGCCCTCGACCCGCGTTATGTCCGGACCACTCCTCCTCATCCTCGCCGTCGCCGTCGCGTATCTCGCGGCGCACGTCGCCTTCGACTGGCTCGCGAGGCGGTTTCTCATTGTGTCCGGCGCGGAGTATCTGGTCCTCGGCATTCTGCTCGGGCCGCAAATCGCGAACGTGCTCTCCAGCGATGTCATGGAGGGCTTCTCGCCGCTCATCACGCTGTCTCTCGGGTGGGTAGGCGCCATCGTCGGCACGCAGTTCCACATCCGGTCGCTCGTGCGCGTGCGCGCTTTGTCGTATCGCGTCGCATTCGGCGAGGCGCTGTTGACGCTCACCTTCGTCGGGCTCGTCGAGTTCGCCGTCATGCACTTCTGGCTCGGCATGCCCGATTGGGAGGGCGTAGCGCCTGCCGTCGCGCTCGGCGCAATCGCGGCGGTGTCCGCGCCGGCGGGGATCGGCGTCGTCGCCAGACATCTCGGGCGACGCGTCGCGCTGCTTCGTCAGCTGGAGCTCACCACCGCGATCGACGCGCTCGTCGGTATCGTCGCCATCGGCGTGTTGCTGGCCCTTCGCCATCCGGGACACGTGGCTCTGGCGCGTCCCGTGACGGCCACGGAGTGGGTGGTCATCAGCCTGGCGATCGGTGTCGTCGGCGGTGCGTTGTTCGAGCTCTTCCTGGGTCGGGAGCGCGACGAAGATCGTCTGTTCATCTCCCTCGCCGGCGCGATCATCCTCACCAGTGGCGCGGCGGTGTTCCTCCACCTGTCACCGATCTTCACCGCGATGGTGATGAGCGCCACGCTCGTGAATCTGTCACCCAATCGCGAAGAGATCGTGCGAACGCTCCACGCATCGGAGCGGCCGTTCTATTTCGTGCTGCTCATCTTCGCTGGCGCATCATGGGAGCCCAGCTTGCGCGCATGGGTCATCCCCGTGGTGCTGTACCTGATCGCGCGCGCGATGTCGAAGACGGGGGGCGCTCGTCTGGCGGCACGCCTCACGAACACCCTGCCTGCGCTCGGCATGCACTGGGGTCGGGCGCTGATCGGTCAGGGGCCCTTGGCGCTCGCGCTCGGTCTCGAGTACCTGCGTCATCCGGGCGCCATCGTCCCGAGCATCGTGTTCACGGCAGCCATTGCCGCCGTGCTGCTGCTCGATTTCGGCTCGGCGTGGCTCATTCACTCGGCGGTGGCGCCCCTCGAGAAGGATCAGCGCACTGCGCCCGAAGGAGCGACCTCGTGAGACGGGCGCTGATCCTCGTCCTGCTCTGGGGCGGCATTCAGCTGCTGCGTCCGCTCGAGGCGACACATGGCGTCAGCTCGCAAACGCTGCTCGTCTTCGGCTTTCTGATCCTGGCGGCGTACACCGTCGGTGAGATCGCGACGACGGTACAGCTCCCCAAGGTGACCGGGTATCTGGCGGCCGGGCTGCTGTTCGGCCCGTCCGCGTTAGGCGTCGTGTCGCTGCACGCCATCGCCGACCTCGCGCCGGTGAGCCGCCTGGCGGTCGCGCTCATCGCCTTTCTCGCGGGCGCCGAGCTCCGGTGGAGCGAGCTTCGCGACCGGGCGCGTCCCCTGCTGACGATGCTCGGCACGGAGCTGTTGCTGTCGTTCGCGGCGATCATGACGCTGCTCGTCGTGGCGCGCGCCTATATCCCCTTCCTGACCGGGTTGCTGCTGCCCGAGACACTGGTGCTGGCGGCCTTGTTCGCGGCCGTCGCGATTGTGCACTCCCCGGCGGTGGTCATGGCCCTTCTCACCGAAACGCGCGCGAGGGGTCCCGTCGCCCGCACCACGTTAGGCATGGTGTTGGTCGCGGACATCGTCGTCGTGCTGCTGTTCAGCGGGCTCCTCGCGCTTGCGCGAACCGCTGTTCCGTCCACCGCGTCATCGGGCGGACCTTCGTTCGGTCTCGTGGCCTGGGAGATCGGCGGATCGCTGCTCGTCGGCGCTGCCCTCGGAGGCGCGATCGCGCTGTACATGCGGTTCGTCAAACGTGAGCTGCTGATGTTCGCGATCGTGGTGGCCTTCTTCGGAAGCGAAATCTCGAGGCTCGCGCACGTCGAGGCGCTGCTGACGCTGCTCGTCGCCGGCTTCGTGGTGGAGAACGGCACGAAGCAGGGAGCGGCGGAGTTGCTGCACGCGATGGAGCGGTCCGCCGCGCCAGTGTTCGTCGTGTTCTTCGCGCTGGCGGGCGCGGCGATCATCGTGCGCGACGTGCTTCTCATTTGGCCCATTGCCGTCGCGATCGTTGTCGTCCGCGCGCTGGCGATCCGCTTTGGATGCCAGATCGGGGCGCGGCTCTCGCGCGCTGGAGACGTGGAGCGGCGCTACGTCTGGATGGGTCTGGTAGCGCAGGCGGGCGTCGCGATCGGGCTCGTGGCCGTCATCTCGGAAGCGTATCCGGAGCGCGGCTCGCAGATGGCCACGCTCTTCCTGGCGGTGATCGCGATCAACCAGCTCCTGGGCCCGGTGCTGTCGAGGGTAGCGCTCAAGAGAAGCGGCGAGATAGAGGTCGGGCCAGGGGCCAAGGGCCGCGAGCCAGGAGAAGACGTTCGCGGGGACAAGCTTACCCCGGCCACCCAGGCGCCGTCAGGCCCGTGACCCTTGGCCCGGCCTCAGTGCTCGTGGGCGGCTGAACCCTCCCCCGCGAACCCCTCCTCAAGCGAGACATGCACCATCCAGCCGAACAGCCGGGGAATGAAGCGGCCGTTCTCGCGATCGCAGTCCCGCCTGGTGCTGATTGCGCCGGCGGGGCCGAACTTCATCTGGCCATCGACTGTCTCGCGCCACCGCGCCCGCGCGCGGCGTGCGGGAACGCAGATGTTCACGTGCGCGTGCCACTGCGCGAGACTGAGCGGAATGCGCGCGTGCAGCTCGTCAGGCGTGGCGTCCCGGCGCGCGACGTACATGGCACCGACCAGCCTGTATCCGCCGTCCGCCGTGCGCTCGTAGAGCAACGAGCTCGGCTTACGCGCATCGAACGAGCGCCCTTCCGAGAATGCCCGGCGATAGTTCGTGAAGTGGTAGACCTTCATCGGGACGTTCGGCAGAAAGACCCGGAAGCCGTCGGCGATCGCCCGGCGATAGTCGCGATACTGCTCGATCCCGTCGCGCATCTCGCGCAGGATCTCGGCACCTCTCGCGCTGTCGGCGGCGTTAGGCGGCCGCAGGGGCGTCAACTCGAGGTGCGCGGCCTGCCCCAGCGCTCCGCCCATGGCCGCCGCCCCGCCTGCCACGGCGGGATCGGTATCCACGGGCTGAGCATGATCGTGCCCCTGCGCCGCAACGAGCGCGGGCGCGAGCATCAGCGTCGTGAGAACGACGAAGCGATGAATCGGCATCGTTCCTCCTGAAGGCGCGGCCACGAACGATCTACCCCGGTCCGCTCATTTCGTTGGACGCGAGCCGTGACCCGGGCGTTAACCCGCGCCGCCCCGAAGAAAGGCTGTCTTGCGAATATGCCCGCCTCCCGCCCATACGCGATCTCGATCGCTTCGGGTAACTTCCTTCGGTGATCCAGCTCCCCGAAATCGGCCCCTTGCTCTCCGACCGGCCCCTGACGGCACTCCCCCTCGCCTTTCTCGGCGGGGTGCTTACCAGCCTCACGCCGTGCATCTACCCGATGATCCCGATCACTGCCTCTCTCGTGGGAGGGCAGACGGTGGGCACCGACGGCCGGAACAAGCGGCGCGCGGTCGCGCTCACCTTCGCCTACGTCCTCGGGCTGGCCCTGTTCTACGCCATTCTCGGGCTCATCGCCGGTATGACCGGAACGATGTTCGGCTCCGTGAGCACGAACCCCTGGCTACACCTGGCGATCGCCAACCTGCTGATACTGGCCGCCCTCGCCATGCTCGACGTCATCCCCATCAGGTTGCCGGCCGCGCTCGCGGCGCGGGCTGCGTCGGCGGGAGAAGGCGGTCGCATCGCGGGAGCTTTCGTGATGGGGGCGGCGTCGGGCCTCGTCGCGGCACCGTGCGGAGCACCAGTCATGGTCACCGTGCTCACCTGGGTATCACTGACGAAGAGCGCGGCGCTTGGATTCCTCTACCTCTTCGTCTTCTCGCTCGGGATGTGCACCCTCCTCATCGCCGTAGGGATCTCGGTGGGGGTGCTCGGGGTTCTTCCAAGGGCGGGTGGCTGGATGATCTGGGTCAAGCGCATCTTCGCGCTCATCATGCTCATCATGGCCGAGTATTATCTCGTGCGCATGGGAGGATTGCTGATATGAAGGCCGGTGTCGTTGCAGTGATCGGGCTGACGCTTCTGGCCGCATCGGCGCGCGCACAGGATGGCGGAATCGACGTCGGGGCGTCGGCGCCGTCCGCGACCCTCGAGACGCTCGATGGGAAGCGCGTCGAGCTGGGCTCGCTTTTCGGAAAGACGCCGGTGGTGCTCGAGTTCTGGGCGACGTGGTGCAGCAACTGCGAGGAGCTCGAGCCGACGTTTCAGCAGGTGCAGAAGAAGTACGCCGGCAAGGTGCGGTTCGCGAGCATCGCGGTCGCCATCAACCAGTCGCCCGAGCGCGTGCGGCGGTGGACTGCACGCCACAATCCCGGGCGCGACATGTTCTACGACTACGCGGGCGATGCCGCCGAGAAGTACGATGCGCCAGCCACCTCGTACGTGGTGGTGATCGATCGCGAGGGGCGCGTCACCTACACGGGGGTTGGTGGCAAGCAGGATCTCGAAGGAGAGATCCGGAAGGCGTTGAGCGGTCGAGAGGTCAGGGGCGACAGGTCAGGGACGCGATAACCCCTGGCCCGACCCCTGGCCCCTGGCCCTTGGCCCCTGGCCCGTCTCAACAAGACGCTCACTCTCCGCCCACAGCTCCTCCGCCAGTCGGTGGTCGCGCGCCCGGCGCGGAGAGCGGGCGATGCGCTCCCGCGCGAAATGCCGGCCTGACACGCCGGCCACCGAGGGCGACGAGGCCAGGTGAACGATCGGCGCCGCCCCGCTCTCCAGCGTTCGCAGCCCCCACTCCCAGCTTCTTCGCATCCAGCGCGGCCACTCGCGCATGAGATCGGTGGCTACGAGCCCCGGATCGACGCTGTTCGCGGTCACGCTCGTGCCCTGGAGCCGCCGGGCCAGCTCGATCGTGAAGAGCATGTTCGCCAGCTTCGTGTCGAGGTACGCTCGAAGTCCGGATGACGCGTGGGCCGTTCCTATCCTCGACGGAACCACGCGGCCAAATCGCGCGAAGACCGAGGTCACGTTCACGATGCGCGAGTCCTCGGCGGCGCGCAGCAGGGGAATCAGCTCGCGCGTGAACAGGAAGGGGCCCAGGTGGTTGATCGCCCAGGTGAGCTCGAACCCGTCGGCACTATTGGCACGCCTCCGCAGGTGCACGCCGGCATTGTTCACCAGTGCGTGAACCGCATCGTATCGTGACGCGATCTCGGCCGCCGCGGCCCGCACCGACGAGAGCGACGCGAGATCCATCACGACGAGCTCGGCATCCGCGCCAGGCGCGGCCGCCATGCGCACCTGCTGCGCCGCCTCCTCGCCCCGTTCGCGGTCCCGGGCGAGCAGGATGACGCGCGCCCCCATTCGCGCGAGCGAGATCGATGTCGCGAGCCCGAGCCCGCGCGTCGCGCCGGTGACGACCGCGATGCGACCGAGAAGATCGATTCTTTCAGCGATGGGCTGGCCGATTGCGCGCCGGACCGGATTATTCAAATGAGATCTGGGGGATAGAAGAGCGAGGAACCGCAGAGAGCCGCAGACGGCCGCAGAAACTGCGGCTGCAATGGAACGGGAACAGCCTACCCGGTCTGCCGTTGCACTTTCAAAGCCTTGCAGTTTGCCGTATCGGTGAAGTCGTGCAGCTCAAATCCGTGGAATCTGTGTCGACGCAGTTGCAGATGCAGTCTTCTGCGGCTCTCTGCGGCCATCTGCGGTTACTCGGCATTCTCGAAGAACAGAATCAGTCATGATGCGGCCACTCACCACCTTCCTCGCCATCGCGCTCCTGCTCGGGACCGCGCTGCACGGTATCGGCGCGCTGCTGCATCCCGTCCTCGCCGGCGACGCCGCCACCCAACTTCGCATGATCGCGGATACGGCGCACTGGCGTCCGTTGCATCTGGCGATGCTCGCCGGGAGCGGGTTGATCGTCGCCGGCGTCTGGGTGCGGCTCATCGACGATCGCGCCTTCGTTCGCCCGGCACTCGTCGCCGGCCTCGCGATCGTTTCGATTGGCATCGCGATCAACGCGCTCAATACCGCCTACATGACGGGCTCGGGCTGGCACATGGCGGGCCGATTCGCCGCTGGCGACGCCGCCATGGCACCGCTCTTCGACGCCACTCACCCGATCGGTCTCATGGCGGCGCGCTTCGGCAACTTCATCATCGCGCTTGGCGCGGTGGCACTCGGCTGGGGCGAATGGCGCGACGCCGAGCCCCGGCGCCTCGACGCCATCCTCGCCTGGATCGCGGCGGCCGGCGGACTCTTCGGCGCGATCTTCTTCGCGGAATCGAGTCGCATCGCGCTCGCCGCCGTCGCGCTTCTCTCCGGGTGGCAGGTGCTCGCCGCCGGTCGGGCGCTGACCTTGTCACTCAAAGGGCCGCGCCGTACGATGGGGTGAACCCAACACCAAAGACGCAGCGGCCAGACGTCAGCGTTCCGAGCCCGGATGACAGCGTTCTCGCGACCTCGCGCGTATCTGACCCGCTGTCATCCGACGTCCGAGCGCCGACGTCTCCGGTGTTCACCAAGGAGGTTTATGCGGCTACGCACCCTGCTCGCGTGTTTCGCCGTTCCGGTCACCGCGGCCGCCCAGGACGGGACCTGGGCCCTGACCAATGCCCGCATCGAGACGGTGACGCGTGGCGTCGTTGAACGCGGCACGATTGTCATTCGCGACGGGATCATCGAGGCGGTAGGGGCAAACGTCACCGCTCCGCCCGACGCACGAATCGTCGACCTCGCGGGCAAACGCGTCTTCCCCGGGCTGATCGATCTGACGTCCACCCTTGGTCTTCCGAGCGCTCCCGCGCCAGCAGGACAGGGAGGACCGGGGGGTCCGGCCGCCGGGCAACCCGCTTCAGCAACCGTGCGGAACGTCGGCCTCGAACCCGGTCGCGTCATCGCCGAAGAGCTTCGACCGAGCGCGACCGACGTTCGCGCGGCACGTGATGCCGGCATCACCGCCGTACTCGTTGCTCCGTCGCGCGGCGCCTTTCGAGGCCTCTCCGCCCTCGTGCCGCTGCGCGACGACTCGGCGACGCGATACGTGGTGAGGTCCCCCGTCGCGCTCCACATGGGCTTCGAAGGCGCGCAGGGGTCGGGCTTCGGCGGCCGCTACCCGGCAACGCTGCTCGGCGTCATCGCCTACGAGCGACAGTCGATGTACGACGCACAGCATCACGCGGCGCAGCAGGAGCGCTATCGCGCGGGTGTGCGCGGCGTCTCACGGCCATCGTACGATGCCAATCTCGACGCGCTCGTCCCGGTGGTGCGCGGCGCTCTGCCCGCGTTCTTCGATGCCGAACGCGAGAACGAGATCCGCCGGGCCGTGGCCATCGGTGACGAGTTCGATCTGAAGCTCACGGTCGTTGGTGCGACAGAAGGCTTCCGCGCGATCGATGCGCTGAAGCGCGCCAATGGCGTCGTGGTTTCCCTCGATTTTCCGCGTCCGACTGCCGTCACCGGCTGGTCGTATCGTTCCACGCAGCGTCGCGCCCTCAACGATAGCGCCGCCACCGACAGCGCCGTTCTCCGCATGCTCGAAGCGAATGCGGCGACGTTGAACACGGCCGGCATTCGCTTCGCGCTCTCGTCAGGCGGACTGCGTGCCGGTGAGTTTCTCGGCAACGTCCGCAAGGCCATCGCCGCCGGTCTCCCGCGCGATGTCGCCCTTCAGGCACTGACGGTTCGCGCCGCCGAGATCGCTGGCGTCGGCGCGCAGCTCGGCAGCATCGAGCCGGGCAAGATCGCCAACCTCGTCGTGGCCGAGCGCGACATCCTCGGCGACAGCGCGAACGTGCGAATGGTGTTCGTGGATGGCATCCGCTACGAGGTGATTCCGCCGGCGCCGAGCGAGACGCGGCGTGGTGGCCGCACGGGCGGAGGGCGCGCCGGCGAGCGGGAGGAAGCGGGCGAAATGGCGCGCGTCGCCGGAACGTGGGACATCACCGTCACCACGGCGGAAGGGGAAAACCGTGCGACGCTCACCGCCACCCAGTCGGGCGCGACGCTCGAGGGATCGATGGCGACCGAGCTTGGCACCGTGCAGATCACTGACGGTCGCGTCACCGGTCAGCGAGTGACCTTCACCATCACGTTGCCCATCAGCGGTCAGACGACGCCGATCGTGTTCCGGGGATCCGTGGAAGGTTCGCGGATGACCGGGACCGTGGACCTCGGCGCAATGGGAAGCGCAACATTCATCGGAGACCGGAAACCATGAGGACGATCGCGATGGTATTGGCCGCCGTGGTACTGAGCGCGGCCGCGAGTTCGGCCACGGCCCAGCAGCGAGCCGCGCCACGCGACACGACCACGAAACGGCTCTCCTATCCAGTTCCGCCGGCGGCGCGGCTCGTCGCGATCACCAACGCCACGATCATGACCGCGGCGAAGGGCACGATCCCCAAGGGAACGATCGTGATTCGCGACGGGAAAATCGCCGCCGTCGGCGCTGACGTCGCCGTCCCCGCGGGTGCACAGGTCATCGACGGAAACGGGAAGTTCGTGATCCCCGGGATCGTCGATGCGCACTCGCACAGTGCCGCCGAGGCGATCAACGAGGGAACGCAGTCGATCACGGCGCAGGTGCGAATGGAGGACGTGCTCCGACAGGATGCGCTCGGTCTCTATCGCGAGCTCGCCGGTGGCGTGACGACGCTGAACATCCTGCACGGGTCGGCGAACACCATCGGCGGACAAAACGCGACGGTGAAGGTCCGGTGGGGGCTGCCGGCGGACAGCCTGCTCTTCGAGGGAGCGCCTCCCGGCATCAAGTTCGCGCTCGGCGAGAACGTCAGGCAGACGAACCGGACGGTGTTGCCGGGGCAGGAGCGGCGGTATCCGCGCACGCGCATGGGCGTCGAGGAGCTGCTGCGCGATGCCTTCACACGCGCGCAGGAATATCGGCGCGACTGGCAGGCGTACGATCGCGCGCGCAAGAGCGCGAAGAAGGGGCAGGCACCAGTTCCCCCGAAGCGTGACCTTCAGCTCGATGCGCTGGTGGAAGTTCTCGAAGGAAAGCGGCTGGTGCACTGCCACTCGTATCGCGCCGACGAGATTCTGATGATGCTGCAGGTCGCGAAGGACTTCGGATTCCGCGTCGCGAGCTTCCAGCACGTGCTCGAGGGGTACAAGGTGGCCGACGAGATTGCCGCGGCGGGAAGCGGCGCGTCGACGTTCGCCGACAACTGGGCGTACAAGCTCGAGGCGTGGGATGCGATTCCGCATAACGCGACGCTCATGGCGGAGCGCGGCGTCCGTGTCTCGATCAACTCCGACTCGGACGAGCGCGCGCGGCGTCTGTACCAGGAGGCGGCGAAGGCCATGCACTACGGCGGCGCGTCCGAGGAGGAGGCGCTGAAGATGATCACCCTGCATCCCGCGTGGCAGCTCGGCATCGACAAGCGCGTCGGATCGATCGAAGTCGGGAAGGATGCCGACCTCGCGATCTTCAACGGCCATCCCTTCGCGCCGGCATCGCGCGTCGAGATGACGCTGATCGACGGACGCGTCTTCTTCGATCGCAACACCGCCCCGACGCTGGAGTACCTCATGGAGCTCATTCGCCAGCAACAGGGGCCGCGGCAGGTGACGGAGGTCGTGCCATGACGACGCCCAGAATGCGGATCGCGGAATGCGGAGTGCTGATGGCCATCGGACTCGCGGCTCTGCCGCTGCTCGCTCAGTCCGGCCCTCAGAGCGCGCCAGCGAGCACGGTCGTCATCCGCAACGCGACGATCGTCCCGGTCACGAGCGCGCGCATTCAGAATGGAACCATCGTGTTACGCAACGGCCGCATCGAGGCGGTCGGCGCGAACGTGAATGCGCCGAGTGGCGCGACCGTCATTGATGGCACCGGGCTGTTCGTCTATCCCGGGATGATCGACGCGGGAACGCAGCTCGGCCTCACCGAGATCGGGTCGGTTCCGGGAGGCGAGGATACGCAGGAGATCGGCGACTTCAACCCGCACAACGTCGCCGTGACGGCGGTGAACCCGCACTCCGAGCTCATTCCGGTGACGCGAGTCAACGGCGTTACGACGGCGATCACGTCCGCCGAGGGTGGGCTCATCAGTGGACAGGCCGGGCTCATCGATCTGATGGGATGGACGCCGACCGACATGGCGGTGCGCCGGCAGGCGGCCATGGTCGTGAACTATCCGTCGCTCGGTGGTGGTGGCTTTGGCGGCGGGGGCGGCCGGTTCGGCGGCGGTGACCAATCGGATGCCGAGCGGCGCGCGGAGCTGGATCGTCGCACGCGCGCGCTCCGGAGCTACTTCGCCGATGCGAAAGCCTACGCTGACGTGAAGGCCCGCGCCGCGAACGGCGGCGCCCGCAAGCTGAATCAGGCGATGGAAGCCATGATTCCGGTGATCCGGGGAGAGATGCCGGTGATCTTCGACGTGACGACCGCCGACCAGATTCGCGGCGTGCTGGCATTGGCCGACACGTTCAAGCTGAAAGTCGTGCTCCGTGGGGCGCGCGAGGCGTGGCGTCTGGCGGATACGCTCGCGATGCGGCGCATTCCGGTGATCGTCGGGCCGACGACGTCGGTCCCCGGCGCCGAGGATCCGTACGACATGACCTATGCCAATCCCGGCGTGCTCGCGCGTGCCGGAGTGAAGATCGCGTTCCAGACCTCGGACGCCGCGAACTCCCGCAACCTGCCGTACAACGCCGCGCTGGCCGTCGCGTACGGTCTCGATGCGGACGCTGCCTTACGAGCGCTGACGATCAACGCCGCTGAGATGTTCGGCGTCGCCGATCGCATTGGCAGCCTGGAGCCGGGAAAGGTGGCGAACGTGGTGGTAACGACCGGCGACCCGATGGATGTGCGGAGCGTGGTGCGACACCTTTTCATTCGGGGACAGCCGGTCCCGCTGGACGATCGGCACACGAGACTCTACGAACAGTTCAGGGCGAGGCCGCGGAGTTAGGAGTCAGGAGTCAGGGATCAGGAGTCAGGGGGTGTCAGGTTGAAGGTGCCAGGAGAGAACGACCCAGCACCTGATTCCTTGGTGCCGTTCTCTCCTGC
>Ga0075421_100008220_pt1 | contig 12813 bp, 8 predicted proteins | sample SoiMetdeltSBSDD5_FD_75292 | JGI IMG/M metagenome (GOLD analysis project Ga0075421, IMG submission 75292) | Bulk soil microbial communities from a Populus tree surrounding site in Tennessee, USA - Soil MetaG P. deltoides SBSDD5 | ecosystem: Environmental > Terrestrial > Soil > Tree plantation... | reverse complement strand
TACCGCTGTTCGATCAGCAGCTCGAGGGTCATCGGGTGGACATCGACGGGACTCGAGGCCGGATTCCGGGTGTCGTGGCCGTCCGCTCGATTCACCTGACTCGCGGTCGCACCGCCCCTTCCGACTCAACCTTTACCGTGGACGATGCCTATGTGGATGTAGGCGCCACGTCGGCAGCCGAGGCCGTGCGGCTCGGCATCAAGGTTCTGGCACCAGTCACTCTCGCCAAGCGTCCACATGCATATGGAAACCGGCTTCTGGCGGCTCCAATGGCCGGCCGCCGGACGGCCTGCGCGGCGCTGCTGCTTGCAGTGCGGCAGTCGCTGATGCGGGCGAAGTTGATTCCTTCAGTTCAGGTTGCCCTGGTGGTGGAGCAGGGATTGGATCAATCGGGTCTCGCCACGGTCGCCAACGCAGATGGCCCGTTCGATGAAACGATCATCGTTGATGGAGGGCCTGGCGCATTCGGTTCGATCGGCAAGGTCCTTCTGGCGGACACCACGGGCGCTCTGCCGAAGCTGGGGCAGGTGACCCGCTGGTCACTCCCGGTCCGCTATGCGGGCACGGCGGTGGAGACGGTCTCCCTCGCGGATGCGGACTCGCTGCGCCGGCAGCTGGTGGCATGGATTGGGGGCGACCGATGAACTGGCGTCAACTCGCCCTGCTTCTCGCCGCACCTGCCACGGTGCTGGTGGCGCAAGGTCCGAGTCAGCCACCCCGAGGGCCGGCGATGGCGGAAGCCGAGCGGGTGCTCGCCTCGCTGGTCGAGACCTACGGAGTGTCCGGGATGGAGGCGCCGGTCCGGAGCCTGGTGGAGCGAATGCTTCCGAGCGGGGTGGCAAAGGAGACCGACAGCGCCGGCAACCTCTGGGTCACCGTAGGCCAGGGAGAACCGACGGTTGTCTTTGTGGCCCATCTGGATGAGGTGGGGTTCAGAGTCACGGCGGTCCGGGAGGACGGCACCCTGGAGCTGGAGGAGGTGGGGGGGATCTTCCCTTCGCTCTGGGAGGCCAAGCCCGCCCTGGTGCACACCGGAAAGTCCACCGTGCGCGGAGTCTTCATGCCCCGCGACTCGACCGCCGAGCTCAAGCGCACTCCTCCCGCCATGCGAGCGGATGTGGGCACGGGCTCCCGGCAGGCTACCGCGGCGCTAGGAGTCGGCATCGGCAATACCCTGACAATGCCCAAGAAGTACCTGCGGCTGGCGGGCACGCGGGCGACCGGGCGGTCGTTCGATGACCGGGTCGGCTCAGCCGCGCAGGTGCTGGCGCTCCGCTCGCTCGACCGCACCCGGCTCCGGCACCGGGTGATCTTCATTTGGAGTGTGCGGGAGGAGATTGGACTCGAGGGTGCCCAGACAGTCGCCAACGCTCTAGGCGTTCGGGTCGCCCGAGTTCATGCCATCGACACGTTCGTCAGCGCCGACTCTCCGCTGGAGCCGAAGAATTTCGGGCTGGCGCCGTTGGGTGGTGGAGCCGTGGCCCGGGCGCTGGACAACAGCTCGGTGACCCCGCCCGCGCTGGTAGACACCCTGGTGGCGGTGGCTCGACGGAATCAGGTGCCGCTCAGGGTAGGCACCACCAACGGCGGCAATGACGGATCCGCGTTCGCTTCCTACGGTGTGCCGGATGTCCCGATCGGCTGGCCGCTCCGCTATTCTCACTCTCCAGTCGAAACCATCGATCTAAAGGATCTAGTCAGCCTGGCCCAAATGGTCCGAGCGGTGGCGGAGGCCTGGTAACTCGGTGACGGTCCGCGGCCCAGCAGGACGGATACCATGCGGCGCTGATCAACTAGCCCGTCGTTCGAAGGGGCGGCCCGATTGGGTCGCCCCTCGTTGTCTCATCCAGTGATTCGAATTATGAGCGCTAGCTGGGCCCGATGAAACACGGAGTGTTCGAACCCAGCCCCTGGGGGGTAGAGCCCCCTACGATCGATCGTATGTTGGACACCGCTCCATTGGTTGGGTTTATGTCGAATAGCTTGTTGCCCGCGCTTCCAATGAGAGTACCGAAATGGAAGACGATGGAACCGATCACGTCGACGTCCGGCGTCAGCGTTCCAACTACGCTAGCTGTTCCTGTACCGACATCTATGGTGACTAATCGCTGGGGACCGATTGCAAGTTCGACGCCGTACAAGACGCCGCCGCAACTAAAGTCTGCTCCTCCGATCCGAAGCTCTGAGCCGAGCTCGCCGATCAACGTTTTCACCCCTGTCGAAGGATCTATAGAGACGAGATCAGAAACAAGAATGAATCCCGACTCCGTTTCTTCCCCTCTGTCAGCGAGGCCGTAGAGCACCCCACTGGGGGAGAAGGCAAGCGCGCCGACCGAGCCCTGGGGAGCAGTGCTGTTGTTTACCGGCGTGCCCCGCCCGGTGCCAGGATCGACCGTCAGTAGCACCCCGGTTGCGGCATTCGGATTGGTGCCGTCACCGCTGTTGTTCCACGTAAAGATCTTCCCGTCAGATGGGCGCACCGCCATTGCAACCGGGGTCGTGTATAGGTTGGTATTGGCATCCAGCCGCCCGATGAACGATACGGCCCCTGATTGGGAGTTAATAAGAGAAAACCCGTCGTCGGACGCATTTACTCCTGACAGGATTTCTGGGCCGCTGAACGGATCCACCGCTGCCCATGGGCTGAACTTGCGGGTTGATCCACCCAGGCAACACTCGCCAAGCACGGCCGCCTCGGCCCGCTCCGGCAACAGCGTCTGAAGTACTGGTCCCAGCGCCCGTCCCAGAATGCCGCCGGCAGCCGAGGCGAAGTGCCGCAGCTCCGAGGAGCGAGACCTGCCAATGGGCGGTGGAGTGAACTCGTCGTTTGAGGCAAAAAGATCGGAGCAATCCAGGAACGGTGCATTGACCTTATCCAATATTTCGATCGCTTCGGAGTTGTTGGGATCCGGATGGGCCAGTCGCAGCCGCTTTTCCGTTGCGTCATTCGGAGGCGCAAACGGGCCACCGTCGGCCGGGCTCAGGTGGCAGATTCCGACTATTACGGGAACATCGAAGTAACCCGGAAGCTCGAATTCCTCGAAATCGGCTGACAAGGCGAAGTCGCGGAACAAAGGATACTGGTCTAGGTCCGTAAGATGCGACAGCGGTCCGTCGCGGGGGGATGCATGGTTTACCGGCAGTGGATTCACCGAGATTATGCAGGGAGTCGGGCATGCGTCGGGTGGTACACTCACGCCGCTGTGTTTGTCCTCGGGGCGCACCAGGCACCCGGCCGGGCCGCAGACTTGAGTGGTCGCATGGATAGAAGGTGAAGGCGGCGGGAGGGATGCCAGATCTCCGCAGTCTGCCCCGACTTTGGCCAGCACATCACAGGTCAGCGTCACGACCGCTTCCCATCTAGTCGGGGAGGCAGAGCCGTTCGGATCCAGAAGCTTACCCGCATAGAACTGCTTGAAGGTGAAGTTCACCAGATCGAACGCCCGGGCTCGCGCCCCCGCAGGATCCTTCGGTAACTTCGTCTTAAGGTTGTTGTAAAAGTCGCTGGCTGATTTCAGGAGGTCCGTCGGAGGGAACAGAACGCATATTTGACTTTGAATCGGATCGGTGCTGGGACACAGCTTAGGGGCTGCCGCCGCGCTGGGAGGTTCGGTAGGCCCTTCTTGTCGTTCGTCCGTACATGAAAGTGCTATCAGGCTCCCGACTAGAGTTGCTGCCATGGCAAGGCGACGCATATCCCCCCCTGATGCTTGGCGCTTCCTACCGGAGGGGCCCTGATCTCGTACCACCTTGCGCGGGTCAGCGGGCGACCGCCGGCAAGAGCCTCAAAATTGTGTTTTTGTGACAATTTGGAAGATCAGAGCTTATGTACATCCCGGTACGCGCAGCCGCAAGTGTCATTTTTGCCACCGGAACGTCACTGCTTGACCCCAACCAGTTCCTTGAACCGAGGATCTTCCTGGAGACTGCGGAACCACCAACCGGGGTCTTCGGCAAAGGTCGCCCGGCGTTCCGGATTGGCCGCTAAGTAGACCTTCAAAGAACGTAGCGCCTCGTCCTTATCTCCGATGAGGTTCTGGACGAATGCGTCATACATCATCAGGTCGCGGGTGGGGTCGAGTTCTCCATTGCCTCGGGCCCGTCGGGCCACCTGTCGAGCACTGTCCTTGAGTCCGGCTCGTGCCAGGATCGCGGCCACAACCATATGCGAATTGAGCCGTTGGTATTCCCGTTCCCGCTCGGGTGTCCGCTGGATCAGGGTGTCGGCCAGTTGCCAGGCGCCGGGAACGTCCGGCTCGACGGCTTTCGTCGTCATCAGCCAAAGCTGGCATTCAACGAACTTCGCATCGTCCGGGAATCGCCGCTGCCCTTCGCCACACCAGTGCATCCCGTCAGAAAACTGCCCCAGATCGTACGATGAGTAGAAGAGCCGGGAGAGGATCACATCCGCGTTACTGAGATAGGCATCGGACTCGTAGGCGCGCCGCGCGGCGAGCTTCACGTCAACCTGGCTCCCTGACTGATTATAGAGATGTGACAGGGTGCCCCATGCGCCAGCCTGGGACGGAGAGATCTTGACGGCGGCTTCTAGGTCTTCCTGTGCAGTCTTGAGGAGGGTCCGAGCCTGCACCGGGTCGGGACTGAGTGCCAACAGCCAGCGCCAATAGCGCAGGTTCCCCCGGAACTCGAGCGCATCCGGGTTCTGCGGTGCGAGCTTGAGCGCCCGGTTCGCATGTCCTATCCCGACGTCAATCCAACGCGCTGCCCGGGTCGGATCATCTACCGATAATCGGGACCTGCGATATGCTATCACCTCTCGGCCCACGATCGGTTCTGCCCAAGCCGAATCCAGGGATTCCGCTGCGGCAAACAGTGAGTCGGCCGTGGTGAACTCGCGGTCCCGGGCAGTGCTATCGGCTTCTTCAGCGAACTCCTCAGCCTGCTTCTGGTGTCTCCCGGCCCGCTGAACCAGGGCCCAGGCTTCTACATTCCGGGTTCTCCCTCGCTGCTCTCTGATCCGGATCTCTTCGCCAAGACGCTTGCGGATCAGGCTGGCAACCTTCTCGGATAACGTGTCTTGGATGGCAAGAAGGTTCCCGACCGGTTGCTCGAAGCTGGCCCGCTCGAAGTCTGCTCCACTTCCGCCGTCGACCAATCTGACGGTGACTCGAAGCCGGCCCCCCAGTTTCTCCACGCCACCAGTTACCAAGGTCCCGGCGCGTAGGGCTCGAGCGATGCTATCGCGCGAGACGCTGTCTCCCCGGTAGGGAGCTACGCCCCCCTGGGATATGACGTCCAGCTCCTGCACCGGCTCCAACTGCTTGATCAACCCCTCTGTCAGACCGTCCGCCAGGAAGCCCAGCGAGTCTCCCTGGTCGCCACCTTGAAAGTAGAGGACCGCGATTCGGTGAGGGTCGAGGCCGCCCGCCCCGGCTGCTGACGCGGTTTCAACTTGAGGGTTCAGAGAACGCCAGGCGGCCCATCCGGCCCCAACTAGGATCAACAGCGCAGCAGCCAAGGCCCACAAGCGGACATTGCGGGTACCAAATTTGGAGGCCATAACGCCGCGCGGGGTGGTCCGCCGGGCCGCCATGGATCGAGACGAAGTTCGGCGTGCGGTCGGTCCGAGATCGGCTTGAGCTAGAGCGTCAGAGAAGTCTCGAACCGTGGGAAACCGGTCGGCCGGCGTTTTCTCCAAGGCCCGCATGACCGCGTCCTCGATCTCGTCCGGAATCGATTGCCGAACTACCTGGAGACTGGGGACCGCTTCCATGGAGTGGCGGGCCAGGATCGCCATGGCGCTCGGAGCATCGAACGGCGGCTGGCCCACCAGCATCTCATAGAACACGCAGGCCAGGCTGTACAGGTCGCTTCGGCCGTCAATGTGGTTGCCGCCGGTTGCCTGCTCCGGACTCATGTACTGCGGCGTCCCCACCGCCATTCCCGTCTCGGTCAGCTTATCGCCACCGGCCTGGCTCAGGGCTCGGGCAATACCGAAATCGGCCACCAGAGCGTGACCGTTCTGCAGCAGGATGTTCTCCGGCTTGATGTCCCGATGGACTATGCGGTGGTGGGTGTGGGCGTACTGCAGCGCGTCCGCCACCTCGCAGGTGAGCTGGATCGCCTCCGGCAGGGGCAGCTGCTCCTCCCGGTCTAACCGGCCGCGGAGCGATTCTCCCTCCACAAACGGCATCACGTAATAGAGGAAGCCGCCGGACTCCCCCGAATCGTAGAGCGCAAGAATGTGGGGATGCTGCAGATGCGCCGCGACCTTGATTTCCCGCAGGAAGCGGTCGGAACCGATGGAGGCGGCCAGCTCGGGGCGGAGAACCTTTATGGCGACAGGACGGTCGTGGCGACAGTCCCGTGCCAGGTAAACCGCCGCCATTCCGCCCTGCCCGATCAGCCGTTCGACCGCGTACCGCCCCTCCAGTGCCTGGCGGAGCGCCTCAATCGGATCGGTCACGTCGGTGCCTCGGACAACGGGGGGAACGTCAGAAGATACGGGTCTTTGTAGCAGCAGGCCAGCGTTTTTCAGGGCTGGCCTTTCCTAGACAGTGACTGCCGCCAGGGCCTCCCGCATGCTCGTCGCCGAAGGCCAGCGCCCAGCAGGATCCTTGGCGATTGCCCGGGAGATCAGGTCCGCTAGATCAGTCGGCGTGTCGCTCCGGAAACTGCGTATATCCGGGGGGTCCTGGGTCAGATGGAGCTGCAACACCACGGCTTCGTTTCGATGATAGAACGGCGGCTGGCCCGCCAGGCACTCGAACAGCATGCATCCCAGCGAGTATAAGTCGCAACGATGATCGATGTTGGGTGCTGCGGTGATCTGCTCCGGGCTCATGTAGGTCGAGGTCCCCACCGCGATACCCGACCGGGTGAGCTGATCGGTCCCCGAGGCAACCACCGCCCGGGCGATCCCGAAGTCCAGCAGGACGGCCCCTTCGGCTGAGACAACGACGTTGGCAGGCTTCACGTCCCGGTGGATGATTCCCTGACCGTGGGCATGGGCCAATGCCTCGAGCAAGTCGTTGGCGATTCTGAGAGTTTCGGGGACCGGCAGAGTTCGAGCGGTGTCGAGGTATTCCCGCAGGGTGGCTCCCTCGTGATAGCTCATCACGTAGTACACCAGCCAGTCGCGCTCTCCGGAGTCTAGCAGGCGGGCAATGTGGGGGTTGTCCAGCCGCGAGGCGAGGCGTATCTCCCGCAGAAAGCGGTCGGCGGCAACACTGACTAGGAGCTCAGGATGGAGGATCTTGAGCGCTACTGGCGTGCCGGACTGGTTCCGGGCGAGAAAGATCCGGGCGTTGCCCCCTTTGCCTATCTCGCGTTCGACGTCATAGAGGCCAGTGAAGGCCTGGCGCACCAGCGCCAGCATGTCGCGCCGGATGATCTGCTCCTGTGGTCTACCTCACAATGGTTGCCTTCGGAGGCCGGTGGCGCAAGCGGTATCGTCTACAAGAGGATGTCGCTTCGCACCGTCCGCCGAATCCCCCACCAGAGCGCTCCCCAGAGATTGGACTGCTGGAGGGTAATTCGGGCCCGTCCGGTCATGCCCGGACGCCAGAAGCCTGCTCCAGCCAGACGGACCCTTCCCTCCAGTGAGTGCGACGGGTCCGCAGTGGCGGAAACCTGGCGAAGCGTAGCTGCCATCGAGCGGGAGGACGCGTCCGGCAAGAGGCGTACGGTCTGCCCCACCCTGACGGCACTGGCGCCGGCCCCCGCCAGCGCAATCCTCACCTCGACCGTGTCTGGCTGACCCAGTTCGAGCAGGGTCTCCCCAGGCGATACCCACCGCCCGATCAGCTCCTCGGGCCGTGCGCTCAGCACCACCGCCGGACCGACGGCTCGGAGCCGAAGGGCCTGTACCTGCTCTTCCAGACCGGCGAGTCGCGCCGCTTCGACGGCCAGCACCGACTCCAGGCTCGCCAAGTCATCCATGCGGTCCTCGGCCCGGGCCCGCACTGATGCGATGGTCAATGAGTCGGCCAGCCGGCGCAGTGTGATCTGGGCCCGCTCCAACTCGAAGTTGCGCAGTTGGAGCACCGAAGCCCCGGGCTCCACCCTTACGCCCTCTCGAACATTGACCCGGGTCACCACTCCGCTATCCGGAGCCGTCAAGCTTACCAGCGACCCGGCCGCCACCGTAAATGGTCCCGAAATCGTAATCGGCCAGGGCACCAGCATTCCGATCAGGATCAGTCCCAGGCCGGCTGCGAGAACTCGCCGCTGCATCAGTCTGGGTTTCCAGACGGGCCCATGCTTCCGGATTGCCATCATCGCCGCCTCACCCCAGCCCTGGAGCTGTCGTCGCACCACAACGACTGCGGCGACCAGAAAAATCAGCCCGCCGAGCCCGCCCAGAGTCCGACTCAGCCAGCCGTACGAGTTCACCGCACAAAACAGCAGTATCAGGGCGATGTAGATGGCGGAGAGAGCGCCGTAAGTCAGAAAAATTCGCCGCTCCCGGGCATCGGCTGGCGGCTCGGGCGCATCCAGCCTCAGGACCCTGGTCTTGAGCAGCCAGCTCAGATGTCCGGATGCCCGCTGCCGAAGGTTCGGCACTTCGAGGTAGTCACTCAGCGCGTAATAGCCGTCTAGCGGAATGAGAGGGTTGATGTTCATCAACACGGTCACGAAGCCACCGATCAGCACGGCGGCGAAGGAGACTTGGGAGACAAGGCTATCCGGTGTTGCAGCCCACCAGACCACTGCAGCCACACCGGCAAGGGCCATTTGGATCCAGGAGCCGGCGGCCGTGACCCAGAGCCGGGCGCTCCGTTCAGGAAAGGTCCAGGCATCGTTCACGTTACAAAAAAATGCCGGCTCGAAGTAAATGAGCATGGCCCCGATCTCGTGGACCCGTCCACCGAAGTATTTGCAGGTGAAGCCGTGCCCCAGCTCATGAAACACTATGATGACGGTGCCGGTCACCCAGAGTATCGCGTAGTCCGCCACTCCCAATTTCAGGGTATAGAGGTTGGCAACGGCCTGGGAGAATTCATTCCATTTCAGCCCCATCACCAGGAAGTACAGCGCAAAGAGCACTATCGAAATAACAATGAAGCTTCGGGAAAAGAAAAAATGGAGCCGGGGCAGCCATCGGTCGAGCAGCTTGTCGGGATCTCCTATTGACCAGCGGAGACGCAGTATGTCCCCCTGAAAAAATCCTTTGCCCAGGCGCCGGCGGCGCTCGGCCCGCAGCCGCTCCATTTGCAGCACCGACCGCTCTCCCAGGGTCCGCTCGCACAGACCCATCGCCGAGAGCTTGGCGGCGAACTTCTCCACCGCTGCTGGAGACACCCGAATACCATCGGCTTGCAGTCCGGCCGCGGCTTCAGCCGCGGTATGCTCCCCATCCAGAGTCTGCATCACCGTGATTTCAACGGGACGGAATCGGAAATACTTGCGGGACTCCGGATCCTTGACCACGAAGCTCTGCTCGCCCCGATAGGTCTGCTCCACCAGGATCAGATCGGTTCGAAGCTTCGGACAGGAGCTCACGGGACGTCCCGCAGGATCCTCTCGCCGGGTGCGAGGCCGCTTACCACTTCGATACGGCCATCGCCTACATCGCCACCGGTCGTTATCCGCCGCAGGGTGGTCTTGTCATTGGACCAGACCAGGGCATACCCATCCTCGCCTACCGCCGTCCGGGGTATGACTACAGCCTGCCGGCGCTCTGATCCTAGCCGTACAGTGACGTTGCTCCCGGGGGTGAGCCGTGCCTTCCCATCCAGCTGGAGGATCAGTTCGCGAGTTCCGCTCCCGGGATCGAGCACCGGTGAAGCCCGGATGACCTTGGCCTCGGCGGTGCTCCCTGCAGTCCCGATCACCTCGGCGCGAGTCCCGACGGCTACGTGCCCTGCCGCGGACTCCGGAACCCGGATGGCCGCCAGAATCGGCCGCAGGGCCGTTATCCGAAAGAGGGTATCGCCGTTATTCACCAGGCGGCCTAGTCTCGCCGCTCGGGAGGTCACCACCCCGGAGAACGGAGCCAGGATCCGGGTCAAGTCGAGATCTCTCTCCGCCTTGCGCAGCGCGAGAACCGCTTCCCGGTGCTCGAATTCCACCCGTTCTGAATCGGCCTGAGTCACTACACCGGCGACCCTGAGCGCTCGCTGGCGTTCGACTGACAGCTGGGTGTTGTTGTAGCGCTCCTTTGCCTGCTCCAGCGCAATCTCCTGGTCGGTACTTTCCAGACGTCCCAGGAGCTGTCCCCGGCTGACCGGGGTGCCCAGGTCCACCAGGATGGACTGCACAATTCCCACGGAGCGGGCGTACACGGTGGCGTCGTGCTCGACATAGAGCTGAGAAGAAATGCTGAGAGGTACGTCGACGGTGACGGTATCGGCGGTGGCTACCGTGGCCGGCAACGGGGCCGCCGAGGCAGTCTCCTGGCCGGCATCAGGTTGGGAAGCCGGTTCACGGGTACAGGCCACGATCACTGAGAGGAGCAGCAGGTATCTCATGGTTTCAGCTTCCACCAGGTCAGCCTTGCCCAGCGCGCCGGAGCTCGGAGGATCCGGTCGAGAGTGCTGGCTGGCCAGGTAAGCACCTTGGTGTACGCCGACATCTGGGGTCGGAGCATGCCATCGGCATTGGCAACCGCTGCCCGAACCGGATACTGGATCGACGATTCGGAGGAGATGCTGTCGAGCGGAAGGTGACCCACGGAAGTCACCCGGCCCACAAAGGTATGCTGGGGAAGAGCATCCACCCGGAGAACGGTCTTCTGCCCCGGTCGCACCCAGGCCACATCCCGCTGATTGACCCCGAACTCGAGCTCCAGCGTGTCGGTGCGCCCAAGTGTCAGCACCAGATCGCCTTCCTCCAGGGTAGCGCCCACCAGTTCCTCGATCCGGGGGGTGAGTACTCGGCCGGAAACCGGTGCCCGAATGGTGGTCAGTTCCACTTGCTCGTCCAGCAGGGCCAATTCCCGCCGAAGTGCTTCGGTGCGGATGCGCTGCATGCGCTCCTCTGCCACATCGCCGCGGCTTGCTGCCAGTGCTGCCGAACGCTCGGCTGCCTCGATCGCAGCCGCGGTCGAGGTCCGGTCGGTCAGCAGCTGAGTGGCGCGAAGGGTTGCCAGCGGCGAGCCGCGGGCTACCATGCTGCCCTCCTGAACCAGGACCCGTTCGATCACTCCGGGAACTTGCGCCCGTACCGGAGCGAGGGCAGTGGGGCGGAAGACGGCACCAGCGCCGGTTACCCCGTAGGGCCAGCGGATCAGCGTCAGCGCGGCAAGCACAGCCAAGAGGACTGCGGCGTAAACCGCCAGCCGGCGGCGGGGCAGCGCCAGGACTGCCTGCTTCTTGGCAGCCAGCGCTCCCAGCGCGTCGACCATCGGTACCTGGTGATAGAGCTGGGCATTGCGGAGGGCGACGGCGGTCTGGTTCGCCAGAATTGCCGCCACCTCGAGTTGGGTTTCGCTGGCGAACTCGGCGGCCCTCGCTTCAAAGACCAGAACCCCGAGCACTCCCTCCTCGTCCTTGAGCGGCAGGTACAGCCCGCTCACCACCTCGTCCGCCTCGAGGTCCGCTCCGAACACCGAGACAAACATCCGCTCGGCATCCGACGACGGCGCCGTGCGGTCGGTCAAGTACAATTGTTCTCCGCGACCTGCAGCCCACTCTGCCCGGGCTACGAGGTCCTGAAGCTTGGGGTCCTTGGGGTCGAGTTTCTCCTGACCGGCCACGGCACGGATTTCACATTGACCCTTCTGGTAAAGCCCAACCGCACCGCGATCGAAGGGCAGCGCCCGAGAGGCCAGGTTGACTACCGAGCCGAGTACCCGGTCGAGGTCGAGCGTCGCAGTGATTTCCCGGCTGATCTCCAGGATCAGGGCCAGATCCCGGGCCCTTTTTTCCACGGTGTGTAACTGAGCATTGCGGAGAGCGGCGGCGGCGTGGGCGGCCAGTCCCTCCAGAAGGTCGCGATCCCGGAGGTCGAAGATTCCGTCACCGGTCAATTTGTTGGAGACCTGGATCGATCCGACAGTCACCCCACCGCTGACCATGGCGGTGGCCATGACGGTGGTGGCCAGCATCTCACTGGAGTCGACCGCAGGCTGATAGCGGGGATCGTCGGCGGCACGGGTCACTATGGTAGTTCTAGGCCGCTGGGCAACGTCACCCACAAAACCGGTCCCGATTGGGACCTGGGCACCCACCAGCTTTTGCCCCGCTCCCCCAGCCGCCAGGCGGCAGCATAGCACGTCACCTTCGGCGATCCAGAGGGATCCGCCTTCGGCGCCCAGCGCTGTGAGAACCCGCTGGAACACGCGAGGAAGCAGCTCGTCGAAGTCGAGCGTCGCGCTGAACTCGAGGCTGATGGAATGCATCAGCCGGAGACGCTCTACCTCATCCCGCAGCTCCTCGGCCGGCGGGGCGGGACCGCTGATGATGTCGGGCATCGTTCAGATGGTGAGGGTCTTACGAAGGTGTAACCAAGATTTAACATACGCTAGATGACCGGCTCCGGGCCATGGCCCGGAGCCGGTCACCTGTCCAACGAAGGCTCGAAGATCGGGATCAGCTTGGCCGGCCCTTCTTGAACGCGCTTAATGGTGCGATGCGCTCTTCCAGCTCCTCGACCGAGAGCTCCACCGCCTCGGCTTCCTTCCCGGTAGCATTCTGGACCTGAGCTTTCTGCTCGGGGGTCAGCTGGATCCTGACCTGATCCTTGGACGTCGACATGTAAGCCTCCGTGCTAATGCGGTGAGTAGGGGACCACATTGTGTTGCGAACGTGTCTTACGAAAGTCATGCCCTAGCGTGAAAAATCCGTGAAAATCACAGCGGCTTGATATCCCTCAGCCTCCCACGGGTGACCGGGGCAATGCGCTCCTCCA
>Ga0075421_100008219_pt1 | contig 12813 bp, 11 predicted proteins | sample SoiMetdeltSBSDD5_FD_75292 | JGI IMG/M metagenome (GOLD analysis project Ga0075421, IMG submission 75292) | Bulk soil microbial communities from a Populus tree surrounding site in Tennessee, USA - Soil MetaG P. deltoides SBSDD5 | ecosystem: Environmental > Terrestrial > Soil > Tree plantation... | reverse complement strand
GACCGTGCGCGCCAGTACTTCGGTGATCAAGTTGGGAGAATGCTCCGGAATAACGACCGGCAGCGAGGTCAGCGCCAGGCTCATCCACATCAGCCAGCGGGTGGTGCGGTCATCCGGCACCGGCAGCTGGCCGCCCAGATAGAGGCCCCAGGCAACCAGAAGCAGGAGGTAGTAGTGCGTCCACGAGATGGGACTCGTGATGATGGCGATGGTGATCACCAGCACGAATTCGAGCGTATCGCGCGCGCTGAGCCTGCCGTTGATGGCGGGCGGCGGCTCGGCGCGGGTGGCACGCCAGCCGAGCCAGATGGCGCCGCCGTAAACAAGCAGGAAGAGAATATTGCGGATCACCTTGTGCAGCACCTCCGGCACCATCGGATCCCAGTCGTGCAGGCGGCCTTCGCCGGTCCAGAGGCGAACCAGAAAGCCGTCGATGGACTGCACGTTGAAGGCCGGGATGACGCCGCCCAGGAACGGCTCGACGCTGTCCTTGTACCAGCCGATGTTGCCCTGCAGGCCATAGTCGGCGAGCGATAGCAGCACGGCCGTGGCAATCGACGTGACGCCGCCCACCACCACACGCCACTTGCCGCGCAGGACGTAGTAGGCGCCGAACAGCAGCAGCGGCAGCTTGATCACAGCGCAGAGCCCGAGCAGCAAGCCGGCCGCGAAATCCCAGCCCGACCGCCACAGCACGAACGCCAGCACGATCAGCAGCAGAATGATGTGAGTGGTGTTGCCCTCACGCAGGCTGTTGATCATCGGCCCGTTGGCGAGGCCGAGCAACAGCAGCAACGGCGCCGTGTTCATTGCCTCAGGGCGGCGCATGCGCGCCAGCAGCCACCATGCGGCCAGCGCGGTGGCCGCGCCGAAGGCCAGGAACGCCCATCCGGCTTCCTCTTCGCCCAGCATCACGAACGGCACGAACAACCAGGCGACGATCGGGATGTTGACGAAGCCGCCGGCGGCGGCCTCGGTGAGCGGCCAGGTGGCGCTCAGGCCTTTTTCCAGGAGGTATTCGGCGGCCGGGTAGTAGGCCTTGTAGAAATCGCTGAACAGGTCCGGCGGCTCGGATATCTGCCACAGGTAGAGGTGGATGGCACTGCCGCCGAGCACGCAGGCAATCCAGACTGCGATGCGGTTGCTGGCCAGCTTGCGCGCCAGGGACGCTGCGCTCATTGACGCTACTCTTAGATCAGACAAGCCATGCCAGTACGAACGACAGCGTAATGGCGGCGCTGAGCCCCAGGCTCACCGCGTCGCGAATGGCAAAGCGGATCGGATCGTCGTCCAGCTCATCGCGGCCGGCCAGCAGCCAGATCCGGCCGAGCCACAGGAACAGCAGGCCTGGCACGGGCCAGAGCAGCAGGGGCGTACGGTAGAAGGTGGCGCCGAACGCCTCGTTGATGAGATAGAGCACCATGATCAGCACCGCACTGGCAGCCGTCGATAGGCCGAGGCCGAAGATCAGCGGTGCGTCCTTGGCAACATAGCCACGCCCCTCGACCGTCTCGCGGCCGAAGCTGCCACCGCGGCCGACCTCGGTGTAGCGCTTGGCCAGCGACAGCGACAGGAACACGAACATCGAGAACACCAGCAGCCAGGGCGAGTAGGAGATGGCGGCCAGCTCGATGCCGAAAAACAGGCGCAACGTGTAGAGGGACGCGAGCAGGAACACGTCGATGATCGGCAGGCGCTTCAGCCACAGCGAGTAGGTGATGGTCAGCACCGCGTAGGCGATGAGGATCAGGAGCGCGCCCACGGTGAGCGTCCAGCCGATGGCGAAGCTGGCGGCGATCCCGGTGATGGCCGTTGCCACCGCAAGGGGGATAGGCAGGGCACCGCGGGCGATCGGCCGGCGCCACTTTGACCAGTGGCCGCGATCGGATTCAAGGTCACGCAGATCGTTCAGCAGATACGTGGCCGAGGCCAGGATGCCCCAGGCAAAGAATCCGATCACGCAGGCGATCCACGCGTCGAGGCTCTGGATGGTGCCTGATAGCAGGAGCGGGACAAAAATGAGGACGTTCTTGGCCCATTGATGAAGCCGGAGCCCCTCAATGAGAGCCGCCAACACCCCCTGCTTGGCGGAGAAATTCTGCTCGACCCGGTTTATGGCAAAACCCCTCGCGCACCGGACCCAGGGCCGGCAGTGGAGCAGCTGATGCTGCAAGATAACAGCGCGTACGGGTTACTTGGGCAACCGTGTACGCACCCCCGAATGTATCCGCGCACCAACTCGTCCGCGAGCGTCGCAGGCTAGCCCGCGAACCGTAAGGTCGCAACGGACCAGGACATAATGCGCTGACGCCAGGCCCCGGCGGAAGTCGAAAGTGTGTTCTTGCGGTCACAAATTTTGTCGGATCGCCTGAGTTCCTGAATGTCCATTCATCGGCCCGCGTCTGCCGTCCGCTGTCGGGTGGCGTCAGCTCGGCCGTGCTCGAGCAGCGGTTGCGACCGTCCACACACAGGCAGTGGCGTACACAACCAGCGCCGCAAACTCCATGTGGTGGGGGAACGGCTCGCTCCACCAGGCGGCGAGCGTGAACGGCATGCTGAGCGACACGCCGAACACGAACCGGGAGAGCCACCAGTCGGGAAGCAGGGCGGCCGGCGCCAATGCCCAGATGGCATACCAGGGCCAGACGTGGCTGACCGCGGCGAACAATACGGCGGCCATGATGGCGATCACCGCCTTTTGCAGACTTGTCACGGTCGGCGCCCACAACGAGACGGCGCTCCAATAGGCGGCGAGCAAGACGAAGAACGCGACCACAGCGATGCGCAGCGCCAGCGTGTAGAGGCCGGTCGCCTGCTCGATAGCCAGCAGGGCATCGCTCGGGCGCAGGAAGTGCCACTCGCTGACGACCCTGATGCCCTCAAAGAAGGCGGGCGACCGGTAGAACACGGCAAGCGTGCCGAGCCCGAGCAGGACTGGCGCGACCTGCCGTGTCAGGAATTGCGTCCAGCCGGCGCGCTGCCGGCGCCAGGCGGCGATTGCATCAATTAGCAGCAGAGGTGCGGTCACGTATTTGCACAGAACCGACGCCACGAGTGCCACCGGCGCGGCCGAGTGCGCCCGTAGCAGCAGGAGCAGCCAAAGCAACGCAAAGGCGACCAGCACGATGTCGTTGTGGCCCTCAGCCAGGGACTGCGACACGCTCGAAGGTGCCCATCCGAACATGGCCAGCGCCACACACCGCTCGCGCACGGGCCGCGCCTGCGTGATCTGGTCAATGAGGACGAGCGAGCCGGCCCAGGCGGCCGCCAGCACGGCCTTGAACAGGATGCCGGCGGCGAGAACGCTGTTGCCGGCCACCAGCATGACTATGGTCGACAACAGGCCCCACAGCGGCCCGTACGACATGACCATCGGGAAATGGTCGAGCGGCAGTCCGGCCAGCATCTCCGGCGTGAACATCTGGTAGTAGGGATTGACGCCTGTGGCGATCATGCGGCCCCACACCGCCGACAGCCACATGTCCTGCGTGAACACCGGAAACGCCAGCAGGCAAACGCCGGCGAAGGTGAGCGACCAGTTGAATATGAGCTGCTGCACGGCGGCGTCCGCCGGCGTTGCCGGGCGCGCGAGCAGCAGGACGAGGAGGACACACGCCAGTGTCACCAGCCCGAGGGGGGCCCAGGTGCTGACGATCACGGCCTCGCTGGACGTGAAGGAGTGATAGTAGCCAAGAACGGGAAAGCGCAGCGCCAGCTCGGCGAAGAAGGCCAGCATGTTGCCGGCATTCTCGGCCCGCCACAGCGCCGGCGCCTGCACCCAGGACAGCACGGTCAGCACGGTGTAGCCGGCCAGCGCTGCGCAGCCGAGCAGGTTAACACGCAGGCGAAGCGACGCGGTGTCCACGCTAGTGCCCTGATCGCCAGCGTCCTGATCGCCAGCGTCCTGATCGCGAGAGTGCTGATCGCGCAATGCGTTGCCGTGGGTGGCCGATGTTGAGCGACTCTGGCGATCTGCAGGACACGGATAGGATGCGCGTGCTGGGGCCATTGCGATCGACAAGTCCGCCGCTCAGCCTGGCCGCATACATGGTAGCGGACGTCTCGATCATCACAGCAGGCTCCTTGGAGGTGTTATGGCCCCGCGAGCATTGCATGCGCTCGCAGGTCAGACGAGCAGGCCGTGCAGAACCGGGGCCGCCGGCAGGTCGCGGCGCAACGAGCGATAGTTGGATTTGGGCACGTCGAACAGCGCATAGACGGTGTTAACGACCGAGCCGATGGTCAGATAGTCCTTGATGTCGAAGGCGTCCGGCTGGTCGGGCCGGGATTTTAGGGTGGAGAAGTCAAAGGGCAAACCCATGGTCTTCTCCAGCACGCCGTCCAGGGCGAGGTGCGCCTTGGAGACGGTTGCCTTCTCATCGGCGAGGTCGGAGGCTCCGATCACCAGGCCGGCGCGGATGCCCTTGCCGCCGATCAGGATCGAGTTGGAGAACTGGTTGTGGTTGGTACCGGTCTGGTCGATCGGCAGGTCAACGCCGCGCATGGTGCGGCCGAGCTCGCTTGCAACCATCACGGTCGTTACCTCGAACAGCGAGCGCTTGGCATCGAAGGGCGTGTCGTTCAGCCCCTTGAAGAGCGTGGCGATGCGGCCGATGGCGTCGGAGAACAGCTTGGGCTGCGCCTTGGCCTGATCGGGGGCGTGCACGTCGAAGCTTTCCGGCAGCACGTAGATGGCCGAGCGCGAAATGGACAGGCGGAAGCACTCAGCGATCAAGGCCAGCTGCTGCTGCTCCGGGCCCAGCTTCTCGCTGGGTGCGGTGAGGCTGGCCAGCTGACGGTGCACCTGCGCGGCGCCGTCGAGGCCGGCCAGCATTAGGCTGGAGCCGGCGGAGAAGCGCCCGGCATCGCCGGTGTGAGCCGCAAGCCTGCGCCGCATGAAGTCGACAAGGCCGTGGTCGGAGCCCGGCGGCTCGACCTTGCGCAGGGTGGCCGACAGGGCCTTGACCGAGGCGGGTCGCAGCGGCACCACGCCTGAATGGTTGTCGACGTTGATGAACAGCGGATCGGTGGGGACGATGGCGTCCAGCGACTCAGGCTTGCGGCCGGTTTCGCTCGAATTGAGGTGGGGGACGAAACTGTCGCCGCCGAACGGCTTGCCCGCGAACAGGAAGTTCATGTTCTGCAGATGGCCATCGAAGCTCGGCGCCATGCACACGCCGTTGAGCACGCTGAAGCGGTCGCGGAAGGCGGCCAGCGGCTTGATGAGCGAGGTCGACAGCGCCTTGCCGCCGTTCTTGCCAATCCACGGATCGGGCTCCTTGCCAAGGTAGTTCTGGATCTTGCCGGCCCTGGTCATCGACAGCGGGCGGGCATCGAACATGTAGGAGGAATCGGCGCCGCCGTTCAGGACCACCAGGAGGAAGAAGTGCGGATCGGCATCGGCGGAGATGGATGAGGCAAAGCTCGAGCGCGCAAACAAAAGGGTGCCAGCGCCCAACCCGCCAAAGCGCAGGACCTCGCGTCGTGAGGGGTGCATGGGCTTTGGCCGGCTCATTTGTGCAGCAGGAAGTAGGGGTTCATGGTGATGGCGAGCGTCATGGCGGTGATGGTCTCGGCGGCCGGCCGATCCTTGTAGGAGGCCAGGAAGTGGTCGCGCCAGGCCACGTATTCGGGCTCGGGCGCGTTGTAGCCCATGATGGCGAGCCAGTAATCCATCAGCAGCGCGTCGGCCTTGGCGCCGGCGGCCGGCCAGCTGCACAGATCCTTCAGGGTTTGCGCGAACTTGGCATGGAACTCGAGCTGCGGTGCGCTGCAGGAGGCGCCGACGCTGGTGGCGAAGTTGGACAGGGTGGCGTGCCAGATGGCGATACTGATCGCGTTGGGCAGGCCGTTCTGGAAGGCGTGCTCCGAGCCGAACGTCGACCACCGCCCGAGCAGGTCCTCCATGTCGGCGGCCGGCAGGAAGCGGTCGAGGTCGAGCATCTCGCCCTTCGGTGCAATGCGCGTCGACAGCTCCTTGGAGATGGCAGCCCAGCCCTTGAAGCGCGATGTCTGGGCCGCGCCGTCGGCCACCGCCGCGCACAGCGCCACACCGGCAAGCAGCGCGACCGCCAGCGGCTTCATTGCACGTCCCCTTTGCCGATGCGTGACAGCTCCTGCTGCGCCCACAAGTAGAGCTCCTGGCGCTCCTGGCTGGACATGATCTTGTTCTTGGGCATGCGCCTCTTCGGGTCGGTCGACACCAGACGTTCCATCATGCGCGTGATCGTGTCCTGCGCGGGGCGCTGCTGCATGTCGTCGTCGAGGTGCGGGAAGGTGCGGTTCTTGCCGTCGGGAGCCGTGATCCAGGCGCCGAGGTCGAGGCTGGCGTCGCCGCCGTAGATGGTGCCGTGGCACTGCGCGCAGTTCTTCTGCAGGATGTAGGCGACACGGCAGGGCGGTCCTTTGGCGGCCGTGGCGTCCGGAGCGTGGTCGTAGCAGCGCTGCGGCTCGGCGTTGCGCTCGTGGTAGGTCTGGCTTTTGGCGATGCGTACGATGGCGTTCTTCATCGCCTGCGAAGAGCTGACGGCTGCTTCCTTTGCGAAGGCCTCGGTGAGGTGGTCGAGGTAGCCGCCGTCGATGGTCTGGTTCTCGGCCGTCATGTATTCGAACAGGCGTTTCACAAGGCAGCGCTTGGGCTCGGGCGCCTCGCGGATGATTTTGGACAAGTCGCCGAGTGTCTCGCCGTAGCTGTTCTGGTTTTCCCAGCGCGGGGATCGCACGTAGCCGATGTTCCATTTGCGGCTGGAGCCCTTGCGCGTGCGCCAGGTCGCCTCGTAGCGGGAGCGGCTGTCGTCGGCGAGGTCGTCGAAGATGATCGTGCGCTCGCGCGAGTAATCGTAGAACTGCGCGCCCAGCCCGCGGAAGAAGCCGGCCATCGGGTCGAGCTTGTAGTGGCAGGCAAAGCAGGAGGTGTCCGAGCCGTGCGCGCCGGCGACGTGCTCCTGCGGGTCCTCGAAACCGACCGGAGTGAGGTCGTCACAGAAGAAGCGCTTCAACACGTAGGCCGAGCGCTTGCGGTTGAAATTCGTGGAGGAGTTCTGCAGCGCCACGGCCTGCTCGTAGCCGAACGCGAGCCATTTGTCCTTGATGGGGAAGGTACTGAGGTCGACGGCCTTGAAGTCGAGCACCGACTCAGGCTCGTAGGCTTCGGGCTCGAAGCGCAAGATCTCCTCAAACGACGTGCTGAATTGCTCGGAAGCGGCCTGGATCGCCGCGGCCAGGCGCTTGACGTCGGCTTTCGGCTTGTACTTGACGCATTCCTCCCTGGCGGCCCTGGCGACGCTGTCGAGCGGCCACGAGACGACCTGGGCTCGCGTCAGGACGAAGATCTCGGCGTCGTCGAAGGCGCGGTGCACCTGCTCGGTCAGCGCATCCTTGCGGGCGCCGAAGTCGGCGAGCTGGCGGCACAGATCCTGACCGTTGCTCGACATCTGGGCCGCTGCGGACGCGCCAAGGTTGGCAAATACCACCTTTAGTTCGTTCACGACCTTGCGCCGCAGCTCAGAGGCCGTCAGGCCGGCGTCGCCAGGCAGCATATTCTCGGGATCGGTCTCGCGACGCAGCGGGGCCAAGAACAACGGGCCCTCCAGGTCGAACAGCTTGAAGTAGTCGCCGTTGCTGAGTAGCGCCTGGGCCGCCGAGATGGTGTTGGGGAAATCGAATGCGTGGCTGTTGTAGGCGCCGTCAGTCTTGATGTCGTCGGCCTTGAAACCGATGAAGTACATGTTGAAGTCGAGCAGCGCGTCGCCAAAGCGCGGGTCGTTCATGAAGTGGCGGGCGATCTCCTCCTCCGACATCTTGAGGAGGGCTTCGATGTCGTCGTCGGGGCCGATGCCCTCGCCGGCGCGCAGCAGCTTGGCGGTCTTGTCGATCCACCAGCGCTTTTCCCATGGCGATTGCGCGGGACTGCTGACGCGCACCACCTCGGACGCGCGATGCGGCCGCTCAGGCGCGGACGTGCTTTGCGGGGTCTGCAGCGGCGGCCGAAGCTGGCTGGCGGCCATCGCGGCCGCCATCGCTATAAAGACTACGGCGCACGCGAGGCTGACGCGACCTGCGACCCCTCCCGCAAGTTTCACTCACTCCCCCCAAATTGCAATCGTAAGTCCGAACTCGGGCTGCACATGACCCACCACTACAGGCAGACGGCGCACGGCCCCACCTTCCGTCTTTGCCAGCCGCATCTCCCCCGACGACTGTTGCCCCATGGGCACAAGGCTGACAACCGGGCCGAGCGGGCTGCCACGGGCTCGGCCAGGCGCATCTAGTCATTCGTCTATGAATATTGGCTGTACGTAGGGCGGGCGCGGCAACCTGGCGCGAACGCAACTGGGGCCGCCAGCAACCCTATTGCTGGATGCTGATGCAAGAATGCAACGATCGGGCAAGAGGTCGCCGATGCCCGCCAGCCGCCGGACGGGTTGGCTCCTCAGGCCGCGGCAGGGCGGCGGGCGAGGAGTGTTGCAATCAGCCGGTCGCGGTCTTCGATGCTCTCCGAATGGTGGTCGCCGAAGCCGAGCGGGATGTTGGCCGGATCAAAGCCCGGCACGTGCAGCGTGATCAGCTTCTTCTGGCGGGCGGCGCGCCGCGCCTCATCGCGCACCCAGGGCGAGGCGGCCGCATCCTGCGACCAGATGACGATCACCACCTGGGCCTGGTCCAGGGCTGTGACGATGGCGTTGTGGAAGTCGTCGCCGGGGTAGATTTCGCGGTCCCACCACACCGGCACCCCGGCAGCAATGAGATCGTCGGCAAGGGCCTTGGCGGCAGCCTTGTCCTTGCGCGAATAGGAGATGAACACGCTCGGGTAGCGCGGCGTGTGGGCCGCTGCGAGCAGGGCCTGTCTGCGCGCGGCAATGGCTTCCTTGCTTCTCTTGGTCATGACGCACCCCTTACGACAGAAATGGACCCCCGATGCTCACGCGATCGGTTTGTGCCCGTAGGCACGAAACAGGTGATTGAACGCCTCGATACCGAGGTCCTGCAGCGACTTGCGGTGCTCGTGGGCAAGGTCGGCGAGCTGCGACTTGGCGGGCAGATCGAGATAGATCACCACGCCCTTGCGGCCGGCCCGGCCCTTTTCGGGTAGAGCGGCCGGCGGCACGGGTTTTTTGCGCTCGACCCCGGACACCGCCTCCAATTCCGCCCGCCGCCGCGTTGCGCTCAGGGCTACCGATCTTGTTGCAGGCTTGCGCTTACTCATGCGGCCACCCCCTTGCGGCTTTTGGCGAGCTGTTGATCCCAGCGGCTGAGCGCGCTGTAGAGCTTCTTCAATTCCTTGCCGGCCGGGCTCTGCGCCGCGGCCTCCGCCACGCCCTTGCCGCTGCCGAGCGAGGTGCGGAACTCCAGGTGCTCCTCGAGCGCGACACCGAGCAGGGGGATGCCCTGCTCCTTGCGCACCAGCTTCTTGATGGCGTCCCTGGCCTTGGCGTCAGGGCCAGCCGCGTTGATGACAACGACGATACGGTTGGCTCCCTGCGTCGCCTTCAGGATGGTGAGCGTGTCGTCGAGCGCCTGCAGATCAAGGATCGAGGTGCGGGTCGGCACGATGATCAAATCGGCCTTGGCGGCGACCAGGATGGTGGTGCGGTCGATGGCCGGCGGCGTGTCGATCAGCACCAGCTCGTGGCCGGTCTCGCGTGCCTTGTCGAGCATGCTGTCGAGCTGGCTCGGCAGGCCGTGCACGATGATCGGGTCGTCGGTCTTGGTCTTGCGACCGCGCAAAGCCCCCCATTTTTCGGCGGATTTCTGCGGGTCCAGGTCGATCACGGAGGCGACGCGGTTGGCAGCGGTAGCGGCGATGGCCAGCTGCAGCATGATGGTGCTCTTGCCCGACCCTCCCTTCTGGCTCAGTGCCGCCCACACGCGCATCGTTAACTCCGCGTCAATCTTTGTTCGGGATGCTAGCGGTGCTAGCACTCTAGTGCTCTTGCAGTGTAAGCGCATCTAATCACCGAACCCGCCGCCTGGCAATACTGCCGGGCCGGTTCGGCGTGCGCTGTCCACCAGTGAGCTTGCGATGCCTGCCGTCGCCCGGCCGCCGCGTCCGGCGGGGGCTTTACTGCGATCGTGCCCGGGCGTAAGTGGTCGCTCCTGCCGCCGCATCCGGCGGCGCTACCCCCTGAGGGTTGTGTGTTTCCGGGGAGGAAGGCTTGACCAGCAAAACCGGGCTCGTGGTGACCGCCCATCCAGGCGATTTCGTCTGGCGGGCAGGTGGGGCCATCGCGCTGCATGCCAGTAAGGGCTACCGCATAAAAATCGTCTGTCTGTCCTACGGCGAGCGCGGCGAGAGCCAATTCGCCTGGAAGAAGGCCGGCGTGCGGATGGAGGACGTGAAGGCGCAGCGACGCGAGGAGGCCGAGACGGCAGCGGCCGTGTTGGGCGCCGACATCGAGTTCTTCGACGCGGGCGACTATCCGTTGCGTACGACGCCCGAAATGCTCGAGCGCACGGTCGACATCTATCGCGAGCTGCAGCCCTCCTTCGTGCTGTCGCACGCCCTGGAGGATCCCTACAACTTCGATCACCCCCTGGCTGCGCACTTTGCCCAGGAGGCGCGCATCATCGCCCAGGCGGCCGGCCACAAGCCGGATCCGGCGCGGGCCTACAGCGCGCCCTCGATGTTCCTGTTCGAGCCGCACCAGCCCGAGCAGTGCAACTTCAAGCCGAACGTGATCCTCAACATCGATGCGGTGTGGGAGACCAAGCGCAAGGCCTTCGAGGTGCTGGCCGCGCAAAAACATCTTTGGGAGTACTACACGCGCGTGGCGCTCAACCGGGGCGTGCAGGGCGGACGCAATTCCGGCCGGCCGATGACCTACGGTGAGGCCTATCAGCGGCTGTTCCCCGAGGCGCTGGAGGAGCTGAAATGAAACCGGTCGTTATTCGCAATATCCAGCGCGCACCGGCCGAGACCATCGCCGAGCTGGCCCATCACGGCGTGTCGACCGTGCACGAGGCTATGGGCCGCTCAGGCTTGATGAAGACCTACATGCGGCCGATCTGGCCGGGCGCCCAGATCGCCGGCAGCGCCGTGACGGTGCTGGCCCATCCCGGCGACAACTGGATGCTGCATGTGGCAATCGAGCAGTGCCGCAAGGGCGACGTGCTGCTGGTGGCGTGCACCTCGGATAACACCGACGGCATGTTCGGCGACCTGCTGGCGACCTCGGTGATGGCGCGGGGCGTGGCGGGGCTCGTCATCGATGCCGGCTGCCGCGATGTGAAGACGTTGACCGAGATGCGCTTTGCGGTGTGGTCGCGGGCCATTTCCGCCAAAGGCACCGTCAAGTCGACGCTCGGTTCGGTGAACGTGCCGGTGGTTTGCGCCGGTGCGGCCGTATCGCCCGGCGACGTGGTGGTTGCGGACGATGACGGCGTGGTCGTGGTGCCGCGCGCGCGCGCCCAGGAGGTGGCCGCCGCCGCCCAGGCCCGTAGCGCCAATGAGGACGACAAGCGCAAGCGGCTGGCCGCGGGCGAACTGGGGCTTGACCTCTACAAGATGCGCGAGGCGCTGGCGAAGGCCGGGCTCACCTACCGCGACGACCCGGAGTGACGTATTGCCTCTGCACGTTCCCGTAGGAGAGGGAACTGGGCCGGTAGGGAGAGGGAACTGGGCCGGTAGGAAGAGGGAGAATGGGAAGACGGTGATCCATGCACAACGCTGAACCCTGCTTCGATATCGCCCATCTCGGCCACGTCGAGATGCTGACCAACAAGCCGCAGGAAAGCCTTGAGTTCTTCGTGCACGTGCTGGGCCTCACCGAAAGCGGACGGGAAGGCGATTCCGTCTACCTGCGCGCCTACGACGACTATGAGTTCCATACCTTGAAGCTCACGGCGTCCAACACCACCGGCAAACGGCATGTCGGCTATCGCGCCTCGAGCCCGCAGGCTTTGCAGCGCCGTGTCGAGGCCATCAAGGCGCTGGGAGCTGGCATCGGCTGGAGCGACGGCGACCTCGGCCACGGACCGGCGTTCCAGTTTCGCGATCCCGATGGGCATGTGTTCGAGATCTACTACGAGACGCAGCGCTACGTGGCGCCCGACAGCGAGCGGCCGGCCCTGAAGAACCAGCCGCAGCGCAATCATCAGCGCGGCGCGGCGGTGCGCCGTCTCGACCACTACAACCTGCTGGCTGGTGACGTCGGCGCCATCCGTGATTTCTTCCCGCAGGCGCTCGGCAGCCGCATTACCGAGCAGATCGTGCTGGATAACGGCCAAGTGGCGGGCTGCTGGTTTACGGTCAACAACAAATCCTACGACGTGGCCTACACGCGCGATACCGCGGGCGGACACGGGCGCTTCCATCACATCACGTACGCGGTCGACCAGCGCGAGCATGTGCTGGAGGCGGCCGACGTGTTTCTGGAGAACGGCGTCTTCATCGAGACGGGGCCGCACAAGCATGCCATCCAGCAGACGTTCTTCCTGTACGTCTACGAGCCGGCCGGCAACCGCGTGGAGGTCGCCAACGCCGGCGCCCGCCTGATCCTGGCGCCTGACAACCCGACCGTGACCTGGACCGAGATCGAGCGCAAAAAGGGCCAGGCCTGGGGCCTCAAGACGATCGAGAGCTTCCACACGCACGGCACCCCGCCCATGCCGGACAAGCGCTAGCCCGGCATTGCGCCACGACGGCACGATAGGCGGCGGCCGCAGCCTGGCCCCTGGCGGCTTTTGGCGCGCAGGCAATGATTTCAACGAGCTAGGCGGCCCCGCCAGGCTGCCCGGTCGCATGTGCGACGTTGTGAAATCATTTTTCATATTACCGCAACCCGTCTATAGTGCGATCACGGCCGGTGCGGGGCA
>Ga0075421_100008217_pt1 | contig 12814 bp, 9 predicted proteins | sample SoiMetdeltSBSDD5_FD_75292 | JGI IMG/M metagenome (GOLD analysis project Ga0075421, IMG submission 75292) | Bulk soil microbial communities from a Populus tree surrounding site in Tennessee, USA - Soil MetaG P. deltoides SBSDD5 | ecosystem: Environmental > Terrestrial > Soil > Tree plantation... | reverse complement strand
GGCGCGAAGGCACAGCCGGGCGGCAGGCGGGTCAGGTCGGGCGGCTGGCCGTCGATGGGATTGAGCCGCGCCCGCCGCGGCTCGTCGAGCCGCGGCACCGAGCGGAGAAGCCCCAGCGTGTACGGATGGCGTGGCCGGCCGTACACCTCACGCGCGGTGCCCCGCTCGATGATGCGCCCCGCGTACATGACGTTCACGCGGTCGGCGTAGCGCGCCACCACCCCCAGGTTGTGGGTGATCATCAGCATGGCGACGTCGAGCCGGCGTGACAGATCCTTCATCAGCTCGAGGATCTGCGCCTGGATCGTCACGTCGAGCGCCGTGGTCGGCTCGTCCGCCAGCACGAGCGCCGGCTGGCACGCCAGCGCCATGGCGATCATCATCCGCTGGCGCATGCCGCCACTGAACTGGTGCGGGTACTGCGGGAGCCGGCGCGCCGGGTCCGGGATGCCGACCATGCTGAGCAGCTCCACCGCCCGCGCACGCGCGGCGGCGGTGCTCATTCCCAGGTGCGTCTCGAGGCCTTCCGTCAGCTGGCGGCCGATCGTCAGCACGGGGTTCAGCGACGTCATCGGCTCCTGGAAGATCATGGCGATCTCGCGCCCGCGAACGCGCCGCATCTCCTCTTCGGTGAGCGTCAGGAGATCGCGCCCCTTGAACAGGATCCGCCCCGCGCTGATCCGCCCCGCCGGCTGGGCCACGAGTCGCATGATGCTCAGCGCGCTGACCGACTTGCCGCACCCCGACTCCCCCACGAGGGCCACCGTCTCGCCGGCCTCGACGTCCCAGGACACACCGTCGACCGCGCGCACGACGCCAGTGCGCGTCGCGAACTCCGTGTGGAGGTCGATCACTTCGAGGAGCTTTGCCACGGTGGTGCCGGACTATACCACGACCGTGCGCGCGTTCCCGAGGCGCGCCAGAGCGGTGCTGGGGCGTGCCGAGCACTGGGGTTTGGGGGCCATCTCGGCGGCTCGGGTTCCCGAGGCGCATCACAGCTGTGCTGGGGCGTGCCGAGCGATCGGGGGGTGTGGGGGCCATCTCGGGGCCCACATGTAAGGAGATCAGACGCAGCGGGCGACGGCGAGATGCTCCCGCGCCTCGTCGACGAGCGAGGCGTACTCGCGACAGATGGCCTCCGCCACGCACGGCCAGCGGTGGCCGGCTGCCCAGCGGACTCCCTCGCGGCCAAGCCGCCACCGCAGCGCGGTGTCGCCGAGCACCCGCCCGATCGTCGCCGCCAGCGCACAGGCGTCGCCCTCGGACACCAGGAGACCGGTCAGCCCGTCGCGGACGGTCGTCTGCAGCCCGCCGACGCGGGAGGCGATGACCGCGCTCCCGCAGGCCATGGCCTCGAGGGCCACCATGCCGAAGGATTCATAGTAGGACGGCAGCACGGTGGCGTCGGCGGCCACGTAGTAGTCGCGTAGCCGTTCCTGCGGCTGGGCGCCCACGAAGGTGACGGCGGCGCCGAGGCCTTGATGTGCGGCCTTGCGCCGGAGCTCGCTCTCGTGCCCGTCACGGCGCTCGTCGGTCTCGCCGCCGACCACGACGAGACGGACCGGGTGCCCGGCGCCGCGGAGACAGCCCAGCGCGTCGAGGAGCGTCTCGAGCCCCTTGATGGGCGCGATGCGCCCCACGTAGAGCAGCAGCGGCCCGCCCGGGAGCCCGAGGGCGGCGCGCGCCGCCTCCGCGTCGCCCGGCGCAAACAGGGCGGTGTCGACGCCGCACGGGACGACGGCGATCTTCGCCGGGTCGGCGCCGTACTCGCCGATCAGATGCCCACGCTCGATCACGTTGGCCGCCACCAGGCGGTCGGCGCCGGTGACGATCGTGTGCTCCTCGGCGATCCGCAGCGCGGGCTCGCGCTCGGCGGCGACACCGGCGCCGTTCTTGAGCCGACCCAGCGTGTGGAACATCTGCACGAGCGGCACGCCCCACCGCTCGCGGAGCGCCAGACCGACGACGCCCGACAGCCAGTAATTGCCGTGGATCAGATCGTAGTCGACGCCCGTGGTCTCCCGCCATGCCTCCACGCCGGCCACGAACTGGTCGAGATGCGCGTGAATGCGCTCGCGCGGCATCGGCGCCTCCGGTCCGGCGGGCAGATGGATCACCCGCGCGCGCTCGGCCAGCGACACGACACGCGGGATGGCGGCGTTCTGCGAGCGGGTGAACACGTCGGCGGCCACGCCCATCCGCGAAAGCTCGCGGGCGAGCTCCCGGACGTACACGTTCATCCCGCCCGTCTCCTTGCCCCCGAGCGCGGCCAGCGGGCACGTGTGCACGCTCAGCATGGCGACGCGGAGGCTCATGGTAGCGCTGCGCTCGCAATCTCCACGCGGAAGACGTCTTCCAGATGGGGCTCGAACTCGAGCTTGTAGCGTTCTTCGCCGCGGAGGAAATCGAAGCGGGGGCGACGGCGCGCGATGGCGTCACGGATCACGTGCGAGAGGAGGACGAGGCCCGGCGAGAGCGCGGCGCGTGCGGGCGCAAAGCCCGAGTTGTAGAGACCGACCGTGTCGTCCCACTCGAGACAGATGAACGACGCCACCGGCGCGCCATCGGCCTCGAGCAGCCACAGTCGCACGCCGTCGCGAGCGGCCAGGGCCGGGATGGCCGCGCGAAAGAACGCCTCCATCCGGGCGTCCATGAATTTCGCCTTGCCGGTGCGCGAGGCACGGTGCAGCGCGAGGAAATCGCCGAGGCGCGCGGCGACCTCGCCGGCGGTGTGCACGGAGACGACGCGGCCGTCGGGAATTTCACGCTCGAAGCGGCGGATCTTGCGGGTCAGCTCGTGGCGATGCTTGCCGGAGAGCGAGGCGAGGTAGGCGTCCCAGGAGGAGGGCAACGCCAGCACGGGACAGCGCTCCTCCCGCTCGACGGTCGCGGTCAGACTACATGAGCCCGACAGCGCCGGCAGGACACGGACGGTGGGAGACGCGGCCGGCACCGAGTGGAGCAGCCAGCGATCGCGCTCGGCGGCGCGTGATTGCAGCAGCGCCGCCCACGCCTCCTCCTCATGACCGGCCCGGGCGAGCAGATCCAGGTAGTCGGAGACGTCGGCGCCGCCGAGGAGCTCGAGGGTGCCCGGCGCCGCCTCGTAGAGCGGCAGCACGGCCACGAGGTCGCCATCGGCGTCGGTCACGCGGCGCACGTCGAGACGTCGATCCGCCGCGAAGGCCGCGGCCCAGTGCGCCTGCCAGGTCCACGACAGGAACGGCGAGCGCAGGCGGGAGACGGCGACGAGCGAGTCCCAGGCCGCGGGTCCGACGGATTCCAGCTGATCGGCGGACTCCACCTTCACGGGTCGTCAGACGAGCCGGAGGCTTCGAGGGATTCTGCCGGGCCGCCTTCCTCGCCGTCCGACTCACCCTCGGCCATCGCCTCGTCCACCGCGGAATCGAAATCGTCGCCGAGGTCGTCGCCGAGCTCCTTGCCCATCTTCTTCATGAAGCGCGCGACACTGGCGGGATCGTTCTCGTCGAGATCGCCGAAGCTGCCGTCGGTCGCCAGCGACTCGAGCCGTGCTTCCTCGGACTTCACGGTGGCGAAGCGCGACATGAGGCGCGTCAGGCTGGCGCCGCCGCAGCGGGGACACGCCGGCGCTTCCGCCGACGACAGGCTGCGGACCAGCAGGCTGACGCGGCGGCGGCAATCGTGACACTCGTACTCGTAGATCGGCATATTTTTGGAATTCTAGCACGCGGGTTTGCCCGCGTTCAGCGGGGCGCCGACGCGAACAGCGTCTCGAGCCGCGTCACCGCGCCATCCCAGTCGAAGGCCGTGGTGACGAAGGCGCGGCCGGCCGCCGCCAGGCGCGCACGCAACGCCTCGTCACTGGCCACGCGCTCGAGCTTGACGGCGAGATCCTCGATGTCACGCCGTCGCGCCACCAGCGCCGTCTCACCGTCGCGCGCGTAGTCGCGGCAACCGCCGTTGTCGTACGTCACCAGCGCGGCGCCGCACGCCATCGCCTCCATCGGCGGCATCCCGAGGCCCTCGTCCCATGACGGGCACAGATAGATGTCGCTGCCGCTGTAGAGCGCGGCCAGCCGTGGCTGCGGCAGGTTCTCGTGGAACTCGTCGTACGGCAGCGGAACGCGCGGGCGCTTCACGCCGAAGCCGACGAGGCGCAGCGTCGGCACCGCCCGGCGCGCGCGCGCCACCGCCTCCAGGCCGTCGCCCACGCCCTTCCACGCGTACTCGTGGTGCAGCATGAGCACGCGGGGGCGCGGCGGCTGGACGGCGACGTCGACCCGGTGAAATAGCTCTCGGTCCACCGGCGTGACGATCACGTCGGCCGCGCTCCCGAAGCGCTCGCGCATGACGTCGCGGAGCCAGGTCGAGATGACGATCTTGCGGAGCGGCAGGCGGTAGGTGGCGTCCACCGCTTCCGCCTGGCCGTGATAGAGGCTCTCGTAGTGCTGCACCAGATAGAACTTCCCTCCACAGCGCGCGGGCGCGGCCGCCGCTACCGCCGCCGACTGCCACGCCGTGGCGAGAACGACGTCGCCGTCGGGAAGGGCGGCCGCGTCCCAGGCGACCACCCAGGCCACGCGCGCGCGGAAGTCGCGAATCCAGTCGGGGCCGCCGCCGGCAAGCGTCCGCCACGCCGCGCGCCAGCGCGTGCGGGCGGGCACGACGACGGTGACCGCGTGTCCGCGCGCGGCCAGCCGATCGGCATAGGTGAGGATGGCGCGCACGCCGCCCGCGATGCGGAGGTGCGGGCAGAGGACGGTGACTCTCAGCTCAGATCGCCATCGAGACCGTCCCCGTCTTCCGGTACGCCGCCGGATCGAGGAGGACGTTGATGCACCAGACCTCGTTCGAGCCGAGCGCCTTGTCGAGGGCCGGCCGGATTTCGCCCGGCTTCGTCACCAGCGCGCCGCGCGCGCCGAGCGCCTCGGCGAGCAGGTCGTAGCGCGTGCTCGGAAGCGACGTCGCCACCGCGCGCGCCTCGCCGTAGAACGACAGCTGCGGATTGCGGATCTGACCCCAGCCGCCGTCGTTGCCCACCACGCAGACGAGGGGCAGCCGGAAGCGCACCGCCGTCTCGAGCTCCATGCCGTTCAGGCCGAGCGCACCATCGCCGGCGAGCAGCACCACGCGCTGCTCGGGCCGCAGCAGCTTCGCCGTCAGTGCGAACGACGGTCCGACGCCGAGGCAGCCGAGCGGCCCGGGATCGAGCCACTGCCCGGGCCGCTGCAGCGGCACGATGCGGGACGCGCAGCCCACGACATCGCCACCGTCCCCCACGATCGTGGTGTCGGGGCCGACGACGCGGGCGATCTCGGCGGCCAGCCGATAGTGCGAGATCGGCGTGTCGTCGGAGGCGCAGAACGCCGCCAGCCGCGCGCGGCTCTCCGTCTCCTTGGCGCGCACGGCGGCCAGCCACGGCGCCACGCGCGCGGCCATCGTCTTCGGCACGAGCTCGACCGCCTGGCGCAGGATCGTACCGATATCGCCGGCCAGACCGAGCGCGAGCGGGCGATTTCGCCCGAGCTCACCCGCGTCGCAGTCGACCATCACGACCCTCGCCGTTTCGGCGAACGTCGGAGGACGGCCGTAGCCGAGGCGGAAGTCGAGTGGCGCGCCGAGGATCAGCACGAGGTCAGCGGCACCGAGGGCCATGCCGCGCGCCTGTGCGAACGCCTGGGGATGCGCGGTCGGCAGCGACCCGCGCCCGGCGCCGTTCATGAAGACGGGCACGCCGGCGCGCTCGGCGAAGGCGGCGAGCGCCGCCGCCGCGTCGTCCCAGTACACACCGCCGCCGGCGATCACCACCGGATGCTCGGCGCCGGCGAGCAGCCCTTCGAGTGTGCCGAGCGCCTCGGCATCCGCGGCAGCGCGCGGGCGATGCACGTAGGCGGTGGGAATCGGGGCCAGGCGATCCTCGATCGTGGCGAGCAGCAGATCGACGGGAATCTCGACGAAGACCGGCCCCGGGCGGCCGGAGAGCGCCGTGCGAATGGCCGTGGTGAGCACTTCGGGGATCTGCCGAATCTCGGCCACCGTGAGCGATGCCTTCGTGATGGGACGCAGCAGCGCCACCTGCTCCATCTCCTGGAGCGCGCCCAGCCCTCGCAGGCCCAGTGGCGCGGCGCCTCCGATGAGCAGCATCGGGCTCCGCGCGGCGTACGCGTTGGCGACACCGGTGACCGCGTCGGTCACGCCGGGTCCGGGCGCGACCATCGCCACTCCGACGTTGCGTGTGAGCCGCGCGTAGGCGTCGGCGGCGTGCGCGGCCGCCTGCTCGTGCCGTACGTCGATGATGGCAATGTCCTCGTCGAGGCAGCCGTCGTAGATCGGCAGGATGTGGCCGCCGCACAGCGTGAAGACATGGCCGACACCGGCCTGCTTCAGGACGCGCGCGACGAGCTGACCACCTGTCATGTCAGCGGCCCCCACACCCGCCAACGCGCTCGGCACGCCCCGGCGAAGCGGTGGCGCGCCTCGGGACACGCTCACCCCCCATTCCCCCCGCGCCTTCGGAGCGACCCGGCGGAGCCGTGGCGCGCCTCTTTGGGTTCGACATCGCCTACGCTACCGGAAGCGGGGCAGGATGTCGGCGGCCAGGCGCTCGAGCTGCTCGCGCTCGTGCTCGGGCTCGCCGATGGCGTTGAGGATGACGTAGTTGCAGCCCGCGGCGCGGAACTTGTCGATCTGCTCGGCGCATTGCTCCGGGGTGCCGATGATGCCGTACTTCTTCGCGAGCGGCTCGAAGTCCTGCGCGTAGCGCTTCGTCAGGAACTTCACCCACGCCGCCTTCGCGGTCTCGTAGTCGCGGCCGACGGTGACGAAGGCCAGATGCGCCGCCGTGAAGTGGTCGAGCTTCCGCCCGGCCTCCTCCGCGGCGCTCCGGATCTTGTCGAGGCTCTGCGCGTAGCGCTCCGGCTGGACGACGTACGACACCCATCCCTCGCCTTGCCGTCCCGCACGGGCCAGCGCGGCGTCCGAGCGGCCACCGATCCAGATGGGCGGCCCGGGCCTCTGCACGGGCTTGGGATCGATCGAGACGCCGTCGAAGCGCGTGAAGCGCCCGTTGAAGCTGGCCGGCGTGTCCCGCCAGAGCGCGCGGACGGCGTCGATGGCCTCGCTGACGCGCGCGCCGCGCTCACCGTGCGGCACGCCGCAGAGCTCGAACTCCTTGGCGTTCTCGCCGCCGACCCCGACGCCGAAGATCAACCGCCCGCCCGACAGCATGTCCAGCGTGCTCGTGACCTTCGCCGCGATGGCGGCCGGGCGCAGGGCGAGGAGATACACGGCCGTGCCGAGGCGGACACGGCTGGTGATGGCGGCGTAGGTGGCGAGCAGCGTGAGCGACTCGTAGAGCGGGTTGTGAAAGGACACGTGGTCGCCCGTCCACACGGACTCGTAGCCGAGCTCCTCGACGCGCCGGGCCAGCTCGAATTGCTGCGTCGGCGGATGGATCCCGCTCAGCTGCGCGCCGAAGCGGATCATTGTAGCGGGCCGCGCGAGGCCGGCTTGAACCGCAGGTGGCCTGCCCGAGATGCGCGTGGCTTCATTGTAGCGGGCCGCGCGAGGCCGGCGTGAACCGCAGGTGGCCGGCCCGAGATGGGCGTGGCTTCATCGGGGGAACGCGTCCTTGACGCCGCCGTCGACGGTGAGCGTGCAGCCGGTGGTCTTTGCCGAGCGGTCCGCGGCCAGGAACAGCACCGCCTCCGCCACGTCCTCGGGCAGGATGCGCGCGCCCAGGAGGTTGCGCTTGCGGTAGAAGTCCTCGAGCTGCTCGACGGCGATGCCCTGGGCGGCCGCGCGCTCACGGCGAACCTCGTCCGACCAGAGCTTGGAATCCTGGAAGACGGCATCCGGATTGACGATGTTCGACCGGATGCCGTGGGGCGCCCCTTCCAGCGCCAGCACCTTGGCCAGCTGCGCCTCGGCCGCCTTGGCCGCCGAGTACGCGGCGAAGTCCTTCCCCGGCGACATCACGTTCTTCGTGGCCACGAACACGAGCGCGCCTCCAAGCTCCTGCGGGATGAGGATGCGCATGGCCTCGCGGGCGACGAGGAAGTGGCCGGTCGCGTTCACGGCGAACGAGCGCTCCCAGTCGCCGAGGGCCATGCGGTCCACGGGCGCCGAATGCGCCATGCCCGCGTTGGACACGAGGATATCGAGGCCACCGAAGGCGAGGATCGTCTCCTCGAACGCGGCGCGGACGGACGCCTCGCTGGTCACGTCCATCCGGAGGCCGATCGCACGACCGTTGCCCACCGCCGCGGTCACGTCGTCGGCCGTCTTCTTCGCCCCCGCCTCGTCGACGTCGCCGACGACGACGTGGGCCCCTTCCATCGCCAGCCGCCGGGCCACCGCGCGTCCGATGCCGGACGCGCCGCCCGTCACCAGCGCGATGCGACGCGCAAGCTCCTTCTCGGGCGGCGCCAGCGTCAGCTTGTAGAGCTCCAGCGGCCAGTACTCGACGTCGAAGGCGTCCGGGGCCGTGAGCGACACGTATCGCCCGAACGCGGAGGCGTTGCCGATGACGTCGATCGTGTGGTGATAGATGTCGTTCACGATGCCGGCCGTGCGGCGGTCCCGTCCCGCCGTGAACATGCCGAGGCCCGGCACCAGCACCACGCGGGGCAACGGGTCGACCAGCTCGGCACCGACGAACTTGTGCGCCTCGAAGTAGGCCGTGTAGTCGCCCACGAAGCGCTCCACCGAGCGGTCGAGGGCGTCCCACACCGCCAGCGGATCGTCGGTCGACCGCGCGAGGTCGACGAAGCACGGCAGCCGCTTGGTGTAGATCGTGTGATCGGGCGTGGCCGGCCCCACCTGCGAGAGCGTCGGCGCATCGACCGATGACGTGAACGCCAGTACGCCGGGCGAGTCGTCGAAGCCGAGCACGACGCGCTTGCTCCGTCCGAGACGCCCGCGCAGCCGCGGCGCCACCGCGAGCGCGGTGGCCCGGCGCGCGGCGGGGGGCAGCACGTCCACACGCGCGCCGCCGAACACCCGCCGCCCCTGCTTGCGCTCGACGATCGCCTCCTCCGCGCGCGTGATCAGCTCGAGGGTGGCGTCGTACGCCTCGCGAACGGTCGCGCCCCAGCAAATCGTGCCGTGCCGCTCCAGCACGAGCGCGCGCGCCTGCGGCGTGGCCGCAATGGCGTCAGCAACCTCGCGCGAGATGCGGAAGCCTGGCCGGCGGTACTCGAGCGCGATGACTTCCTTTCCGTAGACGCCCGAAAGCACTTCCTGCGGGCGGTCGTTGTTGGTGAGGGAGACGATGGCGTCGGCGTGCGTGTGGACGACCGCCTGCGCGCCGACGAAGCCATGCAGCAGCGTCTCGATGGACGGCCGCACGCCGCCCGGGTCCATCAGGCCGTGGGCCAGGTAGGCGACCATTTCCTGATCGCCCATGTCCTGGCGGTCGAGCAGCGCCCGGATGTCGTCCATCCGCACGCCCGGGAAGTCCTTGCGCTGCACCGACTTCAGATCCGAGCCGCTGCCCTTGACCCGCAGCACGGCGACGTCCCGACCGCGGTGATCTCGCTCGGAGGTCTTCAGCGAGGTGTTGCCACCACCCCAGACGACCAGCGACGTCTCGGCGCCGATCAGTCGGGAGGCGTAGACGAGGAGGTCGACACCGTCGAGCTTCGCCGCCTCGGCGTCGTTCCAGCGTGAGCGCATCGCGCCCAAGATATCATCTTGTTCGGAGACAGAGGAGCGGCCCGGCTCCGCCGGGCCGCTCCGATCGGGGGCTTGAGGGGCCATCTCGGGGCCCCATGTGGTTACCGGGCGTAGATGTTGATGCGGTCGGCGCGCGACTCCATGGCCGAAAGCGTGGCCGGCATGGCCGCCGACGAGCCGGCGGCGTCCCCGAAGATCGTGCCGCACTCGTTCTTCGTCTTGTACGCGCCGTACCCGCTGCCGAGCGCCGCGCCGGCGATGCCGCCGATCAGCGCGCCCTTGCCTGCCGCCTTCCCGCCATCGGCGATGGCGCCGCCGGCGGCGCCAAGACCCGCGCCGAGGAGCGCGCCCAGCGCGCCGGGCTTTGCGATGCGCATCGCGCGATCACCGCCGGTCGCGCAGTCGGCGGGAACAGCCGTGGACGAGACCCGCGTCACGGTCGGCGGCGGCGTCGAGCGGGCGACGGCGGGCGCGGGAGCGGCGGCATAGCGGGCGGCCGGGCGGACGACCGTCGGCGCGGCCGGCGCCTCGGCCTGCGCCGGCGCCGTCGGGCGCAGCATCCAGGCCGTCGTGAGTCCAGTGCTCAAAGCGGTCACGCCTGCGATTGCGAGTCCGATCGTCGCCACCTTCCACGGGTTCGTCATGGCTGTCATCCTCCTGGTGATGAGACGGCCGCCCGGCGGGGGCTATTCGAGGCGCCTGTGGTAGAAACTGCACGATGGTCCGACCGCTGGTCGCTGTCATCCTCCTGCTGGCGTCCACGCAGCCCGTCGTCGCCGACGGCATCATGCTCGTCCAGGCCGGCGCCTTCTGGATGGGGCGCGACGACGGTACGCCGGCCGAAGCGCCTGTGCACCGCGTCTACGTGCGCGACTTCTGGATCGAGCGGCACAAGGTGACGAACGCCGAGTTCGCCGCGTTCCTCAACGCACGAGGCATCGCCAGCGCGGACGGTGAGCGGCGCTACGACGCCCACGACGCGGACGCCCGGATCCATCTGCGACCGGCGGCCGAGCAGCACGCCGGCTGGGTGGCCGATCGCGGTTTCGAGCGTCATCCCGTGGTGGAGGCCTCGTGGTACGGCGCCCGCGACTACTGCACGTGGAGGGGCCGACGACTGCCGACCGAGGCGGAGTGGGAGAAGGCCGCGCGCGGCAGTGATCGGCGGCGATATCCGTGGGGTGAGGCGCCGCCAGCGCCGGCGCGGGCGGTGTTCGGGCGGGAGTACAACGCCACCGAGCCGACCGACGGCCGCCCGGCCGGCGCGAGCCCCTACGACGTCCACGACCTGCTCGGGAACCTGAGAGAGTGGACGGCAACGATGCTGAAGCCGTACCCTTACCGGCACGACGACGGCCGGGAGCCGTTCACCGGTACCGGCAGCGTCGTCGTCCGGGGCGGGAGTCACGACGATGGCGCGGAGACGCTGAGCGTCACGCTGCGCCGGTCGTACGACCGCCGCGGCGCGGCCGCGGGCCACCATCACGTGGGATTCCGCTGCGCGACATCCGAGGACCTGGGAGGCCGATGACGATGAGCCCGCAGCTCGACAACCTCATGATGAACTATCCGCTCACGCTCCCGCACTTCTTCGAGCGCACGCGACGCGTGTTCGCGAAGAAGACGCTGGCGACGCGGGTGCCTGGGGTGGGGCTGGAGCGGCTCGACTACGGTCGCTGGGCGGAGCGCACCACCCGTCTCGCGGCCGCCCTCCGTGCGCTCGGCGTTCGCAAGGGCGACCGGGTCGGCACCTTCGCCTGGAACTCACACCGCCATCTGGAAATCTACTTCGCCGCCCCGTGCATGGGCGCCGTGCTGCACACCGTCAACATCCGCCTCTCCGCCGCCGACATCGCCTACATCGTCAATCACGCGGGGGACAAGGTCCTCATCGTCGACGCCTCGTGCTGGCCGACGCTCGCGCCGATCCGCAAGAGCCTGAAGACCGTCGAGCACATCATCGTCATGAAGGACACGCCGGGCGCCGAGATTCCGGACGGCGCGCTGGACTACGAGGCGCTGCTGGCCGACGCGCGCCCGCTCGAGACGTGGCCGACGCTGTCGGAGTTCGACGCGGCCGGGATGTGCTACACGTCCGGCACCACCGGCCACCCGAAGGGCGTCGTGTACACGCATCGCGCGATCTTTCTGCACTCGCTCGGCTCGTCGCTGAAGGATCTGCTGGCCGTCTCCGAGAGCGACGTGATCCTGCACATCGTTCCGATGTTCCACGCCAACGCCTGGTGCATACCCTTCGCGGGCGTCCTCAACGGGTCCACGCAGATCTTCGGCGGGCCGAACCCCCAGCCGCGCGACATCATCGAGATCGTCCACAACGAGCGCGTGACCTTCGTGGGCGCGGTGCCCACCGTGTGGATCGCCATCGACAACATCCTCGAGCGCGAGCCGCAGTGGGACATCTCCTCCATCCGTTGCATCCCCATCGGCGGCTCGGCGGCGCCCAAGACGCTCATCGAGAAGTTCGAGAAGAAGTACGGCGCCATCATGTGGCACGCGTGGGGCATGACCGAGATGACGCCGCTGGGGACGGTCGGCCGGCTGAAGTCCTACATGGAGTCGCTGCCGGACGAGGAGCGCTTCGCCATCCGCGCCAAGCAGGGCTATGTCTCGGCGTGTGTCGACATCCGCATCGTGAACGACGAGGGCGTGGAGCAGCCGTGGGACGGCACCAGCGTCGGCGAGATCCAGGTGCGCGGCCCGTGGGTGACCGCCGGCTACTACGACAATCCCGAGTCGGCCGACCGCTTCACCACCGACGGGTGGTTCCGCACCGGCGACGTGGCCTCCATCGATCCCGAGGGGTACGTGCAGATCACCGACCGCACCAAGGATCTGATCAAGTCCGGCGGCGAGTGGATCTCCTCCATCGACGTGGAGACGATGATCATGGGGCATCCCAAGGTGCTGGAGGCCGCCGTCATCGCCGTGCCGCATCCGAAGTGGGTGGAGCGCCCGCTCGCGTGCGTGGTGCCCAAGGCGGGCGAGCACGTGACGCCGGCCGAGATCATCGACTTTCTGCGTTCGAAGCTCGCGCGGTGGGCGCTGCCCGACGACGTCGTCCTCATCGAGGCGGTGCCGAAGACGAGCGTCGGGAAATTCGACAAGAAGGTCCTGCGCGAGCGGTTCAAGAGCTGGACGC